>JADMIO011417957.1_pt1 | contig 84211 bp, 75 predicted proteins | sample 8958161 | NCBI WGS metagenome assembly JADMIO01 (sample SAMN16585339, study PRJNA669376) | soil metagenome | isolation source: Crop rotation soil | place: USA: Cullars Rotation, Alabama | collected 2011 | reverse complement strand
CGCGACAACTTGTCCACGTGGAATTCTAAGCTTAGGATCCCAATGTGCTGGAAAGATATGCTGACAGAAAAGTCTTGCTGGTAAATTTAGGAGGTGGAGTTGTTTGTGATATTGGGGGATTTGCTGCCGGATTATATAAAAGAGGAATTGAGTTTATACACATTCCCACCACATTATTAGCTCAAGTAGATGCAAGTGTCGGTGGAAAAACAGGCATTGATTTTTTTCAATATAAAAATTTAATCGGAATATTTAACGACCCGCAGGCAATTTTCATTTACCCGTCCTTTCTAAAAACACTTTCAGAAAGAGAATTAATTTCAGGATATGCTGAAGTAATCAAACATTATTTAATCAGTGATGCAGATGGTTTTGAAAAATTATACAAATCCGGGGAGCTACCGCTAAATTGGGAAGAAATTATTATCCATTCTATAAAGTTTAAATCATCAATTACTGAAAAAGACCCGTTTGAAAGTGGTGAAAGAATGGCTTTGAATTTTGGGCATACCATTGGTCATGCAATTGAAAGTTCTTTTTTGCAAGACGGGGTAAGCAGGGTATTGCATGGCGAAGCTGTAGCTGCAGGTATGATTTGCGAATCCGCAATTTCTGAATTAAAAGGAATGTTAGAGCATGACGATTTAAAAAGAATAATAAAATATATCAAACTGTTTTTTGAATTGCCAGTACTGGATGAACAGAAAATGGACTTTGTTAAAAATTGCGTACTTATTGATAAGAAGAATCAATACAATAAAATTCGTTGTACATTATTAAATGGCATTGGAAAATACACTTTCTATGAAATTAGCATTGATGATGTTTTAACATCGCTTCGTTTTTACAATTCTACTATTAAGTAGTTTATATTTTATTAATTGAAGAACCTACGATTTTATCATCCTACAAAAAAAGTTTTTGGTACTTTTTATCTACCTGCATCTAAAAGTGAAAGTAACCGTGCATTAATTATTAATAAGCTTTCAGGAAATAATATTCACATTGAAAACTTATCTGATGCCGATGATACCCAACAACTTTTACGTTTACTTCTCCGCAATCCAAAAAAAATAGATGTTGGGGATGCAGGTACAAGCATGCGCTTTCTAATTGCCTGTTTTTGTGCTCTTAATATTAATAAAGTAATAACCGGTTCTCATCGAATGCAGCAACGCCCGATAGGGAAATTGGTAAACGCTTTACGCGACATTGGTTTTCAAATTCATTATTTGCGTAATGAAGGGTTTCCACCTGTTGAGGTAATACCTATAGAAAATAAATATTTAAAACTGGATGTTAACATGGACGCCAATGAAAGCAGCCAATACATTTCAGCGTTATTAATGATTGCTCCTCTTTTCGCTAAAGGTTTAACGATTAAACTCCAGAATGATATTGTTTCAGAGCCTTATATTGAAATGACTTTGCAAATGATGAAGCTATTTGGAATAGACCATTCCCGGATGAAAAATGAAATAAGAATTGAACACCAGGAATATAAAAAGACAACATTTAAGGTTGACACTGATTGGACTGCTTCTTCTTATTGGTATAGTATTGCAGCTTTGAGTGATGAGGCTGAAATATTTTTAGAAGGATTAAGTAAAAATTCTTTACAAGGAGACAAAATAATTGCTGAATGGATGAAACCCTTTGGAATAGATACCGAGTTTTTTCCGTCAGGAATTAAGATTAAAAAAGATGGAACATCAATAGCAGAGCAAGTAACCTTTGATTTCACAGATTATCCTGATCTTGCACAAACAATTATTGTTTTAGCAGCGGCTAAAAATATAACTTTGACAATTACAGGCATTCAAACCCTGACAATAAAAGAAACCGACAGGATTGGAGCTCTGCAAAATGAATTAAAAAAAATGGGTGCTGAACTACTGGAAGAAAAAAATGGCGTGTTTATTTTGAAATCAAATTTTAAGTTACCATCCGGGAAAATTGAAACATATAATGATCATAGGATGGCGATGGCATTTGCACCCTTAGCCTTAAAAGGAGAAATTGAAATTGTAAATCCATCAGTAGTTACTAAATCATATCCTGCATTCTGGGATCATTTAAATGCAGCGCAATTTGAAACGAAGAGCAGAACGAAAATTTTATAAAGTTCTTTCTTTTCCGAGAAGCTTAATAACAAAAAGCGAAGCAAATGCATAACTGAAAAACAGTACAAAAAAAACAGCAAACGCACTATGCGTAAAATCTGTTAAGCCCAATTTTAAAGTAATCGATTCGAAAACATAGAATGGCGAAAGAAGAATATGGCCGATTATTGCAGTAATCTTGGGACTTTCAGGGTCTTTAAAATAAAAGTGAGTCACACTGAATGCGATAATGGAACATCCAATAAACAAAAGCAAACTATTTCCTATCTTAAGAGATTTGAAATGATTCATCCTTATTAATTATTTAACTAACAGTTAAAGTTGAATTAATATTGCACAAAGTAATGTTTTTTTTGTGAATAAACCAAATAAGCTAAATGGACTTTAACGAGAAGAGCAGGATACTGATCAGTTGCGCTCTTAAGAGCACCCCTTATTTAAAGTCGGAATTGGCTGAATTGTCCTTACCCGTAATCAATGAAGGGCCGACTTCACTGACAACTGAGGGCACCCTTAACGATACAATAAAACTTAATTTGCGATTGCGGACAGCCAACCGGGTTACCTGGCTGATGAATCAATTTCCTGCTAATACACCAGACGAATTATACCGTAAACTGAAAACCGAAGTCAATTGGGATCAAGTAATGGACGCTAACGGTTATATTAGTATAATGTCTTATGCAGAACATTCTTTAATAAATAATTCCATGTTTGTAAATCAACGCAGCAAAGATGCCATCGTTGATTACTTTAATGAAAAATATAAGGCGCGACCGGATTCAGGCCCTGAAAAAAATAAAACGGTTGTGTATGTATACTGGAAAGACAATATGGTTTCTGTATACGCTGATACATCAGGAGAATCACTATCGAAACATGGCTACCGTAAAGTATCTTTTCTTGCACCCATGCAGGAATCGCTTGCCGCTTCAGTTATATTAGCTACTAAATGGGATAGAAACTCTTCTTTTATTAATCCCATGTGCGGTTCAGGGACCATTGCTATTGAAGCAGCCCTGATAGCTGCTCAACGGGTGAATGGATTGCTGAGAAGCAATTATGGATTTATGCACATCAAAGGATACGATGAAACAGTTTATCTTGAAGAAAGAAAACGAGCGAAAGAAATTGTAAAACGAAAACTACCTTTTCAGATTATTGCAAGCGACAATGATGCTAAAGCGATAGACGCAGCTAAACAAAATGCAATGACAGCCGGAGTGGATCACCTGGTAACTTTTAAAGTTTGTGATTTTGCTGAAACGGAAATCCCAGAAGGAAATGGTGTAATTGTAATTAATCCTCCTTACGGGGAAAGAATAGGCGAGGAGAAGGAATTAGAATTTATTTATAGTGGTATCGGTGATTTTTTCAAGCGCAAGTGTAAAGGATATCTAGGATATGTATTTACAGGCAATTCGTCACTTGCAAAAAGAATCGGGTTGAAAACCAAAAGGCGTATTGAGTTTTATAATGCAAAAATTGAATGCCGTTTACTGGAGTATGAATTATATGAAGGGAGCAAAAAGCAACCGAAAGCAGAAGAGTAAGGCTTATTTATTCAATAACATTTTTAAATAAAACGAAGGTTTTTTTAAACTCTCGCGCAGGTTAATATCATCAAACATGCATGAAATAGTTTCCCTGAAAGTTTTGCTTTTTTCTGCCTTGTTAATGACAAAATTGAACAGCCACGGGTATTTGCACAACTTTTGTAACGTATGGCTTAATTTTAACTCCGCCCAAAGACGGTTATATATTTTGCCATCATAAGAGGCTAAAAAAACTGCATCATATTTGTTTGAATCTATTGCCTCCTTTGCAGTCTGCGCTGCTGCCATTCCGCAAAACATGGCATTGCTGATTCCTTCGCCTGTAAATGGGTCAATGACGGAAGCTGCATCACCGGCAAGTAAGAAATTGTCTCCCGAAATTTTTCGCTTCTTTGATCCTAAGGGTAATCCCCATCCGGTAATTTTTCCTTTAAGGCTTGCATATTGGAAACGGTCTTTAATAGTAGGATTTTCCGCAATTGCTTTCAGCATGGCATCGCGAAGATTTACTTTTTTATCGCTTAAGCTTTTTGATAACATCCCTGCACCCACATTTGCGTAACCTCCCGGTAAAGGGAAAATCCAGAAGTAGCCCGGCAATAGCTCTTTAAGAAAGTGCAGCTCAACATAGTTTTGCTGATGCATGCATGCTACATTTTTATAATACGCCCTGATACCCCCGCAGTAATGCTCAGGCTCTACTGTTTTATTTCCAATTTTCTTTGCAATTACCGAGCGGTCGCCATCGGCAGCAATTACGAGCTTGGAAAAAACCTTTTTCTCTTCTCCGTTTTGCTGAACTATTAATTCAAATCCTTCTTTTGAATTTGTAAAATCTATCATCTCTGCCCCTTGTAAAAAATTGGCGAAATGAGAATCAAATTTGCCGACAAGGAAGTTATCAAAATCAATACGTTTTGAAATAAATCCCGGGGCATAAGCTACTTTGCTGGTAACACTTTTGAAAGGAATGTCTATGCTTTTTCCATTCGGTGCGGCAAATTTAATTCCATAGCTGCCCATGTATTTGGAAGGATCACCTCCCAACTCATCAAGAAGAGCAGGGTTAATTTTCTTTAATATGGGAAGAACTTTCCCGCTTAACGCATCACCGCAAATTTTATCACGCGGAAAAATTGCTTTGTCAATAATGAGGTGATTAATTTTTTCTTTAGATAAAAATAAAGATGCTGTGGCACCTGCCGGACCTGCCCCGATAATGGTAATATCATAAACATAATCATACTGTTTATCCACGACATTTTATTTTATGGCTTCCGACTTCAGGCTGTCATTGATGGAATCAGAAGTAAAATGGAATTCAATTTCAGGATTATTTTTTATCATCTGGTCAAGCATCCAGTTTGATTCGGCAAGGTAAACAAGGTTCTTGTCTTTGTCTTCGACCACCTGGTGCATTTTGAAACGGATAAAGTCATCCATTTTCTTTTTATCACGCGAAGTGATCCAGCAGGCTTTATAAATATTCAACGGAACAAACCTGCATGAGGCTCCATACTCATTTAATAAACGGTATTGGATTACTTCAAACTGGAGCTCACCTACAGTTCCGATAATCTTTTTATTTCCGTTTGGCTGTGTAAATAGTTGGGCAACTCCTTCATCCGTTAGCTGCTCCGTTCCTTTATCCAGTTGCTTCGTCTTCATCGGATCAGTATTTACCACTTCCTTAAATATTTCAGGAGAGAATCTCGGGATGCCTTTAAACGTAAAGTCTTCGCCTTCCGTTAATGTATCGCCAATTTTAAAAGTGCCGGTATCATAGAGCCCGATCACATCTCCGGGGAAAGCCTCATCTATAATGCTTTTTGCCTGCGCTAGAAAAGTTGCAGGAGTATTAAAACGCAAATCTTTATCCAGTCGCGTATGATGGTAAAATTTACCCCTCTCAAATTTCCCCGAACAAATTCTAAGGAAAGCAATCCGGTCACGGTGTTTAGGATCAATATTGGCATGTATCTTAAAAACAAACCCGCTGAATTCTTTTTCATTGGGTTCTACCAACCGTCCTGTGGTCGGGCGGGGTTTTGGCGGAGGACCAATTTCAATAAATGTATCGAGCAACTCTCTTACGCCAAAATTATTGATACCGCTTCCGAAAAAAACAGGAGCGAGTGTGCCTTCCAAATATTCATGTGTATAAAATTTATCATAAACCCCTTCAATTAAATGTACATCCTCGCGCAGTTGTTCCACTTGTTTCCCGATGAGCTTATCCAGTTGCGGATCATTCAAATCGTTCATAGCAATTACATCGTCTTCTGTCGCTTTTTTATTTGGAGAAAAAAGGTAAAGGCTCTTATTATAAAGATTATATACACCCTTAAATGTAAAGCCCATCCCTATAGGCCAGCTCAGGGGTCGAACTTTTATGTTCAGCTTTGCTTCAATTTCATCCAGTAAGTCAAATGGATTCCTGCCTTCCCGATCCAGCTTATTGATAAAAACAATCACCGGAGTGTTGCGCATCCTGCAAACTTCCATCAACTTTTCCGTTTGAGGCTCCACACCTTTGACACAATCAATTACTAAAATTACGCTATCCACGGCTGTTAAGGTACGGTAGGTATCTTCGGCAAAATCTTTGTGGCCGGGAGTATCAAGCAGGTTTATTAATAAGTTTTTATACTCAAAGCTCATCACAGAAGTAGCCACTGAAATTCCCCTCTGCTTTTCAATTTCCATAAAATCGGAAGCTGCCGTTTTTTTAATTTTATTTGATTTAACCGCCCCGGCTACCTGTATTGCTCCACCGAATAAAAGAAATTTTTCCGTGAGGGTAGTTTTCCCCGCATCGGGGTGACTGATAATTGCAAAAGTTTTACGCTTGCTTATTTCCTGTTCAAATGCCATTCCTTAAAAATTAAGGCCGCAAAGATAGTCAGGGTTTGGAGTTTAAAGATTAAAGAAAAAGAATAACCCCAACCTTAAGGCTGGGGTTAATTAATAGTATTTTTATGGCTTCAGTCCTGTATTTTACAAATGGCTTATCTAATGCAGAGTGCGTTTAATGCATTGTTAGCTTTTCCGGGCGTTTCCAGGTTTCTGTTCTTCCGAAAAGTGAAATACCCACATACCCTCTCACCTCCATTGTTTCCTCGTCTTTAAGGGTGATATTGCAGCTATAAGTTTTGCCGCTATCCGGGTCATAAATGATTCCGTCCGTCCATTCGCCATCGCCATCGTAAACAAAATTCTCCAATAAAGGAAGGCCGAGTTGCGGACGGCTTTGCAATGTTTTATCAGGGTTCTTAGTATCAAGAACAGGTTTGCCGGTATTGTCGAAAGGAGTTTTAAGCCAGGTTATTTTGCCGGAGAATTTTCCATTCGTTTTTTCAATCTTAATTTTTGCCGAACCATGCTGTACCAACCAAGTACCTATAATACCTTCCGCTGTATGAGTGTTTTGAGCAAATGCATGAGTTAGAAGCGTACATGCTGCTAACAATGACCATAAGAGTTTTTTCATGTTAATAAAGTTTTTACTTTGAATAATAGTACGTAAAATGAAGAAAAGTAGTTACTGTATATAGTGATTAATGCATGCTGGTAATTTGTTTTTCTTCTTCTTAATTCCGATAGAAATGTTCCAATTAACCCATTGAATTGCAAGAATTGGAAAGTTTTAGCTGGAAAATAAGTTACTAATTTGACCCATTTGGGGCGACTCAAGACTTGCCACTTAAGCCCCCTTTCTCCCAGGAGGTCAATGTATTTTCCTAAATTGTTTCCATGATTCTGCTCTTCTTTAATAAATAGTTTTTACCGCGCTGACATAATCCCTATCGCCAATGGAATTCGCGTACCTTTGTGTGGATGCTTAGCAAGTGAGCCCCATCGCTTGTTTCCCCTAATTGACACTCTGGAGCCTTATTTTTCGAAAAAATGCCAAAAGGCGAGAATCAAAAATATAAATCCGCTTTTTGGGTTAAGAAGGGTTATTCACCATACAACTTCCTTACTGTCTCTTTATGGTTTTCCAAAATTACTTTACGCTTTAAGCTGAGTTTAGGAGTCATTTCGCCCTTTTCAATGGAAAATTCAGCAGTTAAAAATTCAAATTTCTTAATGGTTTCGGAATGCCCGAGGTTTTTATTTATTTCAGCAATTTCCAAACGTATACGGTCGCGAACCTCCTTGTTTGCAGCTATTTCTTCATTATTTGTAAAACGAATACCCCTCTTAGTTCCCCAGTCTTTTATATAATTAAAAGCAGGAACAATAAGGGCGGCTGCGAATTTCTGGTTTTCACCAATAACCATTGCCTGCTCGATAAAAAGAGATTCCTTTAATTTATTTTCAATCATCTGCGGAGCAATGTATTTCCCCCCCGAGGTTTTAAAAATTTCTTTCTTGCGGTCGGTGATCTTTAAAAATTTACCGTCTTCAAACACTCCGATATCACCGGTGTGAAACCAGCCACGTTTATCCAGCACCTCAGCCGTCAGCTCAGGATGCTTATAGTAGCCCATCATCACATTGGGACCTTTGCATAAAATCTCTCCATCCTCAGCAATTTTCACTTCCACATTTTTCAGGACAGTGCCTACTGTCCCGAACTTAATAGAATCCGGTTGGAAATTATTCACTGCAATCACCGGTGAGGTTTCCGTAAGCCCGTATCCTTCCAGCACTGGTATTTTAGCTGCATGAAAAATACGTGCTAAGCGCGGCTGCAGCGCTGCCCCGCCTGAAGCAACTGCATAAATATTTCCTCCCAAAGCTTCGCGCCATTTATTGAAGATTAGTTTATTCGCAAGGTTTAACTGCATTTCATACCACCATCCGTTAGCTCTGTTCAATTCATACTGCAAGCCAAGATTCAATGCCCAAAAAAATAAGGTGCGTTTAATGCCCTTCAGTTCGGTTCCTTTTGAAACAATCTTATCATACACTTTTTCCATGAGCCGGGGAACCGTTACAAATATATTCGGCTTTATTTCTCTCAGGTTATCTGCTATTGAATCCATGCTTTCGGCATAATAAATGGAAACTCCGAAATACAGGTACAGGTACGATATCATGCGCTCATAAATATGGTTGAGCGGTAGAAAGCTTAGCGCTTTCCAGGTGGCATTGAACGGACAAAGGATATCGCAATATTTAAAGTTGCTGACGATATTATTATGCGACAGCATCACGCCTTTTGGAACACCCGTTGTTCCTGAAGTATAAATAATGGTGGCAAGGTCGGCAGGCGTTATTGAACTGCGGATAGTGTGCACCTTTTCTTTTGCAGGATTTTTTTTACCAAGCTCAACAATTTCTTCCCAGTGAGTGATCCCTTCCACCTTGTTAAAAGTATAAACAGCAACGGGGTAAGTAAACCCTTCACTGCATTTTTTTACTTTCTCATAAAGCTCTTTCGTAGAAACAAAAACCATTTTAACTTCTGATTCCCTGAGAATATACATTAAATCCGATTCACTTACGGTAGGGTAAATGGGAACATCATAGGCTCCTGTTTGCATTACGGCCTGATCAGTAATAATCCATTCCGGTCGGTTGTTTGCAATAATGCCTACTTTATCACCTTTCTGAATGCCTGAAGCAAGCAGCCCATAGCTGAAGGAATTTACGGTTTCAAGGATTTCTGAAGTGCTGTATTTTCTCCAAATACCATTTTCTTTTGCGGCTAAAGCGTCTTCTTTTGGAAAATTCTTCAGTTGATAAGCAAGGAGATCAATAAGGCGGGTGACTTCCACTAATATTTTTTGATTGATTCCAAAATAAGTCAATTTGCAGTAATTAAAAAAATAATCCGATTTTTATTGCCATAACTTTGCCCGAATTTCCAATGGGTACCTCCAACGGAGATTTCTTTGGGTAACATTAAATACACAATCCTGCTGATGCATTACCATACTAAATTCACTTCTGCTCTTAACGTTACGTATCCAATTGTGATGGCACCTATGTTTTTAGTGTCAAACGAAGAAATGATGAAAGCGGCACTGCGAACCGGCATCATGGGAGTGTTCCCCACGTTGAACTTTCGCAAGAAAGGAGAGCTTGAAACTGTTTTACAAAATTTAAATGTATATAAAGCGGAACATTTTAACCTACATGGCAATTATGGAGTGAATTTAATCGTTCAAAAAACAAATCCTCTTTACGAAAATCACCTCGACATTTGCATAGAGCATAAAGTTCCATTTTTTATTACTTCTCTTGGCAATCCGAAAAAAACAATTGAGGCAGCCCATCAGTATGGCGCAAAAGTGTATTGCGATGTTACCAATTTAGAGCATGCAAAGAAAAGTCATACTAACGGTTGTGACGGATTTATTGCAGTAGGGCAGGGGGCAGGGGGGCATGCAGGACCTTATCCCCTGAGCATTTTAGTTCCGACTTTGCGAGAGCATTTTCCGGATACTCCTGTAATTGCAGCAGGAGGAATTGCAACAGGCAGCGGAATTCTATCCATGCTTTCGCTGGGAGCTGCAGCGGTTTCTATTGGCACACGTTTTATTGCCTCTACGGAAGCAAAGGTGAGTGATGATTATAAAAATGCAGTGGTAAATTCCGATATGGAAGATATTGTCATGACGGAACGAATTTCAGGAACACCCTGTACTATTATTAACACTCCTTATGCAAGGCAAATCGGTTACAAGCAGAACTGGATGGAGAAGTACATGAGCCGCAGCCCGAGAACAAAAAAATATTTTAAAATGCTTGTGCAGGTGCGCGGCATGAAAAAGCTGGAGCAGGCAATAAAGCCGGGCAATCATGATAACTTATGGTGTGCAGGGCAGTCTGTAGAGATGATCCACGACATACAACCCTGTGAAGAAATAATTCATCAACTGATCAAAGAATCAGATGCTGCTTACAGCCAATTAAGCCAAACAGTTAAAACCAGTTCAATTTAAGTTATATGAACCTTCCTGAAATTGTCAACAAAGCAAAATCATCTTCCTTCTATTTATGGCTGCTGAATACTGGTTTGTGGTTTAAAATTCCGTTTAATTACCCGCATAAACCGAGGATCACAAAAATTGACGGGAATGCCTTTACGATTGTACTGCCATACAAAAAGAAAAACCGCAATCATATAAAGGGAATTCATGCATGTGCACTTGCCACTGTATGTGAATATATTTCAGGACTTGTTTTGGTTTCCTTTTTATCTGAAAAAGATCATAGAATAATTTTAAAAAACATCCATATGACCTATCATTACCAGGCTAAAATGGATGTGGAAACAACATTTTCATTAACACCTGAGTTTATACAAAATGAAATAGAGCTGCCTTTGAAAAGTTCTGATTCGGTTTTTAAAGAATTAACCGTTAATGTATACGATGCGCAAAAAAATCATATTTGCACCGGTTTAATAAACTGGCAAATTAAAAGATGGGAAAAGGTAAAAACTAAAATTGCCTGAAACTATAAAAGGAAAAATGAAGAGCATAATGGAAATAATTAAGATAAAGAAAAGATTCAGTAGGCAATTAACAGTGTTTTGTTTTTTGATTCCAAGTCTTTTTACCTCCTGCGTGACCGTGCAACCGGTTGAGGTGAGAAGTGTGGATAATTTTGAATTGAAGGATGTAACATCTAATCCTTATGTACAATTTGATGTAAACATTCATAACCCCAACAGTTTCGGATTGACGTTAAAAGAATTTCAGTCAACAGCTTTTCTCGGAGATAAAATGTTAACGGATATTTTTATTGAGAAAAAAATAAGAATTGGTTCAAATAGCGATATTTCTATTCCGCTGCAAACAAAGCCTTCCTTACAGGATATAACGAATATGGTCTTTTCAGGGAATTCGTCAAAAGATTTGAAAGTGAATGGTTATATAACAGTTAAAAAATTTCTTTTTAAGAAGAAATTTCCATTTAGTGTGAAGACGAGGATGTAAATAGTGCGCTGTAGCGGATTCGAACCGATGACCCCTACCCTGTCAAGGTAATGCTCTAAACCAACTGAGCTAACAGCGCAATAAATTATTATAAATGGATTTTCATTTCAAATATCCACTTTATTTTTTCCCTCATCCACGGCTTTAATAAATTTTATTAATCCCTTCATGTATGTTTCCTGGTCATCATACAACGACATATGGCTGCCATTCGGGCAATATAAATAGCTTCCGTTCTGAACTTGTGTTGACATCCATTTCATATGCTCCGGATCCATGGTATCATACTTTGCACCTATTGTTAAGGTGGGGATCTTAATTGTGGCAAGTTCCTTTTTCCGGTCCCACATAGTTAGTTTACCTGATATTCCGAATTCGCTGGGCCCCTGCATGGTTACATACAATGATTTGTTCAGCCTATTAAAGGAACGATTCACAGGGTCAGGCCATTGCTCAAGAGGTATCCGGCAAATGTGCTTTCCATAAAAATTGGGCATGAGCAATTCCATGTATTTCGGATTATCAAAATCGCCTTTTGCTTCTATTCTTCTTATGGTATCAAGTACTTGAGGATTCATTTGTTTTGCAAGAACTTCTTCAGCATATTTTCCATATTCAGGAGCACTTGCCATCATGTTCGAAATAATAAGACCTTTCAAATTATCCTGATATTTAAGTGCATATTCCATTGCAAGAATACCTCCCCAGGAGTGCCCGAGTAAATAAAAATTATTTTTTTGGAGGTTCAATGCATTTCGAACTTGTTCTACTTCTTCAACAAAACGCGAAAGATCCCACAAAGAAGTATCCTTAGGATCATCAGAATTACCACAACCCAATTGATCATAATAGATGAATTCAATTCCTTCTGCAGGAAAGAAATTTTCCAAACATTCAAAATACTCATGGGTACACCCGGGACCTCCGTTTAACAACAATACTTTTATTTTTGGATTATATCCGAACTGTTTTGTCCAGATGTTAAATTTTCCTTTGGGCGTTTGAACTGAAACTATTTTGACGTTGCCATCCTGCACTCCTGCTTCTTCATTGGTGAAATAATTTAAGTTTTGCGTTTGGTTTTCCATTTTACCTGACTGGTTTTTACAGGAAATAAATGCCAATAATGCCAAAATACAAATGATTAAATAATAGTTCTTTACAGGATTCATTGTCTAAGTTTTTTATGGTTCAGAATAAATTGCAAACATTTATTTCATTGATTCAAGGATAACACGTACAATCATACTTCCTCCATAGATGACTAAGGCAATGCCTGCAACACGGTTCATCCAGATCAGGAAGCCGGCAGTTATAATTTTTTTCAGACGGCTGGCAAGATATGCTTTCAGTAAATCCGTTCCCAATACTGTTCCCAATGTGCATGCATAGAATACGATGGTATCTGAAGAAGTAAATTGTTCTTTGACGGGAATAGTGCTGGCTACCACTATCCAGAATAATAATACGGATGGGTTAACCGAGTTGAGCATAAATCCTTTTGCTAAGTACAGAATGTTCGGATGAGGGCTTTCGGCAAACTCCAGTGATTCAGCAGAAACTTTTGCCTCTTTAAAAAATAATATGGTTCCGAAGCCTGCAATTACTATTCCTCCCACTATCCCTGCTGCATCTTTATGATTGTTTATATAAAGAAGAAAAGAGCTGCCAAAATATGCCAGTGTTATGAAAAACGCATCGCTTAGCATTACTCCTAAAGCTGTAATGAATGCAGGAGTAAAGCCTCTTTTAATACTGGTATTGAGAATGAAAAAAAAGACCGGCCCGACCATTATGGCTATAATTAAACCAAGACCAAAGCCTTTAAGAATAGGGTCTAACATAAAACAGGCACCTTTAAGTCGCTAAAAATAAAAAAGCATTCTGAATCCTGCAAGGTAAGTGGAAAATATATCAGGCAACCGTTTGCTCTTTCTCAACGAATTTTTCCCATTGTTCAAACTGTTGTTTTTTCATGACACGGGGGAATTTGTTCTGCGCGCCCACTTTGCCATGCTGCTCAAGCCATTTATAAAATATACCTGCCGGGATCACTTCTACAAGCACATCTTTCAATGCTGAAATACGTTCCACCCTGTAATCATCGTTCAGCATTTTGAGCTTTTCATCCAACTTGATTCTCAGAATTGTTTCACTTACATGGTCATCCGTTCCGATATACCATTTATGTGCGAACATGGAGCCGAATTTAATGCCTGAAACAACAAACTCATTAATATTAATGTCCAGGTCATGAGAAACCATTTCAATGGCTTTATTCATATTGTCAATGGAAAGGTGCTCACCGCAAAGGCTTAAATAATGCTTGGTTCTTCCCACAATATTGATCTCATACCTTTCTTTGTTAACAATTTTAATTACATCTCCGATCAAATACCTCCAAGCGCCTGAGCAGGTTGAAAGTAATAAAGCGTATTCCTCATTTTCTATGACTTCATTTATTAAAAGCGTTTTTGGTTTTTTAATAAGGTCTCCGTCACTGTTGAAATTTTCCCCGCTGAAAGGAATAAATTCATAGAATATTCCGTTGTCGAGTATTAACCTCATTTCGCTGTTTGGCTGATCCTGGAATGCTATGAATCCTTCTGAAGCAAGATAGGTTTCTATATATATAAGAGGTTTCCCCAAAAGTTCTTCAAATCCTTTTTTATATGGCTCAAAAGAAACTCCGCCATGCGTATATATCGTTAAGTTAGGCCATATTTCATGAATGTTTTTTAAATTGTAGTGCACAATTATTTTTTCCATCAACAATTGCACCCAAGCCGGAACTCCTACAATGACACCAATATCCCAGTCTTTAGCCTTCAGTGTAATCTCATCCAATTTAGCACTCCAGTCTTTTTCTTTTGAAATTCTTCTTCCCGGTTTGTAGAATCTTTGAAACCAAAAGGGTAATTGGCTGACCGTAATACCGCTGAGATCACCTTCAAAATAGCTTCCTTCACGTTGTAAATGCGTGCTGCCTCCTAACATTAAAATTCCTTTTTCGAAAATAGATTTCGGAATATCAAAATTTGCAAGGCTCACTATCTGGCGAAGGCTGATCTTTTGAATGGCTTTCACCATTTCACGCGTTACCGGAATATGCTTGCTTGCTGAATCAGAAGTGCCCGAGCTTAATGCAAAATACTTTACTTTCCCGGTCCAGCAAACATCTGATTCACCCTTCAGGCACTTATGCCACCATTTAGAAAAAAGGGAATTATAATCATGGACTGGTACAGCAGCCCGGAATTTATTTACAAGGTTTTTACTCCTGAGAATATCTGAAAAATGATATTTCTCACCAAATTGGGTAAACGCTGCCTTGCGAAGTAATTTTTTTAAAACTCTTTTCTGGTATCGTTCAGGCGATCGCCATACGATATTAAAATTATGGCGAAGCTCAATGCTTCGTTTTATTATTCCGCCTAAGATCGCCATAGGAAACTTAGATATTTGTATTATGCCTCAACTAATTCCATATTCCTGATGATCTCCGAACCAAATTCAGAACATTTTAACAGCGTGGCATGATCCATTATTAGCCTGTGAAAGTCATAAGTTACCCGTTTGGCGGCTATACTGCGCTCCACTCCTTTATAAATCAGGCTTGATGCTTCAATCCAGCCAAGATGCTCCAGCATCATTGCGCCTGATAAAATTACTGAGCCCGGATTTACTTTGTCTTGTCCTGCATATTTTGGCGCTGTACCATGAGTTGCTTCAAAAATTGCATGACCTGTGATGTAATTAATATTGGCTCCCGGGGCAATACCAATTCCACCAACCTGTGCTGCCAATGCATCACTTAAATAATCTCCATTTAAATTCAAGGTTGCAATTACATCAAAATCTTCGGGACGTGTAAGCACTTGCTGAAGGGTTATGTCTGCAATTGCATCTTTAATAATAAGTCCGGCACCCGGTTTGCCTTCAGGAATTTTACACCACGGTCCACCGTCAATTTCTACAGCTCCGAAAAAATCCTTTGCAACCTTATAACCCCAGTCGCGAAAAGCGCCTTCAGTAAATTTCATGATGTTTCCTTTGTGTACCAGTGTAAGGCTTTTCCGCTTGTGCTTAATTGAATACGAGATAGCACTGTGTATTAACCGTTCTGTTCCGAGGTAGCTTACAGGTTTAATTCCAATTCCCACCTGAACTGGAGTTTCCCGGTGTGGTGCTCCTATACTTTCTAATTGTTTTTGCCATTCTTCAGATTTCTCTTGTGTTCCGAAACGAATCTTATCAAAACTCTTGGGAAATTCCTTAGCAATAAAATCAAGTATTTTTTGCGCCTCAGCAGAACCGGCCGTATATTCAATTCCTGCATAAATATCTTCTGTGTTTTCACGGAAAATAACCATATCTACAGCACCTGGGTTTTTTACTGGAGACGGAACACCTTCAAACCAACGAACAGGTCGAAGGCAAACAAACAAATCCAATATCTGACGCAAAGCAACATTTAACGAACGAATGCCGCCACCTACAGGAGTAGTGAGCGGGCCCTTAATACCGACTAAATATTCCTTAAACGCATCCAGCGTTTCATCAGGAAGCCAATTACCCGTTTGTTTAAATGCTTTTTCTCCGGCAAGCACTTCTTTCCAGATAATTTTTTTCTTGCTGTTATATGCTTTTTCAACCGCTGCGTCAAAGACTCTTACCGAGGCTGACCAAATATCAGGACCTGTACCGTCACCTTCAATAAAAGGTATAATTGGCTGATCAGGTACATTTAATTTTCCGTTTTGTACTGTAATTTTTTCTCCGTTCATTTTTGTATGTATAGTTTATAACTTAATTGTCAAAAAATTAAATAAAGCATAAAATTTTAATCAAAATCCAAATCAAACTGATCCCTTAGCATTTCCAATACAGGATTTTTCTCTGCCATTTTTTTGAATTTGTCTCTTGGTGTATATGCTTCAGTAATGCTGCCTTTAGCTTCAATTACTGTAGATATAATTGTAATCTTACGATTCTTCAATTTATTTTTTATATAGCTCAGCAACTCGCTTTTTGCTAAGCTTAACTCATCAGCCTGAACGCGGTTATCAAGAATGACTTCAATGCAATAATCATCTCTTAATTGAGGTTTTCGTTTATTTAATGTACTGAAGAGTTGTTTTCTTCCTGATTCATTTGCTTTTTGAGCATATTCCATCCATACTGCATACAACTGTTCAACAGAAAACGGCTGGTCATCTTCCAAAGGAGTTAAAATTGGTTCATTATTTTCTTTTTTTTCTTCTTTCTGGTTTTTTACTGTTGAAGAAATTTTAATTGATGGAATTTTTGTTTGTGAAGTTTTTGGTTGCTCAGGATATGTTTTCTTCGGTTCTTCCGCTATTGTAGTTTGCTGCGGAATTATTTTTTCCGGAGAAATTCCCACCGTCTTTGTTAGTGCGGCTTGCACTGCCGAAGGGTTATTTATTTCAGTGCTGCTTTCATTTTTTTTTTCTGCTATTTCTGCTTTTTGCAAACGACACATTTTAATTAATGCCAGCTCAACATGGAGCCGTTGATTCTTTGCAGAGCGGTACTCAACATCGCACTTGTTTGAAATATCCAATAACTGGTATAATAAATGAACAGGAATATCATGTGATTGTTTACTGTATTTTTCTTTAATTGACTTACTGACTTCTAGTAATTGTAAGGTCGAAGCATCTTTACAAACTAGCAGGTCACGAAAGTGGCTGCTTAAACCATTAATAAAATGGTGTCCGTCAAAACCATCATTAAGCAGCTCATTGAAAATAAGTAGAACAGAGGATAAATTGCCTGTAAGTATTTCATCTGTTATCCGAAAGTAATAATCATAGTCAAGAATGTTCAGGTTATTGATTACATCTTTATAGGTGACCTTATTTCCAGCGTAGCTGACGATCTGATCAAATATTGAAAGGGCATCGCGCAATGCACCGTCTGCCTTTTGAGCAATAATATGAAGAGCATCCGGTTCCGCCATTATTTTTTCATTTTCTGCAATCCATTCAAGATGTGTTGCAATATCGTCAACCTTAATCCTGTTAAAGTCAAAAATCTGGCACCTAGATAAGATGGTGGGAATTATTTTATGTTTTTCTGTTGTGGCAAGTATGAAAATAGCGTAGGGGGGAGGTTCTTCCAAAGTTTTCAAAAAGGCATTAAAAGCGCTTGCCGAAAGCATGTGTACCTCATCAATAATATAGATTTTATAATTCCCCATTTGTGGAGGAAATCTCACCTGGTCAACAAGACTGCGGATGTCTTCAACTGAATTATTAGATGCCGCATCCAACTCATAAATATTAAAGGACTGACTGTTATTGAAAGAGATGCATGATTCACATTGGTCGCAAGCTTCTATATTCTCTGAAAGGTTCGTGCAATTGATAGTTTTAGCGAGTATTCGTGCACAGGTAGTTTTTCCTACACCTCTTGGACCGCAAAACAGGAAAGCATGTGCAAGGTGATTATTTTTAATTGCATTTTTAAGTGTTGTTGTGATAGAAGTCTGTCCTATAACCGTATCGAAAGTAACCGGTCGGTATTTACGCGCTGATACTACAAAATCATTCATTTCAAACCAAATATAAGAGCTTCAGGGGGTAAAAAGCCTGTTGGACAAAAATACAAAAAGAATGCAGCCTCTGCCGAAATCTTCCTGAATTGCCTGATTATTTAGGCCTTTTAAGTCTTTGTTCAGGTGTTTTCACCCCTAATTATCATCTGTTCACCAAAAAGCCGGATGCTTTAAACTTTTTTGCTAATATATTTGATCTTGTAATTGAAAAATATAAATATATGATAGCATCAATAGCATTATTAGTGACGGCAATTGTAATCTTTCTTTATAACGAAATCAGAATATATAAGGAAAACAAATACTAATTATAAAAAAAGATGGTAACAATTAACATATTTAACGATTTGACCATGGATGAAAAGGCATGGCATATTTGGAATGGCGCTATATTTCTTCATGTTTATGAAGATAAGACTTATCGCTATAATTTGTTTTTTATGAATACCTATTATGTGGAGATATGGTATGATATTGCGAATAATGATATTGCTAAAATCAGGGCTTTTTATACTGATTCTATATTAAATTCCTACCTGGAATCTATAGATATTGATTTTTTGATGAACTAAGCCGAAATTAAAAGAAACAACTATCCAGATGAAATTTAAGGAACCGCTATTTTTTTTGAAAACGGTTCTTCTCCGTAATAGCCTTTTAAAAAATAAATTCCTTTATTCAAATTAGAAATATTGTATTTTTCAGAAAAATAATTATTCACATTATGCTCTGCTTTCATAACAAGTTGCCCATTCATGGAATATAGCTGAATAATGAATAAATGGTCATCCGGAATAAAACCCACGATAACTAACGTGCTTCGGTCTTCAAGATAGATATGCAGGTCTGTGTCTGAATTCTTAAAAGGCACAAAGATAATTTTCGAATAATTTTGTTCTCCATTAAAATCCGTTTCTTTAATACGGTAATAACAGGATTCAGAAACATAGCCATCTGTAAAAGTATATTGATTGGTTTGAGATGAACTCCCGGCAGCTTTAATCCTTCCTGCTTCCTTAAAATTAATCCCATCAGCGCTTTTTTCAACACCAAAATAATCACTGTTAGTTTCAGAGGCTGTACTCCATTCAAGAATGTTTTTTCTTTCAATAGTCCGGCAGGTAAAATTCAACCATTCCACAGGCAGCGGAGTGGAAATCTGGATGATCACGTCATCAATATAATAATAGCATCCGTAAGTGCCTCCGAAACTTTGCGTGGTTGTAGCTGCATCATTTCGAAAATTACCAATAGTTACATACTGGTAATTAGCTGTAGCAGTATAAGTGAAACTGACCAGTTTCCAAACGGTTGAATATAAAACGGTGGACATTTCGCATTGCGGAGTATAGGCAATAGGTGTACCTACACTTTGCACAAGCGGTGCCATACTGAAGGCAACCCCCAGGTTATTTGCTCCAAGCTGGTGCAGGGTACTGACACCGTTTGTAATCCACATGGTGATGGAATAAGTAAATCCAACTACAAGAGGAGCACTAAGCTGTCGCATAATATACTCACGGTAATTGGGGGAGGAACCCGGATATACAGTAACAAAACCTTCCATTCCTCCACCACTATGAGGCGATACTGTTGCCCACCATGTTGCAGGTGGTTTTGCTCCGCCTGAGCCGGCAGTATTGTAATAATCAGGGCTGCCGGTACCAGGTACTAACGAGCAAATTCCACTAGGGCTTAACCAGCCGGTTGCCCTGCATACTTGCGCATAATCATTTGGCGGTGTAGTATAGGTATCAAAATCTCCGTTAGTACATAAATTCTGTGCGATAATAGGAGTAATCGGAAAAAGCAGGTACAAAATAATAATATAAAAATCTCTTTTCATTGGTTAAACGATTTATCAAAGAGAAAAACTTATTATTCAAAAATAAATAATTATGAATATAAAAAACTGATTTATGTCATAAATTTTAAACAGAACATCAATTATTTTACAATCTTTTGTGCAACCGTTCTACCTGCGGAAACTATCTTTATAAAATAAATACCAGGGGGTTGCGCAGATAAGTCAAGAATGCACTCGCGAGATATGACTTTCCTGAACAGGATCAATTCATTTTTAATATTCAGAACACGTATTTCATCTATTGAAGAATGGTTATACATTTCAATTCTAAAAATTCCCGATGAAGGATTCGGATAGATGCTTACCAACGGTGATTCGCTTTCAATTAAAGAAATACCGGTTATACTTCCGCTGGAAGCAAGCATTCGTACAAACCAAATATCTAAGCTGCCATCTCTTGTATTTGCCCAGGCGGCACTCAAAGTATCGTTCATCAGTGCAGCAGACATAAAATCATTGCCCAATTGGGCAAGAATTGAATTGTAAGCCACAATTGAATCGGTGATTGCATAGTTTGGGCTAAACTGCGATGAATCTTTATCACGAAAAGCTGCAAAAAATTCTGAAGCTGCACTATATCCACTTCCCGGAGCATTTCTTCTATCACGCCAGGTAATAAGCAGATCCCCATCAGTATCAAAAGCAGCCCAAAGCATATCCTGCATTTTTCCATTTCCCTGAGCATCGTCATTCACCCTGCCAGGTGTATTCCAGCTTACTCCCCCGTTAAAAGATTCTGTTATCATAATATCAATATCACCCGAAGGAACATAAGGATAAACAAAAACCAAATGATTACTATCAGAAGGGTCTTCAAGTATTTTATATGCTGTTTTTGAAGTATCGTTGGTTGCTGTACTGATTCCGCTTATCACAGAGTGATAAGAAAATGTGCTTCCCGAGTTTGCGGAAGTTGCAATTATAAATTGAGGATATATGTTTTGCGAAAAAACATAACTGGGGTATACAACATGAACTTTATTTTCATTACATGCCGGAACGGCCATTGGCGCTGCTATCAGGCTGCCGACATAATAACCAGTAGAATCAACATAACGCCAGGGTTGCCAAGTTTGCCCGCTGTCAAGTGATGCAGAAAAATAAGGCCGATTGGGTGGCATTACCCAAGAAGGAGGTTTTGTAGTAAGATAAAGTTTGTCACCTGAATTATTAATCACGAGCCAGGGGCGGTCAATAGGTTTCTTACTTCCGTCAGCATACATATCAATTACCTGGACTGGGTTACTCCATGTTAGCCCACCATCAACCGATTTAAATAAATAAACTCCTCCTGAATCCGGGTTTTCCCGATGATCAATATAAGCAAGGAAAAGCTTTCCGTTTCCATCAAAAGCCATTGAAGGATCAGCAGACTGATAAGTGGAAACAATATGAGGCATATTAACAGCAGTGCTCCACGTTAGCCCCCCATTGAACGTTGACCTTACTTTAATGGTAAGCCCTGAACCGCTGTTAAACACAAAGCCCATCCATGCAACAACAATATTTTGAGAATTGACAGGGTTGATTGCTACATAAGGCTCACCTTCAAATACGTTTCCGTTTGATAAATTTTGATTTTGTGCGTGCAGTTGATTTATAGAGAGATAAACTAAATAAGCAAGATAAAATTTCTTCATTAATCGGATATTGTAATGTTTCTTTTAATGTTTATTTTCGATAAAACGATTTAAAGTAAAGAGGTTTCTAAAAGAAAAGCCGTCCATTAATATATTAGGACGGCTTTTACAATCAAATAATAAAGTTATTTGGAGATCATAAACTTCTGACGTTGGATAATGCCATTATTCTCTATTTCAAAAATATATGCACCTTTGCTGAGCATTGAAGTATTCAGCTCAAGAATATTTCTTCCCAGTGCAGCATGTATAATATCACTTGCCACATTTTGTCCGATCATATTATAAATTACATAATGAACATTTTCATTGTTATCGTTGTTGAATTCGATAGTCATGAAATCATGTGCAGGATTCGGAAATAAAGCAAGCGATTGTGTTTGTTCCATGCTTCCTTCTTTATTATTGCTGAATCCAAACTGGGCGTTGCCGGTTACATTTACAGTATAATCTTCCACTTCCCCATAAGTATATGTTCCGCATGAACTTGATGCATATTGATTGTACCTCATCTGTATGCGCATGCGTGTGGATCCGTTCAATGCGGTTGTGGGAACAGTGAAAGAAACAGTGCGTGTAGATGTACCGCTCGAGCTGACAACATTTTCCCCTGCATCTGTAAATACACCGTTCTTATTGTAATCAATATACACTTTCCAATATTCTGTATAAGAGGACCCGGTAAAGCCGGGAACAAGTGTAATGGTGCTAGAGGTTCCGCCTGCCAGGTTCGTGCTTAAAGCCGTATAATTTCCATAACCGTTGTTATTGCCGCTGGTATTATTAATTGTTCCAAGTGCTACACGGCTGATATACTCATAAGAAGTATTTGTTCCTGAAGAAGTGCAATAAGTAACTGCGCAGCCGGCTGTGGTAAATGATGAAGCGCTGCTATATGCACTACTGCTTGAGGAACAAACTCCCTGTACCTGGAATTGATAACCTGTGCAGGTAGTCAATCCTGAAAGGGAATAAGAAGTGCCTGTTAATCCTGATACAGTTGTCCATGTAGAAGAGACTGATGGCTTCCACTGAAGATTATACGTATTCGCCCCGGTTGTACCCCATGACAGCAGGGCTGATGTAGTTGTAATGCTTCCTGCTGACAAACCTGAAGGTGTGCTGCAAGATCCGCCCCCGCCACCGGCAGTGCCTATTCCAACAGCATACCATGCATTCATTACTTGTGTAACTTCATTTGAAGAAGCTCCATACAGATCCGTAGCGGCATTAATACAGGCAGTCCGCCAGTTTGAATATTGTGATGTTGAGGTAAGGTAAACAGTTTCTGTACGATAGATAATAGCATCTGCTTTAGTAATACCTAAACCTGTAACACTATAACTATTTCCGATGTCATTGGTGCCACTGCCCCCGGTCACTAACAAATAAAACATAAAATTTCCAACCCCGCTGTTCGTATGAACTCCGCCATTGTCTGATGACCCGGTATACCAGTAAGTTCCAAGATATGTGTCAGGTTGCCCGTATTGATTCGGGCTTGCCATGTTACGTATGGCCCAATTCATATCATTGCTCAACAACCAGTTTACATCTGCTGGCTTTGCCCAAAACTGTACCGATTTACCCATTATGTCACTCATGCTTTCATTCATTGCACCGGATTGGTTACTATAATTCAGGTTGCAGGTATATTGTGTAACACCGTGTGTCAATTCATGGCCTGTAACATCAATTGCAGTAATGCCTGCTCCGCTCGAGCGCACTCCAAAGTGCATAAGTGAACCATCCCAATATGCATTATTCACCGTGCTCGTTTCATTTACATAGCTGGTAAGTGCCCGTCCTGCATTATCCACACTGTTACGACCAAAATTTGTAGAATAAAACTGCCATGTTTGGGAAACACCATAGTGGGCATCAAGCGCATACTGATCACTGCCGGTTAAGCTCCAGTTTGCTGAAGAGCTAGTATAATCACCATGCCCGGTAGTTGCGCGCAACGTAATAACTCCATTGCCTTTAGTGTAATCGCGAAGGCGATAACTGCTCCCTGTAAAATCGCTATGAATTGTTTGTGTTCCACTATAGGCAGTATTGGCAGTTCCTGTGGCGTCAGAATAATACAATTCATCTTTTTTGCCGAGTACTTGCCCTGTTTGTGCATCAACAAAATAATAAGCACGGCTAAGAGGATCCGAGGCATATACATCTACCTTGTAGCAAAGATGCAAATCCCGTGGCTCGAGTATATCATCCGGAGCATACCATACAAGGGAAGGAGAAGGATAATAAGTCGCATTGGGATTACCGCTGCTTTGTTTTATTTCCTGCTCCATTTCTGAATTCTGCCAGGCATATGTTTTAGCATGAATGTATTTTAAAGCTGCCTGAACTGCATTTGCCTGCGATAATGAAGCGGAGCGCAAAGAAGCCTGCTCATCAAAGTCAAGCACAATGTTTCCGGTCATTCCTGTAAGCATCCCATTTTGAGTATGCACTATGTACATTGAATTTTCAACGGGAATTCCATTGTAAACCTGGTAATAGCGATAATGGGTATATCCTACTTGATCAGACTCCGTTCGTATTAATACTAAATCAGAGTGCTGATCCAATCCAAAAATAGTTTTTGCCTGCCCAGGCATAAAAGGAATTTGCTGAACAGATGATAACCGGATATCTTCAACGGATTTCCCTTTTTCGCCCTGGATTAAATTCCGTAAATTGTTTTGTGCTCCAGCAGTATTCATCAGCAGTGCACACATTGCAGCCGCAAAGGCTGTTCGTAGAGTAATTGTTTTCATATTCATTTTTAATGGGTTTTATTTGATGTCAAATATAAGAAGGATACTGTAATCAAAAAAGATTCTGAAAAAAATGAGGTAAATAAGGAAAATTGATAGGTTTTTATGCTTTTGCAGATAGAAATAAGGTAAGGGGGGAAGCCGCTTTAGTTTTAAATATTTACTCCCCTTTATTTAAATTTTTCCCGGTTGGATTAATTCTTTTTTGAATTCTTTCTTCAGGGCATGTTTTGCCTGGGCTTCATCAATGGAATGTGATTTCAGCAGATTTTCTTCCAACTTGGTCATTTTTGCAAGCTGGGTATAAAATTTTTGTATGACCAATAATTCTTCTTCTGTTAAATCTTCCACATCAATCAACCGGTTACTTGCAAATTTATGAGAGGCAACCAGCTCGTTTAACTTAAGCTGTATGGCAAGCGAATCTTTGTTCTGAGCTTTTTGAATAAGAAAAACCATCAGGAAAGTGATAATGGTGGTTCCTGTATTGATGATTAGTTGCCACGTTTCCGAATAGTTGAAAAAAGGCCCGGTAACCAGCCAAATAATTATTAAACCTAGTGCGGTAAAAAATGCAGGAGTGCTTCCGGTAGCGCGTGTAACCTTTGTAGCAAATGTTTCAAAATGATTTTTACTGTGTTTCTCTGTTTCCATAGTATTTTATTTTATTACAAATATCAGTAACTATAACACAATCTTTAAGATTATTTTAATGGTTGTAGCTTTCTTTGTAAAAAAATGGCAGCCGCAATTACAAAATATAAAACCCGCACGGAAACTTATGATATCTGCGGCATATCAATAAAGATCACTGTTCTTACTGATGTTGACCGGCTTTTTGATGAATTCATGCTCAGAACCGACCGGGATGAGGATATGAAAGATGAACGTATTCCTTATTGGGCTGACCTCTGGGCTTCGTCCATTGCACTTGCACGGCACATTGTAAAATGCGGCAGAATTACAAAGGATACACAGGTGCTTGAAATAGGTTGCGGATTGGGATTGCCGGGTATTGTTGCAGGAAAACTGGGAGCAAAAGTTACCATGACTGATTACCTGGAGCCACCATTAGCATTTGCAAAACATAACTGGCAATTGAATAATACAGGTAAAGCACAGTTTAAATTACTTGACTGGAGAAAAGCATCCGATGCTTTTGCCTCCGATATTGTGCTTGCCTCCGATATTGCTTATGAAAGCCGTGCATTTCCAATATTGCCAAATGCTTTTAAGCTTTTAACCAAGCCACATGGATTAATTTTAGTGAGCGAGCCCGGAAGAAGCTATGCAAAAGATTTTTTTAAATCATTGCCTGAAAAGGGATTTAAGGTAAAACATTTTACCTATCAAATCAGGCATAATCAAATAGAAAATAAAGTGAATGTTTTTGAAATTCAAAAGAAGTAGCAACAGTAAGCCTTCCTCTTAAAAACCCATTCTTTAGTTTTGTGCACTCTTTCTAATTGCATTATGAAAAAATTTATTCTGCCTTTCTGTATATTTTGTTTGATCAGCAGCATCGCTTTCCCCCAATTAATGAATATGATGGGAGGTGACCAGAATAAGATATACGATGGAAAAATTTCTGGTATTGTTACAGATGCTGAAACGCAAAAACCTGTTGAATTAGCGAATGTCGCCCTTAGTAAAGCAGGAAGCGATAAACCGATTGATGGCGTTGTAACGGACGAGAAAGGGAATTTTAAATTGAAAAATATAAAACCGGGTAAATACAAAGTCAGTATTTCCTTTATTGGTTATTTGAGCCAGGATTTTGATTCCATTGAAATTGCTGATAAAAAGAACAATGTTGACCTGGGGAAGATTCTTTTTAAGCCAAACACAAAACTTTTGAAAGAGGCAGTGGTAGAGGGTCAGAAACCCCTGGTGGAAACTCAAATTGATAAGCTTATTTATAACAATGACAGGGATCTAACATCGAAAGGAGGCAATGCAACGGATGTGCTGCGTAAAGTTCCGATGGTAACTGTTGACCTTGATGGAAACGTAACCTTGCAGGGGACACAGAATATAAAGGTATTGGTAAATAACAAGCCTTCATCCATTATGGCCAACAGTGTTGCTGATGCAATGAAGATGATTCCCGCTGATGAAATTGAAAAAGTGGAAGTAATCACAAGCCCTTCGGCAAAGTATGATGCTGAAGGTACAGGGGGCATTATTAACATCATTACAAAAAAGAAAAATGTTGAAGGTATTAGTGGAGCTGTTTATGCAGGTGCCGGCACACGGTCCAGTAATTTATATGCCAGTATTAATTATCACAAAGAACGTTTTGGTACAGGATTGAATATAGGTGGATTTGAATATTACAGCCAGGGCAAACTTACTACTACGCGAACATCAGAATTTTCAACACTCACACAATCTGGCGATAATAAAAATTATGGCTACGGCCCATTTATTCAATGGACAACGGACTATGATTTTAACAGCAAGAATAATATCAGCACATCTCTCCGGCTTACCAACTTTAATAACCATTCCGATGGTACCACAAATAATACCTTCAATTATTCTGATGTTCAACCTGACAATAATTACACTTCCTCTTTTTCTTCCAAAACGGGTGGATGGAATTATGATGCCAGCATGGATTATAAAAAAACATTTAAAACTCCTGACCAGGAACTCACAGCCTCAGCACAGATAAATAATAATAGCCGTAATATTGATTATGACATCACGAACACCTATGATAGCTTGAATTATGTTTATCTCGAAAAGAGCAGGAATGAAAGCCGTAACAGGGAAATTACTTTTCAAACGGATTATGTTCATCCATTTTCCAAAAAAATCAAATTGGAAACGGGAGCAAAATCCATTTTGCGAAATGTATTAAGCGACTATCAGTATCATATTGCTTTTGATGCGGAGGGCCCGTTTATAGAAGATACTGCGCGGAGCAATATTTTTGATTACACCCAAAATGTTTTTGCGGGATATTTACAGGGCTCTGTTGCTCTTTCGCGCTTTGGCATTAAAGCAGGGGGAAGATTTGAACAAACAGAAGTGCATGGCGAGTTTGACAAGAGTGTTCCTTCGTTCAGCAATTCTTACCACAACCTTTTACCCAGCATTACGGTTTCTTATAAAAAAGCAGGAAGATATAATTTAAAGCTCAGCTATACACAGCGTATTCAGCGCCCTGGTATGACTTACCTTAACCCTTATGTGAACACACAGGATCAATACAATATTTCACATGGTAATCCTGAGCTTGAAGCAGAGCACAGCCATGCTTTCGAACTGGGCTATAATATTTTTAGGGGATTCGGCTCCATTAATTCTTCCTTTTACCATCGGTTTACCCATAATTCGATTGAAAGCATCAGGTTTATTAATAGTAATGATGTGTATGTTACCACATATGATAACATTGGCAAAAATTACTCTACAGGTACAAGCGTTGGTGTGAATTATATCTGGAAATTAAAAATAATTATTTCTGGAAATATCAACGTCTATTATTATAAAGTAATAGCTGCCGAATCGCCTGACAAATCTAATGATGGAATTAATTATAGCATTAATCTTTTTGCCAGCTATAAATTCAATGAAAAATGGGGAGTTCAAACGTTTGGTAATTTTAACGGGCCTAAGTACAGCATACAGGGAAAATCAACTTCTTTCTTTTATTACAATCTCAGTCTGAGGCGCTCTTTTAAAGGTGAGAAGGGCGGAATAGGATTGGGTCTTGACAATTTCGCAACACCGCATATTAATTTCAGGAATGTATATCAGGGCGATGGTTTCACTTATGACAGCAATAACCGTTTATTATTTTTTGGTGTGCGCCTGAGCTTTGATTATCGTTTTGGAAAAATGGAATTTAAGCAATCGAAGAAGCACGGAATAAAGAATGACGATATTAAAGAGGGTGGAGAAGACAACCCGCAGGGAGGACAAATGGGAGGGGGCAAATAACTACATTCAATGCTGCAGGCTAATTCACTGCATTTTCCCTGATCTTTTCAGCACTTTTATCTTTAAAAATCATATTCCTTAATTTCATTATTAATACGGTGCCTGCAAGGATAAATGTTGCTGCGTTGGTGAAAATCACAGCATTCGATTGTATGAGTATTCCATAAAACAACCAAAGTAGAAGACCGATTACAAAGATCAGGTACATGTAAAATGAAATTCCTGCCGTATCATTTGTTTTGATGATCCTGATGATTTGAGGCACAAAAGAAATAGTAGTGCAAAACCCTGCAATCATTCCGATAGTTTCATTCATATAATAAAATTTGGAACGAAAGATAAATAAAAACCATGTTTGCTCCTGCAGCCTCTTCACATAAACAAAACAAGCTAGTATTCATTATTATTGCAGGATTATGCAACCCGGAAAATTCTTTTATTATTTTGGCAGGGTGCACTGCCGCAACTATTAATATTTCCTGAATGAGAACTCATACCCGAGAAACACAAAATGATTTAACGCCTGAACGCGCCCTTGAAATATTAAAAGAAGGGAATAAAAGGTTTGTAAATAACATTAAGACACACCGAAATTTATTACAACAGGTGAATGAAACATCATCGGGGCAATTTCCTTTTGCAGCCATCTTAAGTTGCATTGATTCGCGGACTTCTGCCGAGCTGATTTTTGACCAGGGATTGGGGGATATACTAAGCATTCGTATTGCAGGCAATATTTTAAATGAAGATATACTGGGAAGCATGGAACTTGCATGCAAGATTGCAGGATCAAAGCTCGTTGTTGTACTCGGACATACTAAATGCGGAGCTATTGAAGGCGCATGCAATAATATTATCCTGGGAAATATCACTACACTGCTCAACAAAATAAAGCCGGCAATTCACAAAGAAAAAGAAACGATATCCGAGAGAAACGGCAGCAATAAAACATTTGTAAAGAATGTTACCATTAACAATGTTTTCATTACCGTTCAAAAAATAAAGGACCAAAGCAGCATGCTGCGTGAAATGGAACAATCAAAACAAATAAAAATAGTAGGAGGATTGTACGATTTAGATACCGGGCAGGTATTTTTTTATGAAGAACAGGCCTGAGGCTAGCCGATGGCAATCAGTTTGATAGTAGAGCAAGCAGATAACTTGTAATAAACAATTTTAATACTCAATTGAAAATTCTCCTATTCGGAGCTTTGGAAAAAGATTGAGAAAAACCCGGTGCTAATAAAATATTTTCTTTGTTAAAATATTTTGCGGGGTGCTGACAGTTAAAAAATAAACTCCGTGAACAAGCTGTTTGCTGTCAATTGTAATAAGGTTGCTACCGACTGAAGAGGTGAACGCTCCCGAAACATTTATGTTGCCAAGCACATCCACAACCCGGTAAGTTACATTTTCAGCATCATCATAATTTAAGTAGATATTAATAGTCTGCTTGGAATAATCAGTATAAATTCCATCTACTCCTGAAACCTTTCCAAATTCTGCCGAAACTACTTTCGACCAATCTTCAGCATGATTAAAGTCTACCTGGTGTAAACGGTAGTAAGAGATCCCCGGCAAAGGATGTTCGTCAACAAAGGTGTATTCTGTAAGGGTAGTGGTGTTTCCGGCCCCTTTCACAGTTCCAATCTTTTCGAACTGTTTGGCATCCCTGCTTTTTTCAATGGAGAAATAATCACTGTTGGTTTCCGATGCAGTAGCCCACTTGAGTAAAATATTTTTATCTGTTGGCTGTGCAGTAAAAGAAATCAATTCTACCGGCAACCCACCGATAAAAGTAATAGGTATGCTTGTGGTTTGACCGTCCGGGTTGGTGATGGTAATGGTGTATGTTCCGGGGACACATGTAGTGGCGTTAAGACTTATGTTTACATGCGTTGCATCCACAAACGTAGTACTGTTTACAGAAATACCGCCTCCGCTAATAGAAGATGATATATGATTAGCAAAACCAGGGCCCCCAACGTCAGGACCAGGATCAAAAAATCCTGTACAATTAGGAGTTGAAGTTGCCACTATATTCACAAGTATGGATGATGAACCGCATGGTCTATTGCTTAAGGGGGTTAATGAAGCAGTAGGAGGTGGTGGAGGTGCCATTAATTTTACAACACGCACTGCCCAATCGTTTCCAACATCACAATATTCAAGGAATGCCCACATGGTCATGTTATCATTCGGATCAACTACTACCTGCGAGTAGTCACCCCACCGGGTTGTGCCGCCCAAATTATAAGCAGCACCACTTGAAGTAGCCAAAGCAAATGGCTGTAAAGTTCCAAGTGCATCGCAGGAATATCTTCCCGCCACTTGTGCATCAGCAAAGTTAACAGCGCTTGTGGTGGAACTTCCGAGAAGAGCATGACCTTGTCCGCTCATGGCAATGCTTGGTATCCAGAATCCGCGCATATTTGAAGCTGCACCATCATATAATGTTCCCGATTGAACCAATGTCGGAGTGCCTGTCATATTTCCAACCTGGTACCAGCGTGATCCATTTCTGCCACCCGTGCCGGAAGCTACTCCGACATTATTAACCTGTATATTGTGAGCTGTCCAGAGTGTAGTAACTCCTGTCAGCTTATTTTTCATCACATGCGCAGCAAAAGGGCGGTCATCCAAACCATCCAGCCTTGTAGCTGTACCTCCTGTAACTTGTGAAATAGGGCCTGTAGTAGTAGGAACGGTAAGGTTTGGCATAATAACAGCAGCAGGCACTCCGCCAGGCGTAGTAATTCTTACAAAATCCAACTGACTGTATACTGCAGCATCGGTTCCTACAAAATATCCTTCCGTTGCACTTGGGTCATCGTTATCCACTCCCTGTGGAGTATAAATACCTGAAGCGCCTGTTGCAACTCCGCGGAAAGGAGTAAAAACAATAGGACCAGCACCAAGTATAGAGCTTTTCTGAACTACAAAAACCATAGATCCTGTAAATCCGGGAGCAAACCTGTTGCCTCCGATGTATAATGCGTTTTTATCCACGCCAAGTGTCGGGTAATCAAAAAACTCCCCGGTAACAGCCGATTCAACAAAATAAAAAAACGTGAAGGATGCTGTACCTGTAATTACAGGTCCGCTGCTGACTGCAATACACACTCGATTTTTTGAGCTGGCAACATTTATAGTAACAACAAACCAGCGTTGCGATAAACGATCATAGCGTATGTGTGTATCGCTGACACCTGATCCGTTACGTACAGATGTAAAGAATGTATTCAGATCAACATCAAGGGGACCTAATACTCCTGCTTTGTCGAATACTTGTATCCGTGTATTAGCACAAGCCAAAACCTGTGTAGGGCCTGTTGCACCATTGCAATCAGGAGGAATCCACCCGCCTGAAATACTTAAAGTAACACTGCGCCAGCTTGCTCCGATGGTTTGAGTAGCATTAATAGAATTGTCTCCACCATTTCGTTCACCTGTATTATCCGTTGGCGGATAAGAAGAAATTGCAGGGGCATCAGGGTTCGCTGCTTTATTCAAATGCGCTTCATGCTCTCTTCTGATGCGGATGTGCTTAAACGGCATCGGGTGTTCCATGGCCATTATCTGGTCAACAGTAAGAGTTACTCCCTGTTCACCTGTAATGGGCGTACCCGTTATTACCTGCTGGGCAATAGCTCCGGGATCATTTAAAAATATTCCCAACAATAAAACAAAAAAGCTGATCCGGTTACAATAACCAACTTTGTATAATTGTTTCATCTAACTACTTCTGTTGTGATTGGTTTTTACTGAGAAAAGCTGTTCAAATATACATATTTTTTTAATTTCCAATGCTTTTCAGCAAAATATTTTTGAACAGGATGATTCATTCTCCAACAAAAAGGGGTGCCTTTTTATTGAATTCCTGAATTTTGGACATTTTTAAGAGAATTTCTGCCCTAATTACAACTTACAGGAAACTATTCAATCAAATGCATTACCGTCCGCAAATCAACATCTGACTCCACTTTTATTCCTTTTACACCAACCTTCTGTGCAGCTTCCATATCACGGTCACGGTCTCCGATAAAGTAGGATTGCCGGGGATCAATTTTAAAACGGGCAATTGCTTTTTCCAAAAGCAGGGAATCAGGCTTGCGGCAAATACAGCTTCCGATTTCATGGTAATGGGGACAGATGTAAATTTCAGTTATCGAAATACCGTTTTCTCTAAACTTTTCAAGCATGTAATCATGCACTTTCTTTACATCTTCAAGAGCATAAATTTTCCGTGCAATACCTGCCTGGTTACTGATGACGATTAATAAAAACCCTTTATCCTGGAAAACATTCAAAGCATCAAACAATCCCGGCAAAAGCTCGAAATTATCAAGGCTATATGTATAATCAGCATTATCCCTGTTAAGGACTCCATCACGGTCGAGGAAAATTGCTTTATTCATTTAATGGTTGTTCCGTTAAAAAATCACTTGCCGAAGTTCATTAAGTTCTGAAAAAACTCAAGAAATAAGATGGGCTTTAACCCAATCGTATAAACCAGCCCGAATATCGCTCCCCAGATGTGCGCGTCATGGTTCACATTATCAGCACCCTTTTTGCTCAGGTAATACTCGGCAATCAAATACCCGACTCCTGCAACCACTCCGGGCAGTTTTATTATATTGAAAATATACACAGGAGCCAGGGGATTAAAAAGAATAGCGGTAAATAACACTGAAGAAACAGCCCCTGATGCTCCTAAAGCATTGTAGCTGTAATTGTCTTTATGCTTTGCATAAGTCGGGGCTATGGAAATGACTAGTCCTCCGAGATATAACAGGATAAAATAAAACGTACCGTTAACCGGGAAAACATCGCCATAATATCCTTCAACAACAGTTCCAAACGAGAAAAACACAAACATGTTAAAGAAAAGGTGCATGCCGTCAGCATGTATGAATCCGCTTGTAATAAACCGGTACCATTCCTTTCGGTGCGAAACAAGATAAGGGTTAAAGATCAGCTTACTCATCAATTGCCGGTTCGAAAAAGCAGCCAGCGACACAAGCACAGTAATGATTACAATATATACGGTCATAAAGAAAATCTGCGGAAGCGGTCAAAGTTAAACTAACTTTAGTTACTTGTCCGCAAGGTGTAAGAATTAATTACAATTTGTAACCTTACTTCTGTAACGAATGTATTTTTTAAGAGTTAAAAGTAGATATGAAGTTGCTCAGGGTTTTTAACAGTTTCAATGGCCTGTTGCTGGCGGCTGCTTTATTTACAAGCTGCGCAAAAGAAGATTTACCCCCGCCTGAAATGCATACGGTTGTTGATACAATCACTGATCTTACCGATTACCTCCCGATTTACCCGGAGCGCAGTGCCATCCTTGTTTCCATCAATAACTATTCTTTTTCCGGCCAGGGCGGAAGCGCAACAGCCGTAAGAGGTATTGCAAAAGCCGTATTTCCTGATGTAAGCGGCAACTTGCGGCTGGCAGGCAATGTATCGGTACAGGATATTTCTCTAAGCACTTCCGCCAATAACACCTATTCATTTTCACCCGATCCTTCAGCTCCTGAAGGAATAGATTTCATGAACACAAGCAGCCTGCGCTGGACCATCAGCGGCAACGGTGATTTCCCCCCGGTCAGCTTCATATCGGTGGAAGGTTTCCCTACGATGACGGCAATAATTCCCGGCAGCCCGGTGGTGGACCGTTCTAAAGATTTCAGCCTCGCCACGGAACAAAATATTGATAATGCCGACTCCGTACGGTTTAGTATTTATTCGCCAAACGGACAATTATTTGCTGTTGCTGCCGGACGGTATAATAACCACACATTCAGCGTTTCACGCCTTTCTCTTTTAAGTGCAGGTTCGGGGTATCTCCGCATCACCGCCTTCCGTTCAATTTCGCTTGAAGTAAACGGAATGACGCTTCAATACCTGAACGAAAGCGTCACCACAAAACCGATTACTATTTTGTAGATAAAATTGTATTAGTCAAGATAGGTAGAGCTAATCTGAAAACAGTGTCTACTTCTGAGTTTCCTTTAGGGGTTTGGGGGTTTTGGATTACATTTGTCCCCATGAAAAACCTTCCTTTTATCTTTATCCTTCTCGCTTTCGCGGGAATAAAAACAGCCAAAGCCCAGCTTGCACCTGGAATTGAATGGGCGAAATGCTTAGGAGGAACAAGTTATGACTACGCATATTCAACCCAGCAAACTTCTGATGGTGGCTATATTGTCGCTGGCAATTCCTTTTCAAACAATCAACAAGTTAGTGGAAATCATGGAGACAATGATTATTGGATAGTTAAGCTGGATAATTTAGGAACAATTCAATGGCAAAAATGTTTAGGGGGAACATTTGATGAATATGCCAAATCAATTCAGCAAACTTCTGATGACGGATATATAATAGCAGGTTATGCTGTTTCTAATGACGGAGATGTTTCAGGACACCATGGCAATGGAATGAATGATTATTGGGTAGTAAAAACAGATAACATGGGCAATATTCAGTGGCAAAAATCTTTGGGCGGAATTGATGACGATTTTGCTCAATCGGTCGATCAATGTAGCGATGGAGGATATATTGTGGCAGGATTCACAGAATCAAATGATGGAGATGTAAGTGGCAATCATGGAATTTATGATTATTGGGTAGTTAAGCTGAATGGAAATGGAATTATCCAATGGCAGAAATGCTTTGGTGGATTAGGATATGATAAAGCATATTCTGTTCAGCAGACTTTTGACAATGGATTCATTGTCGCTGGAAATAATGAAGATGATGATTATTGGATAATTAAGCTCGATAGTCTTGGAAGTATTCAGTGGGAAAAGCCATTAGGTGGATCTTACAGTGATTTTGCTTATTCAATTCAACAGACAATTGACGAAGGTTACATAATTGCAGGAGCAACATACTCGAACAATGGAGATGTTAGCGGAAATCATGGAAATAACGATTACTGGATAGTAAAAATTGATAGTGTAGGAACCATTCAATGGCAGAAGTGTTTGGGAGGAGGAAATGATGATTATGCTTATTCTATCCGTCAAACTAATGATGGTGGGTTTGTTGTAGGCGGTGCAACACATTCTAATGGAGGGAATGTGAGTGGTAATCATGGCAACTTAGATTGCTGGATAGTTAAGCTTGATAGTTTGGGAATAATTAATTGGCAAAAATGCATGGGGGGGTCGAATACTGATTATAGCACTTGTGTTAATTTAACAAGTGATGGAGGATATATTTCGGCAGGCTATACGACTTCTAATAATGGTGATGTAAATGGATATCATGCAAACTGGGACTACTGGATCGTAAAACTTTTCTCCGATACTATCACATCCGTTCCAATCATCAATCATAATTCATCAGCAATAAATATTTATCCTAATCCTGCGGAGGAGTTTGTAGTGGTGAGTTATGAGTCAGGAGGAGAAATAATCATTACTGATGTTCTCGGAAAAGAAATGTACCGCAACAATCTCACAACACATAACACACCACACACAACACAAATTGACATCCGTCAATTCCCAAGCGGTATTTATTTTGTTAAAGCAGGGGATGAAGTGAGGAAGTTTGTAAAAAAATAAAGCCCAAAACCCATTGGTAAAGTAGTGAGATAAGAGGTTTGGAGGTGATAATTGAAATAAAATAATTGTGTTATGAAAACATTTAAATTATTGGGTCTCTTTACAATCCTGATTCTTCAAGCTTCTGCTCAGAAAGAAAATTATATATGGTATTTTGGACATGAAGCCGGATTGGATTTTAATTCAGGAAGTCCTGTGGCATTAACAAATGGAAATATGAATACATTAGAAGGATGCTCCTCAATAAGTGACTCTGCAGGGAGTTTATTATTTTATACAAATGGTGAATATGTTTGGGATCGCAATCATTTTCAAATGCCGAATGGTTGGGCACTTGACGGATCGGTTGGTTCAACTCAATCAGCTCTGATAATACCTTTTGTTGGTAACAATACATTGTACTATATATTTACCGTGGATGGTGTTGCCCCATTGTATCAACGTTTTAGTTATTCAATAGTTGATATGACATTAAACGGTGGGTATGGAGAAGTAACACTTAAAAACTCTTTAATCAGGGACCTTGTGGGTGAAAAGCTATGCGCAGTTCGCCATTCCAATAATGTAGATATTTGGATCATGGTTCATGGCAGTCAAAACGATAGTTCTTTTGCTTATTTGGTAACAGCAAGTGGAATAGCTTCGGCACCAGTAATAAATAAAATTGGAGCTATTTCAGATCACGCAGGATATATGAAATTTTCTTCAGATGGAACTAAACTGGCACTTGCAAATACTGATTATAATTATGTAGAGGTATTTGACTTCAATAATACAACTGGGGTTCTCTCAAATGGAATATACTTAACCCTTCCTCTTGCCACCAATACATTCGGAGCATATGGAATTGAATTTTCATCTAATGGACAATATTTGTATGCAACTCAGATACAACCAAGTCATATTTATCAATGGGATATTTCCTCTAATGATTCAACAATGATTAATTCAACTTTGATTCAAATTGGGAGTTCTAATTCTTTAGACATCGGTGCATTACAAATGGCTCCGGACGGAAAAATCTATGTTGCCCGTGACGATGTAAGTCATTTCTTAGGTGTAATTAACAATCCAGATTTATCGGGGATTTCAAGTAATTATGTGGATAATGGAATATCTCTATTGATGAATCACTCCTATTTAGGTTTACCGAATTTTCTTGCAAGTTATTTTCTTTCCACAGGTATTAATTCAATTAATCCAATTTCAAATCAATTAACTTTTTTCCCGAACCCCGCACATGATTTTATAACTATAAATGCTGAGCTCAGAGTAAATGATAAAGTATCGGTAACTGATATTCTCGGCAAAACCCTTTTCACAAAAACACTTAAATCCTCAACTGACGACTGTCAACTGACTACTGCCAACTTACCAAATGGAATCTATTTCATTAAAGTCGGTAATAAGGTGGGGAAGTTTGTAAAGCAATAATCTTCTTATTGTTTCGCACTGAACTTAGTGTCTTAGTGGTAAAAAATATATAACCGCTAAGACACTTCCCACTCTGAAGATTTATCCTCGTTGCTATACCTATTTGACACCGTTTGTTGATCAGAACTAAGTTTAACAACCCTTGGTTCAAAACGAACAACCCTTGGTTCAACTCGACCAACCCTTGGTTTGAATCGAACAACCATTGGTTTAACTCAAACAACCCTTGATTCAACTCGAACAACCCTAGGTTTGAATCGAACAACCATTGGTTTGAATCGAACAACCCTTGGTTTAACTCAAACAACCCTTGGTTTAAAACGAACATGCATTGGTTCAACCCGAACCAATGCATGCTTAAACAAAAATTTAACGGATTACTGGGGGATAAAAGCTGCCAATTCACTCCAATCGCCTTGCCCCCTCCTGTTACTGGCTGCTATGCGGATAAAAATTTCAACTCCTTTTTGAAGGTTTTCGAGTACCAGCTTCTTTGAATTGGTTGTTTCAAGTGCAGTAACAAAAGAAGCTTCGTCATCAGCTTTGGAGGAGGTTTGCACCTTATAAGTCAAGCCTATCCCCATGTTTTGAATGTTTATTTTGGAACTGTGGGGTGTTGAGCCGTCTTTTACTTTTTTAATGACCGGTGCAGCAGGAATATTATGAGGCTCCGGTTCCTTGCTGGCGTCAAAGCCCGATTTTTCGATAAGCACCTTGTTGCCTAAAGCAATGCCATCCACATAAATTATTTCATCCAGCAGCAGGTTATATATAAGCAGGCATTGCGCATCACGTTCGTCCTTTTTCACATGGTTGCCTTTTGCCTGCCCTATAAGAGCAGCTAACTTATCATTTTCAGTAGAAAGGTCGAGGACGGTAGGAGCGGGCGTGGCAAAGTCGCTTATATTATCTGTCAGGAACGAAATTACCCGTGCACAGAGTGCAAATACTTTTTTAAACTGTTTTGGTGTGCAGTGCATAACTGCGAAGAATTTTTTTGTTGACATTTTAGTTTGTTTTTAATTGTTTAAATTTTGTTTTTGATCTTTTATTTGTTTGACAGAACAGGGTATCAATTGCATTGCCATTCTTCAGCTTTTTGTCGTTATAGGCGCAATTGGCGTATTTGGCGCTTTTGGCGTTTTAGTCGTCCTTATAAAAGAGATTCAGGCAGGGCTTTCAACCATAGATAATGTAGATAGCCCATGAATTACCCATGGATAACCCAACTCAACCCGGCTGTTTTATACAATATAATTTTCTTTACACCGTTATGACAAAATAATATCGGTCTGGCATTCCAATTGCGATGAAACAGTTCAGGTTATTCAGTATATGAAAACCGTTCATTTTATAATATTCGCTACCGATATTGTATTTTTAACCGGGGTAAGCCTGAGACAGGCGCAGAGAATCTTGCAGAACATTCGTAAGAAACACGGCAGGAAAAAAGATCATCTCGTAACCATCACAGAATTTTGCAGCTATTGTGAGTTTACTGAAGATGAAGTAATGAAAGCCATCAATAATAAATAGCACCTTTTTTCATGCATAATTTGGCACAAAAAGATATTTGCCGACCTTTGCAAAGGATAATCAAATTCTATATGTTAAATAACAAAATACCATTCACCCGGTTGGGTGGAAGTTCTTCACGGTTAACGCTGCTCATTGCAGCTATTACGCTTTTAGGCACGTATCGTTCTTCGGCCCAGAATTCCCATTTATCAGTTGAGCAAAAGCTGAAATTGCATGATGAAGCGCAAAGTGATGCCTATCTTCCCAATGCATATAAAAACAAAAAGACTTCACCGGCTTTTAAATACAAAACAGGCAGTGCAGGGAGAGTGATGAGCAGTACCATTTTTACCAACCAGGTAAATGTAAATTCCGGTGGGCAAAATATCCTGGGCGATGCAGGCAACGAACCAAATATTGCTGTGGATCCCCTGAACCATAACCACATTGTTATCGGCTGGAGGCAGTTCGATAATGTAAGCAGTAATTTCAGGCAGGCAGGGTGGAGCTATTCTTCCGATGGCGGGCAAAGCTGGACTTTTCCCGGTGTCATTGAGCAGGGCATTTTCCGTTCTGACCCTGTGCTCGATTATGACTCTGCAGGTAATTTTTATTACAACAGCCTTACCAATACGCCTGATTACTTCTGCAAAGTATTTAAAAGCAGCAATGGAGGAGCTTCATGGAACAGCGGCACCGATGCTCATGGAGGCGATAAGCAATGGATGACCATTGACCGGACTTCCGGGGTGGGAAGCGGAAATATTTATGCATCCTGGACGTCTGATTTCAGTACATGCATGCCCGAGAACTTTACCCGATCCACGGATGATAATGCCAGCTATGAAAACTGCATTGCCGTTGACGGAGACCCTTTTTATTTACAGTTGGCTGTCGGAAATAACGGTGAACTCTACCTTGGCGGAGGCAGCCATACCTCCGATAGCCTGGTGGTGGCAAAATCACTGAATTCCCAAACTCCGGGTTCGTCCATTGTTTGGAATGCTCCTGTATCTGTTTTTATGGATGGGTACCTGAATGGCGCCAATGTTAACCCTGCCGGGCTGCTCGGGCAAACGAATATTGATGTGGATCGCTCCAATGGCCCCGGGCAAGGAAATGTTTATTTATTGGCTTCTCTCACCCGCTCATCCAGCCCTGACCCCGGTGATATAATGTTTGCAAAGAGCACGGATGGAGGGCTCACATGGAGCGCTCCTGTGCAGGTAAATGATGATGCTTCTATTGATAACACACAATGGCTGGGCACCATGTCCGTTGCTCCCAATGGCAGGATTGATGCGGTTTGGCTGGATACCCGCGATAATCCCGGTTCAGATGAATCAGCGCTTTATTATTCTTATTCCACCGACCAGGGAACTACATGGTCTGCTAATGAAATGATGTCCGGCTCGTTCGATCCTCATGTAGGCTATCCTAACCAGGATAAAATGGGTGATTATTTCGATATGATATCTTTTAATTCAGGTGCACATCTTGCCTGGGCGAACACTTTAAACGGTGAAGAAAATGTTTACTACAGCTTTATCGTTCCACCGGTTGCTACTGCAATCAATGAAATCACCGACAATATTACAGTTTCAATTTTCCCAAATCCGACCAATGGGACATTTGTGGTTACAGGTGCAAACTTGCAATCGCAAATTGAAATTTACAATACACTTGGCGAAAAAGTATATTCAGCAGCTATCACTAAAGCGAAAAATGATATTAATATTTCCTCTCAACCAGGTGGAATTTACTTCCTGAAAATTATTGAACAGGACGGAAGTATTATAGTTAAGAAAATAACGAGGGAATAAATTTATTGCACCCGGCTTTGTTAATGAAATCAAAAACTACTTCTGCAAAGCGGCATTTATTTTGGTGAGCAGTTCTTCTGTTTCCTCCACTTTTTCGCCTTCCTTTTTACCTGTTTCAATGGCTATCTGCGCATATTTTTGCGCCATCGTGTAATCTTTGCCTTTATATAACAGTGCCGCATAGGTATCGAGATAAGCATAGGTATTGCTTTTATCAATAGCTGTTTTCATCCATTCCGTTGCCATTTTAATAATTGCGAGATCGTCACATATTTCATAAATTGACCAGCTGTAACTGTTAAGCATACCCGGATCAGTTTCTTTCTGATTGCTCACTATTGCTTTTGCAGTTCCTGCATATGCTGTGCAATTACCTGTTCCGTGGTAGTACATCAGCTCATAGTCCTGCTTCATGCCCTCACCTTCTTTGCCCTTGTATTTTTCCAAATCGGATAATGCGTTTTTAAATTCTGCATCACTTTTATCTTTCACCGCCTGTTTTACTTCCGCACTGATCATTCCATCAAGGTATTCATTCACTTCCGCATCACCGTAAAGATCACGGTACTTGTCAATGTTGCTGAGAAAATGCTCTTTGTATTTTCCAAGTATGCGGAAGCGTTTCATAATGTTCCAGTTCAATTCTGAAAACAAGTCACTTTGCTTATCAAGGTAAGCGATCACTTCTTCATCCTTAGGCCCTTTGGTGGCCTTATCCCCATCGCACACATTGCGGTAGAATTGTGGATAGTCCAAATCAATTTTATCCGAATAACCTTTTAGCGGTTGAGTAATTGACAATGCTGTTTTAAGTGAAGCCATAAAAGGTTCCGGTTTCTGGTAGCCTACAGAGCGGTAGAGGAATACCCCGTCAGGGTTAAAAACAAGAAAAGTGGGAAACCCTGAAACACCATACTTCATTGCCAGCGTCATACCTGTACCTTTTTCCATATCTATCTTGGCGCACACAAAGTTTTTATTCATCATTTCTGCAACAGACTTATCTGTAAAAGTTTCTTTATCCATCGTCTTGCACCATATGCACCAGTCGGTATAGCAATCCATGTAGATGTCTTTGTGCTGTTGTTTTGCTTCCGCCTTTGTTTTTTCCCAATCGTTGCTGATAAAGTTAACCTGTGCGAAGGCAGCGCTGCTAAGCAGCAGCGAAACAAGCATAACAAAATGTTTTACAGTTTTCATGATGTTGAGTACATTAAAATGTTATTTAATTTATTACAAATATTGCTCAAATATAACACAATACAAGAAGCAGCAGATGCTCACCGGCTGCATGTGTATGTGGTAAGAGCAGTTTAAAGGCTCTCACTAAATATATGCCTGCAGGTAAACCTGGTTGAATAATTCATAAATAAAACTTTATTTTTGTTTTTGTCAAAACGGCATATCTGCCAGCGGTAAGCGGTTCTTAAAAGGAATTGGCAAACATTGTTAATAGGGAAAACATAAAAATAAATTAAATGAAAAATATTTATTTAATCAAAACCTCAGTTTTAGTTAGCCTCTTAGTTTTCTTTTTTAATAATCTCTTTGCTCAATGTCATTACATACCATCCACATCCACAGCAATTGATACATTATCTTATACCTTTTCAGGAGGTAGTTTTTCAAGCTTTGGTTGTGCACCCATTGATCCTACATACTGGATGGCAGGAAACGGTGATTACTTTACAGTAAACTTTGTAAATTCACAGTCATACCCGACTTTCAGGGTTTGGGGAATGAATGATGATGATTCAGCATCTGTTGCTATTAATGGATCAGGTTATCCGTTGACCTCTTCAACAGCATCATATAGCCCTAAAGTAATTTGCGGGCTTTCACCGGGACCGGACGGTGTTATTTTTTCGGGAGGTAACCTTGTTGGTGCAAACAGTAATACATTAGGAAATTATTCTTACCAGGATGTTCAATTAAATGCAATAAATGTCAGCTCATTCACTGTAACCGGGCTTAGTGGTGCCGGATGGGGTTTTGCCGGTGTTTCAGTTAATTGTCCGCTGAACCCTTCAGGAATAACAGAAATAGTTAATAACAGTTTAGTTTCGGTTTATCCTAACCCCGGTAGAGGAGAGATTAAAATTAAAAGTTTAAAAACAATAGACGAATTTAACATTACTGATTTGTCAGGAAGAACAATTTACACAATGAAACCTGATGGAAATGCAATTTCAATAAACCTTGACACTCCGGGAATTTATTTCATAACAGCTGTATCCGGAAAACAAATAGTGAAAAATAAACTGGTAGTATCCAAATAGCCTTCTCTTATTTCTACTAATACAAAAGAGGCTAATTTTTTTAAGCGCTGCAGGGAATAAAATGGAAATATTTAACAGGCTGAATTCTTATTCCCAATTTTTCAGGGTGGCAATTTTAGCCTGCTGCACATTCATAATTTCATGAGTGGTTGGAGAAGTTCCCAGTTTGTTGACAAAGCCCACTACATAAAGATAATTTTGATTGTACCCGCTGATATCCGCAGAAAATGTTTTTACAAAATCACCGGAAGCAACCAGCTTATCAGCCGGAATAGCATCCCCTAAGTTTGCAGAAAGTACCTTTTTGATAACACGATTATGTTTATAGTTTATAATAGGATTTCCTAATCCATAAAAAGGCGAACCCGAACTATTGTTGTAAGCATTTGCCTGGTTATATCCTGAACCGGTTCCGGTTACACTATCCTGAACCAGGTAAACAGTAAGGTTGTAATTTCCGGTTAAAGTTTGCTTAAATCCGGCATGCACTTCAATACTTGCTGTTGTTCCGGTTACTGTTGATTTTATAGCTACACCGCATTTTGCAGTTTTCCCGAGCGCAACGGTTGCATTACTCATCCATTGTGAAGGCGTGAGGGCAACATTACTCAGTGAAGGCGTACGGTTAATCATCCCGGAAGGTGTATTTGCACTAAAACTTGTGTATAATGTATTGTACAAAGACGAAATGGTCATTCCATCTGTTTCATGGACAGCAACTGCAATTACTTTTCCTGGATTAGCACTCACTACCTGGTCACGCTTGTAATCAGCATCAGGAGAAGTAGTACACCATGCACCAGCGAATTCTTCAAGCAATACTTTTTGCTGAAAACTACCGGGCACGGCAGTTATTCCGCTTCCGTTATTGTTATTATTGTTGTTATTGTTATTGTTCGAAGTCGTATCAACGGGAGCTACGGGTTGCGGGTTCTCATCCGATGCTTTTTTACACGAATTCAATACAAGTATTGCAAATAAAATAGTGATGAATGATTTATACATGGCTTTAAAATTTAATAAACAGAATACGGTTATTACTGAAATTAGGTTTCAGTTGGGTCAAAATACATTATCTAAATGGAATTATTGAATTAATTTGCCGTTTTTATTACATGAATTTATTCCTGTATTTAGTTTTGGGTAAACAGTAAGATCAAAATCGTTAAAATCTCATTCACTTGGATACAAACTTAATTTCATATTATGATGACCGTGCTGAAGAATATGATAATATTTACGCTAAACCTGAACGGCAAGGATATTTGGAAAGCGCAGCAGTCATTTTGAAGGATATTTTTAAAGGAAAGAAAGTCATTGAAATTGCCTGCGGAACAGGTTATTGGACGCAGTGTATTGCTGAAAGTGCAGCTTCAATCTTTGCTACTGATATTAACAAATCTGTAATTAATGTTGCACAGAAAAAGAAATTTTTAAAGGAAAATGTTTCTTTTGCTCTTGCTGACTTTTATCATCTCAGGAATAGTAAATCTTATGAGGGATTATTCGGAGGATTTATCTGGAGCCATATTCCATTGCACGACATTGACAGGTTTTTAATTTCCATTAACGGTGCAGTTGCTCCCGGGAGTGTAGTTGTTTTTATGGACAATTTTTTTGTGAGCGGTAATAATAGCCCTGTAACATATACAGATGACCAGGGAAATTCCTTTCAGACAAGAAAACTGCAGAATGGAAAAACCTACAGGATTTTAAAAAACTTCCCTACAGAAAGCTTTTTAGAGGCTAAGCTGAAAAACTTTGGAAAGGATGTTCAAGTTATCAATCTTAATTATTACTGGATTGCATCGTTTATAACTCCGGGCGAATAATTGGACAGTTGACAATGCAATTACTATGCAATTACTCCTCTTTCATTTGCTTTTGGAGCATCATGAACCCGCTGAAAATTAAAACGGGCATTATGATAAATCTTACAAAACTCAAAAGCATGGCTTGTTCATTTAAAGGTGAATAAACAAAGGTGATCATTGATATAAAACAGATCATATAAATTCCCATGGCTATCTTTTCTTTAATTGATTTTGCTTTTTCCGGTTTTTCCATTCTTAATATTTTACTAGTTGTTAATATTAAATTATTTTCAGCTTTATCAGTATGTAAAATACACATGCGTAGAAAACAAAGTATATAACCTTAAATTAAGCATGCAACCCTGCACGAAAGCTTAAAACGGCAGGGTTTTTTTTAATTGCCGGGCTGAAAGCTCAACCGGTCAAGGGTGTAATTTTTGTTAATTCTTTCATTTGGTTATTTTTTTAATTTAAGTAATACCGGTTTAAAAATTGGTTTGCGAGGTTAAATATAGTAATAAATATTTTACAAAATGAAAAAAAGGCAGAAATATCTTTTTTTGAGGGGACTTTTAGTTACTAATTTACCCCTATTTTGAAACCTTTTTGTTGAAAACGTGTTTATAAAGGGTAAAATTGAATTATAGTTCTTATACAATTTATACATCCTTATATTAATTTTGTTCAATCTTAATTTCCTCCAAAAATGAAAAAATGTATTTTATTATTTATTGTTAGCTTTCTTTTTACTGCTGCTTATTCACAAATGAGCAAGATCAATTATTCATTAGCTGTTAAAATGGCAAATGAAGCAAATGCCAACCGGGAGGTTGGTCTTTTTGTGAAAGGTGACATTGCCGAAATTCGTTCAATAACCGAACACCTTGGAGGATATTTTAAATATGCAGCAGGAGATATTGCAGCGGTTCAATTGAGGATTGCCGATGTGATGCCGCTGGCTTCTTCAGCAAAAATTGAAGCAATAGAAGACAGTTATATGAAGCTGCAGCCCATGTGCGACTCAATGGTTTCGAAAAATGGTATTCTTCCTGTAAAACTGGGAACAGCTCCTCTCCCGCAATCATATGACGGAAGCGGAGTGGTAATGGGCATTATTGATTCAGGCATTGATTTTACGCATCCTGATTTTAAAGATGCATCGGGAAATACCCGTGTTAAATATATATGGGATCATAACCTTACAGGAGGAGTAACTCCGCAACCTTATAATTACGGAAGAGAGTTTACCTCGGCTGATATTGATGGCGGACTTGCAACAGCTCACGTTGATAATGATTTCGGACATGGCACCCATGTAACCGGGGTGGCGGCAGGAAATGGAAGAGCGCTTAATTATTTTGCAGGGGCAGCTCCAAATACTGACATCATTACAGTTTGTGTAAACTGGAATTTAACCGATGATGACTGGTTAACTTCTGTTGCTGATGCAGTGAATTATATTTTCACAAAAGCAAATGCATTGGGAGAACCGGCTGTAATAAATATAAGTGCAGGAACTTATTTCGGTTCGCATGATGCCAAAGATTTACAGGCGCAGGCAATAAATAATTTAATTACACAACAAAACGGCAGAACGCTTGTTTGTGCTGCAGGAAATGCAGGAGATCTTGCTATTCACATGCAATATAATTCTACCGTTGGTACAGATACTTCTTTTACCTGGTTTTTAGGAGGCGCCTCGACCTATTATATGGAAATGTGGGCGGATGTGGCAAATTTCAGCCAGGTAAGATTCAGTGTTGGAGCAGATGTAATTTCACCTAACTATGAATTCAGGGGTGCTATTCCTTTTACAGGAGTTTCATCGCACCTGGGAGTTTTAAAAACTGATACTTTATACAGCTTAAGCGGGAACAGGCTTGCATTGGTGCAGAGTTATGCATACTCAAGCAGCGGTAGGTACTCAATGGTATTTAATGTAATTCCTGATTCAATATCATATTATCCCTACCGGTTAAGTTTTACAGGTATCGGTAAATTTGATTTGTGGAGTTTCCAGATGATGAACAGCACGAGCGGTCTGCCCACTCCGGCAGTGTATCCGCCTATGGCATATTACAATTTCCCTGATTTAACTCAAAACATTGTAAGCAGTTTTACGTGCAGCGATAAAGTAATTACCGTTGCTGAATATGTAAATAAGGTGGCTTATACAGATTGCCAGGGACTGCCTGAAACAATTACAGGTACTGCTGACAGCCTTTCTGTGCATTCAAGCCACGGACCTACCAGGATAGGACTTTCCAAACCCGATATTGCCAGTGCAGGAGGAGTTACTATGGCAGCGGCTGTGCTTGCGTTTAATCCTCCCACCAATAAAATGGCAGAAGGCTGCATGCATATTCGTGACGGTGGCACTTCAACAGCTTCTCCGGGAGTGGCAGGTGTAGCAGCGTTATATCTTCAGCGTTACCCGACTGCAAACTGGCTGACTGTAAAAAATGCAATATTATATTGTAACAAGCGGGATCAGTTTACAGGTCTTACAGGGTTTCCAAAGAACGATTGGGGCTTCGGTAAGGTGAATGGATTTGCTGCTTTAACCGGTTGTGCTGCACTCGGCATTGAAAACCCGGCTGTTTCCAATGAAAGTTTTTTAATATATCCGAATCCTGTAATGGACGAAGCAGTAATTAATTTGAATCTGACTGCAGGTATTCAAAAGTACAGTCTCGTTATTTGCGATATGCTTGGCAATAAAGTGCGCGAGTACAATCCCGACACAAAAAGCCATCAAATTCATCTTAAAAAAGCCGGATTGACCGATGGCGTTTACATTGTTCGTCTTATGGTGGCCGATAAGATTCTTAAAGCTGAAAAGCTGGTCATTTTATAGTGCTTTAGTAATAGCTCTTTTACTTTTTTTAGCCTTTTATCTTCTCCTTAAAAGCTAAAACTTAAATTTTCTTACACCATAAGGAAAGGCTTATACTGCCTTCAAGTATCCTTTTACCTATTAAATAATGCAATTCGCCCAAAAAATGAAACTATTTTTTGATTACGCATGTATATTGGTCGTGAATCCCTATTATGAAATACGTTTGTTTGTTTTTATTTTTTATTTCTATCGCCCATTTTTCAAATGGAGCGACCTGCACTGCCATAGCTAACGGCAACTGGGAATCCGCCTCCACGTGGTCGTGCGGGGCAATACCAACCTGCGGTGATTCAGTGATAATACCTGCAAGCAAGACAGTAACCATTACCACCGTATTGGACTATACAGCATGTGCAACTCCAATGAAGATTACCATTAAAGGAACGATGACTTTTCAAACAGGTAAAAAATTAAAGCTTTCCTGCGGTTCAAAAATATTTGTATACACGGGTGGAAAAATATCTGCTGGTGGTGGTGGCGGTTCATCCAATTTAATTGATATTTGTTTTGTAACTGAATGGACCACCTCAGACGGTACTTTTAATGGTCCCAATTGCTTACCCGAAACTCCTCAATGCACTGCTTCATTACCCGTTGAGCTGGTTTATTTTTCAGCCGCAATGACCGACAAAAATGATGTGAAACTTACCTGGCAAACCGCTTCGGAAATGAACAACGATTATTTTACGGTGGAGAACAGCAATGACGGAAAGCATTTTTCTGAAGTGGGAAAAGTGAAAGGCAGCGGAAACAGCACCACCCTTCTTTCTTATTCTTATATTGATCATAACAGCCTGCGGGGAATTTCATATTACCGTTTAAAACAAACTGATTTTAACGGTGAATACGCTTATTCGGGAATTGTTGCCGTGAATAATAAAAATGCCGTTCCGTTTTCAGTATTTCCCAATCCTTCAAACGGAGAATCCTATTTAACAGTTGAGCCTTCTCTTACTGAAGAGGAGTTTCAAATTACAGTGTTTAATAATTTCGGACAAAAGATTTATGCAAAGGATGTATTGCCGGCTTCGGGCAATACAGTTATAGCTTTGAATGAAATCAACAAAAAACTTTTACGCGGAATTTACCTCGTCAACATTTGCAGCAAAGGCAAAATTTATTCAGATAAGTTGTTTGTCAATTAAAAATTTAAGCAGCGTATAATACATACTATAGCCGGCAGTAAATAAACTTTTGCATATTTCATTTGATCTCTCCATTGACGCAAATAAGATTACACCCTTAGAACCCTAAAACCTGTTTATTGAAACAACCCTGCGATTAATCGCGGGGTTATTCGTTTAAGTTCTATGCGGGTTTTTGCTAATATTTTTCCTTCCGGAAGATGAAATTGCAGATCCGGTAATCAAAAATCACATTTTTCACTAATAAATGGTTAAAGCCGGAATCGTTTCATAAAAATTCATTTCCCCTTTTTATTAAATTCATGTCCATTCTGTCCGGTTTTTGATGAAGAAAACTGCCAATCAGGCACTTTTTCCACTTCCAAATTAACTTTTGTACATAAAGTGTTCCCGGCATGTACAAAAGTGTTCACTTTATATACAAAAGCGTTCCCGGCATAAACAAAAGTGAACCCGCCATGTACAAAAGCGTTCCGCTCATAAACAAAAGTGTTCCCGTCACAAACAAAAGTGTTCCCGTCACAAACAAAAGTGTTCCCGTCACAAACAAAAGCGTTCCCGGCACAAACAAAAGCGTTCCCGGCACAAACAAAAGTGTTCCGCTGATAAACAAAAGCGTTGCCGCCATAAACAAAAGTGAACCGCGCATATATAAAAGCATTCCTGGCATGTATAAAAGTGTTTGCTTTATGTACAAAAGTGTTCCGGCCATAAACAAAAGTGTTTGGTTTAGTACCTAAATTAAAGATTGCACAGGGCGGAAGGCACAAACTTCCGTAAGCACTTTTTCAGGATGAATACTTTTAAAAGCATTTTTATTTTTTACTTTCGTTGATCAAATGGTTCTGTTTAAGGAAAAACAAAAGTTCAGGCAATGGTGGGTATGGGCTATTGTCATTACAATCGGGGGATTATTTTTATATAGATTGTATAGGCAGTTGATTCTGAAAATCCCTTTAGGAGAATATCCGTCAGATACTATTTCCTTTATTATAGGGGCACTAATTCCTTTAACCGTAATAATTCTTTTTTTAATAATCCGCCTCGAAACAGAAATTACAGAAGAAGGAATAGTTTATAAATTTTTTCCATTTCATATTAAACCAAGAATTGCAAGGTGGGAATTTATTGATAAATCTTATGTGAGAACTTATTCACCCATCTTTGAATACGGTGGTTGGGGTATCCGTCTTGGGATTTTCGGTTATGGGAGAGCATTAAATATTTCAGGGGATAAAGGGCTTCAGCTTGTTTTTTCGAACGGAAAGAAACTATTAATAGGAACACAGAGGCCGGAAGAGCTGCAACAAGCACTGATAGATATACACAAGCTTAAAATTGATAAAAATAAAATACGATGAATGAGTGGAATATTGCAGTTATTGGTGTTATTTGTATCGGGGCAATCGTTGTTCGAATTATTATTCCATTAAAAGATACACTGACAAAAACAAAGCTGGAAGTTATAAGAGTTCTCTGTTACACCTTAGCAGCAACATTTATATATTTTGAACTTCTACCTGACTCTCCTAAAATAAATATGCTTGAAAGAAATCTTTTAGGCCTTCTTATTTTATTAGTTATTGCCTGGAGAGTGCGTGTAATCTATAAACTTTTAGAAGATTTAAAAGAGGGGAATTGAAAAATCCGGATAATATCCTATCCGTGGAAGAATTTAGATTTTATTTAGAGATTAAATATACTTTTTAATAAAAACTCAAACGAAAGCAAAAACTATTTTATCTCATTTTTATAAACCGTTCCATCTTTCATTACAAACTTTACATGCTCTAAAATGGTGATGTCATCCAGCGGGTTGCTGTCAACGGCAATTATGTCAGCGAGTTTTCCTTTTGTAATGGAACCCGTTTTATCTTTCCAGTCGAGTAAATCTGCGGCATTAATGGTTGCGGATTGAATAGCCTGCATGGGAGTTAAGCCATATTTTACCATGTGAAAGAATTGTTTTCCGTTCCATCCATGAGGATACACTGCCGCATCGGTGCCGTAAGCAATCTTTACCCCGGCTTTAACAGCTTTTTGAAAGTTCTCGCGTTGCAATTTCCCTATCATCCGTTCTTTATTCATTATTTTTTCGGGAAAACCCTTTTTCGCATATTCAGCAAGGATGTAATCGTCATTGTAAATATCAGCAACAAGGTACACGCCTTTTTCTTTCATCAGTTTTATTCCTTCCTCATCCAACAGGCTTCCATGTTCGATAGAGGATACACCTGCTCTCACAGCCATTTTGATCGCTTCTGTTCCGTGAGCATGAGCAGCCACTTTTCTTCCCCACATGTGCGCTTCATCAACAAGGGCCTTCATTTCCTCAAATGAAAACTGCGGAAGCCCGGGAGTTTCTTCTTCGCTGAGCACTCCGCCTGATGCCATAAATTTAATCCAGTCGGCACCCCATTTCACATTGTTGCGTACGCGCTTGCGTATTTCATCCACACCATCCGCTACACCCGTGAAATCTTTATTATCCTTCCAATCAATATTTGGATTAAAGCCTGTTAAATCCACATGCCCTCCTGTAGAACCAATTGGAAAAGCTGAAACCAGCATGCGCGGCCCTTCCACTTTTCCATCATTAATTGCATTACGAAGCGAAACATCAATAAGGTGATCAGCACCGACATCCCGGACCATTGTAAAACCGGCTTCTAACGTTTTCTTTGCATTGCCGGGAGCCAGGATTGCATAATCAATAGGTGTTCTGCGAAAAATATCCTCATAATAATTATCACCCGGGTCGGAAGTTAAATGCGTGTGGCAATCCATTAATCCCGGCAGTACTGTAGCATGACTCAGGTCAATCACCTCGGCACCCTGCGGGATTACAAGGTTGGAGCCTATGTCAGTAATTTTATTGCTGTCAATAAGAATTATTTGGTTCACAAGCACCGTACTGTTCACCACATCAATAAGCTTTCCGGCTTTTATTGCTTTTATTTTTGATTGGGCAACTGCGGTACTGCATAGGGCAATCAGTATGATTAAATTAATTAATCGGTTTCTCATAAGTTGATGGGATTTATAAAACGAAAGTAATGTTATTATTTAAAATATATCAATAGAGAGTTCTCACCCTGATCGTGTCCTTCACACTTCTTAATTTATCAATTACATCCTCGGGAGTTTTTTTATCTACATCAAGCACAACATACCCGATGCTTTCATTCGTTACAAGGTATTGCCCGAGAATATTCGTATTCATGTCGGATAATATTGCATTGATTTCTTTAAGAATTCCGGGAACATTTTTGTGGATATGCAGCAGGCGGTGAGTGTCTTTTATGGTGGGCAAATTCAATTGCGGAACCGTTAGAGATCCCACACTGCTGCCTGTTTCCAGGAAATTGATCAGCTTTTGAGCAACATCTTCCCCGATATTCTGCTGAGCCTCCTGTGTGCTTCCTCCAATGTGCGGAGTTAAAATTACATTCGGCAAATTTTGCAATACGGAAATAAACTTATCTTTTTTCCCTTTCGGTTCATCTTTGAAAACATCAATGGCAGCCCCTGCAATGTGCTTCTGCATTGCCATTTTCTTCAAAGCATCAGCATCTATTACATCACCCCTGCTCAGGTTGATTAAAACAGCACCTTTTTTCATCAGGCTCATTTGTTTTTCTGAAATAAGATTGCGTGAAAGGTTATTGCCGGGAACATGGAGCGATACAATATCCGATTTTTTCAGCAGCTCATCCATTGTTTTCACCTGTTTTGCATTTCCCAGCGATAGTTTCGGAATTACATCATAAAAAATAACCCGCATGCCAATGGATTCAGCCAGCACGCTTACCTGTGAACCAATATGCCCGTAACCGATAATACCTAAAGTCTTCCCTCTTACTTCAAAACATCCTTCACTGTCTTTCAGCCATTCCCCTTTTTGTGCCGCCTCACTCTTCAAAGGAATTTGCCTCATGAGCATAATTGCAAAACCTATAACCAGTTCAGCAACACTGCGGGTATTTGAATAGGGAGAATTAAAAACAGCAATCCCGTGATTGGTTGCAGAAGTTAAATCAACCTGGTTGGTGCCAATACAAAAAGCTCCGGATGCAATTAGTTTTTTTGCACTATCCAAAACATTTTTTGTAAGTTGTGTTTTGCTTCTTATGCCGAGCAAATGCACATCGGCAACCTTTTTTTTTAATTCGTTTTCAGCAAGCGAACTTTTTAAAATTTCAATTTCCTTATAACCTGCCTCTTTAAATAAGCTTACAGCAACCGGGTGAATGTCTTCAAGCAGCAGTATTTTAATTTTTTCTTTCGGAAAGGATGTTTTAGCCATGCATGATAATCTCATGCAAGAATAGTAAAAAGCATCTGCTAAGAAAAGCAGCGCTCAAAATGGGAATTAAAAAGAATTTTTCTTTTAAGACTTCAAATCCGCATCTCCACTGGTAATAATGTGGAAATCATTTCACAATAAAAAGTAAAAGTTGCCTTAAAAAACAAACCTGAAGCTTAATGCACCATCAAAATAACCATTGGCGCCATCAGCAAAATCAATAAATGGTTTTAAATCCAATCCCAGGTTTAGCGGGGCATTAGTAAATTTATAATCCATACCAATAATAAAATCAATTCCCGGAACTACTCTACTGGCTCCTTCATCAGTAACATACACCAAATCGCCACGATATTTATATACATAATAATAACCGCCATAACGGAAAAATCCAAGATGCGCTCCTCCACCATAGAACCATTTTAAGCCTTGAGCATTAGGAATATCACGATGTACTTCATACAAGCCTGTCATAATAAAGCTGCGATGTGCAAAGCTTGCTATGCCTTCAATAGCAGCATTTGAGTTAACAAATCCTTTTACTGTAATACCGCTGGATAAACCGCCTAAACGCAGGCCTATACCGGTTTTATAATCCTGAGCATAAGAAGAGAATGAAACAATGGACAATATTGCCAATGCCGTAAACGCCATAATTACTTTTTTCATAGTTTTTTGTTTTGTTTTATAATAGCCTCAATATTCGTTCCATGCGGTTAACAGGACATTATTACGGCTTATTAGTTAGATTTTTTCCCTGGTTGGGATCAAATTCCCTGCCTGAGCCTGTTTCAACAATAAAAAGCACCCGTCTGCAAGGGCAGTTCAGATGCTTTTATTCGGGGTGAAATCAATTTTTATTTAACCATAGGCATTCTATTTAATGATTAACAATTCAATAATACTGCGATCTAAAAATGAAAAAATTAATTTAGCGGGATATTCTTACATGAAATAAAATTTTATGACAAAGTATCTTTTGTTCCTTTTGTTCTTATTCATTCAAATAAAAGGGCAATCTCAACCGCTGCAACCGGGCAAAACTGCCACTTATGACCAATGTATTGCTTTTTATAAGCAGCTGGATGAGAAATATGAGCATGCAAAACTTATCACCTGCGGGTTAACGGATATTGGCAGGCCATTGCATCTTTTTGTAATCAGTAATGATGGAGATTTTACTCCTTCTTCCATTCAAATGAAAAACAAAAGAATATTTCTCATTAATAACGGCATTCATCCCGGGGAGCCCGATGGAATTGATGCAAGCATGAAATTTGCAGATGACCTGCTGAGCAGGAAAATTCCCGATACGCTGCTTAATCATGTTGTAATCTGCATCATCCCGGTTTATAATATTGATGGTGCTTTAAACCGCGGCTGCTGCAGCCGGGCAAATCAAAACGGCCCGGAAGAGTATGGGTTCCGTGGAAATGCAAAAAACCTCGATCTCAACCGTGATTTTATTAAATGTGATGCAGAAAACACCCGTTCATTTACAAAACTATTTCGGGAGTGGGATCCTGATGTGTTTGTTGATACGCACGTGAGTGACGGAGCCGATTATCAATATACCATGACGCTTATTTCCACACAGCACAATAAGCTGAACCGTAATCTAGGAGGCTATGTGCAAATTGAGCTCACCCCACTTTTGTTTCAAAAGATGCAGGAGAAGAATGATGAGATGATTCCTTATGTCAACTCACTTAATTATGATGACAGCCCGGAAAAAGGAATTACGGAATTTCTGGAAATTCCACGCTTCTCAACCGGTTATGCTGCATTATATAATACAATAGGATTTGTTTCTGAAACACATATGCTGAAGCCGTTTGATGCGCGGGTTAAATCCACGTATAACTTGTTAGAATCGTTATTGGAATCCATAGATGTGGATTATGAAAGAATAGGCGACCTGAGAAAAAAAGCAAAACGCGATTGCGCGTCTCAACAAACCTTTCCCTTACAATGGACCTTAGACACAACACATTTTGAATTGGTGAATTTTAAAGGTTATGAGGCAAAATTTAAAACAAGCACTGTGACCGGGCAACAGCGCATGTATTATGATCATAATGCCCCGTATGGAAGATCTATAAAATTCTTTAACCAATACAAGGCTTCAGTGTCTGCTGATAAACCGGCCATGTATATTATCCCGCAGGCATGGACAGAAGTGATTGACCGCATGAAATTGAATAAAATTGAGCTTGCGCGGCTGTCAAAGGACACCACTTTAGAAGCTGAAGTGTATTATATAGAAAATTATGCTACTTCGCATGATCCTTACGAAGGGCATTACCTGCATAGTAAAGTGGAAATAAGAAAGGAAACACAAGCATTAAAATTTTATAAAGGCGATTATGTAATTCATGTGGATGATGTAAATAACCGTTACATTGTAGAAACACTGGAACCGCAGGGAGTTGATTCCTGGTTTGCATGGGGTTTCTTTGATGCAATACTGCAGCAGAAAGAATGGTTTTCTGATTATGTATACGAGGAAAAGGCAGAAGCAGTGCTAAAACAAAATCCAGAGCTTAAAGTTGAATTTGAAACTAAACAGAAGACAGATACTGCTTTCGCTAAAAATGCGAATGCACAACTGGCCTATATCTTTCAGCATTCTCCCAATTTTGAAAAAACATACAAAAGATATCCTGTTGCAAGACTGAATAAATTAATTGTGCTGCCGCTTGAATAGCAATTTTTAAGTTTAACTTAGCATTTTTATGTTGCTGAACCAGGATACTTCAGCAATATTGTTTGATCCTTATAACGCAGTCGTAAATTAACAATCATGAAAAGAAGAACATTTTTGACTTATAGCAGCCTTGCCGCTGCAGGCTTTACTTTTTTCAAATTAAATGCTTTTACAAAGGGCGGGTTGCTGCTTACTGATCCTGTGTTAGAAGATCAATTTGAATTAAATGAAATCACCATTGATGAGTTGCAGAAAAAAATGTCAGCGGGAGTATATACTTCAGAACAAATTACCCGGCTTTATTTAAAACGCATTGAACAAATTGATAAAAGCGGCCCGGCTATTAATGCAATAATTGAACTTAATCCCGATGCATTGAATATTGCGAAGGAGAGAGATGTTGAGCGTAAAGCAGGAAAATCGAAAGGGGCTTTGCATGGTATACCTGTATTAATTAAAGATAACATTGACACCGCTGACCAGATGATGACCACCGCGGGATCACTGGCTCTGCTTGGCCATAAAGCTGCAAAGGATGCATTTATTATAAAGCAGCTGAGAAATTCAGGCGCAGTATTATTAGGTAAAACCAATTTAAGCGAATGGGCGAACTTTCGCTCCACGCGTTCCTCAAGCGGATGGAGCAGCAGGGGCGGGCAAACACATAATCCTTATATATTAGACCGTTCTCCCTGCGGTTCCAGCTCAGGTTCAGCAGTGGCAGTTGCTGCTAACTTATGTGCTGTTGCCATAGGAACTGAAACAGATGGTTCCATTGCCTGCCCTGCTTCCATGAATGGTATTGTGGGAATAAAACCCACAGTGGGCTTGCTGAGCCGTGCAGGCATTATCCCGATTTCAAAAACAACGGACACTGCAGGGCCTTTCGGAAGAACGGTAAAGGATGCAACTATTTTATTAAGTGCACTTGCAGGTGTTGACCCTGATGACGCGGTAACAAGTGAGAGTGCGGGCAAATCTAAAAAGGATTATTCTACCTTCCTTGATGCAGGTGCGTTGAAAGGGAAGAGGATAGGTGTGGAAAAAACATTTTTAAAACAGCATGAAGGAATTGATCCGTTGCTGCGGAAAGCATTGGACCAAATGGAAGCTAAAGGAGCTACAATTGTGGAAACGGAGCTGATGAAAAAAAATAGTGATTTGAGTAAAGATGAATTAAAAGTGCTGGAGTATGAATTTAAGGATGGTTTAAATAAATACCTTGCTTCAGCAAACATGCCCGTTAAATCGCTGCAGGATATTATTGACTTTAACAAAAAGAATGAGTTGAAGACGATGCCTTACTTTAAGCAGGAAATAATGGACAGCTCCCTAGTCAAGGGCGGTCTCGATGCTGAAGACTATAAACAGTCGCTTGAAAAAATGCTGCAAATGCGCAACGGCATTAATGATTTGTTTAATGAAAACAAATTAGATGCTTTTTGCGGCCCTGCAACAGGCGCTCCCTGGTGCATTGATCTTGTTAATGGTGATTTCTGGACAGGTTACGGCTCCTACGGCCCTGCTGCGATAGCGGGTTTCCCTTCCATAACAGTTCCCATGGGAAATTTAGACGGACTTCCCATAGGAATCTCCTTTCTTGGGAAAGCATATGATGAAGCGGGATTGATCAGCATTGCTTATGCGTACGAGCAAGCTTCCAAAAACCGTTTTGCACCAAAGTTCAGGAAGACTTTTGAATAAACTGAGAAGGGTATTGTAATTATTTTTTTACAGGCAAAATCACATGGAAAGCTGCGCCTTTGCCTTCCTCTCCTTCAGCATAAATAATTCCTTTGTGATTGTCCGCTATTTTACGGCACAGGGCTAAACCGATTCCCGTTCCCGCATAAGTATGCTTGGGATGCAGGCGCTGAAAAATAATAAATATCTGCTCGGCAAATTCCATATCGAATCCAATACCATTGTCTGCAATAATAATTTCCCCGTAATTTACTTTATCAGGCAGCCTCGGGAATTTGCGTACCTCCTCATTAGGAAACGGCCGGTAAGAAATATTTACCTCCGGAGGAATGGAGTCTTTCGAAAATTTTAATGCATTCCCGATCAGGTTATGAAAAAGTTGTTCCATTTGCACCGGTATTGCCTCCACTTCCGGAAGAGTATCTGTTTTTATGACTGCTTTTTTCTGTGAAATCAATAAATCATAATCCTTCAATACTTCGTTAACCACATTGTTCAGGTTAACTGTTTCAAATTGCTTATCCATCCTGGTAGCACGTGAAAAATTCAGCAGTGCGTCAATAAGCTTGGATAAGCGATGTGATGCTGATACAATCCTTTGAAGGTAATCATGAATATCGGGGGAAGCTTCTTTACCCAGCTTTTTTTCGAGGCGGGCTGAGAAAATGCTGATCTTCCGCAAAGGCTCCTGCAAATCGTGGCTGGCAACATAAGCGAATTGCTGCAATTCAGAATTGGAACGGCCGAGATTCAGGTTGGCCTGTTTTAATTCCTGTGTCCTTTCCTCTACTTTTGCTTCAAGTTCTTCCGTAAACATCTTCTGGTCATGCATCTCCGTAACCGTTCCGAGAAAGCCGGAAAAGGCTCCATCCACCCCGTAATAAGGTTTCGCGCTGGAAAGCATCCAGCGGTATTCTCCGTCAAGCCTGCGCAGCCGGTACTCGGCTGTGTAAGATTGGCGTTTTTCAAATGCCAAACTGTATACTTTTAATAAATGGCTGCGGTCATCCGGGTGGACATCACTTATCCAGCCTGTGCCTATAATTTCATCCATCTTCTTCCCGGTGAATTGAAGCCATGTTTTATTAAAAAAATTCCGCAGCTTATCCGTTCCTGCCGTCCAGATCATTACGGGAGCATTGTCAGCCATGCTGCGGAACATCAATTCATTTTCCTTCAGCATCCTTGTTGCCGTTTCATGCTCTGTTACATCTTCAATGGCAAGCAGGATCATTTGCTTGTTATGCTCGGTAATTTTCCGGGCATTCAGCAGCATAATTTTTTTTCCGATGTGTGGAAATATATGCTCCACTTCGAAATCCGATATTTGAGAACGGTGGGGGATAATCTCACCAAGCAACATACGCAACCTTGGAATATCCCACTGGTGGTTGCCTAATTCGTAAACCAGCCGGTCCAGTGTTTCATCCGGGTTTACACGAAACAATTTGTAAAAAACCTGGTTCGCTTTTTTAATCAGCAGATTCGAATCCAGCACCAGCACACCCTCGCGAATGGTATTAAAAAGCTCTTCAGCATAACGGTTGGCTTCGAGCAATGGTCATTCCGCATCTGAACCTCCTGGTTAATGGTCAGCAATTCTTCATTGGTGCTCTCCACTTCTTCCTTGCTTGTTTCCAGCTCTTCATTAATGCTCTGCAGCTCTTCATTGCTCGAAACAATTTCCTCGTTGGCCGATTGCAGCTCCTCGTTGGATGCTTCCTGTTCTTCGATAATACCCCGCATTTCCTCGCGTGAAGCCATCAATTCCTGCTCCAGCTGCTTCACCTTTTTATCGCGGGAAATAGAGGTGAGGGATGCAGCAGGGTGAACGATCATTTCTTCAAAAAGCACCAGGAAATATTTTTCATCAGGCTCCCCCTTTAAAGGCACCACTTCAACGCTTGCAAAATGCACAGTATTCCTGTGCTTTATTTCAATTCCCGATTTCTTAAAAGGCTCGCCTGTTTTCTGCACCGTATGAAAAGCATTACGCAACTCGAAGCTGATGCCTTTTCGAGCCATTTTAAGCAAATTCAAAGAAGCTTTACCGGGAGAAGGCTCCAGGAATAAACCCGTGCTTCCGCGAAACTGGAGTATATCGAGGTCTTCGTTTACCACCACGCTTGCCGGCACATAACGGTGCAGCAAAAGGTTATCCACCGTTTTCTCAAGTTCAAAAACCCTCCCGGGGTCTTTTGGAATTTTGTCTTTCGGCAACGGAAGAATCTTCATCATTTTGTCCACATCAGGCGACCTGTATTGCATCTCGAAATACGCTTTAGGATTAGATTCCTTTTTGCGTTGATATATCTTTAAGCGTTTATCCGCGATGTTAAAAAGGTGGTTCATTGCACCGATGGTTTCCGATTTGCCCAATACCAGGTATCCTCCCGGCAGCAGGGAATAATGGAAAGTGGCAAGCAGTTTTTTCTGCAGTACCATATCGAGGTAGATCATCAGGTTGCAGCAGCTTACCAGGTCGAGGCGGGAAAAAGGAGGGTCCTTAACAATATTATGCGGGGCAAAAACACAGAGGTCGCGTATTTCTTTTGCAATGCGATAGCCATTATCCACCTGCGTAAAATATTTTTGTAATTGCTTTGGTGAAACCTCAATAAGATCGGCTTTCGGGTAGAACCCTATCCGTGCCTTTGCAATAGCATTTTCACTGAGGTCGGTAGCGAATATTTGCACAGGATATCGTGAGATTCGGTCGCCTAAAATTTCCATCAGCAGGATAGCAAGCGAATAGGCTTCTTCGCCTGTGCTGCAGGCGGGCACCCAAATACGGATGGGCTCATTGGGCAGCTTATTCTTAATTATTTTTGGCAGCAGCTCTTCCTTCAGGTATTCGGCTGTTTCAGGCTCACGAAAAAAGCTGGTAACATGAATAAGCAAATCCTGGAACAGCGTGTTTACTTCACCGGTATGCTGCCTTAAATATTGAAAGTATTCTTTTAATCCCTTAAGCTTGTACAGCAGCATCCGCCTTACAATGCGCCTTTTGATGGTGGTTTTTTTGTAATGGCTGAAATCAACTCCTACGGAACGCTTCAGCAGCACAAGTATTTCATCATACTCCCGGGCCGAGGTGTCAATGCTTTCTCCGCCATCCAGCAAAACTGATTTCAGCATTTGCGGCTCGGAACTCAACCGTTTCAGCTCCCCGGCAATTTCTTTTGGCGAAAGCACGAGGTCAACAGCTCCTTCTGCAATTGCCGAACGCGGCATGCTTTGAAACTTAGCCGTCTCATCCTGCGCAAAGGTTAATCCTCCCGCTATCTTGATCGCCTTTAAACCGGAAGCGCCATCGCTTGCCGTTCCTGAAAGCACAATACCGATTGAGCCTTCCTTTTGCTTTTCGGCCAGCGATTTAAAAAACTGGTTCACAGGCATGGAAAGGGCAGGCTTATTCGGGCGGGGATTCAGCTTCAGCACACCATCCAATATGTACATTTCCTTATTGGGGGGAATAATATACACATGGTCCGCTTCTATGAACATTGCATCAGTAGCTTCAGCCACCGGCATAGTTGTCGCCCTTGAAAGGATTTCCGTCAGCATGCTCTTGTGCGTGGGATCGAGGTGCTGAATATACACGTATGCCATGCCGGTATCCGGGGGAAGGTTCTTCAGCAGCTCTGTGATGGCTTCCAAACCACCGGCAGAAGCGCCAATGGCAACAATAGGAAAAGGTTTGCTGCGCCTTTTTTCTCTTCCATTTCCCTGCACATTTTTTACAGCAGGGGATTTACTCACGCCCGAATTTTTATTAGCAACATTTTTTACCGGCTTTTTTAAAACAGGCTTCTTTTTTATCATCGCATCGGAAAATGATTCTACAAAACAAAAACAAAATTACGGTATGAATATAGGTAATAAAATCTATACCATAATCATGTAGGATGGCATATTTTGATCATTGGTTCAGAGGTAATTAGTAAAAACTGGGGTGAATACCGGGCAAGTTTATTGCAAATAATAAATATTGTATTATATTTGCATCAAGTGGTTAGTTTTATGAAGGTTGAGCCTCTCAAGAAATTGGGAGGCTTTTTTTATTTGATGCTTTTTAAGCTCCAACCATAGCCTGGGCGGAATAATATGAATGTCCATGCCAAAGTACCCGGATTGATTTAAAGCGTTTCGAGAATCTTTTGCAATTCTTCTCTTGTGATGCCAAGCTTAATTTGAATCCTGTTCAGCATTTCCTCATTCCTGCTTGCGTCAAACTGCAAATCGGAATAATTCAGATTTTTAAATCTTTCTTTCAGCTTATTTTTTTGCTCACTCCAGTTTCCGATGGGGGGAAGATTTGAGCCCGGTAAACTTGCCGGGGCTTCGGTTTCAGTTGTAAATGGAAATTTCATAGCGCAAATGTCACTGTCCTAATTTCAAAAAGCATTACACAATTTCAGAAAAGAGTTACATTATTCACACATTATTTGGGGATGGAGGGAACCCAAACCCTTCAGAAATTTATTTTCAATCCATAGTTGATGTACAAATTTCATATTTAATTTGATTGTTTAATAATGTCATTCTGTACACCGCTGTACCGTCAGAAAAATTAATAGTTATCAGAGCTTGATCTTTGTATAAATAAATAGGAAAATTAATGTGCACATCAGTATCGTTTTCATATTCAATATCCGGTATTTTTCCAAGTAAGGTTTTTGTTTTTAAATCGTCATTAAAAATTTCTCTGAAGTTTTTTGCAGAAAAACTGAATTCTTTTATTTGTGTGCTATCTCGAAAACAGTAATCTTCTTTTCTCAAATTATCTAAACTGCTTTTGGTATAGAGAGTTCGCATGAAATCATAATATTCACAATTTAAATAAAGAATATCGCCTGGTCGTACTATTTCAAAATAAGAAGATTTTATTCCGTTCCTTTTTAAGTCCTGGATTGCATCATCAAAATCAACATACTTTACTAATAAGTTTTGGCTATGTGAAAAATGAATCACAAACAAAAAGACAATTGCTAAAAGGTTTTTCATCGGTTACTCTTGGATGTTAGCAGACTTATTTCTCCTTTCAGCTTCCAAACCCCTTCTGAAATTTTTTTCATTCCTTCACAACTTTTCCATTCCTTATCACTCCGTTTTTGTTTCTCACGTCATAAAGATAAATTCCTTTTGCAAGTTGAGCTGTGTTTATTGAAGTTGAGTTTGTAAATTTCTGCTGCAATAATTTTCTTGAAGCAATATCATAAAGTATAATTTCTCCTTCCTCACTATTTTTATTGGTGATGGTTATTTTATCGGTAAAAGGATTGGGGGAAATTGTAATTGCGGATTGCGGATTGGAAATTGCGGATTCGATGCCTGTGATGCAGGGAATTTTGGTTAAGGATACATTATCAACAAAAACATAAGCCTCTTCCGCAAGAATTGAGTTGTTATATAAAATTGTATCTGTATTTAAATTGTCTTTAAAGTTTCCAATTATAAGATAGCTTTCACCCCCGGTTGCAGTATAGTTACCCGAAACCAAATTCCAACCGGAACTATCGGGATAATTTCCTTGCACATTATCTATTTGTGGAGTAAAGGGTAGTGGAAGATAATTAGTAATATTTGTTACCAACGTATTTGAAAAATATACTCCTATGTCATCAGTGGAATAACGGCTATAAACTTCGCCTAAAGAAAGATACATTTCAAAATGATAACAGGAATCAGTTTGAAGCGGGGATGTTAATGGGACCTCAATATATTCACGAAAATCTGTTGCGGCAGTTGCAAGTAATACAATGCCTGCATAAGCAACTCCGCTTTGCGCAAATTCATAACCAAAAAGATTAGAAGGAACTCCTAAGCCCCAACTGCATTGATTCAGATAATCAGCAGAGCCTGCGGCCGGATTAATCCAAAATAAACATAAATTAATTTCTGCCGGGTTACTCGGGCATGCTGAATACTGTTCAAAATCCCCATTCGGCACCAAATTCTGCCCTCTTCCCGCGAAAGTGGTTAAAAATAAAAATAGCAATCCAACTACGCCAGGTCTTCGTTGGATGAAAGCAAAAACTGTTTTCATCTATTATTCTTTCACAACTTTCCCTTTCTTTATCACTCCGTTTTTGTTTCTCACTTCATAAATATAAATTCCTTTTGCAAGTTGTTCTGTGTTTAATGAAGTTGAGTTTGTAAATTGTTGTTGCAAAAGTTTTCTTGAAGCAATATCATAAAGTAGTATTTCTCCTTCCTCATTATTTTTATTGGTGATAATTATTTTATCGGAGAAAGGATTGGGGGAAATGGTAATTGCGGATTGCGGATTGGTGATTACGGATTCAAGGCCGGTGGTGCAGGGGCCGCCACAGGGACATAAGGAAACATCTTCAATATAACAATAAGCGCTTGCGTAACCGGGACCTACATTAGGATTAATGACCGGGTGGTTCGTAGTGGCATCGTCATTGTAATTACCGATCATCATATACTTTTCGCCTCCCGAAGCAGTGTAATCACCTGCAACCAATGTCCAGCCTGAAGTATCAGGAAAGTTTCCCGGGGTGTTTACAAGCTGGGGAGTAAGCAGCAAAGTGGTAAATAAAAAACTGGTGTACATCGTGTCGGAGAAATAAACCCCGAGGTTATCAGAATTGTACATCACGTTTTCTCCTGCGCTGCAATACATTTCGAAGTGATAACAATTGCCGGCTATCAGTGAATCGTTGAGTTGAATTTCGATATATTCCCGAAAATTTGGAGAGGGTACGGAATAAATAATTATTCCCGCATATCCCGAACCGCTGCGTGCAAACTGGTAACCCATAATATTGTCGGGAACGCTGACAAAAGTTGAAGCGTTGGCACAAGCATTAAAATAATCAGGACTTGCATTAGAAGGATTAAACCACGAGGAACAATTGTCCAGCTGGTGCAGGTAAGTAGGGCAACTACTATACAATTCAAAATCCCAGTTCGGTACCAAATTCTGCCCTTGCGTCTTTGAGACACTTATTAAAAGCAGCAACGTAAGTAATTTTTTCATCTCTTAACTTTTGATAATCTTCCCCTTCTTCATCACCCCGCTCTTATTCCTCACTTCATACAAATACATCCCCGCCCCTAAATCCCCAATGGGGACTTCCACGGTTTCCGCCTTGGCGGACAAGGAGGCTTGCGCTACGATACGCCCCGCAATATCATAAAGTATAATTTCTCCCGCTTCATTGTTTTTATTGGTGATAGTTATTTTATCGGTGAAAGGATTGGGGGAAATAGTAATTGCGGATTGCGGATTGGAGATTGCGGATTCAATGCCGGTTGTGCAGGGGTAATTAATACAAGTGGTATCAGTAAAACAACAGGAGTTATAACCATAAACACATAGAGAATAGGATGGCGTAGAGCCAACATATGAGAGAATAACAGAATTGCTCGCGGTTTCATAAGGAGGTAAAGTTCCATTCAACAAAACGAAAACTTGCGCGGGAACAGTAAACCAATGGTAAAAATCAACACCCGGAATGGGAGTTATGACAATAGTGCCGCTCAATCCCGGAGTGGCGCATGGCGGAGCACTTACTATAGTAACATGCCCCAGCGATTGTGCTTTTGTTTGATTGAATAAAAAGAGAGGAAGCGACAAAGTAAGTAATAGTTTTTTCATGTGGTGATGATTGGTTTATCAAAGATACTTCTTATTCTTCCGCAAAGGCATTTCTTAATCTTTGATAACTTTCCCTTTCTTAGTCATTCCATTTTTGTTGCTCACTTCATAAAGATAAATTCCTTTTGCCGAGATAGTCTTTCCCGTCATATTTAAAAATTGGCTTTATAATCGATGTCATTTCCCTTAATTTTTCCGTTGATTCGGGAATTTTATTGAACAGCATACCATTTTGGCTCAATATCATTATTGAGCCTCTGCTGTAAAAAACACCAGCAATGTATATTGTTTGACTGTTCCTATAATCCACTTGAAGTAAGGTTATGTCGTATTGATCAACTACTTCAAAACCGTGATCATCAAAATTTCTTTTCAAGTAATTATTAGGATTAACTCTCCATTCGTTATCGATTATTTCAGCGACAACCTTTCCGTCTTGTCCAAACACTTTTGTAGTTATAAGTATTTTGTTTTCTTTTACTTTAACAATTATTGGGATATTTCCATTAAAACTGATTAATTTCTGTATTTCTTGACCTTCTTCAAAGGATTTTCTTGGTAAAGTCACCTGAAAATCGCCCATTAATATTCTTATTTTTTCTGAAAGGATTTTATTATTTTCTTTAGGTTCAATCGAATCAGTAAAAAAGGTTGATTTCCTAAAATCTTCCAAGTTTGGTTTTTGTTCATTTACTTCAACAGTTCCTGATAAAGCTTTTGATTTAGTTTCCTTTGTTGCTTTCTTATCATTGACATACAATAATAATAGTCCGGCAGCTGCGCCTACCAAAACTGTTATTTTAATAATCCATTCTAAAATCTTTGATGATGTTTCTAGTTCCATTTATTAATGAGTTTTAAAAAATTAAAGGTTGCACGGTACCATCCAAGCATTCAAACTCTTTCTTGTTACAAGTTCGCACTTATGTTTCAAATGTAGGGAATTAGAGAACTCTTTTAGAAAATTATGGGAGCTTTATAAGGTTGGGGTTTTTCGGTTGGGTTTTTAACAAATAAAAAAAGGCCCTTTTTTCAAAGAGGATTTTTCATTTTATCGAACGGTTTAGGTATACCCTGCCGTAAAACCCCCAGCCCCCTGAAGGGGGCTAAGAAGTAATGACTGTTCTAGGTTAGCTCTACCTTTTTCGACTTATGCTGCGCAGCATTAAATTGAACTAAACGATAAACAATACCAAGGGCTGAGCCCCCTTCAGGGGGTTGGGGGTAAAAAAGCCCCGCTCGCGCAGGGCCTTATTTTTTAGCCCCTCCTTTGTCCGAAGGACTCCCCCGGAAGAGGGGTTGGGGAGGCTTCTTAAACCGGTGTAATCCCCAACGGTGGGCTCCAGTCGCTGGTGCCGCCTTTGCGCGTGCTCGTGCGCTTGCGAAACCATACTTTTTTATCCAGCGGCAGGTCAATCACCATGGTGTTGGCAACTGATGTGGAAGGCAAATCAAACCAGGATGCTTCCACATCCGGAGTATTCGATTGCTGCCAATCATAAATAGTTATCACGCGTTTATTGGCAAACTTTCCGGCAAGCGAGCGCAGTATCACTGCTCCTGAATCGGTGCTCTGCTTTACAGCAAAATCCTGCTTGTTCAGCTCTTTGGCTCCGATCACCATCATGGCTGCTGAAGTGATGATCTCCACAGCATTCACCTGGTCGGCACGGGCAAGGCTGTTTACATAACCCAATGCAAGGTCGAGCGTGGCTTTCACCGCTTCCTTGGCGGCAATCTTGGCTCCTTCAGCGCCCATTACACCCAATTTTACATTTTGAATGGCTGTGCTCAGGGCCGTGTTTTGCGTCACCAGCAGCGCAAGGTCGGCAAACGGGGTGGCTGCAAAATAGCCGCCTGCATCCAGAGCGAATGCCGCAGCAATGGCTTCCGACCTGGACAGGAACACCGTGTCGCCTGTGTTAAAGGTAAAGCCCAGCTTGGCTTTGATTTTGCGCGTAACGACTGCCAGTAAGATGGCGCGGTACTTTCTGCGCGTTGCGGAGCCCATCAGGCGGTAAGTGCCCCGTAGGAGCTCCATTTGTTGATTGGTAATGATTACTTTTTTCATTTTGTTTATGTATTTAGTTAATATTAATTTAATTCTCAGCCATAGTGCCAAAATTTTTGCAAGCGGGTTGTATAATTTGATCAGTTCAATCATGAATGAGTGCTCCACTTCCTTGTGTTTGAACAATTCTTTCTTCAATCGCATTAGTCAACCATGAATTGATGCTCCACTTCCTTGTGGAGATACTCCACTTGTTTGTGGAGATGCTCCACTTGTTTGCGGGAATGTTCCACTTGTTTGCGGGAATGCTCCACTTGTTTGTGGGGATGTTCCACTTGTTTGTGCAGATCCTCCACTTGTTTGTGCAGATCCTCCACTTGTTTGTGGAGAGCCTCCACAACCATGAATTGATCCTCCACCTTCTTGAGGAGACCAAACTCAAACATGTGGAGCATGAATTGTTGTTTAAGCTCGCGCTGAACATGCCGTTTTGAGCTGATTTTATCCTGTTGCTTAAAAACATGGTGCAAAGGTGTATTCAAAAAATGCCCCGTAAACCTCACAGTTGTGAGGGTTGAAAAATTTATTTGGTTAAAAATGAGCGAAGTATGATTTTTGCCGCTTCGCGTGCTCCCGTCACATGATAGCGATTTGCTTCCTGGCAGAAGAATTGCCGGACGTTTTCAGCCGACATCCTGCCTTCCAGCTTAGCTGAGATTTCGATGGATGTGAGCTTCTCCGCATAAAAGCAGGCCAGCATTTGGTCGGCAGTGTAGGGTTTTTTTCGGGGATAAAAATCGAGCTGCAACTGGCACGCTGCAGCATCTGCCTGCCGCAACTGCCTTACAAATTGGAGCAACTTGCCTGTTTCAGCCGGAAAACAGAATATTGCATCCGTATAATAAAAGCCGCGCGATTCTTTGCTTAGCCTAAAAGGAGCGAGCACTGAAGTAAAAAGAGTGGTGCTGGTAATTTCGGTAAGCAGCCTACCCTCCGTTGAAATAATGGAAAAATCAACCGGGCAGTCAAACCTGAAGTCGTGCACGTTAATACGTGCCTCATTAAAAATGTGTCCCATAAGTTAAGTTTAAGCAATGAGCGGAGTAAAGGGACTGAAACCGCTCAACCGTAGTTATTCATGCAAAGATTAATAAATAAACAGCCGCGCACATCCGAATATTTGGTAAACAGCTGTTTTTCATAGGTGAACAGGCGGTTTAGGAGGTTGAAGGAAAGTGCTCTTCCCCCGGATGGATGCGGCTTTCATGGGTAAGAGCTAGCGGGTATGCCTATATATATAAGGCATAAATAAGCAAAACTTAAAGGTTTCGCTCTTTTGTATTAAAATTCTACATTTGTTCAACTTTAAATCTTCTGCCTTAACTTACCAATGACTACAAAAGAAGTCGCGCTCGAAAAAATTACCAAACTCGTCAACCGTTTTGATGACCAGATTGAGGATTATAAGAAGGCAGAATACAACGAGACAAAAACCCGAAGGGATTTTCTGGATGCTTTTTTCAAAGCATTAGGCTGGGATATTGACAATGAACAAGGCTTCACAGAAGAATACCGTGAAGTCATTCACGAAGATCGTGTAAAAATTGACGGAGCAACCAAAGCCCCCGATTATGCTTTTCGTTTGGTAGGTGGCAAGCGTTTATTTTTTGTGGAAGCAAAAAAGCCAAGCGTAAATCTTGAGCACAAAATCAGTCCTGCCTATCAGGTTCGCAGGTATGCATGGAACGCAAATCTTCCCATCAGCATCCTTACCGACTTCCAGGAATTTTCAATTTACGATTGCACAAAAAAACCAAAGGCTGAAGATAAACCTTCTGTGGCGAGGGTAATTAATTTTACTTATAAAGATTACATAAAGGAATTTGATTTTTTATGGAATACCCTCAGCAAAGAAAATGTTCCTAAAGGAAGCATTGAAAAATTTGTTAAAAGCAACACTGATAAAAAAGGAACAGCAACAGTTGACAAAGAATTTTTGCAATCGCTCGACACCTGGCGAACATATCTTGCTACAAACATCAGTTGGAATAATAAAACCCTTGACGAGGATGAAATAAACTTTGCCGTTCAGCAAACCATTGATCGCATTATTTTTCTCCGCATTGCTGAAGATAGAAAAGTTGAACCTTATGGAAATCTTAAACACGCCATAAAGCAGGGAGAGTTTTATAAAAATCTTTATAATATTTTTCAGAATGCTGATGAAAAATACAATTCAGGTTTATTTGATTTTTCAAAAGATAAAATCTCAAAGCATCTTGTTATTGATAACAAGGTTATCAAATCTATCATCAGCGAACTTTATTATCCCGAAAGCCCTTATGAATTTTCCGTGCTTTCTGTTGAAATTCTCGGCAGCGCCTATGAACAGTTTCTTGGTAAAGTAATTCGCATCACACCCGGGCACATTGCCAAAGTGGAGTTGAAGCCCGAAGTCCGAAAAGCAGGTGGCGTTTATTACACTCCTCAGTACATTGTTGAATACATTATAAAAAATACAGTCGGAAAATTAATCGAAGGTAAAAAGCCAAAAGATATTGAGAAAATAAAAATTGTTGACCCTGCCTGCGGCAGCGGAAGTTTTCTTCTTGGCGCATATCAATATTTGTTAGACTATCATAAAAATTACTACAGCAACTTTGGTAAATCCAAAGGCGGAAAAAATAATCCCATCACACCCGATGGAAATTTAAATACATCCGAAAAGAAAAAAATCTTAATCAATAATATTTTCGGAGTTGACATTGATGTTAATGCTGTTGAAGTAACTAAGCTCAGTTTGCTTCTCAAATGCATGGAAGGCGAAACCGAAGCAAGCATTGCAACTCAAACAAAACTTTTTCACGAACGGGTTTTACCCTCGCTTGAAAATAACATCAAAGACGGAAACAGTATTGTTGATACTGATTTTTATTCAAGTGAATTAGATTTTGGTTTTGAAAAGAAACTTAATCCATTCAATTGGCAGAAAGGATTTCCAAAAGTTTATAAGGAAGGAGGTTTTGATGTTGTCATTGGCAATCCACCGTATTTCAGAATTGAAGCGGAACGACCAGAGAGTAATTATTTAAGAACGAAATTTACTACTGCCGAATTTAAACTTGACATTTACACTCTTTTCATTGAGAAATTTATTAAAGAAGGATTTAAGAAATTCGGCTTCATTATTCCAAATACACTTCTTACAAACCTAACCGATAGAAAACTTCGCAAACTTTTACTCGAAAATACTAACATAGCAGAAATAATTAATTACCGAATCAGAGTTTTTCAAGATGCAGTTGTTCATTCAATGATTTTAATTCTTGACGATAACCTGAAAGCCAAAAAAATTAAAATTACTGAAGTCAATCCCGACAGCAGGGAAGTTTTTGAAATTGAAAAGAAAAAGTTTTTAGAAAATGAAAACTATTCTTTTGACATAAGAATGTTTGGAAAAGATGCTTCGCTTTTTGAAAACCTAAATTCAAAAAGCATTGTATTGAGTAAACTCTGTGAAGTAAAGCAAGCAATCAAAACAGGCAATGACAAAAAGTATATTTCAAACAAAAAAGAAAAAGCAAATTTCAAAAAGGTTATTGGCGGTAGTGAAATGCAACGCTACCAAATAAAATACGCAGGTAGATATGTTGACTACGGAGATTATTTAGCTTGCCCTCGGAACCCACATATTTTTGAAGTGAGTGAAAAAATTATCATTCGTGAAACAGGAAAAAGAATTACTGCAACTTTTGATGATGAGCAGTATTACATTATGAGTTCACTTTATAGTGTGTTTCTCAAAGATGGAATCAATTACAATCTCAAATATATTTTGGGAGCAATTAATTCAAACCTTTCTCAATTCTTTATGCAAAAACTTTGCTTTGACAACTCAAGCGGGGCGTTTATTAAAGCAAGAATTTTCCACTACCAACAATTACCAATTAAAACAATAAATTTTAAGTCAGCAGAAAAGGACAAACACGATAGCATCGTTAAGAATGTAGAACAGATTTTAAAGTTAAACATTGCTCTTAAAGAGGCAAAAATTCCAAGCAAAGTCCAACATCTGCAAGCGGATATTGATTACCACGAAGAAAAAATAAACGAAGCCATTTACAAACTCTACGATTTAACCCCAGAAGAAATAAAAATTATTGAAGGAAAATAAAAAGGATAAAACCTATTTGCCAAGAGCAAAAAAATAATTTTATATGGAAAGAAAGATTACGGGTATTGTTTATAAATATCATAAAATCAATTCCCATCTTGAGAGTTTGTTTAAAGAGAAAGTAATTTGGCACTCACCCGCTGACAGTTTTAATGACCCATTTGAATTCAAAGCGATAGTCGTTGAGAATGTGAATGCACAAGAGGTTAGAAACTGGTTTAAAAGCACACGCCTCAATTTTGATGATGAAACATTGGATAAAATAGTTGATGCATGGGGTCAAATGGATAGTAAGGAAATGGCACAATGGCTGACTGCTACTTGTCAGAAAGTTTTAAAAAATGGCGGGGTATCTTGTTTTTCGTTACGGCATGATAACCTATTGATGTGGGCACATTATGGGGATTATCATAAAGGTGTATGTTTAGAGTTTAACGTAGAATATGACCAAACATTTTTTAAAGATGTACTTGAAGTCAACTACAGAGAAGAATATCCAAAGCTTGACTTAATTGCAAAAGGAAAGAATGCAATAACAGAAATCATCACGACAAAATCTACTCATTGGAGTTATGAAGAAGAATATCGCTCTTGTAAAAAAAGACACGGTCCTGTTTCTTTTAATCCTGATGCCTTAAGAAGTATAATATTTGGTTGCAGGGTTGACAATTCTACCATTGATAAAAATATTCAATTGATTAAAGCTGCTGGATTCAGTCATATCAACTTCGTAAAAGCCGAACCTAAAAATGATTCTTATGGTTTAGACTTCAGATATATTGAAGTAAATAACTCTGATCAAGAAGAACTCCCTGTAACAATGATGTTTAAAGATAAAACAGACGGTAAAGAAATTCCTGTTTCTTTTGTTTTAAAAAAAGGATAACCTCAAATTACCTCTGGAATGAGAAGCCTTATGCTTACTAAACAAATGTATATATTTGTCTTACCAATCTTTCCTAACATATAAACTATGGCAAAATTCATAAATACGAGAAAAGCAGTTTCAGAAATTGAAGAGCTAATTAAAAATGCAGGCGAAAAGCTAATTCTTGTTTCTCCATATTTAAAACTATCAAAGGATTTTAAAGAATTGTTAACTTACCGCAACAATAAGGACAAGGTTACAACAGTAATTTTTGGTAAACAAGAGTTAAATCCTGATGAAATGAAATTTCTTCAAGGTCTTCGATTTGTTATTCTTAAATATAACGAAGACTTGCATGCCAAATGTTATGTCAATGATGATAAAATGATAATCACCTCATTAAATCTTTATGAGTTTTCGATGGCGAACAACAAAGAAATGGGGGTTCTCATTGACAAGAACGATCTAAATGATGTGCAATTATTTGATGAGGCATTTAAAGAGGTAGAATATATAAATGAGACAAGCCAGCGTTTTGAATTAAATGCTCCGAAATTAAAGCAACCGCTAAATCATTTAATTTCCAATAAATCAATTAAAGACTCAAATCCGCAGACTGGTTATTGTATTCGGACAGGAGTAACTATTCCCTTTGATATTGAGAAACCTTTAAGTTATGAAGCGTATAAAGTTTGGAATCAATATGGTGACCCGAATTTTCCCGAAAAATTCTGTCATTTTTCAGGTGAACAATCAAATGGCGAAACAAGCGTAAGTAAGCCCATATTAAATAAATATTGGAAAAAGGCTAAAGAACTTTATAAGATTTAGAATTCTGCTTTTCTTTTCACCGCGGTTTGTGAATCTCTCTCCTGCCAGGAAGGAATTCTCCAAATAAAAAAAAACCGGCATCCTATTAAAGATGCCGGTAAATTTCAAATAATTAAATAAAAAATCTAAAACAATATTAAAACAAGATAGTATTACGCAATTCTTACAGGAAGGTTACCTGATTATCTGCCACAGGAAAAGTTAATAATGCCTCAAAACTTGTAAAATCATTTTCTTTCATTAACTCCTCAAAATGTTCCGCTAATGTTTCTTCAAAAAGATACCTGATTTTAGAATGTAAATGACCAGGATTTACGTGTGTATGAAAATTGTTTTCATTTTTTCCGGTAGTAATCAGAATCAATCTTCGCTTATCCGCTATTTGAGGAGTTAATTTTATTAAAGGAGAAAATTTTTCTGTAGCTGTTAAAGGAGAGATCTGCTGCTCCGGTTCAAAAGCAAAAAACGGGTACCGTCCCTTCTTATTAAACCACATGCAACTAATGCTATTTATACACTGCTGGTGATAGGGTATTAATGACGTGAATTTTAAGCCACCGATTTTGCTTAATGGTTTTAATTCTGTGTTTTCTTTTAATATTTCATTAGCGATTTTAGCATACATGCCGTACCTATTTGCTAAAAGGCCTAAATGATAAATTACCCGGCTGTTTTCAGTCATTAAAAAATAAAGTGCTTAACTTATGTTAAACGATCACTTCTTGCCAGGGTTTCAAATTATCCCCCCCATTGCCTTCGGCTGCCGGGAGGCCGTGAAAATAATCCCCGAAGGGGTTCCAAACCCCTTCGGGGATAAATAAACATATAGTATGAAAATAAAGCTTCTATTTGCTGCGATATAGAAATAAACTAAACTAAACCACTAAATGAAGTTCATTAGACACTTTCTGCTATTATTTCTCTTATTTCCAAAAAGCAGTTTTTCACAAGACCAGCATCTTATTGATAGCTTAAAGAACAGGCTGAAACAATTTGAAGTGCATAAATCAGAAATGCATGGAAAAACTCCGGAGATAAATGATACCGTTAAAGCAAATCTACTGTATGAATTATCTAAAGCATACTGGTTTAATAATCCTGAAATGGCAATGGAATATGCAAATCAATCCTTGCAAATTGCTGAGGAAATTAATTTTAAAAAAGGAATTGCCTTTGCTTATATTTCAATTGGTATTATAAATTATAACCAGGGGAATTACCAGGAAGCTCTTAAGTATTGTAATAATTCATTGTTAATTGCAAACGAAATTAATTCCAAAAAGGGTAAAATACTTGCACGTCTTTATATCGGGTGCACTTATTTGGTACAGGGCAATTATCCTGTAGCGCTGCAAAATATTATTGCTTCCTTAAAAATAGCTGAGGAGATTAAAGATAAAACAGGGATAGCGCAGGCTTACAGTTCTTTGGGATATATTTATGTTATCCAGGGTAATTCTCCGGAAGCGTTGAAATATGATTTAGCTGCCCTGAAAATAAACGAAGAGTTGGGACGCAAAACCGGCATTTCAGGTTTGCTAAACAACATTGCAGAGATTTACAGAACGCAGGGAAATTATGATGCCGCTCTGAAATATTATGCAGCATCACTGAAAACAGACCTGGAAAGCGGAGATAAATATTCAGCCGCCTACAATAATATTGGAGTGGTATATTCAGCTCAGGGCAACTATTCAGAAGCATTGAAGAATTATTTTATTGCAATAAAAATATCAACTGAGCTTGGCGACAAAGCAGGGCTTGCTGAAGGCTTTAGAAATATCGGAGATGTTTATACAAAGCTTAAAAACTATAAGGAAGCAGGAAAATACCTGGATGACGGGCTTGGGCTTGCAAAGGAAATTGGAGATAAAGAAAAAATAAAAATAAATTATGAAAGCCTCGCAGTAATGGATAGCGCTACCGGCAACTGGAAATCCGCTTACGAAAATCATAAACTGTTTATGCTTTATCGCGATAGCTTAATGAATGAAGAGAACACAAAAAAAACAGTGCAGCAGCAAATGCAATATGATTTTGATAAAAAAGAAGCCGAAACAAAAGCCGGGCAGGAAAAGAAAGATGCAGTAGCGCTGAAAGAGATGCAGAAGCAAAAGCTGGTCCGCAATGGTTTTGTGGGTGGCTTTGCAGTGGTACTGCTTTTTGCCGGTGTTTTTTTTTCGCAGCGTAATAAAATTACGAAGGGAAAGAAACAAAGTGATGAATTGTTGCTCAATATTCTTCCTCATGAAGTTGCCGAAGAGCTTAAAGCAAAAGGAAGCGCAGATGCAAAACAGTTTGATGACGTAACGGTAATGTTTACCGACTTTAAAGGATTTACTCAAATTTCGGAAAAGCTTTCACCATCGGAGTTAGTTGCTGAAATTCATACTTGCTTTAAAGCATTCGACAACATAATTGGAAAAAATAATATCGAAAAAATAAAAACTATTGGCGACAGCTATATGTGCGCAGGTGGTTTGCCTGTTGCCAATACAACCAACGCAATTGATGTAGTAAAAGCGGCCATGGAAATACAACAATTTATAACTGAACATTTGCAGCAGAGAAAAAGTGCAGGCAAGGAACCATTTGAAATAAGAATTGGAGTTCATACAGGTGCTGTTGTAGCAGGAATTGTTGGCGTAAAGAAATTCGCTTACGATATTTGGGGCGATACGGTGAACATTGCATCACGAATGGAAAGTAGTGGCGAAGCAGGAAAAGTAAACATCAGCGGAAGCACTTATGAATTAGTGAAAGATAAATTCAATTGTACTCACAGAGGAAAAATTCAGGCGAAGAACAAAGGCGAGATTGATATGTATTTTGTGGAGAAAGTTTCATAACGAGAGTAGTGCATCCGCTCTTTTGCCCCGGTTTGTATCCGCACAAACGGCAAAGAAGATTGTGATTTTAATTGTTCGTGCGGCAACATACAGTGGCGGGAAATTGTAACTTTATGTTGCTTACTAAAAAAATAAAATGGAATTTGAAATACTTAATACAGAAAGATTATTATTAAGAAAAATTACACCTGAAGGATTCAGTTACATATTTGACAATTACCCTGATGAAGAAATTAAGAATCAACTTGGGATTACTACTGGAGAGGAACTCTTAAAAGAAAAGGAAAAGAACAGGGGAGGCTATAAAACGTATGACAGGTCTGTTCTTCACTTTAAGCTGGTTTTAAAAGAAACTAACGAAGTAATCGGGGGGTGTGGCTATCATAATTGGTATTTCAACCATAGAAGAGCAGAATTAGGATATGCTTTGACTAAGGAAGCGCATAAAAAGAAAGGGTATATGAGCGAAGCTGTGAGTACAGTCCTTGACTACGGATTCAATTTTATGAACTTAAACAGGATAGAAGCATGCATCGGGCCGGAAAATATTGCATCATTAAGTTTAATAGGAAAATTCGGATTTACCAAAGAAGGTCACCTGAAACAGCATTTTATCAGGGATGGAAATATAGAGGATTCAATAATTTTTTCATTACTGAAAGAAGAATATAACGGTTTCACCTGACAGGTCATCACGCCATTTCGCGTGAACCATATCAGCTGAAAATAATATTATTTTTATTGAATAAGAACCTTCTTTTTCAAATTCGAATTATCAATAGTAACCCGAGCTAAATAAATTCCATTTCGGAAATTCTTTGTGTTAATAATTTCTTTAAAATACCAAACATAATTTTTTGTATTTTTCGAATAGACCAATCTTCCGGTCAGGTCAAAAATATCTATGATAACATTGTTGAGATGAATTTCACTTGTAAAAAAAATTTCAAGTGTGTTTGCTGAAGGGTTAATAAGAAAATGAACAAGATTATCAAGTGCTACGGTCTGTTCATTAATACAATCGTCAATAACTGCCGATACGGGAACTTTTAAACTTGCGCAAGCCTGGTCAGGTTCTTTGATTTTCCATTCATAAAAATAAATATACTCATCCGTTCCACTGGAAGATGAAGTGATGTCCAGATACCCCTTAAGTTTATAAGGAAATTGTGTCTGTGTATAGTTGCGAAACAGCATTGGGTTAGCAGAGCCAATTCCAAGTCTGAAATTTCCGGGAACAATATTAAAATTCAGCAGCAAGCGTGATTCCCCATCCGGCAAATTCACTGTCGTTTGTTGCAGGACATTGTTAGAACCATCGCGTAATTGAATTGTTCTGTTCCCTGCTCCAGAGGCATAAACTTTAACTGATTCAAGGATACAATAGTGATATGCTGTAAAAGTGAGGTAACTGTATTGATCGTTAGAAATGCCACCCAGTCCGAAGGTATTGTCTGCAGGTGTCATATAATAAATATCGCCAATAAACGATTGTTCATTATTGACATAAAATTTTGTAGTTGCAGAAATATAAGGGGTTTGAAAAACCGGGCCTGTAAAAAGTAAGTTAGAAATGTTCAAAGAGTCATACCATTGTATCATTCCATTTCCATCTGCAACCAAGAGTGCCTGGCCGGGAGCACAGAGGGTATCTGATATTACCCCAGGTGGGGGAATTTCTCTTTGCCCGACATTATAAGGCTCTGAAGTTACAACTGCACATGGTGAAGTGACAGTAACGGAATACGCCCCTGCATTAGAAATCTCAATTTCACGGGTGGTTTCCCCGGTAGACCATAAATAACTTAACATGACGCCATCATTTGCCGACAAAACAGTTGTATCACCAATACATATAAATGGAGTTTTTTTTGCCACAATTTCTGCTACTCCGGGAATTGGATTTTGCTTTGCTAACGTAACAGGTACAGCTACGACATTATTATTTTTATTTGTTTCAAGAAAATGATTGAAAGGATCAACTTCAACTACTATCCAGTAGTTTCCGTTGCAGGTTTCAGGTGGAATAGTAATTGACATTCCGTCTAGGCCCTGAAAATATGTATCCAGAAATCCTACACTTATTCCCTGTTCAAACTGTGAGCAATTATAACCTCCCCCTCCTAAGCCATAATTGGCTAAACTATCGTTAGTTAAAGTATCACCTTGACCATTTAAACAATAACCAGGATTTGTTGTGCATGTTACCCCATCCGACAAGCAAAAAGAAATTTTTCTTCCGGTTCCTACAATTGGCCAATTCAGGGGATTTGGATCCTGGCCTTCTTCGCGTAAAGAAAAATCACTCCAATCGTCAACATGAAAATGCCCGTGACTCGGATGAAAGGTCATTGATCCCGCAGGCCGGTCGTAATAACTCATCAGATTACCGCTCTTATGATATATTCTTTGATTAATCAGCTGCTTCGGAACCGAATTATCAGGACATAGTGAGGGAGGGTTTCCAAAAAATGTATCAGTACCGCATAAATAAATAGCAGTTGAACGTATTGTCAATGGCCCACTACCTATATTGGGAGTACCTAAAGTGATTCTTAATAAACCCTCATTTGCATAACAGGGTGGATTACATTGCTGGGGATATTCAATAATTCCCATAATTCCGTTCGTTAAAAGTGGAGGTATTGCAACAGTAATATCAGGCAATAAATCACAATCGAAATTTGTGGTGTCTTTACATTTGCAATTGCTTGCATTTGTAAGGTTGCATTGACCTGAAGCGTTTAAAAAATGAAAAAAGAAAAATATGAAGAAAAGAATAAAACTTTTTTTCATTTTGATTTTAAATATATTGTAAAAATAAGCTTTTCTCGCGCAAGTGTTCTTTTCCATTTGTGCGGGTTTCAGGCTTTTGTCACCTGTGCGGAGACGAGAGAGAGCGTTTATAAACCCGCAGCAATGGTTTTTTTAAATGTTTCATTGGCACACTTATTTAATAATTTTTATTAATAAGCTTAAATCCATGAAAGCCTCAATAGTACCACCTGGTTTTATTTTAACATTTAATATTAAGATTAAACGCACCATTATTGCTTTAAGCGTACTTGCAGCAGGAAATATTATCACATTTGCTTCTCCTATGCTTTTCAAAAGCAGCCAAAAAATAAGTCCTTACTCACAATTCGGCACGGCAACTTTACTAGACAATAATGTGACTCCTCCATTTGAAAAATCATTTTCACTCAGCAGAGAAACATACCTGCTAAATGATTATTGAATGGCTCTTTAATTTCCCGGTTCCATTTCTCCTACTCATTCTTTCATTTTAATAATTTTTATTATTTTTAACAGTCGCAAAACAAAGTCCCCCACTTTTTAGTTTATCAGGTATGAATGAAGATTTAAGATTATTAGTAGTAGATGACGATGAGGATGATTGCATGTTTTTAGAAGAAGCAATAAAAGAATTGGGATATTCTTTCAATATTTCAAAAGCGTGTGATGGCGATGAGCTCAATAAGATTATGGAAAAAGACTTGATGTTCGATCTTATAATAATGGACATAAACATGCCAAAAAAGGACGGGAAGCAATGTTTGAAAGAATTAAAAGCTCATGAAAAGTACCGCCACATCCCTGTTGTGATGTTTACGGTTTCACAACGCGAAAAGGATGTGGAGGAAAGTTATTCTTATGGTGCGCATTATTATAGTGAAGCCAAATGCACAAATGAATTTACGTGCAACCTTGAAAATACTTTTCAGCATTGATTGGAAAACAAAACCGGCTGTTCCGGCAAGAGACCGGTTTGTTATTAATAATGCATACACCTGAAATGATGTCACCTTGCCACTGAAAAACGGTAAGAGTTTCGGTTTTCAGGCTTTTATTACATGCAGGGGCATGAGAAGGAGTTTATCTCCACATTGCTAAAATGCCTCCCATTATTGCGATGGAAAGGATCCAGTAGGCTGCATTAACAGCTACGTATTTAGCGCTTTTGCGCTCAAAAACAGCATTGGTGGCAATTACAGGCAAAACAATAAACAAGCCTATAAGAAAAAAGCCATGAAACGATCCATGAGCAAATGTGTGATTGGATGCCGCCAGGTTGGTGTTGTAATAGTCGAGCCACTTGGCTGCATCGCTGCCGGGCTGAGGTTCCACCGTGCCGCGGTTGGTCAGGTAATACAATGCACCTTTCACAAACCCATCATGCACCACAATGGCACTGCTCAAAACAAAGGCAATCATAACACTGAACAAGTACGAGAGGCCGAGTTTGAGCGCCATATTCCCCTGTTTGGCTTTTTCTTCGGTCATGCCGCTGAGCCGCATCCAGGCTGAACCAAACACTTTAGGATGATACCATACAAAGCCCAGCACCATCGGTACAAAGGCTGTTACAAAAATTGAAAGCATATTCATAGTTATAGGATTTTAAGTTAATAATACCCAAAAGTAAAAGAACATTTTAAATTATGGTATACCTGGTGTTTTTTTATTGTGAAATTCTTAGCTAACTGAGGTTGGAATATTCAGGGCACTTAATAAAAGCCGCACAATTGTTTTATTAAAAAGAATGTTTATTTCCCTTTGGAAAACTATTCCACATTCTTTTCTGTTTTCATTAAGTTCATTGCTTAAAATAATTTTTTTAATTTCTAATGCTTGCCATAAGTGGTTAGAATCAAAATATTAGACAAGATTGAACCTTGCGCTATGCAAGGGCAAAGCAGGGAATATGATATTCGTTTAATGGCATATTTATTTTTTAAAAACAATCATATAACATTTAAAAAAATAAATAAAATGAAAAGATCAAATGAAAAAAAAGTAGAAAAATTTAGCGGAACACTGCCGCGCATATTCATAGTTGCCCTGCTGTTTATGACAATTGTTGCCGGATGTAAAAAAGACCATGACGATACCACTCCCACACCAACGTCATCGGGTTACACGCAGGTAAATCTTGTATCGGATGCGGGAGGATATAATGCAACAAGAACGGATCCCAATCTTGTCAATGCATGGGGTATTGCTATCGGCCCTACAGGAGCATTTTGGATTTCTGCCAACCACACCGGCAAAACAACAGTTTATGACCGCAACGGGGCGCAATTATTGGCTCCCATTACGCTCAGTACTGCCGCCCCCACAGGAGTTGTTTACAACAGCACTGGTAGCTTTATGGGAGCGAAATTTATTTATGCAGGTGAAGATGGTAAAATTTCCGGGTGGGTTTCAGGCGAATCCACGGTAGTGCTTGCTGACAGGTCGGGCATGGGTGCCGTATATAAAGGAGTTGCCATTGCCAGTGATGCAGGCGCTGATTTTATTTATGCAGCCAATTTTAAAGGCAACCATATTGATGTATTTGATGCTTCCATGAATTATATTACCACCAAGCCTTTCGCTGATGCCACCATTCCGGCTGGGTTTGCTCCGTTCAACATTTATAACCATGACGGAAAATTGTATGTGTCTTATGCTAAACAATTGGCCCCCGACAATGAGGATGATGTAGCAGGAGTGGGAAATGGGTATATAAATATTTTCAATACGGACGGTACATTCTTTAAAAGATTTGCATCGCAGGGCATGCTGAATTCACCGTGGGGAATTGTTGATGCTCCGGATGAGTTCGGGTTGGGCAGCGAAATGATTCTTGTCGGTAACTTTGGTGATGGAAAAATAAATGTTTACAACAGTGATGGTGTATTTCAAAGCCAGTTGAAAGATAATGGGAATATTATTTCCATTGAAGGATTATGGGCGCTTATGTTCCCGGAAAATGGTGTTCCTGCCGGTGATCAAAACCAGCTTTTCTTTACTGCTGGTCCGGCTGATGAAACACACGGGCTGTTTGGATACATCAAGAAAAAATAATTAATCGGAACGGAAGAGTGCGCGAAATATTCCAATATTTTGCGCACTTTCTTTTTGTCCATTTGGAACATATTCTACATTTTCCACATTCTTTTTCTGCCCTTGTTATGGCACAATTTTTACATGTGTAATTAAAATGAATTTCAGGAATAAGCAAAAGCGTGAAAAATTTATTTAAAAGTACTATCCTGGTTTCATTTTTAATTTTATCAGGTTGCACAGCAAAAAATAAAACGGATAACAGCACAGACAGTGCGGATACTTCCGGTTATGTGGAACAACCGCAGGATAAAACACAAATGAATGACACCATACAAATGCAAGGTGCTGATACTGCAAAACTCCATCCTGATACGGTGCAGCACTAAAGATAAATAAAGCATTAAATCGCTTTATCAGAAGCGCAGCCAGAAGTCCAAACAACTTTTGCTGCGCTTTGCCATTTTAGTCCTAAACGATGTTAAAAGTACTGGCACAAAATTTTATTTGAAAAAATTACCTCAGTAGATTAAGATAATCGGGGAATAAATTATGTCAAACAATTTAAACAAGAAAAAAATAAAATGAAAAAAGTAATTGGAACAATGATGCTGTTATGGGCATATTCAATAATGTCGTTTGCACAAGTACCGGACAGCATAAGAATGAGCTTTGAAAATAAATATCCGAATTCAAACGCGGTATGGAATACGGATAACGGGGTTTATTCCGCCACCTACTCGAAGGATAACCGGCAGTATATGGTAGGGTATGACAACAAGGGAACAATGATCTGGAGCCGTTCACAGGTAACTGGAAGTGAGATTCCTAAAACCATCAGCTCCTATTACCGCACGAATTATCCCAATCAAACAGATTATATTATCTGGAAAGAGGATAATACAATAGGTAAACCCGGCTATTATTCAACTGTGGGCAATGAGCAGCTTTATTTCGATAATAAAGGAAATTTCATTCGTAAAAACACTTCGCCACAGCAGACTGATAATCCCCAGTAAATAAAAGTTTTTGGAGTTTTTAGGGCGGCTGCCTGTTAATTACAGGCAGCTTTGTTTTTTATATTTCAATTGTTTGAAATTAGAGAGCGTGCATACAACTAATTTCAATACGCGCTAGTCGCACCGTGCGACACGAAGCAATGATAAAATTGCTTACGGGTAAAGTTGCAATCATCATGTTAATATTTATCAGAACCTGTACCCGATTCCCAATGATATGCGGACCAGGAGGCCATTGTCCTTATCATTATGTGAATTTATAGATTCTATGTTGTGAATATTATGAGGAAATTCCATTCCGATTTGAACCGAAGGATCAATCACGAAATGCATTGAGAGTAATGCCTGAAATCCTCCAACAAGGCCGCCTTCTAAAAATGATAAGCTGTAGCTTTCTACGTTATTATTCGGGAGCTTTTGATCAACAGACTGGCGGATTTTGACAATGCATAAATAGCTTCCCGCAAAGAAAGCTGAACAGTTGCAGTCATCCTGCTTGAAATACCACCGAAAATGACTTCCGAATCTTTTTTCTGTGCAGCTCCATCCGGGTTGGTTTTCTGTTTCAGCTCCTAGGTCAACATTAAAGCTGTATTCGTTGTTGAAATATATTTCTCCGGATATATTGTAACTGTTTGATCCCTTATTTATTGCGCTGTTCATTAATAACAGAGCATCCGTTTTAACAGCAAATCCTTCGAGTTGGAAATGACGGTGATGCTGGTTTTTTGAAAATCCAGCGGATGTAATTAAAAGCATTGTAGCCAGGACATAACATTTTAGCATAAATGATTTGCAAGAGATTTCGTTATTCTATTGTTTAACGTTTTTAAATTCTAAATATTTCGTATCAATACTTGCCTCATGCGACACGATACATCGGTAAGATTGCTTATGGGGAAAATTGAAGTGTAAGTGTTCTTTTCACTTTTGCGCAGCAAGCAATAAAAGTTGCATATTTGTTTATTATTAAAAACGGATGAAAATGAATAAGCAGAATGAACCGTTGCGCTTCCTTGTTATATCAGCGTCATTAAGAAATGACTCGCTTAATACACGATTAGCAAAATTAGCTGCTCAGGTAATTGAAAAAAATGGCAATAAAGCTGACCTTGCAAGCATGAGCGATTTTGATTGCCCTTCCTACAACCAGGACATAGAAGTGCAAAGTGCAATCCCTGCAGGAGCACAGGAATTCCGTAAAAGGATATTGGCAAACAATGCTTTTGTTATAGCATCGCCCGAATACAATGGCTCCATGCCCGGCTTGCTTAAAAATGCTATTGATTGGGTTTCACGGTTTCGCCCGCAGCCATTCAACGAGCACCATGCTTTGTTGATGTCAGCGTCTCCTTCCATCTTTCCAGCACAGTGGGATCCGAAGCTTGGAATTCACGTGACTTGAAGTCGCGGC
>JADMIO011385307.1_pt1 | contig 84215 bp, 74 predicted proteins | sample 8958161 | NCBI WGS metagenome assembly JADMIO01 (sample SAMN16585339, study PRJNA669376) | soil metagenome | isolation source: Crop rotation soil | place: USA: Cullars Rotation, Alabama | collected 2011 | reverse complement strand
CGCGACTTCAAGTCACGTGAATTCCAAGCTTCGGATCCCACTGTGCTGGAAAGGAGTTGTGGTCGGCATGCGTGCAGATGCAATGCCCCCCGCCGCGGCCGACGATTCCCTTGATCGCGATGTTCAGCGCATCAGAGCAATTCAGCGTGAACACAAACTGATTCGGATCCTCCCCATTGAACAGATCGCACAACCTCTGGCGGCACTGCGTGATCAGCGCGCCGGTTTCCACCGCCTCAGCGTACGCGCCGCGCCCGGCGCTGGCGCCGAGCTGCGTCGCGTAATGCGTCATCGCCTCCAGCACCCCGGCGGGCTTGGGAAAACTGGTGGCCGCATTGTCGAGGTAAAGCCGGTTCACAGTTCGCTCATCATAGGTCTAGAATCCGGCAAATGAACACGCCCAAGGTTTACGGCGCCGAGTGGTGCCACGACACCCATCGCACCCGCCGGCATCTAGACGCCCTCGGAATCAAGTACGACTACATCGACATCGAGGATGATCCCGCCGCCGAAACGTGGATCACCCAGCAGAACAGCGGCAAACGGGTCACACCGACCGTCGTTCTCAAGAACAAAATTCTCTTCGAACCGACCGACGCGCAGCTCGATGAAGCGCTCGCGTAATCACCGCCGCAGTCACCACAAGTGCCACGCCTGGTATTTCAGCACATAAATCGCCAGCAGCAGGTTCGTCACCGCGTGCGCAATGATGCACGCGCCCAGGCTCCTGGTGTAGACCAGCAGCGCACCGATCATCAGCGCCCAGACGATCGCCGTCGGCCACCACGCGCCATGCACCGTCGCGAACACGATCGGCACCGCGACAAACGCCGGCCACTCAAATTCTCCCACCTCCGGCAGGCGAAAATCGTTGGGTGAGATGATCTGCCGCCAGAGATAGTCGCGCCAGAACAGCTCCTCCATCACCGGCACGACCAACACCGCGGTGGCCGCGCGAAAGATGATGAACGTCCACGCCGCCGCGCCGGAATGGAACGCCTTAAACGGATTGAACGCTTCCGGATCCGGCTTGAACCACTCGAAATACCGCTCGAGCAGCGCCTGCATGCCGACCCACTGCACGATGCCGACGACGCCGATGGCAATGCCGAGCACCCAGTGGTTCCAGCGAACTTTCGTGTAGTACTTCCAAAAGATGAACAGCAGGATCGCGACGACGACCCCGCGCGCGTAATACGCCGGCGCGTAGAGCCACTTGGCCTGCTGGCCGACCCAGATGAAGAGCAGAAAGGTCGCCATCGGCGCGATATACGCGACCTCATCGCGAATCCAGCCGCGCTCACCCGGCTGAGCGGGCGTCTGGTAGTCGAGTTTCGTTTCGGGCGGTGTCGTCATGGGTTGCTCGGTGGGTTGCTCGCCGGGCGAAGCAGCGCGAGGCTGGCGGTGTGCCCGTGGATGAAATTGCGCCCACCGACCGGCCCGATCTCACCGGCGGCGAAGAACCCGGCGACGGGCGTCTGCGGCATCGCGTGCCGCGCCACGCCAATGTCGTGCGACAGCTGTGAAAACATCCGCGTCCCGCGTCCGTTGCAGCTGAACAGCAGCGCCGCCGCCGCGGATGGGCCGTAGTTCTGCGTCTCGAGCATCAGCGTCAGGTCCTCGCTTGCCGTCGCGGCGTCGCGGACATGGAACTGCACGGTCTGCCCGACGCGGATGTGATCGGTCACCGCGATCGCCCCGCTCTTTTGATCGACGCCCATCAGGTTACGGACGAGAAAATCACCGCGGCCAAAGCTCTCGCGATACTCGCTGATCGCCCGGCCGATCAGCAGGCCGTGGCTGAGCAATTCTTTCTCGGCGGGTGGCAGCGATTCTACAAGCTCACGCAGAGATTCGAGCGCCGGCCGACCACCGAGCTGCTCGATGACGTTTTCCCGCGCCTTGGTGATGACCAGCGGCCGACCGATCGGCCGGCATCCCTGGCTGACGATCGTCTGCACCTCGATCGGCCCGCTCAGGCTCACACCGACGAACCCATCGTCGAGCACCTGGTCGTTGCGCAGCAGCAGGTTCTGTCCCGGCTCACGCGCGCTGCTGGCCATGCCACCGATCAGCGGCGCATTCGGCGACGCCTCATCCAGCGCGGCGAGAAACTGATTCGTCGGCGTGGTGAAGGGATCGCCGAAGCCGATCATGCCGCGCGTCAGCGGGCCGATGCCCAACCGCGCTTTCATCTCCTCCGGATCCGCCAGCAGCTCGCGCCAATCGTCGGCGGCGATGTGGAACGGATGAACCGTCACACCCGGTAGCTGGCCGGTGAGGACCACCAACCCAGGTTCGCGCTCGATCTCGCGGTCGCCACCAATCACGCCTTCGGCGCTGCAGCCGATGAGCACTTCCGGGTCGAGTTCCAGCCAGAGTTTTTCGACAAGATTGACAGCTTCGTCGGCGTGGTGAGCGGTGAAAAAGACCATCGCCAGGTCCACGTCGACTCCACCGGCGCGGACGCCGGCCAGGCACTCGCCGAGTGCCTCGTCGGTCGAATTGGATTCGCTCACCGCTGCCGCGAACTTCATGCGTGTTGCTCCCTCGATCATTATGGCGACTCACGCGCGATCGGCCATCGCTGAGCAAACGTTCGATTCAGATTGCCGACCAGCGCTGCCTTGACCTGCTCCATCGTCGGCGCTTTCTCACCGAGAAGTCGCTGGAGTGATGTCGCGGATCGACCGGACAATCCGCAGGGCACGATCCGGTCGAATTCGCGCAGGTCGGTCGTCACATTGAGCGCCAGGCCATGCATTGTGACCCCCCGGCGGATGCGCACGCCGATCGCGCATACCTTCGCCAGTTTTTCTCCGTCCTTCGCCCAGACCCCAACCGCGCAGGCGTCTTTATGTGCTTCGACGCCCAGCTCGGCGAGCGTCGCGATGACCGTTTGCTCCAGAGCCCGCACGTACGCCCCCACCGACAAGCCGTGGTCGTTCAGGCGGACGATGGGGTACGCCACGAGCTGTCCTGGTCCATGAAAAGTCACGTCGCCGCCGCGGTCGGACTCGACCAGCTCCACGCCAGCCTGCTGAAGCAGGCCGACCGGTTGGAGGACATGTTTCATCTGTCCCGCGCGGCGCCCGAGCGTGATGACGGGTGGATGTTCGACCAGTAACACCCGCTCTTCCCCCCCCTCCACAACCTCGGCATGGCGCTGCTCCTGGAGCTGCCAGGCCTGTCGATACGGCATCAATCCAAGGTCTTCGACGATCACGCTGCCCGATGATATGCGGGCGGGTGCGGTTTGTTGCGTGACGCGCGCGGGTGGAATTGTTACCCTTTTGGCTCTCAAGGGAACTTTCATTTCATGAACCCACATTTCACCGTTCATCCGTTTGAAAAATACTCGGTCGTCGAGTTCCGCACCCCCTCGCTCATGGATCCGATCATCCTCGAGGAGATCGGCAAGGAGCTGTACCGCCTGGTCGACGAGGAAGACCGTCGCAAGCTGCTCCTCGACTTCGAGAAGGTGCAGTACCTGTCCTCGCAGGCGATCGGCATCATCCTCACCCTCAACAAGAAGCTCGTCCCGCTCAAGTACAGCAAGATGGTCCTCTGCGGCGTGGGTCCCAAGCTGATGGAGCTCCTGAAAATCACCCGCCTCGACCGCATCCTCACCATCAAGCCCACGCAACAAGAGGCGATTAAGGTGTTCGAGCAGATCTAAGCTAGTTGACCGTTGGGCAACTGCGTGGTAGAGTTTTGCTGGGCAGCGCGGGATGGAGTATCGATATCCGGTTGCAGCGTCGTCACGCTGCCGCGCGCCTGCGAAGCCTCGGAGGATATGTGCGGGTTGTCGAGGTCGACTTCCCACCGCGCAATGCCATCGAGAAAAAGCAATGGCAGCGATTTCGAAAGTGCGTTCGGAAGTTCGGCTTGGCCGCGCGTTTTGAGAACGTCAAAGCGATGAATGACTGGTCGCATCTCGCCGACGCCCTGATGTGGGAGTACCTGGAACGCCGTCGCAGGACGAATTGATATGGAACACCGCACTGTTTCTACTCGCCTGTCGGCCGACATTGTGGACTATCTCCTGGCGAATGATTTCTCCTTGACCGAGCTTGCCGGCCTCATTGGCGTGACCAAATCCTTCCTCAGCCGGGTACGATCCCGGCAACGCAGTTTCACGGTGGACCACCTCGTTGCGCTGGAAAGCGTCCTCGGCAAGCCGCTTCCGCTGTTGCTTCTCGAGGCGACTCCAAGAAGCACGCTTTCGCAAGGATTGGCGCCGCTGTACGACGCAACCGTATCGGCAATGCGGTCGTCGATCGCGCCTGCGAAGGCACGTTCAACCAGCAAGCGAAAGCGAGGGTGACCTCGACAGACTCAGCCGGAAGGGTTTATGGCCAACGTCCTCCCCCAGATTCAGTTCAGCGTGTTCCTCGTGAACAAGCCCGGCGTTCTCGCGCAGGTGACCGAAGCGCTGGCGACCGCGAAGGTCAACCTCGTCGCGGTCACCCTGGTGGACTCGCAAGAGCATGGCGTGCTCCGCATGGTCGCGGAGAACGCCGGCCAGACGCGCGAGGTGCTCAAGAAGTTGAACCTGCCGATGACCGAGACCGAGATCGTCTGCATCGATCTGCCCAATCGCCCCGGCGCCCTGGCGGACGTGGCCACGCTGCTCGGCAAGAACCACATCAACATCAACTACGCATACGTGACCAGCGGCGCGCCGGGCGGACGGACGACGGGCGTCTTCAAAGTCGCCGACCAGGCGAAGACGCTGAAGCTGCTCGCCAGGAGTTCCACCGGCGCCAAGCACAAGGAGCCCGACCTCCACCGCGGCGGTGGACGACGCTAACGCTTGGACATCGCGCCGCCGGTTCCGATAATGTGCGTGCACGACATGGAGGTCGTTCTGCGGCGATACGATTTTTCCCACCCTCACCCCTCTGATCGCCCCGCCGACGGCGCTCTGGATTCACTGCATGCAGTTTTTGCGTCCGTCTTCGCACAGGCGCTGCGGAGCGTGCTCGACAGCAAGGTTGAGATCGTGGCGGGCGGGACGGAATCGATGCGCTACGCCGATTTCCTCGCCTCCCGTTCTCAGCCCGCGTGTTTGAGCGTGCTGCGGGTCGAGCCGGTCGGCGTGCAGATGTGCCTGGATGTGCCAACACACCTTGCGTACGCGATGATCAATCGGCTGCGGGGCGGGGGCGGGGAAGCGCCGACGATGACGCCCTCTCGGGAATTCACGCAAATCGAGCGGGGGCTGGCACTTCAGATAATTGAACGCGCCGCCGGGTCACTAGCCGATACGTGGAGAAGCAGCGGCGTGGCGAGCGTACGCGAGGAAGGTCTGTCGACCGACCCAGCCGACGTTCGCATCATGCCGCCGGATGAAATCGTGAGCATTGTGACCTTCCCCACCACCTTCAACGCCAGCAGCGGATCGATGACCCTCTGCCTGCCTGGGCCGCTGACTGATGCGCTCGCCGGCGCCGCGCTGTCCGCGCCCGCGTCGCTCCCGACCATCGCCCAGCGTCAGCGCGATGCGCAAAACATCACGCAGAACGTGATGGAGTCGGCCGTCGAGCTTCGCGCGCTGCTGGCGGAGACGAAGTTGCGGTTGAACGAAGTTCTCGAGCTGGCCGAGGGTGACATCATCACCACCGACGTGCCGGCCGCTGATCCGATTCCGCTGCGCCTTGCCGACCAGACCGTGCTGCACGCACGGCTGGGACAATTCAACGGTCACCGGGCCGTGGAAATCGCCAATCCTGCCGGAGGTCAGCGTAGCGCATGAGTCGAGCTGTCACCGCGCGACCCGAGTCGGCGGCCACCGCGCCCCCACCGCGTTCGCTTCCACGTGGATATCTCAAGCAGTCGCAGATGCCGCTGGCGGCGCTGGTTCTCCTGTTACCGCTGATCGTGCTGTACGAGGTGGGCACGCACCGCTTCGCGTTTGACCAGGTTCGCCAGACCGAGCAGCGGATCATCGCGTTCAACATGATGCAGGATTTTTTCCACTGGTTCGGCGCGACCGGGCGGTACATGCCACCGCTGGCGGTGGTGGGGATTCTGCTGTCGTGCCATATCGCGCGCAATGACCCGTGGAAGGTCCAGCCCGGGACGCTGCTGGGGATGGCCGTTGAAGGAAGCGCGTGGGCGATACCGCTGTTGGCGATCGGAACTCTGGCAGCTCGGTACGTTTACCAATATCTCCCACTAATGGGCGGGCATGCGGACTGGCGGTCGATGTTCGTGCTTTCCATCGGTGCGGGCATCTACGAGGAGATGGTTTTCCGCCTCGCCGGGCTCACATTGCTGCACTTGCTGCTAATTGACGTGCTGCGTCTGCCGCGCAAATTCGGCTACCTAGCTATAGTGTTGATTACCTCGTTGGCGTTTGCGCACTACCATTACTGGGGTGGCCAGATCTTTTCCTGGCGGACTTTTGTGTTTTACACAACCGCCGGTGTGTATTTCGCGGTGCTATTTTTGACTCGGGGCTTTGCCGTAACCGCTTTTACGCACTCCGTTTACGATATTCTTGTCATTTCCCTGCGCGCCTTTGGGGGCCTGTGATCCGAATTATTTTGTTTGGATTTCATGTGTATTCCCTATAATCCCAAGCGACTTATCTTTCGCCGCGTGGCGAACGCCCAGCATTTCGGCTGGCGGACAGGTTGGCCGTGGTAGGACGATCGGCTGGCCTCACGAAGTAGTTGTGGCGTTGAATCGGTAAAAAACCGCCTTGGTACATCGACAGTGGCACATTGTGCCTTCTGTCACAATGTCCCCGCAGGGACTAGAAAGTGCATGGACGCTATGAGCAGCCGCACAAAACAACGACGTTCCGGAGGGCTTACCCTCCTTCTCTATCAACGGACGCTTCACCCCGAGCTTTTCAAGATCCTCGCCACCGAACGCGTCAGCCGCCGTGCATATGACGCGGACATCTGGCTGGTCGAAGGCGGGCATGTGATCACCCTGACCACCGGGAAGAACACCTTCTCCGAGGTCATTGTCACGAACCATGAGCCGCTGACCGACCGCGGTTTGCTGCAGAGCATCCCGTGTCGAGGCGAGCGTTATCACGAGATGACGGCCGGTGAAAACATCAAGTACATGATCTCGACGCAGGAAGAGCAGCTGACGCAGACGTTGTATGACGCGACCAAGCACGAGATCGCGACCTACGCCGCCCGCCGCGAGCTGATGAGCGCCGAGACCCCCGCGCGCGAAGAGACCGGCGCGAGCCTGAGCGTGCTGGACATCGAGCGCCGCAGCCACGAGCTGCTGGTGCAGAGCTTCCACCTCTTCGATGAGAACCAGATGGTCATCAAGACCCAGGGAATCATCGAAGTTGTGAAGCACTCGTAACTGCGCAATCGTCCTGGTTGTTCGTAGTAGCGCTAAGCCCACCGTTGAGGTGGGCTTTTTTTTGCGGAGAATGAGGCGTCGCGTACACCTCTCCCGGTACGCCGGTAGAGGATGGGTAAGGGTTCGGCGCAGATGGGGCTCGATGACAACAAGCGTTAACCGCGTGAACCCTCACCCCGACCCTCTCCCGGAGTACCGGGCGAGGGAGTAAGAGGGCGTAAGAGGCTGCGTACAGTTGTTTTGAGAGTTGCTACAGCGGAATGCCGGTGTGATCGGTTACGACGCTCGCTTCGATGCGGGCCAGGATCTCGTCGGTCGGTTTGCGCTCGTAGGCGAAGTCGTCGAGCTTGACGATGCCGGGCATGGGCGGGTTGCCGTGCTCGTAGTGGATAAAGGCGACGCCCTTGCGGTCCCACTTGCGTTTGTCGATTCGGCGGATGTTTTCCGTGGTGATGACCGGGTGGCCGGGGAAGTAGAGGTTCTCCCCTTCCATGCGGTACTGCCCGCGCGTTTCGCGGAGCGTCCAGCCACCCCAGAAGAGCCCGAACGCGGGGAGCGTGAAGGCGAGCATCTTTTGGATCAGCAGATCGACGGGCGTGTGCCGCTTGAGCTTGGAGAGCTCGGCCGCCAACGTTTCGACCTTGTCGCTTTCGCGCTTCTCCTCGGCGATTTCCTTTTCGCGCTGCACTTCGTCCGCCCGGCGGTTTTCCGCGGGCCACTTCACCCAACCGTCGTAGGCGAACCACAAGCCGCCCGCGATCATCAGCACGGCCATGATCAGGTGTTTCCAGCGGTAGCCCGGATCCGGTCCGGCGACGAGGTCACCGGGGGCCTGGTAGTCGGCGGCTGTGTTGGGGTCGGCGTTTTGGTCGAAATCGGTCATCGCCATGCTTTTAACTCTCGAGTCCTGGGTCTTCCTGCAAAGCTTGAAGCATTCGACGTGCGGCGGCAAGAGCGGAATCGATCGATTCTTTCGCCGCTAATTGCTTTGCCGCCGGGATCATCGCCGGCATCGCGGGCTGTTTTGACATGTCGGCGGCGTCGCGCTCCAGGTCGGTCACCAGGCGCTTGGCCCTGGCGACGGCATCTTCGAGGATCGTTTGCTCGGCAGCCACGCGGCGGCATTATAAGGCAAATCGGCGCTTACGACCGCGAGGCGATCGCCGCCGAGATCGGCTTAAGCACCCGGGGGAGAATGTGGTCGTGGCAAAGCTGCTCGGCGCGCTCGGCCATCGAGACGAACATCTTCTCCATCGGATCGCGCGGCCGATCGCCCCAGTAGCGGCGCAGGATCAGGTAAACGCTGATCACGTCATCCGAATAATCGCCGGTGCGGACCTGGTAGCTGTTGGTGCGCGTGACCACGTCGATCCGCGCCTGCAGGCGGCAGTCGTCGCTGAGGGCGACTGTGACCGTCGGTTGGAAATCGACCGGCTTGGCGTCCTTCTCTTCGGTCAGGCAGGTCAGCGGTGAATCGGCGAACAGGCTGTCCGCGATGATCTCATCGTGGTTGCCGCTGAAGCCAAGGTCAAAGCCGAACAGCACGTCGAGGTAATCGATTTCGACCGGCGAGATGCCCAGCAGGTGCGGGGCGTGCTCGAGCAGCATCGTGTGCAGCTTGAGCGACTCCTCAACGCTGGCGGGGTTCACGTGGCCGGACGAGATGCGCTTTTGCTCGACGCTGACCCAGCGGTAGCTTTCGTTGCCGCGGTCCTCTTCGAGGTTCATCTCGCTATTGTCGGATTTGCGGAAGCGCGTCATGGTCGGAAACTGCCGCTGGATGCGCTCGAAGAAATGGAGCAGCGTTTCGCGTCCGTGGGGCAGATTGAGCTGCGAGCCCAATCGCATGTTGACGTAGAAATCCTCGCAGAACGCACCGAATGGATTTGCCATACGATCTCCCGAAGCCCATTCGCAACCGATGCTTCTTCCCTGATATTTATCGGTCGCTCAGCCCACCGGAGTGTAGCTGATCGCCACTAGGACGAAAGATGGGTCACCCGTGTTCGTTGACTCACCGTTTTCGCTGCCTACAACAGGACTTATGGCTAAGCCCGTCCACGCGCCCGTGTACGCTTTAGTCGGGGACGACGTGTTCCTGCAGCTACAGGAACTTGCTCGCATCCTCGCGCAAATGCCCGCCGACGTGCAGCGGACCGATTTTGACGGGGACTCGGCACAACTGGCGGAAATTCTCGACGAATTGCGCAGTTTCGCGATGTTCGGGGGCGGCAAACTCGTCACAGTCCGCAACGCCGACAAATTTTTAACCAGCTTCCGCTCGCAGCTGGAAGAGTATGTCGCGTCGCCATCGGACTCAGGCGTACTGGTGCTCCGGCTCAGCTCGCTGCCGGGGAATCAGCGGATCCATAAGCTGATCGCCAAGCATGGGCAGGTGGTGTCGTGTGAGCCGCCCAGGGACCTGGCGAAGTGGGCGGTGGAGCAGGCGAAATCCGTCCACAAGGTGACACTCACGCTCGATGCCGCCCGGCTTCTGGCGGATTTGATCGGCGCGGATTTGGGCCGGCTGGATACTGAGATCGCCAAGCTCGCCATCAATGCGGAGGGTGGAAAGATTTCCGCTGACCTCGTCTCGTCGAACGTCGCCTTCACGCGCGAACGCGAGATGTGGGACCTGACCAATGCGGTGGCGATCGGCAACACCACCGAAGCGCTGCGGCGCTGGCGGCAACTGATTCAGTCGGATCCATCGGCGGAATTCCGCGCTGTGACGTGGCTGGGGATCTGGCTGGGCGAAGTCGGGCTGGTCATCAACGAGGGCCCGCGCTCGGCGAGCGTCGGCAAGCTGCGCTGGAAGTACAAAGGGGATGCGTTCGACAAGTTCGTCGACGGCGCGAATGCGTTTGGGAAAAGTGGCTATGTTCGGGCGCTCGATCTGTTGACGGAGATCGATAAGCAGAGCAAATCGGGCGTCGGGGATGCGGCGGAGAATGTGGAACGGTTTATCCTGTCGCTTGCCCTTGGCACGGGTTTGCAAACCGCATCTTGAATCATCAGCCTTGCGTCGCAAACACGGGTTCCTGTGCCACGGAGAGGTTCATCGCGTCCGCGGCACGGTCAGCGTGACGAAGTACGCATCGTTGTCACCCATGTCAGGCAACGGGATGACCAGCGGCGCCACGCCGGCGTCGCGGTCTTCGTTCATCGTGACATTCGGCGCTTCGAGCGCGGCTGGGCCGGAATCGGCGATGCGCTCGGCGCGGACGTGGATTTTTCCTCTGAACGTCAGCGGTTCCAGCGCCTTTCCGAAATCGATCGCCAGCTCAACCGGGTCTTTTCCCGTTTTGAGTCGTCCGACCAGGATGCTGACCGCATCACGGTCGGCCGTCGCCAGGCCGTCGACCGTTGATGAGCGCGTCACCGTTCCAACGCGGCCGGTCATGCGACCGTAGGCGGCATAGACGTGCCAGGTGGATCGCGGCTGCTTGCCCGGGTGCGTCAGCAGGCCATCGAGCGAGGCGTTATCGCAGTTAACGACGCCTTTGCCTTCATCCCAGCACGCGTGGGCGGCCGACTCGACCTTGGCGCGGTCGATCTCCGCGAAGTAGCGCGGCAGCACGCCGGGCTTGAACATCTGCGACGCGGGGATGATCTCGTTGAGGCTGATTCGGTTGATGCGGATGCCGTTGTCGGCCATGAATTTTCGGACTTCGTCGACGCTGGCAGCGAGGTTGGTGTTCCATTGGTGCCAGGAGAGCACATCGGGCAGGCAGTCGTTGGCTTTGGCGTAGAGCAGGAACTGCTCGAGGCTGAGGCGTTTGGATTTTCGATTCGACAGGCTTGGGCCGACGACGACCACGCTGGGATTGAGCTTGCGGATCAAGCGGAACGATCGCTTCCAGGTTTCCAGGAACTGATCGGCCGACGGCTTCCAGAAGTACTCATTGTCCGGCTCGTTCCAGATGTCGAATTGCATGGTCATCCGCTCGCTGGCGACGCGTTTGACCAGCGTGGTAACGTGGAGTTCCCAGCGCGACCAGTCGCCGCCGTCGCCCGGCCAGGGCGGTTTGTAGTTGGTGTAGCCATCGGACATGACCAGCTGGATGGCCGCGCCCATGCGGGTCATGCGCGGATAGAGCAAAAAGACGCCGGCGTCGGCGCCGATGTGACGGCTGCGGAAGAGGCGCGGCTTGAGCGGCGCGATCAGATCATCGGGCGGGCTGTTGCGCGTGATCGAGTGCAGGAAGCCGCTGGCGCGATATTCCAGGGCGGGGCCGAGTTGATTGAGATCGACGTTGACGCGCTCGACGGTCGCGCCATTGGCCACACGCGCGGATAGAAAAAAGACTAGCAACGCAAGCGAAAGCCGCATGATCCGCCCACTGTAGCGTCAAAAGCGTTAAGATCGATGCATGGACGAACTGCCGGCCGGGGAGAATTTTCTGAAGATCGAGGAGGAGGCGTTTTGCTCGTACGCGAATAGCCGGTTCGTCGTCTACGCCGCGCCGTATGAGCACACGTCGTCGTACCGCGCTGGCTCGAAGACCGGGCCGGAGGCGATCATCCGCGCGTCACAGTTTGTTGAGCTGTATGACGAGGAGTGCGACGGCGAACCGTACCGGCGCGGTGGGATTTGCACCGTGGCGGCGCTCGATTTCGCGGAAAAAGTCGACGAGGCGGCGGTGGCGCTGGTTGAAGCGCGGACGGCGCAGCTCATCGCGGACAAAAAGTTCCCCGTCATGCTCGGGGCGGAGCATACGGTGACGTTGGGCGCGGTTCGCGCGTGTGCCAGGGCATTCAAGAAGCTCAGCGTACTGCAAATCGATGCGCACTCCGACCTGCGCGTCAGCTACGAGGGGAACCACTACTCGCACGCGTCGGTCATGGCGCGCGTGCATGAGCTGGGCGTTCCGATTGCGCAGGTGGGGATTCGGGCGCAATCCCGCGAGGAGGCGGAGCTGATCAAATCGAGCCCGCTGATTCACACGCTGTACGCCCATCAGCTCAAGACCGTGCCGGCGGAGCGATGGATCGAACGGGTGATCGCCACGCTGAGCGACGACGTGTATGTGACCATCGACGCGGATGGCTTTGATCCCAGCATCGTCCCCGCCGTCGGGACGGCTGAGCCAAATGGCCTGACGTGGAATGAAGGGCTCGCGCTGCTGCGCGCGGTCGCCAAGGCGAAGCGGGTGATCGGGTTTGACGTGGTCGAAGTAGCGCCGACGCAGGACTCGACGCTTTCGCAGTACACCATGGCCAAGCTGGTCTACAAGTTCATCGCGGCCATCACTGATTCAGATGGACCACCGTCGCCGGTGGGAAACCGTTGAAATAGGTCGCGCTGGCGTGGCTGTAGGCGCCGATGTTCTCGCTGTAAACGAGGTCGCCCAGCTCCAGGTTCTCCGGCAGCTCTTCGCCTAGCGAGATCGTGTCGAGCGCATCGCAGGTCGGGCCGAAGACCGAGCAGATTTGCGTCGAACCTTTCTTGAACGACTTCACGGGGTACTTGCAGTGGTCGAAGATGATCCCGCTGAAGGTGTGGTAGACGCCGTCGTCGATGTAGTAGCAGAGTTTTCCCTCGCGGTTGGCCTTGCCGATGATTTTTGCGACCAGGGTGGCGGCGGTGGCGATCATGAACCGGCCGGGCTCGGCGAGGATCTCGATTTCCTTGGGGAAGAGGCGCTTCAGCTCGGAATTGACCTTGGTCGCAAGCATGCGGAACGGGCCGACGCTCTGGTCGTACGGCGCGGGGAATCCGCCGCCGATGTCGAGCAGCTTCATCTTGTACCCGCGCGACTCCGCCTCGGCGAAGATGCTGGCCGAGAGGTTGAGCGCCTGCACGTAGTTCTCGAAGTTGGTGGTCTGGCTGCCGACGTGAAAGCTCAAGCCTTCGACAACCAGCCCCGCATCAAACGCCGCCTCGATCAATGAGACTGACTCGCCCGGCGGCGAGCCGAACTTGCTCGACAGCTCCACCATCGCGCCGGTATTGGGCACCTTGATGCGCAGCGCCAGCCCGGCGTGCGGCGCGTGCTTCTTGATCTTCTTGATCTCCTCAAAGTTGTCGTACGTCACCAGCGGCTTGTACGGATCGAGCTCGCGCAGCGTCTCGTTTGACTTGATCGGGTTGGCGTAAATGATCTTGTCCCAGATCCAGTCCTGCCGCTGCTTCGGGGGCATCGACTTGATGTTTTCGTGAACGATCTGGAACTCCGGCATCGACGCGACGTCGAAGCTGGCGCCCATGTCGAACAGCGTCTTGATGATCGCGGGATCGGGGTTCGCCTTCACCGCGTAATACGCCTGCACGCGCGGCAGATACTTCCTGAACTGCTGATAGTTCCGACGGATGACGTCGTGATCGATGACGAACAGCGGCGTGCCATGCTTGCGCGCCAACTTCTGCAGAGTGCTCTTTGTCATTTCGGGTGCTGATTACCTCCTGAAAACTCAGTCAGCATTCGTGACGTCAAAGTTCTTGAACTGCCACGGATCGCTCGTGTCGAGATTCGGCTTGGCGAAGTTGCCGAAATAGGCGGCCCGATCCTGCAACGGCGTCCAGTCGCTGGCCACCGAGATGAACTTGCCGAGGTACGGCTTGGAAATATTCAGCACGTACTCATGTGGCAGATCATCGGGCACCAGGAAGCCGCGATTGGGGTTCTCGATCATCCACATCGCTGTCGCGACGACCGAAATCGCCACCTGCATCGTCGTGGCGTTCTGGTTGGGCACCAGCTTGCGCGATTCTTCGATGCTCAGGTCCGAGCCGCACCACCAGGAGTTGTAGGGATGGCCCATCAGCAGCGCGCCCAGGATATCGGAGCCGCCGGTGATCTCGTCGTTCATGATTCGCTGGTTCTCGACGAGGCGGTACTTGTAGCCGCGTAGCTCATTGAGGGAGGCAATAGCTTCATCGCACGGGCAATAGGCGTAATGGACCGTCGGGCGGTAGACGGCCTTCTTTCCGTCCCAGACCGTGAGGCGGTCGGAGATGGTGAACGCCTCGCCGTGGCGGACGACCATCCCGCGAATGCGATAGTTCGGCACCCACGAGACGACCCAGGTGTTGATCCCCATGCGGGCCAGGCAGATCTGATTCTTCGGGCCTTCGGGATGCTCAAACGCGTGCGGCGGAAGCTCCTTCTCGTGGGTGCCCCACCCCATCTCCGCCGTCGTCGTGCCTTCTTCGCGGAAGCCTTCGATCGACCAGGTGTTGACGAACTCGTCGACCTGCTTGGGTTTGTCGGTGATCTGGGTGTCGCGCTCGGAGCAGTGGATGACCTTCACACCGAGCTTGTGCGCGAGATGGTTGAACTTCTGGTCTTTTGTGTGCTGTTGGATTTCTTCCAGCAGCTTTCCCGAGAACTTCTTGTCCGCTAAGCCGCGAGCGGCGATATCGAGAAGTCCCTGTTTGGTGAAGTGAGAGATCAGACCGGGGTTTGCGCCGTGCTCGACGACCGCGGTCGGTCCCGCGCTCCCACCCGACTTCCAATCCGCGATCATCTTGCGGATCTTCATGTGCCGGTGATAGAGCGTGCGCTCGGTCGGATGCTGCTTTTCCGCGTTTTCGTACGGGTCCCAGACCTCGACCGACGTGTTCACATAGAGCACGCCCTTGTCGTGGCACCATTGCAGGATCTCGCAGGCGTCGATGTTCCACGCCAGGTCGATCAGCACATCACCGGCGGACAGATGCTTGCCCAGCAGCGCGCCGAGATTGTCCCGGCCAACCTTGTCGCGGACGAAGTTCACGCCCTGCGCCGTCCACTGCTTCAAGATGGCGGAGCGGTCCTCGAAATCGATGACCGTGATATTTTTCAGCGGGACGCGCAGGTGCTTGACCAGGATCGGCAGTGTGCACTGCGCGACAGCCCCATAACCGACGAACACGACCTTCTTGTTGAATTCAATCACTTCCGCAGTCACTCCTCTGTTGGGAAAAGAAAAACAACAACCAGCAATACGAAGAATCTTCCGGTTGGATCAAAAAATTTCCGGTGCGATGGGCAGGTGGGATCACAGAATCATGACGATCGAGGCGATCACGCTCGTCCACAGCCCGTTCTTGTCACCCTCGGCCGTCTGCACGAACGCGCGCGTCTTCACGATCTCGCCCCCCATCTTGTACTGCTGCTCGCGCTCTTCCCAGGCCTTGTCGGCGTCGAACGGAATGCCCAGCGTCGTCGCCAGCATCGTCGCGGCCAGGTCTTCGCAGAGATCTTCCGTGCGCTTTTCGCTCATCCCATAACCGTGATGCTCGGCGATGTAGCCGTGCACGTGGTTTTTCGGAATCGCCAGCCCCAGACCCGCGCAAATGAGCCGATTGGGCTCATCGGTCGCGGATTCAGCCAGCACGACAAAGGTGATCTGCCCCGCCCTGAGGCGGCTGAGGCCCTGGTCCTTGGGGATGATCTTGCAGCTGGTCGGATAGATCGATGAGACGCGGACGAGGTTCTGCTTCTCGATGCCCGCATCGCGCAGCGCCAGCTCGAAGCTCATCAACTTCTGCGGATGCCGCCCGACGCCCTTGGTGAAGAAGCATTCCTTGGGCATGAAGTCGTCGCCGCTGATGGCGCGTTCGGCGCCGGAGGCGGCGGGCTGCGCTGAGGTCGTGGAATTCTGTGTCACCGGCGCGGATTATATCGATGCGAAGTTGCACGCAAAGGAGAATTGCGCGCTATTTTTCGAACGCTTTGCCGCTTGGCGGAAACTCGACGGGTCGGTAGCCTCTTTCGACGTCGATTGCGTCGGCTTCAATGGCGGGGCGCATGGGCCTTTTCAAGAAACTTTTCGGCCGCAAACCCGCCCCGCCGGCTCACGCCCCTGCAGTCGATTCCGCTCCCACCAACTTCCCGGCCGTCGGCGGCGATCTGTCCAATGATCCCAACCTCATCCGTGTCTACGACGCCTACGGGCGTGAGATGTACATCACCCGCCAGCAGTGGCGCGACAGCGTCCTGGTCGGGAGCATCGCCAAAGCATGGAACGAGCCGGATCAGCTCTCGCAGATGATCGCCTTGGCGTTGAATGATGGTTTTCGCGCCGACGTCATCAAGGCGGCCGAGCAGCTTTACAAGATCGATCCCGATCGGACGCGCGGCGCCTGCACGTGGGCGGTCGTGCTGATGCAAGAAGGCCGGCTCGATGAGTCCGAAGCGGTTCTCCGCGAGCATCTGCGCACGCGCGGCGACGATGGATGGATCCTCAATAACCTCGCGAAGGTCTATTACCAGCGAAAGAACGAGGCCGAGTCGGAAAAACTCCTCTGGCGCTCGCTGGAAGTCGATCCAAACCATGAGAACAGCGTCGGCTGGTATCAATCGCTGCACGAAGAACGCGGCGGCGCGTCCGCCCGGCTTGCCGCACTGAGAAAACTCGCCCAATTGCCGGGCAGCTGGCGAGCGCTGCTCTGGCTGGCACGTGAGGAACTCGAAGCCAACCGACTGCATGACGCCGTCCTCTTCTACCAGCAGGCCCTCTCCCGCGCGCCCGCGCCGATCCCTGCCGATCTGCTGCAACAGATGAGCGGCGACCTGGGCAAACACGGGCGGCTCAAGGAGATCATCACCCTCGCCGAGCCGCACTACGATGCCAAAGAGCATGGGCTGGCCGTCGGAAACAATTTCATCAAGGCCCACCTGGATTTGGGGCAATTCGACGAGGCCCGCGCGCTGGTCGATCAACTCTACGCATTCGATCGATTCGACTGGAAGGACGGGCTCGCATTTTGGGAAACCGAGATCACCAAAGCCCGCCTGGCCGGTAGGAAAATCAATCGCGACGAGTTGGGCATCACCATCGCGACGCTGGAAGGACCGGTCTGGCTCCCGCCCGACACACCGGCGGATGAGCTTTTCCCTCCTAAGCCGAAAGACGAGCTGCTCATCTGCTTTCTCGGCAGCAGCGTGCGTGTGCCGACGGAGACGCGGGAGAACCAGACAGGGATGTCGGACAACCCCGGCCGGATGAGCCGCGGGCTGCCTCTCTATCTTGCAGAGCAGACATTTTTTTCGACACACGCGCGCGTGGCGACGCTGGTTCCGCTCCTCACCAGTGGCGCAAGCGGGTTTGCGAGAACGCCGCCCAGCTCGCCAGGCAAGCGGAGTCGCCGGCTGACTTTGTGGTGGTGATCAATTTGACGGCGGAATCTGAACCATGGACAGCGGACGTTCGCGTCGTCCGCGTCGCCGATGCGACGAGTGTTGCCGATGTCAGCTCAAGTTTCGAATTCGCGAAGTTCGCCGATGCGCTCGTCCCGCTTGGCAGGCGGGTGGTCGAAGCATTGACGACGCACACGGCCATCCGAGCGCAGCCAGGCCCAACGGCATACCGCGTCCCCGACGCAGTCGATTTCCCCAATTACCTGCTGCGGATCGAGCAGCTATTGGCCGTCCGAACCGCGGGTATGGAAGGCGCAGGGGAGCATTTTCTGAGCGGCGAGCGCGAGATCATCGAAGGGAACATCCACCAATGCGTCGCCAACCCGAAGAACGTCACGACGCGGCTGCTGCTGGCGCGAACCGTCGCCAGCATGCGAAAAATCCGCCCGCAGATCGTCGATGAGTTTGAGAAGAAGCTGGAAAAGCTCCAGGCCGAGCATCCGCTCCCCGAACCCGCGCAACGCATCGTCGGGCGCATCCTGCGCGGGGAGTGACTCGGATCAGGGTTCGCGCTGACGCATTTCGTCAACGGCTTTGGCGACTTCATCGGCGCTGTCGGGGTCGAGCGCCGCCCCCGCGGAAATCCGCCTCACTTCGTCGGGATCGAGATAGCCGATCCCCTTGCGAAATGCGTTCTTCACCGCCTGCTGACGCTGCTCTGACGCGATCGCGTCGGCCAGCGTGCTCACCGTGACGCATCGCACGCCCTCCTTCGCCGCCAGCAGCTTTTGCTTCTCGATCTCGTGCAGGCGGATGAGCTCCTGGGGCGGCGTCTCCAGCGGATGCTGCCTCCGGTGAATCTGCGGCGGAGGCGTCATCTGGTCGGCACCCAGCGTGTTTGACGTCAGCAGGAACGTTCCGTCGCTGAACTCGGTGTTGACGTCGCACATCAGGCGGATGTTGCCGGACGGATCGGGAACATCCAGGTGATAAATCGCGACCTGCGTTGAGCCATCGAGCGACGCGATCACGCGGATCGGCGTGCCGATGCCGTGAAGCTGCTCGATCGTCTCATCCACGATGTCCCCCAGATGCCGAAATCCCGCCTCGCTGAGAGTTGCGGTGGTGCTCTCGTAATAGTCGCGATCGAGGTCTTCGAAATCTTCTTCACTGGCCGGGCGGAACGTATGCTCCTGATCGTACATCGCGCGGGTGTTCTTGAGCATCTGCCCCGCAGCGCCGGCGAAGTCGCGCTTCAGCTTCCGCATAAACATCCGCACGACCAGCGAGATCACCAGCACCCCCAATGGCGGAAGCAGTGCCAGCGTCCCCAGCACCACCAGCACAACCGCCCCACCCTTGGCTGGCCCGCCGAGCGTGCTCCATCGATTCATCAGGGAGACGCCGCTGGCGAGCAGGATGACGCCGATTGACCCCCAGAAGAGCAGGCATCCCATGCCCTTCGCGCTGGCATCGCGTCGAGCTTGCGGATCGTCCATCAGTTCGAGCCCCTAGATTGAACCCTTGTGGTCAGGCGGAAAGAGCAGCACCGGGATGCGCGTGTTCTTGATGAGCTCGACCGGCACATTTCCCGCCAGCAGTCGCGCGAAGACGTTCTTGCCGGTCAGACCGAGCACGATGAGCGTGACCTCGCGTTCCACGGCGGTATTGAGCACCGCGCGGGCGATGTCGTCGCTGAACATGAGGAGGGTTTGGACGTTGACGCCGCGCTCCTCAAGTTTCTGGCGGAGGAGTGAGATGGCGGCCTCGCCGTCGGCTTGTTCCTGCTCGCGCATCTGCCCGCCGCTGGGGCGCGAGACGTGCACGACCAGCACCTCGGCGGAGATGCGTTTAGCCAGATCGCCCAGCGGCTCGGCAATGCGCTCCGACGCCCACGGGCTGCTGACGGCGACCATGATCCGACTCATACGCTCCTCGTAGCTCGGGCGTCTCGTCCGAGCGCATCATTTAGAAACCACGCATCAGGGCAAGTCAATTATGAAGAGTCTCATCATCACGACATAATTGCGCCCACGATGAGCCGTCCGCACCGCCGCTTCCAGATCGCCCTTCTGTGCGGCTGCCTCGTCGTCGCCCTCGGGATTTGGCTGAGCAGCGGGACGATGACGCCCTACGCCATCACGCACGCGTCGCCCAAAGTCTTGCCGCCGTGCAATTACCTGGCCAACCCGGATCACCCGCACTTTGAGTGGGTCTTCGCGATGCTCGACCGCCAGCCGCGCGAGGTCTGGCAGCAGAGCACGATGCTCCGGCGCATCCTTTTCCCGCTGCTGGCATATCCGGCGATGAAGCTGTTCGGTTTCCTCGCGGGCGGCGTGGTCACAAGCATCGTTCTGAACGCGACCGCGTTCGCGGCATTCGCGATTTACATCCGCAAGCGCATCGGCCAGGCCGCGGCAATCGCCGCGGTCGCATTGATCGCCACGTACCCCGGCATCTACTACTGGGCGGGCCTCCCCTACCCGCACGCGATCATCGCGGCCCTTTCGCTGGTGGCGACGATCCTCGTCTGCGAGATGGAACGGTCCGAGACAACAACGCGGATCGCGCTCCTATCGCTCGGCCTGGGAATCCTCTTCACGGGATACGACCTCGCACCCTTCTTCCTTCCGCCGGTGCTCATCATCCTTCTCATGCGCCGCAAATTTGCCGCGTCGGCATTGTCGCTCGTGCTCATGCTCCTGCCGATGGTCATCGTGCTCGCGTCGCTCAAGCTGCTGGCCGACATCCCGCTCTACAACGAGAACAGCTCCGCCTACTCGGTCATCCTCAAGCGCTATTTCACTTACGACGTGACATTTCTCGCGTGGATGAAGCACATTTCGCATTGGCCGGTGACGCTTGTGAAGACGTACTTCTGGCACAACTTCGTCTTCCTGCCAGCGCTGTTCTTGATCGTGCCGATCGGGCGGCGCGTCAGGCCGACGCGTCCGGAGTTCCTGATCCTCGCCCTCGGAATGGCCCTCTTCCTCTTCAACAACCTCGCCCCGCCCTACCGCGGCTGGCAGTTTCGTGGGGAAGGTGTTTCACGCATCTACCAGCCTGTCTTTGCCGCAATGGTGCTGCTCATCGTGCGCGCGGCGCAGGCATCGCCACGCCGCTGGTTGATCGGCGCGATCGGCGTCACATGCGCGATCAACCTGAGCATCGTCCTCGGCCCGGTGACGAAGAATCCCCTGGCGGCGTGGACCTACCACAAGTTCTATCAGCACGCGCCCGAGCCGCAAATGATCCGCAACCTCGACCTGTTCGGCCGGCGGCCGCTGGGCGTCTGCTCGCATTCGCCCGCGAAATCTAGGAAGAAAAAGCCGTCAACTGCTCCATCAACGCTTTCAAGCGTCGCAGCGCCTTCCCGCGATGGCTGATGGAATGCTTCACGTCCGGCTCCAGCTCCGCCGTCGTCTTGCCCAGCTCGGGGAAATAGAACAGCGGGTCGTAGCCAAACCCATTGCTCCCGCGTGGCGAGCGCAGCATCACGCCTTCGACCGCATCCTGCGACGTCAGCACGATCCGCCCCTGCGCATCGGCCAGCGCCAGCGCGCACATGAACCGGGCCGTCCGCTTCCCGTCCGGCACATCCGCCAATTGCTTGAGCAACGTCGCGTTGTTGTCCGCATCCCCCTTGCCCGAGCCGTTTCGCTCCGCCCACCGCGCACTCAGCACGCCCGGCGAGCCATCGAGCGCATCGACCACCAGCCCACTGTCGTCGGCCAGCGCCCAGCTATTCAGTTTCGTCGCGTAATAGGAGGCCTTCAGGCACGCATTCGCACGAAACGTCTTGCCGGTCTCGTCGACGACGGGAATCTTCGCGTAGGAGGAGAGATCGGACCACTCGAAGCGGTCTCCGCCGAGCATTTCGCGGAATTCGCGCGCTTTACCGACATTGGCGGTCGCGATGAGGATTCGATTAGCTCGCGCTATCATACTTTCCCCCCTGGTCTCCCCTCTTACTCCCCCGCCCGGTACTCCGGGAGAGGGTTGGGGTGAGGGTTCACGCGGTTGATATCGATCGAGAAACAAGCGCCGATTGCGCCGAACCCTCACCCGGCCTCTCCCGGATTACCGGGAGAGGTGCAAGACCGCAGAGGAGCAAGAGCAAGACGCAGTTGCACGTGATGCACTCATTGTCCAATCGATTTGAGCTTCCCCGCGCCGGGCGTCTGGCTTGGCGTGGAAGGCGTCACCAGCGCCGGGGGCGGCTGGGAGGCCCGCAGCAGCGACGCCGTCTCCGTCACCGGGATCGGCACGAGCACCGACTGCTGGAGCACGTCGACATCCTTGCCGGTCGTCGGATCGGTCACGCGCTTGAGGTAATCCTCGCCGTTGAGCGAGCGGGTCGGATACTTACTGATGGCCGCCAACATGGACGGGTCGAGGATTTCAGTCTTGGGCGCCAGCGCCTGCACGCGTTGCCCATCGCGATTGCGGACCTCGACATTTCCGGCGACCGGTCCCGGTAGCACGAGGATGTCCTGCGCGGGATCGCCAGCGGCGCCCTCGGCGGCGTCCTGCTCGCGAACCGCTTCCCGCGGCCAGGCGCCAATGCAGACTGAACTCGCCGTCGGACCGTGGAAGTAATACGCCTCTTCGCCGCGCTTGCGGGCCTCGCGGACGGTATCCAGCGCCACCTGCTTGCGCTGCGGCGAATCCTTGTAGACGCCGATCTCCAGCGACCAGTATCCCCTGGCGTTGCGCAGGTCCCACTCCGCCGGCGCTTCGGGGTCCGGCGCAGCCGCCTCGACGAACATGCAGGCGCTGAGCACCTTGTTCCCATTCTGATCCGTCAGGCCCTCGAGCGTCTTACGATCGGCCTGCGCCCGGTCGGTCTCCTTCTTGTCCTTGGGATCATTGATGGCGCGGTAGTAGCCGTAGTAGATGACGCTCTGATCTTCCTGGTGAATGACGTACCACGCGTCCTTCAACTGCGTCTGCGTGGCGAGCGACTGCTTGGCGGCATTGGCGCGGGCGACATGCTCAGGCCCCGCGATGGCCTGGCAGTAAATGGTCCACTGCGCGTCCCTCGGTGGAACGGCTGGATCGGCGGGCGCTTCCTTCTTCGGCTTTGCTGCAATCAAAAAGCTCAGCGCCAACAACAGCGCGACGGTATGTGTGAAACGGCAACGGCACATGACGCGGGATTCTACCTGCGCACCGCGCGAAAACGGAACGTATTTGCAAGGAAATAACGCCCGATAAGGTGATTCTGATCACCGATTCAGTGCCAGTCTCCCCCAGGACCTTACCGGTCAAACTGCGCATCAAACGCGATCTGGCTGGGCTTGAAGTCCTTGCTCCGCACGAACGCGCACGCCTCTGCCGCCCCGTGCTCCCGGTCCATCCGGCTGTCTTCCCACTCGACCGACAACGGGCCCTGGTAGCCGACGTCGTTGAGCGCGACGATGATCTCCTCGAAGTTGATGTCGCCATGGCCGAGGCTGCGGAAGTCCCAGTAGCGGCGCGGGTCGGCGAAGGTGACGTGCCCGCCAAACACACCGACGCTGCCGTCGCCGTGACCCCACCAGACGTCCTTCATGTGGACGTGATAAATCCGGTCCGGGAAGGCGCGGATGAACTTGACGTAGTCGACGCCCTGATAGCCGAGGTGCGAGGGATCGTAGTTGAAGCCGAAGCGTTTGTGACCCTTGATCGCTTCGACGGCGCGCTGCGCGGATGCGGTGTCGAAAGCAATCTCCGTGGGATGCACTTCCAGCGCGAAGTTGACGTTCACCTTCTCGAACTCATCAAGAATCGGCTTGAAGCGGCGGGCGAAATCGTCGAACCCCTTCTGCCAGTATTTCTGGTCCGTTGGAGGAAACGCGTAGATCGAATGCCAGATGCTCGAGCCGGTGAAGCCATTAACGACGGCACCGAACTTTGAATCGCTCTTCGGGCCCGCGTCGATGAACATCCGACACGCCTTGGCCGTCTCGATCATCTTCTGCGCCGCGCGTTTGCGCACGCCCTCCGGCTCGCCATCCCCATACACATCAGGCGGCAGGATCGCCTTATGCCGCTCGTCGATGTTGTCGCAGATCGCCTGCCCGACGAGGTGCGACGAGATCGCGTACGCCTTGAGCCCGTGCGACTGGAGGATGTCCCATCGCCCCTTCGCGTAATTCTTGTCTTTGAGGCACTGATCGACGTCGAAATGGTCGCCCCAGCAGGCGAGCTCGACGCCGTCGTAACCAAAACTCTTGGCCTTCTTGCAGACCTGATCAAACGACAAGTCAGCCCACTGACCGGTGAAAAGCGTGACGGGACGTGCCATGATGCGTCTCTCCTTCGAGTCCGGCAATCTCACCGGTTTTAAAATCTTCTGTCAACCGGGCGCGCTCCGTGCGTACAATATGGAATCGTGCGAACGTTACTGCTCATCGCGTTGCTCGCGCAGACGCAGCCGACTTCACAATCGACCCAGCAGCCGGCGGACAACGTCCGCCAGGCCGCCACCCCCTCAGAGGCCATCGAAGCCTACGCCCGCACCGGCGCCCCCGACACCGCAACCAAACAAGCCTACATCCGCAAAATGATCGACCTCGGTGCCCCTGACCTCGCCGAAGCTCAAGCGAAGGACCTGGTCAACGCCGGCGTAAACGACCCGATGGCGATCGGCGTGAACGCCTACCTCTCCGCCGCCAGGGGCGAGATCGGCGCAGCCGTCCAACAGCTCCGCATGGCGCTGCAGCAATATCCGCTGGAAGGTTTCCTCCTGCGCACCGGCGGGCAGCTCGTCGCATGGTACGACGGCGCAACCGACCGCTCGCGCCTCACCGCCACCGACGTACAAGCTTTGGAATGGATCCGAACCACCGGCGCCGGCAAGCCCGCGTACGTTGACGCTTATCGCGCCGCTGCGACACCACAAACCGCGCCAGCGACCGCGCCGCTGCCGTCGCAGGAGTCGGCTGAAGTCCCAGCCGCCCCGCCGACGATCATCTACACGACGCCCTCCGCCACCTACGGCAGCGGCTACAACTACTACCCGGGTTATTACCCCGGCTACGCGAGCTATCCGATCTACACCAACCCATTCCTCTGCTATCCGCACCGCAGTTGGAACCCCGTTCGAGTTGCACCATACGGTCCGGTCATCCACGGTCGCGTACCCGATCGAGCGCCCGTCATCACCGACCGCGGCGCACGCTACGGCAGTTCTCGCTTCGAGAGTCCGGCACGTCGTGACAACGTCCGCCCCGCCCCCACCTTCCGCGGCTCGAGCACACCCATGCGATCAACACCATCGCAGCCACCACAGACCGGCCGGGTCGCGCCGTACGGCCCGCGGCGCTAGCGGCTGTACCGCCGCCAGAAAATCCACCGCTCCACGACCACGCCAAACGCTACGCCAACGACATAGCAAACCAGGTCGCTCGCCACGAACGTCGATCCAAGCACCATCGCCCCGAGCGTGGTCCGCCGGATCGAGTCGATCCACGGCGCGTGATACAGCTGACCAAACTCGACGGCAAACGCGATCCCGACGGCAGCGATCGCCCGCAGCCACAGGTTCACGGTCGGACAACCGAAGCTGACGATGAAGAACGCCATGGTCGCCCAGAGCGCATCACCGGCCGCATCACCGAGCCACGGGAACTTTTGTTTCACCGCCCGCGTCGCCAGCCCCGCCGGGATGACCAGCGCGATCAGGATGGCATAGACGAGCCGCGTTTTTGTCTCGTATCGCATGGTCCCAAACACCATCGGCGCAAGTCTCGGCCATACTTTGACTTCGCCACTTTGAACGCGTCTAATCGACCGATTCGCAGGAGTGGCGGAATTGGCAGACGCGCAGGACTTAGGATCCTGTACCGAAAGGTGTAGGGGTTCGACCCCCCTCTCCTGCAATCGACAAATGTTCAACACGTTTCGCGCCATCCTGCTCCTGACACTCGCCCTGCCCGCTTGCGGTTTCGCAGACACAATCTGGGTCGGCGCTTCGGGCGCGAACGCGCTGGAACTGAAAGGTGTCAACCTCACCGGCATCTCCGACGGCAAGCTCCTCTATCAATCCGCCGGGCGCGACACCACGCGCGACCTCACCGCGGTTGTTCGCATCCAGATCAACGACGAGCCGACGTTCTCCGCCGCCGAGGAAGCCTTTGCCGCCGGCAAGTTCGACATCGCCGCCACGGGGTACAACAGCGCTTTGCAGACGACGAAGAAGGCATGGCTCAAGCCGCGCATCGCGTCGCGGCTCGCCGAAGCGTCGCAGCGCAGTGGCCGGGCCGCGCCCGCGCAGCCGGCTGGACAAGCGTCGACGTCAAATGGCAAGGCTCAGGCGCCCGCGGCGCCGCAAGCATCGCAATCGTCACCGGCCGCGCGTCAGCACCTCGACGCGGCAGCCGCTGCCATCCAGAAGAAGGACTTCCCCGCCGCCATCAACGAGATCAACGCGTTCAAAACCCTCTTCACCGATCCCGAAACGCAGGCCCAGGCGTTTTTCACCCTCGCCCAGGCGCACGCCGGTCTGGCCGCGACGAAGAACGACCCCGCCGCCTGGCAGGACGCCGCCCTCGCCTACATGCGGGTCGTCGCACACTTCCCGCAGAACGCGCTCGCCCCGCGAGCATTGCTGGCGACGGCGCAGATCGAACAACAGAATCTCCGCGACCCCGCCGCCGCCAAACTTCTCTATCAACAGATCGTCCAGCAGTACCCCAACGACCCGTCCGCCGCGACGGCCAATGAGCAGCTGCGCTAAGTCAGGAACCAGAAAGCTTCACGAGAATTTCATGTATCGCCTCATCCAACGACACGGAAAAAAGATCATGGCCGTCATGGCGGCCTTCCTCATGGTGACCATGGCGCTCCCCTCCTTCTCGCGCTTCGGTGGCGGCGGAGGTGGCGCCGACGCCGTCGGTAAAATGGGCTCTGACGCCATCACCAACGCCGAGGTCTTTCACGCGCATCAGGCCTGGGAGCTGATGAGCCGCACCCCGTTCATCACCGCCCAGCAGCCCGACCGCGCCGACCGCTCCATCGCCCAGGTCTTCCTCCCCGCCACCGCGATCGCGCAGATCCGCGAGCATCCGATCATGTTCCTCCTGCTGCAAAAAGAAGCGCAGAAGATGAGCATCACCGTCAGCAACGATCAGCTCAACGGCATGATCGAGAACATCCCCACGCTCAAGACCGGCGACCCGGATCGCGACGATGATCTCCGCGCCGCCCTTTCACAGCTCCTTCTCGTCCGCCAGGCGTACGAGCGCGCTTCCAGCGCCATCAAGATCACCCAGCCGATGATCGTCCAGCAGCTCGCCGCCATGGGGCAGTCGCTTACGCTGAACACCGTCGAGCTCAACGCGTCGCAATACACCAGCAAGGTCCCGCCCGTATCGCCGGAGCAGCTCAAGGCGCAGTTCGACCAGTTCGCCGGCCTGCTCAAGGGCGCGATCTATGCCGACAACCCCTTCGGCTTCGGCTACAAGTTCCCCGACCGCGTGAAGATTCAGTACATCTCGACCCCCCGCGCGCAGGTCCGCGCCTTCGTCGAAGCGAACACCGCCCCCGGCAAGCCCAAGGACCCGTACGAGTGGGAAGTCGAAGCGCAGAAGTACTATCGACAGAACCAAACCGAGTTCGCGACGACGCAACCCGCGCAAACAACTGCCGCGACAACCGCACCCGCGACAACCACCGCCGCCGCATCGCAGCCCGCCATCAAGCCTTTCACCGCCGTGCGCGATGAGATCCGCACGAAGTTGATCGACGCCGCCACCGACCGCCGCATGGCCCAGATCCAGGAGAAGATCACCGGCACGCTCGCCACCGACTTCGCCGCGTGGAACTCCGCCACCAAAGGCGGCACCACGCTCCCGTCCAACCTCCCGCACTCCTCGCTCGGCGTGCCGTACGACAGCATCGACTACCTGCAAAAACTCGCCGCCCAGATCCAATCAACCTTCGGCATCCTTCCGTCCACGCAATCCATCGCCAACGCCTGGCTCACCGCCGAGCAGCTCGGCGCCCTCCCCGGCATCGGTCAGGCGGGTCTCTCGGGCGGCGCCGGTCAGTCGCTCCCTTTCCCGCATTACATCATGGGTTTCACCGCCGACTTCCTCCCGACTGAGCAGCGCACCGAGAGCGGCGTGCTCCAGCACTTCGAGCCGACCCGCCCCATGCGCGACGCCGCCGGCGTCGTCTACATCGCGCGCGTCTCCGCCGCCGACCCAACCCACAAACCCGCATCGCTCACGGAAGTCGAGCAGCAGGTCCGCGCCGACGTCATCTCCAAAGCCGCCTACGACCTGGCCAAAGCCGACGCGACAAAGATGCTCGAGCAAGCCCGCGCGACCGACCTCAAGACCGCCGCCGCCGGCAAACCGATCGTCAAGATCGGCCCGATGGTCCGCCAGCCCGGCCAACCCGTCCCCGGCCTCTCGCTGCAGCGCCCCGCATCCGATGAATTCCTCATCGACGCCTTCAAGCTCGTGAGCAAATCAACGACGCAACCCACGGCCGCCCCCACCACGGCGACAGCAACAACGACCGCCCCCGCGATCGCGACCGCGGGCACCGGCAAGCCCAAGGCCCTCATCGAGCTCGAAAGCACCGGCCGCATCTACGTCGCCGAGATCGCCGACCTCCAGGCCCTCTGGACCAACCAATCGCGCGGCATGGAAGAGGCCCAGCTCACCATGATGCTCAAAGGCGAGCTCGATCAGCGCTTCAGCCGCGACTGGTTCGACTTCGACTCGGTCTCGACGCGCCTCGCCTTCGTCCCCGAGAAAGGCACGACGCCAAAACAAACCCCCCAGCGACCCGCCGAGCCCCCACCACCACTGTTCTAAAGGAGAACGAACGCCCCTCCCCGCTCAGCGCGGCTCAGCGTCCTTAAGGCGCGATCCAGATCCGCTTGACAACGTATCACCGACAGCTAGAGTTCGCTCCCCGCGAATCCGCACGCGCCACTAGCTCAATTGGCAGAGCAGCTGACTCTTAATCAGCGGGTTGTAGGTTCAAGTCCTACGTGGCGCATTCGCTGAGCGAACGCAAACAACCTCCGGAGATCTCCGGGGGTTGTTTCGTTTGCGAAGGGGATCAAAGAGTCACACTTCCTCAACCGCTCCCCACACCCGCTACTACTTGATGTCACCCTTCGGAGCCGCGATCCAGTAAGTCGTCCCCGCGATCACCTTGTCCGCGTCCGCCACCAGGCTGGGATTGTTCTTCACGATCAGCTCCCGATTCGCCGGGCTATCACTTCCCATCAGTGCGATGGCCAGCTTCGACACCGTGTCGCCCGGCCGCGCCGTGTAACGCAGCGTCCGGCCCATCCCCGCACGCAGGACGTCGTCTGAATCCGGCCGCGTCGTCGGCGCGTTCGCCGCCACTGCATCGGGCTTGCCCGCCAATCCGTTGAGACGCCCAAAGGGGTCACGTCTGATTCTCGCGATCCGATTTGGGAACACAAAGGGGGAAACACAAAGGAGGCATCCGGAATTTAGCTGCTAATTCTGGAGGCCCCGTTTATCCTTCTCGATGTCCCCTTTATCCTTCCGCCATGTCCGCGCCCATTGATCCGGACAAGGAGACACTCGATTACGCGACACCTCGTCCCGAGCCTGGAGAACTGCCAGTTCGAAAACTGCCAGTTCGACGGGGCTACCTCACTGCGGCGCTCGTCTGCTTCGCTCTGGCGTACGCGGGGTGGGCCACGGCGAGGCGAAACGGCTACATCATGCTGCCGATGCCCGACCCACCGCCGCGCGGAGATCCTTTTTGGGGTCAGCGCGCGGCAGATGAGCGGTGGTTCATGATTGGCTGTTGCAGCACTCCCGTCTTCGCCCTCAGTGGGCTGGTATTGCTCATGGCATCATTCAGTCGTGGCCCTCGCAACGGCGATCCGCCGGCGCTGCACTGAACCGGGGCGGCGGAACGGTCCTCGTGATTCCAGCGCCGCTCAGTGCCCGGCCGGCGGCGTTGCTCGTGCTACGATTGCAACCGTGAAACGCCGGGTGCTCAATGCCCTCGCCGGGCTGTCGCTGATCCTCGCCCTGGCGACGGGCGGGCTTTGGGGGCGGAGTTATTGGGTCGGGGACGAGCTTTACATCGTTGGAGCCGAGAAATATTGCGTCTTGCGCTCGGGCCACGCGCGATTTCAATTCCAATGGGGCAAGCCGGGTATCGCTTGGCGGCTTGACCGCAGATGGGAGTGGCAGACGCTGCGGCCGGCAGGCGGGGACGCAATGTCCGTCTTCAACGTCTACGTCGATTGGCAAGGTGACACCACCGTCGTCTTCCCCCACTGGTCCCTCCTGCTCGCATTGGCGATCCTCCCCACCCTGCGCGGCTGGCAACTGCTGCGGGCGCGTCAGCGGCGCGGCGAAAACCTCTGCTCGCAATGCGGGTATGACCTGCGGGCGACGCCGCAGCGCTGTCCGGAGTGCGGCGCCCTCCCCGCTGCCCGGCCGGCGACCGCGGCATGAGCCGCCGGTTGAAGGCGGGAGCCAAACGCAGTCCCTTTTCTCACCCCTTTGCATTCCTGGGCTACGCGTCCTGATCATTCCTGGGATATGGTATGGACGCGTCGGCGTTCGCGGTGAGCGGATGACTGCGGACGGGCCGGGCGGATAAGCAGAGGTCACCTGCATGGAACCCATCACCATCAATGAACTGCAGTCGCAGGGATTCACGGAAGACCCGCTGGCCGTCAAGGCGATCGAGCGGCCGTTTGCTGTGCCGCTTGTCCTTGGCATCGGCGTGTTTGTTTGCGGGTTTGCGCTCTGGATGCTCAAGCGCATCGGCGATGGGCTGGGCGTCTCGCTGATCGCGGGGTCGTTGTGCTTCCTCCTGCTGGTGATGGCGTTGATGTATTTCTCGCGGCCACGCAGCCGGCACTCGGGCAAGCCGTTGCTCAAGTACCGCAATGCCGCGCCCGATGCGGGCGTGGGGCATGAGCTGATTTACGTCTGCCCCCAGAGCAAAACGTTTTCGCGGCGCGTTTTTGTGCGGAAGGGCGCTGGTGGAGGGGCGGGCGGGTGACCGTCGCGGAGCAGTTCTCATTCGTTCGACGTTGAAAGTTCGTCATTCGGCCGCTCGGACGCGAGAACGTCGAAACAACGTCGAAGTTCAACGTCGAACATCGAACTTCGAACGTCCAGGCCGGATCGTGCTCACCTCTAAATCGCGAAAGCGCCTGCATCCGCCCGATTTCGTGTACCATCAGCGGGATGCAGATCTCCTCCATCCGCTTCGGTCAGATGATCCTTGATGAACTCGCCTCCGGGGACAAGCGCGTGCTTTCGCTCACCGTGGCCATTCGCCGGGCGTGCGATCGCACCGGGCCGGTCAAGGGGAATCTCAGCGGGATGGTCACTTCCGCACTCCGCAAGCTGGTGGTGGCGGGGATGATCGTTGACATGGACGGCGCTTACTCGCTTCGCCAATAAACCCCGGCTGGGACATCGGGGCGTCGCTGCTTCGCCCTGGTTCCGGGCCGGCCGGGAGGATGGGCGGCGACTTGCGGCCTGTGTCGGGGTTTTGGGAATCCACCACAAATCGTGCAGGCGCACCGCTTCACTTTCTGCCTTGTTTCGTGTTGAATGCCCGGGCGTACTGATCATTCACCCATAGTGGAAGGAACCAGACAATGGCCAAAGCAGCGAGCAAGAGTGAGATCCTGACCAGCATCGCCGAGAGCGCCCAGCTGTCGCGCAAGCAGGTCTCGGCGGTGTTCGAGGGGCTCTCGGAGTTGATCAAGAACAACGTCGGTAAGAAAGGCCCGGGCCTGTTCGTTGTCCCCGGTCTGATGAAGATCATCGTGATCCAGAAGCCGGCCGTGAAGGCGCGCAAAGGGATCAACCCCTTCACCAAGCAGGAACAGATGTTCAAGGCCAAGCCCGCGCGCAAGGTCATCAAGATTCGCGCGCTCAAGGCGCTCAAGGACATGGCCAAGTAAAGGCCGCATCCTGAGCCTCGCCCTACGGAGGACTTGCAGTGCCGTCGAGTATTTCCAAGTCCCGCCTCGCGAAGGCGTTCAACGAAGGCAGACGCTCCGCCACGGTCGAAGCGGCGGAGAACCCTTACGAGAACCCCAAGCTCCGGCAGCTGTGGGAGCGCGGGCGCGCGGGACAGCGCAGCGGCGAGCTGAAGACACCGATCCCCCCGCTCGAGCCCGGGGAAACCCGGGCCGAGCGGGTGGTTCATAACCCGCCCGGCTCCAAACCCAAGCCGATCCCCCGCCCGCGCCATGGGCCACGCAATGGCCCGCGCGGCAGTGGCCCACGCAACGGACCGCGTGACGGGCCACGGCCCGGTGGGTTTCGCGGCCAACGGGGTCGATAACCCGAATCGAAAAGCCGCTCATCGCGATCTCGCCGCGCCCTCGCGCAGGCGCGCGACCGCGCGTAAGCGACCAATCCACTTCATTTAGCACCCCCACGGCTCACGCCGCCGCGGCGCGCGACTCCTCGAAATGATCCCGAATCGAGATGAACGCCTCTTCCGCCGACATGAATGCCGCCACCACCGCCGGATCGAAGTGGCTGCCTGATTCCTTCTCGATGATGTTCTTGGCGACTTCATGCGCGAACGCCGCCTTGTAAACGCGTTTGCTCGTCAGCGCGTCATACACATCCGCCAGCGCGACGATGCGCCCGCAGAGCGGGATGTCGGTCCCCTTGAGCTTTGCCGGGTAACCGCTGCCGTCAAAATGCTCGTGATGCGCCGCCGCGATGTCGCGGGCCATGCGCAGGTAACGCGTCTTGGGAAAACGCTGTAGCGCCGCGTCCAGCGTGCGCGCCCCGATCTCCGTGTGCGTCTTCATGATCTCAAACTCACGATCGCTCAGACGCCCCGGCTTGAGCAGCACGCTGTCGGGGATGCCGACCTTGCCGATGTCGTGCAACGGGCTGGTGCCGTAGAGCAGTCGCACGTAAGGCGGATCAATCTCCTCATCCGCCTGCCCCGTCACCGCCAATTGCTGCGCCAGCACCCGGCAATATCCCTGCACGCGCTCGAGGTGCGCGCCCGTCTCCGGATCGCGCGATTCGGCCAGCTTCGCCAGGGAAAACACCGCGACATCGCGCGTCTCCAGCGACAGAATCCGCTCCGCAGCCTGCAGGCGCGCGAGCAATTCCTGCGGCTCAAACGGCTTGGCCATGAAATCGTCCGCCCCTGCCGAAAGACCCGCGATCCGCTCCTGCATTGTGTTGTGACCGGTGAGCAGAATCACGTAGACATAGCTTGCGCTCGCCCCCTGCCGGATCGCCTGGCACAGGCGGATGCCATCGAGCCTGGGCATCTCCCAATCGGTAATGACAACGTCACACTCCTTGCGCGCAAGCACGTCCAGCGCCTCCTGCCCGTCGCCGGCGGCATGAACCTCATGCCCCGAGTCGCTCAGGATGTCCTGAAGCAACCCCAGCGCGATCACATCATCATCCACAATCAATACACGCATCGACGCAACAACCTTTCCTTACTTCGCCACCGCCAAAGCCCCTGCACGTTCCTTCACCGACGACGCAGCGGCCGGCAGATATTCGAGGCATTCGCGCACCCGCTCCTCCAGCCGCTCCAGCGATCGGGCAGCCGACGCCAGATCGCCGCTCCGTGCCAATTGCTCCAATTCCCCCGCCGCCGCCGTCACCGAGTCCGCCGACATGTTCGCCGACGATCCCTTGATCGTGTGCGCCAACCGCATCATCGCGTCGCTGTTGGCCTCCTCCAGACCCTTGCGCAGATCCACCATCTGAACCTGAACGGCCGCCTCAAATTTCGTCAGGAGCGTCTCGACCAGCTGCGTTTTTCCGCGGCAACGGTTCAGCAGCGTGTCCAAATCGATGGGCGACCCCTTTGCCACCATCGGCGCTGTTGCGGGCACGTCCGTGGTTGCCGGAACCGGCGCAGCAGTGGGCTGCTTCGCGCTGAGCAACGATGCAATCGTCTGGTAAAGCGTCTCCGGATCGACCGGCTTGCTCACATACGCATCCATCCCCGCCGCCAGGCAGCGCTCGCGATCGCCGGCGATGGCGTTGGCGGTCAACGCGATGATCGGAATCCGCGCCACCTCCGCCGACCCTTCCGCCCGGATGCGCCGCGACGCCTCGAACCCGTCCATCTCCGGCATCTGGCAGTCCATGAGCACCAGCTCATACTCCCCCGCCTTCACCGCCTGCACCGCCGCCAAACCGGTACCCACCAGATCGACGCTGCATCCCGCATCGAGCAGGATCTCGCGCGCCACCTCCTGGTTCACCTCATTGTCTTCCGCAACCAGCACGCGCGGCCCGCGCTCGCGCAGCTGCGCAATCGCCCCCTCGGCGTTGCGGGGCGCGATGTTCTCCCCCGCGGGTGCTTCGCCCCGCCGCGCCAGCGACGTCGCGACCGCATCGAATAGTTCCGACTGCCGAAACGGCTTCACCAGGCAACCCGAGAACCCCGCCGACTTCATCCCCTCCCCATCCCACGATTGCTCCGTCGCCGTCAGCATCAGCATCGTGGTCTTGCGCAGGCTTTCTTCGCTCCTGATCGCGGCCGCGAAGGCGAGGCCGTCCATCACCGGCATCTGCATGTCGACGATCGCCAGGTCGTACGCCTTCCCCTCCGCCGCCGCCGCTCGCGCCAGGCCCAGCGCATCGGCGCCGTTCTCCGCGACATCGATGGCAAATCCCCACGCCTGCAATTGCTCGCGTATGATCTCGCGCTGCGCCGCCGTGTCATCCACCGCCAGCACGCGCAAACCGCGCAGCGAAGGCGCGCCAGCGCCCGCCGCGCCGTCGGCATCTTCATGCGTCGCCTTGGTGAACGGAACCGTGAACCAGAACGTCGAGCCCCTCCCGTCGACCGATTCCACGCCAATCTCCCCGCCCATCAGCTCCACAAGCTGCTTCGAAATCGCCAGCCCCAGGCCCGTCCCACCGAACTTGCGGGTATTGGATGCATCGATCTGCGAAAAGCTCTGGAATAGCCGGTTCATCTTTTCAGCCGGGATGCCAAGACCCGTGTCGCGCACGCTGAAGCGCACCGCAACCTTTCCCTCGCCACTGGTCGTCGGTTGCGCCGTCACGACCACCTCGCCGGCCGACGTGAACTTGATGGCGTTGTTGACCAGGTTGATCAGCACCTGCCGCAGGCGATCGACATCCCCGTGCACGCGCGCCGGCATGCTTCCGTGGACATGGCTGGCAAATTCCAGCTTCTTCGCCGCCGCCTTGGGCGCCAGCATTTCCACCACGTCCTCGATCACCCGCCGCGGATCGAAATCCCCCTGGCTCAGCTCCAGCTTGCCCGCTTCGATCTTGGAAAAATCGAGCACGCTGTCGATCAGCGTCAACAGCGCGTCGCCGCACGACTTGATTACATCCACTGAGCGTAGCTGCCGCTCGGTCAGCCCGCCTTTGCGGATCAGCAGCTCCGCCATACCGATCACACCGTTGAGCGGCGTGCGGATCTCGTGGCTCATGTTCGCCAGGAACTGGCTCTTGGCGCGATTGGCGGCCTCGGCGGCGACCTTGGCGGCGCCCAGATCCGCCGCCCGCTGCGCGATCTGCCGCATCTCCCGGTCCCCGCGCACGCATGCCGCCACGAGGAAAATATCCTCAAAAACCACCCACGCCGCATGCTCGACCCAGCGCCAGGAGCTGGCCGTCAGCACGCCGTACACCGACTGCGGAAAATAAATTCCGCGCAGCATGTGATCGAGCGCCACGACGACCGTCGCCGGCACCAGCACACGCCAATCCCGATAAAACGCCAGGAACGCCAGCGATCCGAACACGTGGAAGTGCGTCTCGATCCGCCCGCCCGTCACGTGGATGAGCAGCGCGCTCGTCAGCATCTGCGAAACCGAGATCACATACCGCGTCACGGCAAAGCCCGGCCGCAGCCCCGCCAGCACGATCGGCGGAATGCTGATCACCCCGCCCAGAAAGAATGCCGCCCACACGTGCGGGTGCAGCTGGCTGCTCATCCCCTGCCACGTCCGCGGGGAAATGATCAGCGCGGCAAAAATTGCAAACACCCACTGCGCCGCCATCAACACCGCGAACATCCGGTCCGTGCGGCAATAGATCGTCTGACGATGCGAATCGTAAAGCTGCAACGCCTCCAGCGACGTGGCATCGTTCACGCCGGCGATCGTGCCCTGCTTTGTTATTTGCGACATAAACCCGTCCCATCTGCTGACGTGTCAAAGAGCGGACATCCGTAAACAGGCGTGCGCGCCTGCCGGCTTTTGCTCCGTTCAATCTCGTGCGACAACAAGCCCTCGATGATCGATCGTCCCGCGTTGTCCCCGCTATGCCCGCGCGACGCGGTGATCCCGCCGCTGAAGAGCAACTCCCCATCGGCGGTATAGAGCAGCGTCTGCCCGCTGGTCGTACCGGAAAACATTCGCGCCTGCCGGCCGTCCTGGTCTGCAACCAAGGTGACGCCGGGAATCGCCGCCGCGCCGCGCCAAAGGTCCGTTTGCTCCCATCCCTCGCCCGCCCCTTCGGGACGAACGACCAGCACCCTGGCGGTCAACTGCCCCTGGCAATGCGTCATCACCTTCGCCAGCTCATCAATCGTCGCCCGCGAGCACGGACACTTGGGATGCAGCAACATCACCAGCGTAGCGCGTTGCGCATCCGCGCTCCGCTCTGCCTGCGAAGGCCAATGTGTCGGTGGCGTGCTGAAAGTCCCCGCCGCGCCTTCATACTTCCACAAGCGCGCGAACCCCACCGCCGACACCAGCGCCCATGTCGCGATGCCCACCCCCCACGCGATTTTTCGTCCGATTGCCCGCACGTAACGTCCGATCGTCTGCCCGATAAAAACGCTCACGCACCCGCAGCGCAGAAACGGAGCTATCGGCTATTCGACCGGCATCAATGCGAACTTGACGAAGGAAATCAGCCATTCCCCAGGCGTTCTCCAACGCCCGGTATTAACCCCATCCGATGCCCTGCCACTGCAATCTGCCCATCCACCTCGCGCATGCCAATCTCGATTCGTTCGCAATCGTGCGGTACACTCTCGCAACACATTTCAGGGAGCGGGTCATGGGCAAGGCGTGTGGTCTGATTATCTTCACGGCGGCTCTTTCATTTCTCCTCGTGCCGACGCCGACCCGCGCGCAAGGCCTGGGCGCGCCAGGTTCAGACCTCCCTCCAGGTCACCCCACCGATCTCGCCGGCATTGTCAAGGACATCAAAGCCTCCATCGCGCGTCACCGCGCCAACCCCAACGCCGCCGGCGAAGCCGATTACGACGTCCGCATGACCAACAACTTCGGGATGCTCCAGTCGATGGGCAATCCCGCGCTCCCCGCGCTGGCAGAGCTTGTTAACGATCGCACCGAGGGCACGCGCGCCGCCTACACGCTCGGCCGAATGCTCGGCGTCGTCTCGGATAACGGCGTGACCATGGCCCCCAGCGTCGCGCTCGCCGAAATCGACCAACCCACCGTCACCGCGCTCGGCCGCGCTGTGCCCAAGCTCAAAACCATCGCCACCACCGACGCCGGGGACAGTTACATCGGCTCGGCCGTTCTCATGGCCATCGCCCCGCGCGTCCCCGCGGCCGCCCCCGCGTTCGCCGACGTCGTCGCCGCCGGCTTCGCGCCGCAAGGCCGCGAGATCGAAACCGCCGCCCTGCTTGTCAAGGGAAACCCCGGCCTGCGCCGCAAGGTCGAAGCCGCCGCCCCACGCGGGAATGCACGCGTCAAAATCATCGTCGATGATATGGCCCTGCTCACGCGCCTCGCCAGGCTCCCGCGCCCGCAGGCGGCGGCGGAACTGAAGGCGATGGAGCCCGCCCGCCAGCAGGCCGTCCTCGCAGTCTTGCCCGATCCGCGCGGCATGGCCAACGCCATCGAAGCGCTCGGCGCCGCCAACACGCAAGCCAACGCGCCCGGCGGCGCACCGCCCGTGCCCGCCGCCGCACAAACACCCGAAGCGCTCGCCGCCGCCCTGAAAAAAGCCTCTCCGCAAGAACTCAAGCAAATGGCAAGTACGATCGACGAGCTCACGCTGCGCGGATTGGCCAATCATTCCGACCGCGCCGTTCGCTTCGCCGCTGCCGACGTCAATTTCTATCTCGCGTGGACGCAGAAAGGCTTCGACAAGCCCTTCACACCGCCGACGCACCCTCTCACGCCCGAGCAGGCCGCGCTCTTTGCAAAACTGAAAGCCGCCAAGACCCCCGAGGAGGGCGGCGCGATTTGGCAACAGCTGCTGGTCAACGGCGAAACGCCCCCGTGGGCCTACGCCGAGTTCCTCCGCATGCTCGCCAGCCCCGAGCCGGCCATCTATCACAGCGCGGTCTCGCCGCTCCTGCGCTGGTCGGAAATCCCACGCATGCCCGACGTCCTGGCGAAAATCATCCTCCTGACATTGGACGACCCGGACATCTACTACCGCCAGGAGTTGCGCCGCGGCATGGAGACCAGCGGCTCGTCCGATGACATCGGCGTGCGCTTCCTCCTCCGCCAGCCCGATGAACCCGCGCGCCGCGCCGCCGCCTTGCGCGTCTCCTACAGCGACGGGCTGAATATCCCCGTGGCCGATCTCGAGCGGCTGGCAACCGATCCCTCCGCCGCCGTCCGCAAGCCGCTGCCGGCCCGATTTGTCTTCTTCCGCAACAACGTCGATGTGCAAATCCGCCCGCAGTTCGAGGCGCTCATGTCCGAGCTCATGAAAAGTCCTCACCCCGAAATCCGAGGCGGCGCGCTCGGCTCGCTCTTCGCGCAATCGGTCAGCAAGGATCTTCTCGCCCAGCTCGCCGCCTCACCCGATGAGCAGATCAGCCTCGCCGCCAAGGCGGCGCAGAACGCCTTCGACATGCCCTTTGCCCTGGCGTCGAAGGTCGCGACAAAGAGCGAAAGCCCGCGCGCCCGGCTGATGGCGGGCCTCGCTCTGCTCAAGGAAGATCCGGCCGACCCGACCCGCCAGCCGCGCGGCACCGCGGTTCTCCTGCCCGCGGCCAACGTCACCGACGACGCGTTGGCCGTCGCCGTCCTCGACGCGCTCGTCGAGGTCTATTGCGGTTCGCCCACCCGTGACCCGGAAATCCTCCGCTTCCGAGGGGACGGCGTCGACGTCATCGCGCCGCTCTTCACCGCCACCTTGCCCGGGCGCCTCAAAGCCATCCAGGATTGTGCCGCCGTCGAGCCCTACGCGTTCGCCGAGCGGTACCGGATGTACCGCACGCTCTACGACGATCCCGACCCCAGGATCCGCGCGCAGGCGCGCGCGACGACGCTGGCGGTGATCAACAAATCGATCGCCGCGCGAGCGCCCGCGCCGGCCGCTCCGGCCGGAGGCGCCGCGCCCGCTCCAGGCGCCGCGGGCGCCCCCGCACGCTGACCGCATCATGCCGCCTTGAGCGCACTCCGGATCCGGCCGAGCTCTGACGTGGAAACTTTCTGTGCCTTGATGGCTTCGACGACCAGCGCACTGCTGGAGCCGTCGAACACGCGGACGACCAGGTCGCGAATCAGGAATTGCTTGGTGGCTTGTTCGCTCCAGGCTGCCGAGTAGATCTGGGGACGCCTGCTGTCGTCCCGCTTGACCAGGCCCTTGTCATGCATGATCTGCATCAGCTTCAAAACGCTGTTGTAACCGCTGCCGCGCACCGTGCGCAGCTCGAGGAATGTTTCGCGGACGGTGCTGCCGCCGCGGCGCCAGAGCACCGCGAGGATTTGGAGCTCAGCGTCGGTGGGTCGTGCGTAGCGAGGTCGCGCCATGATGAACCTTCCTTCCTGAATGAGTCACCCCGCCTTCTTATTCGTCATTCGATCGCATTTCTCTGCAATCATGTGCAATGAATACGTCGGGAGGTGCCCGAGATCCTGCCAGGCCCCCAGCATCAACTCCGGGACCGCCCGCCTACAAACCCGCGCACCGCTTTCTCAATCTGCCGCTTGAGCGTGTTTTGATCGCGCTTGTTCATCGTGCCGCACTTCGCCTCGATCATCGGGACGACAGCCGACATCAGCGACAGGATCAGGAAGTCCACGCGCGGGTCGTTTTCGACTTTTTTCGCCGACGGCAATCCCGCCAGCGTCACACGCGCGGGTGTTGACGAAGTTGGTTCGCGTTTCGATCGTTTTGCTGACTTTGCCATATCAAATCCTCTGCCCGGTTAGAATCGTTCTCATCTTCGTCTGAACAAATGCTCCACACCAATCCTGAGGTAGTCAGGCCCCAGCGGGCGAGTGCTCTTTTGCTCGCGCGAAATGTTTTTTGAGGCGTTGGTGCGCACGGTTGATGAGACGAATGTTCAGTTTTCTCATCGAGTCGAGACGAATCGCGCGGGACAGCGATCGTTCATAACTCCTTATTTTTCGCGGCGGGCCGAAAATTCCGTCGCCCAACCCCCGGCCCGGCCATCAATTACAACGACCTCGCCCGCCGAACGCCAAGCCACGGGGCGGGGTCGGGTCATACCGCGAGTCGGCTTTTCAGCAAAACTCGCCTAATGCAGGCGGGCGAGCGGCAATCACCCTTCGGCCGATTCGTCGCTATCATGCTCGCCACGATGATTCGAATCCTTTTTCTCTCCGCCGCGATCTTTCTCATCGGCTGCGACGACAAATCTCCGTCTGCCGGTCCGACCAGCAATCCCACCGGCAAAGTCAAAATCGGCTTTGCCAACATCGCCGAAGATTTTCCCTTCGCCGTGCGCGTCCGCGAGGGGATCGAGCGTGCCGCCAAATCCGCCGGCAATGTCGAGCTGGTCATCATGAACAACCGCATGGACGGCCAGACCGCGCTCAACAACGCCGACAACTTCCTGGTGCAAAGCGTGAAAGGCGTGATCGAGTTCCAGACCGACGAGCAGTTCGGCCTGGCGATCATGGACAAGTTCAACGCCGAGAAAATCCCCGTCATCGCGATCGACATCCCGATGAAAGGCGCGGTTTTCTTCGGCGTGAACAACACGCTCGCCGGTCGCATGGCCGGTGAGGGGCTTGGAAACTGGATCAAGAAAAACTGGGACGGCAAAGTCGACGCGCTGATCATGCTCGAGCTCCCGCAGTCCGGGCCAATCCCCGCCGAGCGCATGAAGGGGCAGCGCGACGGGCTCGAGTCGCTCGTCGGCAAAATCGACGAGGCCACGGTGAAGCACCTCGACAGTAAGAACACTCTGGAAGAAGCGCATCGGCTGGTGAAGGACGTGCTCAGCACCCTGCCCGACGCGAAGCACATCGCAATCGTGTGCATCAACGACGACACCGCGCTCGGCGCGATTGGCGCCGCCGAGGCAGCGGGAAGGCGGAAGGAAATCGCCGTCGTCGCCATCGACGGCAGCGACCGTGGACGTGATGAACTGAAAAAGGCCGACAGCCCGCTCGTCGGCTCGACCGCATCATTCCCGGAAAAGTACGGCGACAAGCTGATTCCACTGATCCTGAAGATGGTCAAGGGTGAGCAGGTCCCGCCTCAGGTGTACACTGATCACGTCTTCCTCACGCGCGACAACGTCGGCCAGTATTATCCGTAAGGTGATGACGACCCTGCTGGAGATGCGCGGGATCCGCAAGTGCTTTGCCGGCACGGAAGTGCTGCACGGCGTGGATCTTTCGCTGGAGCGCGGCGAGGTGCTTGCCCTGCTCGGCGAGAACGGCGCCGGCAAGTCGACGCTGATGAAGATCCTCAACGGTGACTATGCGAAGGACGCGGGGGAGATTTTTCTGGAGGGCCGGTCCGTGGAGCTTCGCTCGCCGCGCGACGCGCAGCGGGCGGGCATTCGCGTCATTTACCAGGAGCTGAACGACGCGCCGGATCTCTCGGCGGTCGAGAATGTTCTCCTCGGCCAGTTCCCGCGACGGCTGGGCGTTTTCGTCGATTGGCAACGAGCCCGCGAGCGCGCGGCCGATGTGCTCGCAAGTCTCAACGCGGATTTTTCCCCCGATCGCGCAATGCGCACCCTCAGCGTCGGTCAGCGGCAGATCGTCGAGATCGCCAAGGCGCTGTCGGCATCGACCAAGGCGAAAATCCTCGTCATGGATGAGCCGACCGCAGCGCTAACGCCGCCTGAGGTTGACGTTCTCTTCGAAACCATCGCGCGACTGCGCGGCCAGGGCGTGGGCATCATTTACATTTCGCATCGGCTCGAGGAAGTCCGTCGGGTCGCGCAGCGCGTGATGGTCCTGCGCGATGGAAACGTCGCGGGCGTCGTGAGCGCCACTAACGTCTCGCGCGACGACATCGCCCGCATGATGGTCGGCCGGGACGTCACGCAGACGGTTGCGGCGACTGAGCCCCCAAGGCGTCAGGCTCCACCCGTGCTGGAAGTGAATGGCCTTTCGCGCAGCGGCGCATTCGAAGGGGTGAGCTTCAATGTCCATCCCGGCGAAACGGTCGGCCTGTTCGGGCTCCTCGGCGCCGGGCACCTGCAAGTCACGCGTGCGATCTTCGGCGCCGATCCCGCCGACGTGGGCGAGATTAGAATCCACGGGAGCGTTGCGCCAATCCGCGCACCCCGGTCGGCGAAACGTCGAGGCGTCGGGCTTGTCTCGGAAGACCGAAAGGTCGAAGCGCTGATCCCGCTAATGAGCGTGGCGGACAACCTGATGCTCGCGCATTGGCCCGCGGTCGCGACGGCCGGGTTCGTCTCGCGCGAGATGCAGAACCGCCGGGCGAGGGAATGGGTCGAGCGACTTGGCGTGCGCCTGAAATCCGGCGTCCGCCAGCCGACCGCGACGCTTTCCGGCGGGAATCAGCAGAAGGTCATCCTCGCCCGCTGGCTTGAAGCGGGCGTCCGCGTGCTGCTGCTCAACGAGCCAACCCGCGGCGTGGATGTCGGCGCCCGCGCGGACATTTACGCCCTGCTGGCAGAGCTTCGCCGCAAGGGGCTGGCGGTCGTCATCGCGTCATCAGATCTGGAGGAAGTCCTCGAAGTGAGCGACCGGATTCTGGTCTTCGCCAAGGGAAAGCTGGTCGAGGGGTTTTCGCGCGAGCAGGCAAATCAGGTTACGCTTCTGGCGGCGGCGGCGCAATGAGCGAACCTATCCCACAGCTCGACTACAAATCCCCGACCACGCAAGCCCCGTCGGTCGATCGCTTCAACTGGGCGGAGGAGCTCGGGCTTCTCCTCGTGTACGTGTTGCTGCTCGGCGCGCTGACGTGGCTCGCGTGGCCCTACTTTCACAAGGTCCGCAACCTGCTGAACATCCTCGTCGCCGTCTCAACGATCGGCATCATCGCGGGCGCGATGACGATGGTCATCATCTCCGGTGGAATCGACCTCTCCATCGGGTCGGTTGTCGCGCTCACGGGCGTCATCATCGCGCAAGTCGCGCCGCACACGTCCGTGCCGGTCGCGGTCGGCGCTGCGCTGCTGATGGGCGCGCTGGTCGGCGCATTCAACGGAGCGGCTGTCACGTTCGCGCGGATCAATCCGCTGATCGCGACATTGGGCACGCTCTCGATCATCCGCGGGCTCGCGTTCGCGTTTTCCGGCGGGCTGACGCAGACGATTTCCGATCCGTCGTTCCATTTTCTCGGCCGCGGCTTCGTGCTGGGCATTCCGCTGCCGGCGATCGTGATGCTCATCCTGTTTGTCATCACCGCGATCGTGATGGGCATGACGGTTTTTGGCCGGAACATCTACGCGATCGGTGGAAACGCGCAGGCGAGCCGCCTCGCGGGACTGCCGGTGTCGGGGTTGCGGATGACGGTGTATATTCTGAGCGGATTGAGCGCGGCGCTCGGCGGGGTGTTTCTTGCCTCGCAACTCGGCGCGGCGGCACCGCAGGCGGCGCTGGGGCTCGAGCTGAGCGTCATCGCCGCCGCCATCCTCGGAGGCACCAGCCTGGCGGGTGGCAAGGGAAGCATCTGGGGGACGCTGCTGGGCGTTCTAATCATGGGGACGCTCAACAACGGGCTCACGTTGCTAAATGTTTCCAGTTATTACCAGGATGTCGCGCGCGGGTCTGTGCTGCTGCTGGCGGTGGGACTCGATCAGTTGCGGCAATACTGGGGCGCGAGGTGAGCCGAGCTCAAAAGACATGGGTTGAAAGCCCATGCCACGGTTACGGTTTGGGCAACAACCTGAGCACCGCATCGCTTGGTCGGGCGATGACGTGGGCGGCGATCAGCTTGCCCAGCCCTTCGACGCTCGCCTTTCCCGCGGCCACCGCCGCTTGCACGGCGGCGACGTCCCCTTTGAAAATCACCGTCACGTAACCGCCACCGAGTTTCTCCCGGCCCACGACTTCGACGTTGGCGGCTTTGGCGGCGGTGTCCAGCGCCTCCAGCACCGCGGTCAGTCCTTGCGTTTCGATGAGCCCGAGTGCGAAGGGTCCGTTCATGGTTTTGCTCACAGTCTTTGGAAAATAAACGACGTCCGCCTCGAGGAGCGGGCTGTATTCGCGCGGCGAACTGCTCGCCTGCCACGCCTGGTCACTAACGTTGTTGATCACATCGACAATGACGCTGACCTTCATCGCCTGCGCCGCTGACTCCGCTGCCTCAACCGCAGCGGCGACAGTGGAGGCAGTGCCTGTGATCTTGATCAGCACGCCGAGCTGATCGTTCAACTCCGCCTGCAAGACATTCACGTCAGCGGCTTTGTCGAGCACATCGAGCGCGACCAGCGCCGGCGCGAACCCGCCGATCTCAATCAAGCCGAGCGCGCCGCGGGTCACATGATCTCCCGTAGAAAGTCGCGGAACAGCACGGTTTCAGAAATGTTGTCGCACTCGTTGCAATGCTCCCAGTCGATCCAGACGTACTCGACGCCGAGATACCCTTTGTAACCGGTCGCGCGCATGGTCTTCAGGACGCGCGCGTAGTCGATGGTGTTGTGCTGGAAGCGCGTTTGCAAGCGCCCTTCACGGGCGCCGCGGACGTGGAAGTGCGTGGCGTATTTCACGAGCGGCTCGATGACATCATCTGGCGTGCCCAGGCGAGTGAAGTGCGTGTAGTCGAGCGTCAGCGACAGGCCGGGCACACTGGTTACGAGTCTCTCAGCCTCCTGCGGGCTGGCCGTGAGCGAGCCGACGTGGGCTTCGATCGAGAAGGTGATGCCGTGCTCATTCGCGCGCTCGACCCGCCACGCCAGTTCTTCCTGCGAGCGTCGCCACGACGATTCCTTCGACTCGCTGTCGAAGTAGACGCCGGGCAGCGTTGTCACGTGCGGCGAGCCGAGCCGGCTGGCGTATTCGAGCGTCTTTTCGAAGGCACCGCGCGCTTTCCGCCGGCGTGATTTGTCGGGGTGATTGATTGCGAACGGGGTGAAGTCGGGATTGAGTTGGAGGAAAACGTCGGCCGCTTTGAGGCCGCGATCGTCGAGCTTTTTCTTCAGCGATTTCGCGTTTTTGGCGAGGTTTTTGAATTCCCTTGACGGCCAGAGATGCGAGCGGCCCTCGAAAAGCCCGATGTCGATGCCGTCCATCTCCAGGGCTGCGATCAGGTCGAGCACCTTGTCGTGCGGAAGAAGAGGAAACGTGAAATCTGCCGACGCGAGCTTCAGCCGCGGTACCGCTTTTCGGTTCGGATTCTTTTTCATGCCGGATCCATGAATTTCGTGTGACCCGGATGTTCCCACTCGGCCGCCGCGAGGTAGCCGCAGTCGACGATCAGTGTCGTGCCCGTGATCCCCGCGGAGTCTTCGCAGCTGAAGTAGAGCACGGATTTGGCGATGTCGTGCGGTGACAGCGACACGCCCATCGGCACGCGTTTCAGCCGCGCGCGAATCGCCGCCTCGGGGTCGGGCTGCTTGTCCATATGCTCGCGGAACATGGGCGTGTCGGTGATACCGGGGCAGATGCAGTTGCAGCGCACGCCGTCGGCGGCGTAGTCGAGGGCGATCGACTTGCTGAGCATCATCACCGCGCCTTTCGACGCTGTGTACGCGGGCGTCGACGACTGCGCGACGAAGCTGCCGACCGAGCCGATGTTGACGATATAGCTGCGCTGATTTCGACGGAGATGCGGGAGGCCGTGCTTGGTGGCGAGGAAAATCGACTTCACGTTGATGTCTATCAGGCGGTCCCAGTCGGCGACATCGAGCTCGTGGAGCTGTTTGACCTGCACGATGCCTGCACAGTTGACGATGATGTGAAGACCGCCGAATCCGCGGACCGCGTTGTCGATCGAATCGCGGACCTGGTCCTCGCGGCGGACGTCGCATTCGATGAAGTGGGCCTTGCCACCAGATTTTCGGATCTCGTCGCAGACGGCTTGGCCTTTGTCGCTTTTTACATCGATCATCGCGACGGCGGCGCCTTCTTTCGCGAACAGGCGAGCCACGGCGGCGCCCATTCCCGAGGCGGCGCCGCTGATCCAGGCGACCTGATTCTGCAGGCGGCCGCTCATAGGCGATTCCACTTCTTTTGGAAGCCGGGGCGGTCGAAGACCTCGGGGTTGAGCACGCCGCGCGGGCGGCGCTTTTGCGAGAGATCGAGCATGCCCTGGCAAGCGGCGCGCCCGATGTCGCGGAAGAGCTCATTCGTCCATGCGATGCTGTGCGGGGCGAGGATGACGTTTTCCAATTCGCTGAAGCGATGCGGCTGGGTGACCGGCTCGGTCGCGAAGCAATCAAGCGCCGCGCCGGCGATTTTCTTGGCATTGAGTGCACCGTACAGCGCGTCTTCATCGACGATACCACCGCGGGCGGAGTTGATGAGGTACGCGTCGGATTCCATGAGCGCCAGCTCCCGCGGGCCGATGAGGTTGCGCGTCGTTTCGGTGAGCGGGCAGTGGATGGAGACGAAATCGCTCGAGCGAAGGAGCTCATCGAGATCGACGAGCCGCACGCCCAGCTTGGCCGCAGCGTCGGGTGTCATGAATGGATCGAACGCGAGCGGCTGCTTCATGCCCCACCCTGCCAGCAGCTCGATCAGCTTCCTGGCGATCCCGCCCAGACCGATCACCCCGAGCGTGCGATCGCGCAGCTCGCGACCCATGTACCGGCTGCGGTCGTCCCACCTGCCTTGACGCACGAGTCGGTCTTTGACAAGCACATGATGCGTCAGCCCGATCATCCACCCGACGACGGCCTCAGCGACCGGTCGATCGACGGCGCCGGCGGTGATGAAGACGACCACGTCGTTGTCGGTACACGCCTGGACATCGACCGCGTCATATCCGACGCCAAATCGACCGATAGCAAGGAGGTCCTTTGCATTCGCTACGGTTTCGCGCGTGACGGCGGGTGTTAGAACGATCACCCCATTCGCCCCTTCAACCTGATCGCGGCCGATTTGCTTGCGATGCTCGCTGAACGACTTCACCTTGACGTGCGGCTGATTCTCGAACACACCCAGGCCCAGGTCGTCGTACTTTGGCTGGCCGGCGGCGTCGTAGAAATCTCCGGTGAGCGCGACTATGAAGGTGGTGCTCATGATCTTTACCGCCATGGATTGCCTTCGGTCGTCGCGTTGCGTTCATCGACGACCAGCCGCTGCGGCGATGGGCCAGCGTAGACCCAGAGCATCGCCATCGGCTCGTCCGTCTCGTTGATGAAGTAGTGCACGCGTCCACGCGGTTGAAGCGCGGTCGCGTAGTTGCTCATGTTGTAGCGACGACCTTCGACGATGCACGTCGCGTTGCCCTGGATGATGCAGATGCTTTCGTCGAAGTCGTGGATGTGGGCGGGCAGGCGTCCGCCGCGCGTGAACTGGCCGTAGCCGCCGCTCATCTCGACGCCGGGCATGAGATCGCCGTTGAAGAAATCGATGAACGATGCACCGGCGCCCGCTTCGAACCGCCTGGCGGTTTTGAAACGGTTGACGCGCTCGGTACCGGGTTTTCCCGCGCCGGTCGAATCTTCAGCAACGGGTTTACGCGAGAAGAATTTGTCGACCAGCTCGCGCGAGGGATTATCCGTCGGCATCGCGATGTGGAAGACGGCTTCGCGGCCCGGCGTGGTGCTTTTCACGTGATGGGCCAGGCCCGGCGGGATGACGACGTTGTCCAGCGGCGCGAGCACGTACCGCCGCCCTTCGACTTCCATGATCGCTGAGCCTTCGAGCAGCGTGACGGACTCGGTGAACGTGTGCTTGTGATACGCGAGCTGCGCGCCCGGCGCGAAGCGGACGATGCCCGTGGTGAGATTCTTCGCGCGATTGTGTGCGCCGACGAGCCCTTCGACGACGACGCCGCGGTCAATTTCGATCTTGGGACCGCTGCCGATCTCGTTCATCACTTCCATGCGGTCCGGGCGGAACGATTCCGGCGGGCGATCCATCGGCACCGCGGGCGGCGGGTCGCTTTCGGGCTGAAAATGCGGGTTGATTTTCCGATCGCGGCCGACGCTCGAGAGCGTTGTGCGGAGACTTCGGAGCAACAACCCCATGTCCAGACCGACACCGAGCATGCTGAAGCCCTGAGCGCGGCGCTCGTCGAGATTGGCATCGCTGGTCGCGATCACGCCGGCGTGTTTACCGGCTGCGAGGACCTGGTCTTTGATGCGGCCGATTTCATCCGCGACGCCGGGGCCTTCCCATTGTCCGCGGAAACCGGCGGAGCTGGAGAAATCCGCCGGGCCGAACCAGAAGATGTCGACACCGTCGACGCGGAGAAGATCGCGGATGTTCCGCCCGCCGCGAACGGATTCGATGATCGGGACGATGAGCACGTTCTCGTTGGCTTCGTTCGCGTGCTCGACGAAGCATTGGCCCCAGCAGGTGGCGCGCTCGGCGCCGATGCCGCGGACGCCATCGGGCGGGTAATGCGCGAAGCTGACCGCCTGGCGGAGCTGGTCGGCGGATTCGACCCACGGGATGACGACGCCATCAGCCCCGATGTCAAGCGCCCGCTTGATCAGGCCAATGTCGCATTGCGCAACCCGCACGAGCGCGACCGTGTCGCTGCGCACCGTCGCGCGGAGGTGCTCGACGATCTCCTTCCAATCGAGATGGCCGTGCTCGGCATCGATGACGATCCAGTCGAGGCCCAGGGCAGCCGCCATCTCGCTGATGCTCGGGCTCTCGAGCGTCACCCACAGGCCGAAAACCGGCTGGTTCGATGCGAGCTTCTGGCGGAGTTTTCGGATGGCGGTTGTCTTCATTTCGCTGGCGTCGCATTGTCGGGGATGGAGTGCGGGATTTCCACGCTGTTCACCGCCGCCTTGAGCTGCGTTTCGAACTTGTCCAGGGAAGCAAGGACTTTGTGATATCCGCTGGGGTCGGCGGGGCTTTCGGCCAGGCGAGCGCCGCGGTTCAGGAGGTCCATTTCGTCTGCGATCACGCGGGTATCGGATTTGAGTGACGCGCACTCGTTCCGCAAATCGGCGAGCTTCGCAGGATCTTTTGCTTTCGTCGCTGCCGAGAGATCCAGGAGGAAGATCGTACGCCGGGCGTGGTTCTGCATCTTATGGGCCGCTGAAATCAGGTAATGCAGGCTGGTGATATTCCGCACGTTGGCCGCGCGACCCGCCAGCTTCGTTTGAAATGAAGCCGTCACGTTCAAAGCATTCTCACAGCGCGCTCGAATTTCGGCGATCGCTTTCCCGGGACCCTTTGGATGAGCAGCCAGCTCGTCGAGCAGCTTGAGCGACGCTTCGAGATCGTTGTCGATGTAGAAATTGTCATGGATGTCGTATTCGCCGATGGTGTCGCGGATCAGGTAGTTGTTGCGCTCGATGTCACTCTTGACTGCGTCGAGCCCGCGGTAGGCGGAGGCAATCAATTGTGCCGTTTCAGCGTCGCGTGCACCGTAGAATGTCGCGGCGAAGTTGTCGGTAAAGCGATTGAGCTCGGCATCAAGCGACCGCTTTGGATCGCCCCATGCATACTCCGCCTGCAGCGCGTAGGCGAACCAGCTTGAGTCCCAGCCGCGGATATCGTGTTGTGAGAACGTCGCGCACACACCGCCCCACACTTTGCCGGGCAGCGACTTTTGGCTGTGCTCATTCGCCCAGCGCGCTTGATCGGCGATGTTGTAGATGCCCGAATCGAGGACCAGCTCCGCTTTGCCGTCAAGCGGCTCCTTCGGCGAAAGGTCGTGGAGGTACGTGTTGAACTCGAAGCTGGCGGAGACATAAAAGACGTCGAACCCGCGCTCGAGCAGGCCGGAAATGCCGTCGTAGGTCTTGTTGTCCTGCACCGCCAGCCCCTGGTAGCGGCTCCAATATTGCCAGTGACCCATGATGACGTTCTTGGGGATGTGCTCGATGCCGACCCAGCGCTGGTTGTTGTAGCCGACGTAAAACTCATCCGCCCACATCATCGGCCGGACGTCGGCATGCCCCGCTTCCTTCCCCGCCGCTTCCACCGCCGCGGCACATGCGGTGACGTGCTTGTAATAGAGGTCGTCAAGCGATTCGCCCTTGTCGATGCGCGCCTGGCAGCGCGGGCAGTACTTTTTCTGCCACTGCATCCCAACTTCGCTGCAACCGATGCCGAGGATCGGGCTGTGTTTGAACGTCGTGAGCAGGTCGCGATACAGGCCCTGCAGAAATTTCACATTCTCCGGCCGGCTCGGGCAGATGAGGCCCGGAGCCGTTCCTCCCGGTATGGTTTTCCTTCCTCGCATGTCCAGATCAATGGGTACACCTGCGCGAGCGATTGAAGACTCGGGATCAGCGTGACGTGATGCCGATGCGCGAACTCGACAAGATATTCCCAATCGCCGGCCGACAGCGTATTCACATCTGCGCATTGGGGGAACGACTTGAACGGCACCAGGTTGTAGATGTCGAAGCAGAGGCAATTGAGTTTGTAGCGCGCGAGCAGCTGGATCTCGCGCTCAAGGTTCACGCGCGTGTTTACGATCGTGCCCGCGTATTGCGACGCGTCGAAGTAGCGGCCACGCCAGCGGAAGGTTGGCGAGTCGTTTACCACCATTGCTTGGACCGGAACTTTCTCGCGTTGCGATTGCTCGAGAAGTTGGATGAGCGTTTGTGTGCCGTAGAATAGTCCGGCCTGAGACTCGGCAGCGATCAGGGCACCGGATTCGTCGACGCTCAACGCATATGCTTCGTCGGCGCCTGCCACCGACGCGCTGGTCGCTGGCGGTGGCTCCGATCTGCCTGCGAGCCGTAGCGAATGCGATTCTTGGGCAACCGGGACAATAGCACAGTCAACGCCATGGGTTTCACGGACCGCCTGCTGAAGAAGCCTGGCGGCGAAGCGGTCGGCTGGATCGTCGGAGACGACGATCACCTTCGCGCCCGTCACGTCATACCCGCTTCCGCTGCCCGTTATCACTTCGCGCGGCGGCGGGATCACCGTCAGGCGCACTGGCGCAGTCGGCGGAGCGGCGCTCACGCCACCCGCGATCAGGAAGAGAATCAACGCGGCCAGGAATTGCACCTGCCTATTCATCGCTGTGCCACACGTCAAATGAAAGCGCGACGGACTTCGGATGGGTCGCCTCGACGGTCACCGCGACCTGAGCGACGCCTGCGGGGATGTTGAACTCATGCACGATCCAGCTCCACCCGCCGGCCTGCTCGTGCACCTTGTGCGGAGTGGTTTTGACTTTGAGCGACTCGCCTCTGACGGTCGCGGCGGCTGTGATGATGGTAAACGGCGCCAAGTGGTGCCAGGCGATGCCGTCACGCTCGAACCGAGTGGCGATGATGAGGTTTGACGGCTTTTCGCGCGGCGCGAGGGGAACGGTCGTTTCTAGCTTCTCTTCGACGATGTCGCGGTCGCGCTCGTCGGAACGATCCGGGCCGACGGCGAGGGTGTCGGGGGTGTTGGTGGGCGCGGTGCGTCCGTTCATGACCCGCGCGAGGCGCGGTTGGGCGGCGGGGTCGTTCCAGGTGAGCGGGGTGTACGAAGTTTGGATGAAACGCGAGGGAATCTTCCGCGGGCCTGAAGGCCCGGGCTTGGCCGGAGCAGTGGTTGACGCGGCGCCCGTCGGCGTGACGTGCGCCATGCAAACTTCGAATGAGCGGAGCTCGACGTCGAGCGCATTTTCGACGACTTGCGACTGCGGGTCGATTGATCCGTCTTTATAAATCCAGCGCACCTCATATTTCGTTCCTGGCGCGAGACCGATCGTCTCATCAAGTGCCACCCGTGCGGTGGACGCCGCAAATTGCGCATTGTGAATCACGATCACACCGCGGCCCTGTTCGCAACACGCATACCCATAAGGCTCGCCACGCCATGGGCTGCCGAGGATGCGCTTGGGATTCTTCAGGAGCTGCGAATTGTCACGCGTCCAGCGCGCGATCGTCTCCATGAACTTCACATCCTGCTCATCGAGCAATTCCAGATCGCCCCAGAGCTGATGCATCATGTTGCCCCGGACGAAATCCATCAGCCATGCTTCGCGCCACCCTTCGGCGCCCATCCAGGTTCCCCAGCGCGTGTTGCTCAGCCAGACGCCCAGGCTGTCCTGGCAGATGAGCGGCATCTTGTCCCAGTTCCAGTCGTGGCCCTGATCGAGGCCGATGGTGATCGACTGGCGCGGGATGCGCGATGGGAATGGCGATGGTGTCGCGCCTTCCATGAGCAGGCCGCGCTGGTAGATGGTGTCGGCGTGCAGCAACCACCAAGGCGACATGAACCGCCAGTAGAGCATGTAGAAAACGTCGGGGCACTGTTTGCGGACGGTGTCGAGCGTGTCGATGAACGCATCCATCTGATGTTCGACGCCGTACTTGTTGGGCAGATGCCCGTGGGTCGATCGGCCGCAGTAAAAGGTGACCTCATCGAGCTTGAATCCGCGCACGCCATTGATGTTGACATGATGCAGCATGGCGTCGCGGAGGATGCCGCGCCACTTTTGTCCGCAGAGGCAGTAGTAGCCCCATGTGCCGTTGTTGTCCTCTCCACCGGGCGGGACAAGTGGGTTGGTCACGCCCGCGCGGAAGACGGCGGGTCCGGCTGCGGGTGAAATCCATAGCAGCGGCTTCATGCCGAGTTCACGGACAGTCTTGAGCGATTTCTCAGGACCGCCTGGGAAATTCGCCGGGTGAAATGTCTTGAGGTCACCGACCGGATCGTTCCAGCCGGTGTCAATGCAGTAATAGTCGAATTTGACGCCCCGGGCCTGTAACTGGCGAAGGCGATCGAGGTTCTTGGTGACGAGCGGCTCGGTCAGTTCGATCTTTTCAAACAGGCTGGTGGCAATTTCACACAGCCCGTAAAGGGAATACATGTTGAGGAACTGCGGTTTGCGCCGGCAGCGAGCCTGCAGGTACTCGCTGAACGCCCGCCGGCCGTTGCCTACGCCGATGACCGCGGTCTTGCTGACGTAGTCGTGGCTGTGCGTGGGGTCGAGCGTGACGCCGGGAATGACTTGCAAGCGGACGCCGCCTTTGCCGTGACGCGCGACACCGGCAGGATGCGCGACGCCCGCGAACCAGTCCTCGCTGATGCGCACGGGCCAACCCTGCCCCCCGCCGCCGATGTCACTCACCGGCACGTTGTCGATGCCCAGCTTCATCACGTCGGCTTCGAGAAGCGTGACGGGCACATTCCCTTCGTTGCGGATGATGAGTCTCTTGTGCAGCGATGAATCGTCAGGCCCCAGCCAGTAGCGTGCGGTGAAAGAGACGGGTCGCCCGTCAAGCGTGAAGTCCATCTCGACGGATGCGACGCCGTCGACGACTTCGGAGCGATGATCGACGGGCCTGAAGCCGGTGAGATCTTCCGTCGGCTCACCGCCCGCGACGTATTGGTCGCAAAGCATCGATTGTCCGCTATATCGCTCGAGGTCGCGGTTATTCATCTCCGGCGTGCGGCGATCCGCGCCGCGCGCCTGTACGGAAAGCTGATTGGCTTGGCCGAATTTGAGCTGCGCGTATGCGGGCTCGCCCGGTTTGAGTACGTAGCGCGGCGTGTCATGCCACGGGCCATCGTAGGTGGGATCGTATGATGATTGACCGACGCGCTGGCCGTTGAGATACACCCAGTAGGCCCGCCAGTCGAAGTGATCACATCCACCCAGCACGAACACGACCGGCTTACCCTCCCACGCCTTGGGCAGGTCGATCATCGTGCGATACCAGAAGTAACCGGGGTAGTAGATGTCGGTGTACCAAGGCGGGCCGATGGGAAGATCGGTCAGGCGTTGCACACCCGCGCCACCGACGGGTTGCTCATGGAGCTTGAGTTGATAACCCCAATCGGCTTCGGCGGGACTGGATTCCCCGAGCCGGCGTGACCGTTCCATGCGACGATGTCGATTCGCTGCGCGGAAGTCGCAAGGCGCAATGTTACCGGCGCCTCGGTCACTTTGATCGGCTGCCGTTTAGCCTGGCCGCTTGCGATGAGTTGGGTGATCCCGTTCGTCGCCCCCGCTACCGCGATGGTCGCTTCGAAGCGCTCGTTCGCGAGTCGATAACCGTTGTCGATGCGCTGGCAGGTTGCGGGCATGCGTCGTTACTCACTTTGCAGGAGAAGCAGCCAGTCGCGATGAACCGGCCGCTGGGGAACCGGCCACGCGCCGCCGGTCGCAGTCACCAGCCCGAGCGGTGTTCGGTGGCCGGTGCTCGGGTCGATCAGATGGGCGTGATACTTCACATCCGGTTCGAGCGTTGAGATACCGGTTAACGCCACGAAGGCGTCGCTATTTGGCCAGTAGATCAGACGGATCTTGCGCGGGATGCCCGCGCAGATCGGCGACATCGCGGCCACGTGCTCCGGCTTAATGCTCGCGCCGGCCTCGGCAAGCTGCAGCCACTCCTGATGCGGCTCCATTTCGTGCCACGCAAGCTCTCCGAGCAATCGTTTGCCTAGCGCCAGTTGCTGCGCGCCGGGAAGCTTGGCCGCCTCGGTCCATGGGATGTCGCCCCAGTGCATTCCCATTGGATTGGCGCGAAATGGGTCGCCCGGGCGGTTGAGCTGCCAGATGCCGTTGGCGCCGTACGTGTGGCCAGCCGCGCCGGACAGGATTGAGCTCCAGAAGAACCAGCGCTGCGTCTCCTCGCGGCTGCCCTCGAGGATGCCTTCGTAAAATCCTTCGCCCATCAGCACCGGCATCGCGGGCTGCAAACTGTGCGCGTATCGGACGGCGGCGGGCGAGTGCCAGTAGTTGTTCTGTGTACCGTGCGCGGTTTGCAGCATGTCGAAATCGATCAGCGAACGATCGTCGATCTGGCTGTGACCGCCCTGCTTCGTGTCCATGAAGTTAGGCGGGTGAATCGTAATTGGCCGGCCGAACGGCTCGATCGAGCGGACGTATCGCGCGATCTCCGTCCAATCGTTCCGCGCGCCCGGCGAATAGTCGCTCCATTTCCCCCACTGCGAATCGAGGTAGTACGGCAACTCCGCTTCGCCCGCGAGACTCCAGACAATCGGATACGCGCCCCAGCGCGCGATCAGATTCCGCCAGTGCTGCTTGAGCTTCTCTACCCCCATGAACTTCGCGAAGTATCCCCAGCAGCCGAAGATGCACGGAACGATGCCGATATCGCAAAGGTACCGGATGCGGCGATCGGCATAGTCGAACCACGCCGGGTTGATGTCGGTGAAATCGGCGTCCCAAGGCGTGCCCGCCTCGTTATGCCCGGCCTCGTGCAGCGGTGGCATGTCGGGGTAAAGACCCGCGACGATCTGGATGGCGTTGAATCCCTGTTCCCGCCGGTCGAGCGCGAAGCGTTGAAATTCCGCTGGCCATTTGAGGCGATTGCAGAGCCCCATCCACCACGTGTCGGCGAGCCAGAAGAACGGCGTGCCGTCCGTGTGCCGGAAAATGCGCTCGCCAGGACGGGCAACGATGGGGCCATGGATCAGGAGCGGATTATCGCCATTGTAAGGCGCGATCGTAACACGCACGCGCTCCCCCAGCGCTTCGAGCTGATGCTCCCCCACCACCGGCGACGCGAAGCGGACCTTCCAGACATCGCCGCTCGCGCGGAAAGCGGGGATCGTGCGGCGACTTCCGTCGGGACCGATGCAAACTACGTCGGCGTCACCGCCAAGCGTCCATTCCCAGACCTCGTTCGCTTCGACCGCCACACGGAGCATCGCGGGCGAGTATAACTGGACGGCGATGCACTATCCGCTTTCCGCCGTTCTCGTATTCATGTTGATCTGTCTCTGCTGCGCCAGCGGCGCAACCGCTGATCCGCCGATCCGCATTCATCCGCAAAATCCCAAGTATTTCGTCTTTCGTGGCAAGCCCACCTTCCTTCTGACCGCGACAGAGCACTACGGCTCCGTGGTGAATCGGCCTTTCGACTTTGACAAGTATTTGAACGACGTCGTCGACAAGCGGATGACGATGACGCGGACATTCCTGCTCTTCCGCGAAATCGCATCTGACAAAAACCCCGCATCCCCGTGCAAGCCGAAGGCGGAGGACTACATCGCACCCTGGCCGCGGACCGGGCCGGGGAATGCGCTGGATGGGCAGCCGAAGTTTGACCTGGAGAAATGGAATCCGGAGTACTTCGATCGGCTGCATCGGTTCCTGAAGCTCGCATCGGAGCGCGGGATCGTGGTTGAGCTGACGTTGTTGAGCAATTCGTATTCGCCCGAAGTCTGGGCGCTGAATCCCCTGCGCGCGGAGAACAACATTCAGGGCGTCGGGAAGATTGAGTGGCCGGAGTACACGTCGCTGAAGGCGGCGGACGTCGTCGCCAGCCAGCTCGCGCATGTGCGGAAAATCGTCCAGGAGACCGCATCGTACGACAACGTCTATTACGAGATCTGCAATGAGCCCGGCGGCGGATGGGCGGGGCATGTCACGCCCGCGGACGTCGACGCGTGGCAGGCGGAGATGGCCAAAGCGGTGCGCGAAGAGATGCCCAAGGCCGGTCGCGAGCATCTCGTTTTCGGATCGGAGGCCTTCAGTTACACACCCGTTTTCACGCAGGGGCTCGATGCGAGCTTCGCCGGTAAGGTGTTTGACGTCGTCAACGTTCATCCGCTGCCCAATACTGTGATCGGCGGCAAGCCGTATCAGCTGGGGAATTTCATGTCGAAGGAGCTTCGTCTTACCGACCTGCGTGACTTTGGTTTGGAACTCTCGAAAAGAGCCAAACCGGCCGTCTGGGACGAAGACAACGCCGCCAGCATGTTCCGCGACGAGATCGGCTGGACCATCCACCGCAAGCGCGCCTGGGTCGCTCTGTTGAGTGGCTCGCATTACGACGAGATCGATTTTTCCCTGCAAATCGGCCAGGAGACTGGTACGCCGGAGTCGTCGGCGAAGCTGCGGACCTGGTTCAAGATTCTGTCGGAGTTTTTCGCATCGGTCGACTTCATCCACGCCGAACCGGCGCCGAGATGGGTCGCGCGCGTGCCAGATCATGTCGTGGCCGCGACGTTCGCGGTCGAGGGCAAGGACTACGTCGCGTATCTGGCCGACACGCGTGAGGTGACGGACGCCGCGGCGGGTCAGGAGATCAGTGGAGCAGCCGAGATCATGCTGCCGCCGGGCGCCTGGCGCGTGCGTTTCTTCTCGCCCACCACGGGAAATTACTCTGGCGGGAAACGAGTCGAAGGTGGCGCAGCAACGATCGCGCTGCCACCCTTCCGGCACGATCTGGTGATTCGCGCGGAGCGAGCGCAGTGAGACGCATCGGTTATCGGACGAGAACGCGCAGCGACTAGTAGCGCGGGCGCGGGCGGCCACCACCACCACCACCATCGCGGCGGGGCGGACGATCGCCACCGGAATCGCGCGGGGGGCCCGAACGCATCGGACGTTGCGACGGGCGTGGCGCGTCAACGCGGCCCACTTTCATCTGCGCATGACGAAGCTGATTTTCGAGCTGGGAAAGAATCGATTCACGAATCTTGCTCCAAGCGGGCAGATCAACGCCGGCCGGGGGTGGTGCAGATTCAATGAAGTTGCGCATCGCCGTGATCGCGGGAATGCCGCGCTCGGCTTGTGCTTTGGACAGGTTCGGCACGATGGTGCTCTCCAGATGGACGATTCTACCGCAAGCGGGACGTAAAGCGCCCCGGATTCGCCCGGTGCAATCCCCCAGTTCACTACGAGGCGGTACCTCGTCCTACATTCTGCACTAGCAGCATATCCGGCTCAAGTCCTACAAGTGCTGGTCCGGTAAGTATTAATACGGATGAGAATTTTATCACAATCGAAATCTTCGCGATGCCGCGTCGTCGTTTGTGGAGTATGGTTCCAATAAGCATGCCGCCATCGTCAGCGGAAGCGGACCGGCCCAATCACACGGGGATGGACGCCTTCCGGTGCGTTTGACGACGCGGCACAGTGGGTTGATCTGATCTCTAACTGCATTTGATCGCATCACACCGGTGAGCGTGCGCCATCACGCGCCCCGGTACGAGGAGAGTGTATGTCTCGCGTTCAGCGGCGGTCTGCCGTCCGTGCTTCGGGTTCGTCTAAAGATCGTCAGCGGCATCTCAGCGGGCTCGAGCGCCTTGAGCATCGCCGGCTGCTTGCTGCGCACATCGTTGGTAACTCAACCATTTACGCGACGATCCAGGCCGCCGTCGACGCCGCCGCCGCTGGGCAGACCGTTACGGTCGATGCCGGCAGCTACACCGAATCGGTTGTCATCTACAAGCAACTCACCGTGAAAGGCGCCAAGGCGGGAATTGACGGCCGAAGCAATGCGCGTGCCGCCGGCGCGGGTGAGTCGATCGTCACCGGCGCCCTCCTCGCCGACGGCAAAACCGCGTACGGCTTTCGCATCACCACCAGCAACGTCACACTGGATGGATTCACCGTCCAGGGCCAAACCAGCCAGACGACCACGCTCGGCGCTGCAGTGGTAATGGGTCCGAACATCTCCGGTACGAAGGTCCTGAACAACATCGTTCAGAACAACGTCGTCGGCCTCTACCTATCGAACAACAGCAGCTCGAATGCTGCGCTCGTTCAGGGGAATATCTTCCGCAGCAACAACAACGCCGGCTACAACCTTGGCCGCGGGATATACAGCGACGGTGGTGTCTCGGGCGGATTGCTCACCAACGTCACCATCGATAACAACTTCTTCTACAACAACCTCGGCGACCCGACGTTCCTGGTTCAGCCGGCAATCGGTTTCGAGGCAGCGTCGTTGGGATCGCAGACGAACCTGCGCGTCACCAACAACGCCTTCGAGCGCAACGGTAAGGCCATCCTCGCATACAACGTCAATGGGCTGCTCATCGAAGGAAACGTTGTCGGCAATCACTGGGACGTCTCCAGTGCCGCCCTTCGCTTTGAAGGCGGCGACACGAACGTCACCATCACCAAGAACAACATTTACGCCAGCGGCGGACGCGCGATCCGTATCGACAACAAGGCATCGTCCGGCAGCAACAACAACTTCACCATCACGCAAAACAACATCTACCAGAATGGCCTCGAGCCCGAAGGTGAGCGCACCGGCCTGTACATCAATGCCAATGGCTACGACGGCAATCTCAACGCCACCAACAATTATTGGGGCTCCTCGTCTGGCCCCAGCGGCGACGCGCCAGGCACCGGCGACGCGCTGAAAAAGTTTACAAACGTCGTCACCTATTCGCCCTTTGCTACGACGTACATCACGCAGCCGCAAGTCCCCTTCTACGGGACCAACGGCTACGCCACCACGGGCGCACCCATCCAGGCGGAGGATTACGACCATGGCTGGGACGGCATCTCGTACAAGGACACCAGCTCCGCCAACAGCGGCGGGTCGTATCGGCCGATCCAGGGCGTCGACATCAGCTCGACTACCGACGGCGGCGCAGGGTACATGGTCAGCTCCGCTCGCGCGACCGAATGGCTCGAGTACAGCCTGAATGTCCCAGCCAGCGGAACCTACCGTTTCGACGCGCGCGTGCAGACCGGGAACAGCGGAGGTGTGTTCCATTTGGAAATCGACGGGGTCAACGTCTCCGGCGCCATTTCCATGGCCAACACGTCGAACGCCTTTGCTACGATCTCCAAGGCCGGCATCAACCTGACGGCGGGAAATCACATCCTGCGCGTCGCGTTCGACACCAACAACAGTGGCGGGAGCCTGGGGAACTGGAACTGGGTCGGCTTCTTCCCGACGAGTGTCACCCCGCCGCCGAACGCCCCAACCAACCTCGCCGCCAATGCGACCAGCTCGTCATCTGTGAGCCTGGCGTGGACGGATAACTCAAATAACGAGACCGGCTTTATCATCGAGCGGAAAGTTGGCAACGGTGGCGCATGGTCAACGCTGGTCACCACGGCCGTTAACGCGACCAGCCACATCGACAACACCGCCGCGCCGAACACGGCGTATTTCTACCGCGTCCGCGCCGCCAGCAGCGCGCTGGGCGATTCGGCGAACTCGAATGAAGCCTCCGCGACCACCCCGCCGAACAACACGACCTATCTCAGCGACCTCGAATGGGTCGGCACACCGATCAACGGCTACGGCCCCGCGGAAAAGGACCGCGCCAACGGCGGAACGCTGACCGGCGACGGCAATATCCTCACCCTCAACGGCGCGACCTACGCCAAGGGCCTGGGCACGCACGCCGATTCTGAAATCATCTACAACCTCGGCGGCGCTTACACGAACTTCATGTCGGACATCGGGGTGGACGACGGCACCGGCGCCGGCTCAGTCATCTTCCAAGTCTGGGCGGACAATGTGAAGGTCTACGAGAGCCCGGTCATGACACAGGCGGGCCAGACGCTGAGCATCAGCGTGCCGGTCGCCGGCGTGCAGCAGCTCAAACTCGTCACCACCAATGGCGGGGACAATTACTCATGGGATTGGGGCGACTGGGCGAATGCGCGCCTGGTGCTCACGACGCAGCCTGCGCCGTCGGCGCCCACCAACCTCGTCGCTACCGCGGCCGGCAGCGGCAAGATCGACCTGACATGGACCGACAACGCGACCAACGAGTCCGGTTTCATCCTTGAACGCTCGCTCAACGGCTCGGGCGGCTGGCAGCAGATTGGTGCCCCCGCCGCCAACGCTGTGGCGTTCAGCGATACGTCAAATCTGTCGGCGAATACCCAATACTTCTATCGCCTGCGCGCCACGAACTCGGGCGGCGACTCTGCGAACTCCAACATGTCCAATGCGACGACGCAGGCGCTCCCCGCGCCCGGCGCGCCGACCAATCTCGTCGCCACTGCCACGTCGGGCAGCCAGATCAACCTGACCTGGACCGACAACGCGAACAACGAGACCGGTTTCATCCTTGAGCGCTCGCCCAATGGCTCGGGCGGCTGGCAGCAAATCGCCACGCCTCTCGCCAACGCCACGAGCTTTTCCGACACAAACCTTTCGATCGGCACGCAATATTTCTATCGCGTTCGCGCGACCAACGGCACACTATCCACCGATTCAAACACCGCGAATGCCACAACGCTGAATATCAGCACCGCCACGTACATTCCGCTCGGCAGCACGTGGAAATATCTCGACACCGGCACGAACCAGGGCACGGCCTGGCGTGCCCTCGCATTCGCTGACGCGACATGGAAATCCGGCGCAGCCGAGCTGGGCTACGGAGACGGCGATGAAGCAACCGTCGTCGGATTCGGATCCAGTTCATCGGCGAAGTTCATCACGACGTACTTCCGCAAGACATTCAACGTCGCCGACCCGGCCCTCGTCTCCGCCCCGACGCTGCGCGTGAAGCGAGACGATGGCGCGGTCATCTACGTGAACGGAACAGAAGTCTGGCGCAGCAATATGCCCACTGGCACGATCGCCTACAACACCGCCGCCTCCTCAGCGGTCGAGGAGGAGACGCTCTACACGGTTGCGTTCAACCCTGCCCTGCTCATTGCCGGCGACAACATCGTTGCCGTCGAAATCCACCAGGAATCCAAGACGAGCAGCGACATCAGCTTTAATCTGGAGCTGACCGCGACAGTGACCGCACCCTCCAACCCGCCCGCGAACCCGTCTAATCTACTCGCAACCGCGGCGGGGCAGAATCAGATCAACCTGAGCTGGACCGACAACGCCACCAACGAGAACGGCTTCGTCGTGGAGCGTTCGCCGGATGGCGTGAGCAATTGGCTGACCGTCGGCACGCCCGTCGCGAATGCGACAAGCTACAGCGATTCGACCGGGTTGGCCCCGGATACGACCTACTACTATCGCGTCCGAGCCACCAACGGGGCCGGCCCCTCGGACAACTCGAACATCGCCAATGGCAAGACCGACGCCCCACCACTGCCGACGGCTCCCGCAGCGCCGACGAGCCTCGTTGCCAGCGCGCTGTCGGGCACGTTGCAGATCAATCTGACTTGGACCGACGCATCCAACAACGAAACCGGCTTCGTCATCGAACGCTCGCCGGATGGATCGAGCAACTGGGAGCAGATCGCGACGCCCGCCGCCAATGCGACGAGCCACAGCGACACGCTCAACCTCTCCGCGGGCACGCAGTACTTCTACCGCGTCCGCGCGACCAACAACGTCGGCCCGTCATCCGATTCCAACATCGCCAACGCGACCACTGCGACCGCGCCATCCGCACCGAGCAATCTCGTCGCGACCGCGGCGCCCAATGCGCTGACCATCAACCTGACCTGGACCGACAACGCCAGCAACGAGACCGGCTTCATCGTTGAGCGATCGCTCGATGGCGTGAATGGCTGGCAGCAGATCGCCACGCCGGCCGCCAATGCCACGAGTTACAGCAACACGACCGGGCTGTCGGCCGCGACGCAATACTTCTATCGCGTTCGCGCGGTCAACGCGATCGGCGCTTCGGCCAATTCAGATGCCTCGAATGCGACCACGCTGGCGGCGCCAACCGCACCGGGCAATCTCGCAGCGACAACCATCTCCGCCAGCCAGATCGGCCTGACCTGGACGGACGGATCAAGCAACGAGAGCGGATTCATCCTGGAGCGCTCGCTCAACGGCTCGACCGGCTGGGTGCAAATCGCCACCCCCGCAGCGAACGCAACGCAGTACGGTGACAGCGGCTTATCGGCCGGTACGCAATACTGGTATCGCATCCGCGCGGCCAACGCCGCGGGCGCTTCGAGCGATTCCGGCATCGCCAGTGCGACGACTTTCGTTTCGCAAGCGCTTCCCGCGCCGTGGTCAAGCGCTGACATCGGCGCCGTAACCGTCGCCGGCAGCGCCAGCGGTGTGACCGGTGGGCAGTACACAGTCAAAGGCTCCGGTGTCGTCGGTGGAACCGCTGACTCGCTGCGCTTTGTCTATCAGCAGGTCAGCGGGAACGGCAGCTTCTACGCCCGCGTCAACAGCATCGACAACGTCGACCCGCTTGCGCTGGCGGGCGTCATGATCCGCACCTCCCTCGCCGCCAACTCCGCCAACGCCGGTCTGTTCCTCAATGCGTCCGGAGGCATCACCTTCACCCGCCGCACCACTGCCGGCGGCGCAACCACCAGCACCACGACCGCCAACGTCGCCGGCCCCTACTATCTCCGGCTCAGCCGCAGCGGCACCACGATCACAGCCGCCCGGTCCACCAACGGCACGACTTGGACGACCGTCGGCACTGTTACGATCACCGGCCTGCCCACGTCGTTCTACGTCGGCGTGGCGGTCGCCTCCAACAAGGCCGGCTCGCTGGCAACCGCTGTATTTAGCGATTTGGACTGACCGATAACTCACGACAATTTGAGCCAAACGACGATTCGACCGAACTAGTTGTGGAAGATTGCGATGTCGCTACGTCTTTCCGCAACTCCGCAAGAGCGCCGGCGCGCCCGCCGAATCAAACGCGATTCGCGCGCTCAGCTGATCTTCTGGCCGGCCATTGCGCGATCGGCCCCGCTTGATGTCGAACTGATCGACTACTCCAGCACCGGTGTCGGCGTGCTGCACGACCAGGCGATCCTCATCGGGCAGAAGTTCGTGCTCACGGAGCCCTTCGTCACGCGCGGCTCAACCTGCATCTACACCGTCGCGCGCTGCGACCGCCGCGAGGATGGCCAGTTCATCGTCGGGCTGCACGCGTGCACATCGACAGATCAGGTGCCGTCGCTGGAGCATGGCAAAAGGCGAGAGGACAGCTGGGCAGGCGTTGCGTTCATCGTAGCCACGGTCATCGCCGCTGCCGCGGTGGTTGCCATGACAATGCGCTGATCAGCGCAAGCGGCGGCGGCGTAGGAATGACCCGGCATACGCAATCGCAATGACCGCGAAGGCGCCGGGCTCGGGAACCGATGAAATCCCACGTGAAAGATATGCCGCGGGTTGGAGCGGCAGACCCTGTGACGAAAAGTTCGAGTCGATCAGGAAGTAATCATCGGCGTCGATCGACCCGTCGTAATCGAAGTCCCCGTTGCCATAACCAAAGAGCGTGCCGGACTTGCTGTAGTTGCTGTCGATGACGAAGTAGTCGTCGACGTCAATGCGGCCATCGAGGTTGGCGTCGCCCGCGTAGGTGTACTTGATCAGCAGGCTGGATGCGTCGACGAGTTGTCCGCGCCACGCGGTTGTCGTCGCATTCAATCCAAGTGCGGCCGATGCTTCGGCGACGCCGAGCGTCGTGCGCGGGTTACCGCTGACCGCCGCCGACATGCTGGTGATGATGCCCGCGCCATTCCAAGCGCCGCCGTTTCGGCCGGATTGCAAAGCGCCCAGGATGCCAGTGTAGGCCGTGCCGTTCCATGTGCCCAGCGGGCTTTGACCGGGCGCATAGTCGATCACGAGGTCGTTGTTAGCCAGGTCCAGCGTCGCGTTGTACGTCGTTACGCCGGCCGTGGTCGTGCTGCTGACGGAGAGGCCGTTCACCTTGCCGACGGCATCGAGAGAACCATTTGCGACGACGCTTACGCGACCGCCGATGACCTCGAGATTATTGAATCGCGCGTTCGTCAGTCGCAGCGTGCCCGCGCCCGCCTTCATCAGCGAATTGCCGTTGGACGTCACGGAACTAAGTGTGAGCGTGCTGCCGGAGCGCACGCTTGCGACCATGTCACCGCCGAGAGTCATCGCAGTGGAGATCGTGTGACTGCCCGCCATCACATTCACACCCGCGCTGCCTGAAAAGTTAAGCGTGCCGGCGCCGTCGAGCGTGTAGGGTCCGTTGCCGGTGAAGTTGATGGTGCGCAGCGCGTAGGCACTGTCGACGCTCACCGTCCGCGCGCCCTGCGCGACCGAGCCGAAGTTGACGAAGGCCCCCGCTGCGTTCGGCCGCGTGGCTGTCGACCATTTCGCGTCTTCAGACCATGTTCCGCTCGCGTCGACGTTCCATGAGATGCCGACGGGCGGCGTAACCTGTGCCCAGGTGCGGTCCATGCGCAGCTCATCCACCTGCACCGAAGGCGCCGCCGCCACCTGCCGCAACACAAAACCAGACAACGCGGTTCCATTTGGCCCGGGCAGATCAGTCCCGGCGACGGGAGCCACCTTCGTCGGCGCGGGCGCCACCGCTGCGCCAAAGTCGGACGGAGACGGGTTCACCCACAAGCGCGCTTCGTCATCGGTGCCGAACGTCGTGCCGTTGATCGTGTAGCTGCCGACGACCATCACAGGCGTGTTCAGCGCGAACTCGCCGTCGTATTCGATCTCAAGCGGATTGCTGGAATTCTTCGAAATGCCGACGCTGAACGTTGGCGCGCCAGGCGTACTGCCGGGCCCCTGCTTGAGATACAGCCTCGCCCCGACGCTCTGCGGCTGCGCGCCGCTCTCGCCCGCCCCGTTGCTGAAGCCCCCAATGAACGCCGGTGTGGTCGTCATCGGCGACGTCACTTGGAACACGAGCGAGTAATAGAGCGTCCCGCTGTTGAATTCCTTTCCCAGCGACAACCGCTCGGACGCCCCCGCCCCGGCGAACGTGACACTCCGCCCGCTCGCTGGCGCGATCCCCGGCCAACCGAGATTCGAATTGTTGATCAGAATGTTGTCGTCGTTGTCCGGATCAGCGCTCATCTTCGACCAGCTGAGCCCGTTGCCCGGATTGGTCTGTCCGTCCAGACTGGCGGAAATGTAATCGAAGGGTTCGTAGACGAGCTGGGCCGACGCCTGAGCAGCGGCGGCGAAAAGAACACCGATGGCGGGCAGGAGCTTTTTCACGGGTGATAACAACCAGACGCCCGCGGGGGCGGACCCACCGTAGCCCATCGAACTTCAACGCGTCAACGAAAAGTTCCCTGCAAAAAACTCCTGACGCGCCAGGGTGACGCGCCAGGAGTCAAGATTCAGCCATCTTTACGTCGCGAGCGGTTGACCGGTTCAACGGCGGCGGCGTTTGCCAAGCAACCCCGCCGCTGCGATCACGAGCATGCCCAGGCTCGCCGGCTCCGGAACCGCCGAGACACCCCCGAGCGGCGCGGCCGTCGGGAACGGCGAGTTCACCTGCGAGGCAGCAAAACCCTGGTCGATCAGGATGTAATCGTCCCCGTCGATCTCGCCGTCGTAGTTGAAGTCACCGTTGTTAAAAGTGATCGCACTCGCGGTCGTGTCGCCGTAGTTGGAGTCGATCTGGAAATAATCGTCCGCGTCGACGAAGCCCGAAAGATTGGCGTCGCCGTTCCACGTGTACATGACCAGCGTGTCATTGTCGTCAACAACCTGACCAGCCCAGGTCGCCGTTTGACCAACGCCCAGGCCCTTCACCTGCGCGCCGGTCGCGACGGCGAGCGTCGTCTTGCCCGGCCCCGGTTGGGCGTCGGCTTCATTGGTAATGATCCCGATGCCGTTCCAAGTTCCGCCGTTACGACCCGCGGCGACGTCGCCGAGGATCCCGCTGTACGAGCCGCTCCACGATCCGACTGCATTCCCGGTGACGAGGTTATTGTTGCTGAGATTGAGCGTCGCGCTCGGATCGCGCGTGAGCGTTCCGATGTTGCTGGTCCCGTTCACGCCGCCCTGCTGGCGAACAGTGACGTTCGCATTCATGGTCAACGCGCTCTGCCGAACGCGATTGGCGGTGAGCCCGGAACCGGGATCGACCGTCGTGCTGCCGGTGCCGTCCAGGTTGCCGACGTTCTTGGCCGAGCCTTGGATCAACACACCGGGCGCGGACGAGTTATTCACGACGCTGACATGGTCAACGCCGTCGCTAATTGAATCCGTGCTGTTCTTCAGCGTTAGGCCCGCGCCGGGTGTCACGGTGAAGGTGACATTCGGCCCAACGTTGATCGTTCCGCCGAAGGCAGTGCGGTCGATGACGAACGCGCCGCCGGTCGTGGTTCCTGCGTCGATCACGAGGTTGCCGTTCCAGGTTGTGTTCGAGACGTTGCCGTTGGCCCAGCCGTGGCCGTACTTCAGGGTTGTCGTGCGTGCAACAGCGGGCTTCAGGGGGTCATAGGTAGCGATGGTGGACGTCGTGCCGGCAACGGTTTCCCACACACCAGCCCAGTTGGTGTCTTTGCCAACGTACGTTCCCGCGGGGCGATCGCCACCACCGGAGGCGAGTGTGCCGCCCTGGAGGATGATCCCCGCGCGGTACGCGTCGATGTCACCTGGACCGGAGTTCGGCTCGTTCTCCGTGCCGATGAGAACTGCAGATCCGCGAATGGTGGCGGTGTTAGCGAAGGTGGAATCGCCCCCTTTGAAGCCGAGATTGTTGAGAACATCGCCAGATGAGCCGGCCCGCTTCTCGGTCTTTTGGCCGAGGATCACCGTCCCCGCGCTCAGGTCCCAGGATCCACTGAACACGTCCTTGGCGGTAGCCGACGCGCCCGCCCCACCGTTAATGAGCTTCAATGTCCCGGGGCCATCGACGTGAATCGTGTGGAAGTTTTCGTCCGGCAACGAGTCATTCTTAAGCAGACGGCTCTGGATAAACGTTCCACCCGAGTCGACATGGATTGTCGACTCCCTGGGACTGCCAACAGAGCCGGTCGCCATGAAGATATAGTTCTTATCCCAGTCGACGGTGCCACTGACTTTGAGCGTCGAGTTGCCACCGATATTCAATTGGCCACCGTTGCTGATGGTGATCGGCCCGCCCGTAGCATCTAAATGCAGCGTTGCGTTGGCATTGATCTCAGTCAATCCGGTTCCAAGCCCCGAGACGCCACCGGTCGATTTGGTCACGCGGACGGTGCCGTTATTGATAGCCATCCCCCCGCCGTTGGAAGAAGCCTCGGTGATGAGCCAGGTGCCGGTTCCGAACTTGAGAATCTTACCGCTGCCCGACTGCACGCCGCTGCTGGTGAGCGTGGTGCCGGCGCCGTCAACGTGGAGAACCCCGTTGTTGGTCCAGTTCATCGGCGCACTGATGGTCGCCGATTGCTCGACGTACATCGCCTGGCGCGTGGTGCCGGGGTTGGCGTCATCGTCGTATCCCGTCATGGTGATCGTACCGCCGGAGATGGTGTACGTCGGCGAGTTGGCCGCGAAGGTAATCTGACTGACGATGCGGCCCGCACCGGTGCTGACAGTGAAACTCCCGCTGCCCGATCCGGTGCCGAAAGTGGCGATGTCGGGCGCGCTGTCGTTCCAAGTCGCGTGCGTTGTGTTGTCGCTGAGCTTAATCCAGCTATTGGCGGTATCCCATGTGCCGCTTCCGTCTGTCGCGCTTCCCGTAGCGTCCGCGTCCCAGATCAGATTTGTGGGGGTGGCGCCGGTGACCGCGTCGCCGAGCGTGAGCTTGATGTTGTCGAAACGAGCGGTGTTGACTTCGGCTGAGTGGTTGTGAACGAATCCACTGAATCCGCCTGCGGTTGCCTGTAGGACCGTGCTGCCCAGCAGGAGGTTATCCGGCACCGGTGTCGTAATCGCGTCCACAAACGCGGCGCCATCGTCACGCACATAGAACTTCCACGTATCGTCCCCGGGGGTGTATGTAACCCGTGCGCTGAAGTACTTGGAGTCTTGATCAACGCTTCCAGCGACCATCGCGAAGGGTGCGGCCTTTCCGCTGCCGGCCATCGCCGCGAGCCCGTTGGTGTAATGGGCGAGCGAGAGCGCGTGCGGGCTCGCCATCCCCATAATAACCGCATAACCCTCGCCCCCAGCCGCTAGAAAGTTTGAATTGTTCGCCGAGAGCACATAGGCGCTCCCGTTGCTCCCTGCCGCGAAGCTGTTGGGATTGTTGCGCGTTTGCTGAAAATTCAGGTTCCACTCGAGGACTTTGGTGTTGCCGTTGGCGTCCAGGTTCGGGTTGAAAGGCGCCTGGTAAAGGCTCCCCGCGCCGGGAGTCGTCGGGGTCGATACTTGCAGCTTGCCAGGAGTCGTCGTCGCTACAAGCCGCAGTTCACCGCTCGTAACCGAGGCGGTACCGGCTCCGGCGTCGAGGTTGCTCGTGTAATAGGTCGGATCAAGCGTCCCGGACGCCCACGTCTCGGTGTAGATGTCGGTCGGCGCTGCTGCTGCCAGCGCGGAGTGGGTGAACTTACCAACGTTCAGCGAAACAGTCGCAGCGGCAGCAAGAACGACGAGTCTCGAGGTACGCTTTCTGGTCATGATCTCTCCCGGGATTCGGCTAACGAATCCAGCTAAGGCGCGTCTGCATGTGGGGCGTGCGGTTCTGGAAATGTCCGGTGCTAATCAAGGACGTGTAGGAACACCGGGCGCACGCCTGTAACGTCACGTTATTTCAAAATACCACGTGGTTTGCGGTCGTCAACCAAATTGTATACAGAACCGGCCCGCGATCTGATATATTCCCTGCTGCCGACTCGACCAACACATAGTCCTGATCTGGCTGCCATTTATATAACCTGCTGATCTAACTCATCTTAGCACGATTTTTGGCGGAAATTTGATGTCTGAGGAACCCTGCAAGCAATACACCGGTCGGACCCGCCGGGAATGGGTCGCGCAGCAGATTCTTGAAGCAATTTTCACGGGCCAGTTTCGCGGGGGCGACCGCCTCGTGGAGACAGAGATCGGCGCCACCCTGGGCGTCAGCCGCACCCCGATCCGCGAGGCATTGAGCGAGCTAGTAGCGATCGGCCTGGTTGCCCTTCGGCCCAAGCAAGGCGCCCTCGTCCGGCCTTTTGGTCCCTTGCAGATCCGCGAGATGTACCACATCCGTGGGTTATTGGAGTCCGAGGCCGTTCGTGGGGCAGCCGAACGGATCAGACCAGCGGAGCTACGCCAAGTTCGCGACGAAACCCAGCAGCATCTTGAGCAGCCTCGCTCAGACACTTGGACCCCTGCCGCTGTCCGACTCGACGAGCGGTTCCACCAAATGATCGCAAGCAACTGCGGCAGCGCAAGGCTCGGAGAGGAAATTGGACGATACCGCAGTCTCGTTCAATCTATACGCACGGCCGTCGGCAACCGTGGCCGCGCACAGGAAGTGGCAATCATCGAGCATCTAAACGTCATCGATCGTTTGCTCGAACGGGACGCAACCGGCGCCGCGCGGGCGATGGCGGAGCACATTCAGCGAGGAACCGAGGCCGCTATCGGCACCTTCTTCTCGCCGGCGATGTTGCCGGTCAGCTAAAGGCTCGCACCTTTGCGCACCTGGTGAAATAATAAGATTGAGTTTGCGGTTTCGCTTAAGTCTTGTATACAATTTAAACGAAACGATTCGGCTCCATCCTGCTTAGCGGAGGTTTCATCGATGTTCCGGTTCCAAGAACGACGTCTCCGCCTCGGTTTCACGCTCGTCGAACTGCTGGTCGTCATTGGCATCATCGCCGTGTTGATCGGCATTCTGCTGCCGACGCTGGCGCGCGCCCGCGAAGCCGGAAAGCGCACTGAATGTCTCAGCAACCTGCGCACGATGTATCAGTTCCTCAAGATCTACGAGGTCACCTACAAGGGCGCCTCCCCGCTGGGCTTTGGTGGGCTGGAGATGCAGGCGAACTACTTCGTAACCCGTGGCGGATCGGCAATGCCGTCCATTGCCGGGACCACGATTCGCTATGTCGGCCTTGGGTTGCTCTTCGCTTCCAACGTCGCGAAGGAGGGCACGTCCGGTGGAAAGGCGTTTTTCTGCCCAAGCTTTCAAGGTGACGTGAATCACGACTACGGCAGCGAGTCGAACCCCTGGCCCCCGAGCAACCCCTTTTACGACGGGAGCTCCACCCCAAAACATGGCTGCCGACTGTCATACAGTCAGCGCCCCATAACGACGGCCGTGCCATCTCCGGGCTTTCCCGGCCGCTATGACTACTATGCAGTTCAGTACGATAAAGACACACCCAATTGGCCACCAAAGATGGACCCGCGCCGCTGGCCGACCGGGACCTGGGGCACCGCGAGCTATACGTTCCCGAAGCTGGCAAAGCTGAAGAACGTCGCAATCATTTCGGACATCAACTCCGGTGAAGGCCGCCTGGTCATCGGGCACAAGAAGGGAATGAATGTGCTCTACAACACCGGCGCGGCACGGTTCATCGATATCAAGAGCAGCACCGATCTGGGGGGCGTCCGGAATGATCTCGCGAGTCTTATCGCGGCTGAGACCGGCTACGGTTCGGGCTTCGACAAGACCCAGGTTCAGATTTGGATGACCCTCGACGCGCAGTAGCTCCGTCAACAACCCACTACAAAAAGCAAACTCCTGACGCACCTCGCGATGCGCCAGGAGCTTTTGCTTTGCAATCGAGCGATACCGCTACTTAACCCGACGACGACGGCCGAAGAGACCACCGGCGGCGAGGCCTAGCAGGCCCAGGCTCGCGGGCTCGGGGACCGCGCTGACGCCGCTCAGGCCCGCGGGTGCGGCGGCATTGAACGGGTTGCCCTGCGCCGGACCGAAGTTGCCGTCGATGATGAAGTAGTCATCGCCGTCGACGATGTCGTCGTAGTTGAAGTCACCGCTGAAATACCGCTTGTCGTCGTCTGGATTCTTGCCGTAGTTGGAGTCGATCTGGAAGTAATCGTCAGCGTCGAGCGTCCCGCTGAGGTTCGCGTCGCCGCCCCAGGTGTACATGACCAGCGTGTCATTGGCGCCGGGCGTTTGACCGCCGAAGGTGCTCTTGCCGAGTTGGGTGTTCGAAACAACTGCGAGGGTCGTGGCAGTGCTGTTATTCGCGGCGGCCTCGCTGGTGACGATGCCACTGCCATCCCAGAGCGGTCCGTTCGCACCTGCCGTGCCCTGCCCACTGACGACGAGGGTCTGGACGTCGGTCACGGAACTGGTGGTGATCAGCTTATTGTCTTTCAGATCGATCTTGCCAGCGGGGACGGTTACAGCGCCCGTTTTCACAACGCGGTCGTTGGTCCCACTGTGAGCCACTTCGAGCGTGCCGGCGTTGACGGTAACGGACGATGAACTCAGCAGATTGCTGGCAAGCGTCAGCTTACCGTCGTTGACGGTGGTGGTGCCGGTGTAGGTATTGGCGGTTCCGGACATGATCCAGGTGCCGGTACCGTTCTTGACGACGCTGGTGGCGCCGCCGGCTCCGTCGCCGAGGCTCGGGGCGAGTGTGTTGGCGCCGGTGCTTGTACCGGTCAGGGTAAACGTGCGCGCCCCGGTACCGGTCAATACAGCGGCGCTGGTATTGGTGAAGTTGATCGCGGCGTTGCTCGCGCCGCTGCCGTCGAGAGTCCCGCCTAGATTGGTGATCGTGAAAAGCCGGTCGGTCGTGCCGGGGGTGTTCGCAATCGTTCCATCACCGATGTATCGGAGCGTGCCGCCGTTGAAGAGGAGCTTGGATGCGAGGCTCGGCGTCAAACCCAAGGTATTCTGAAAGCCGATGGTGCCGGCGAAGCTAGTTGCGGCGGTCGTGCCGACGGCTGGCGCAGACAAGGTCAAAGTATTGCCTGCGATCGCGGTGATGGTGGTCCCGGGAGTGATATTCCCAAAATTGTTGACCGCCATTCCGACCTGTAAGCCCGTGGCATCGGAAACGGTCACGGTATTCGAAGCGTTTGTAGCGGTCACATCGACCACTTTGGCGCCGTCCGCGATCGACTTAATCTCGAGCACGCCGGCGGTCAAGCGGGTGTATCCGTTGAAGGTGCTGTTGGTACCCGCCAGCGTCCACGTGCCGCTGCCGATCTTCGTGACGCCACCGCTATTGGCGGGATTCGAACCTTGAAATTGGCCGGAGAAAGTGAAATTGGTGGCGTCGCCTACATCCAGTTGGCAGGCGCCGACATTGCCCATGACGACGATGCCACTCGTGTCCCCGGGATCATCCGCAACCGACGGAATGGTAGCGTTGCCCGATAACCGCAATTCCAGTGAGGCGCCGTCTCCGATGTAGACCCTGCTGTTAGGCGAAGGCTTACCGGCGATTGCGGTGGTGCCGAACGCAAGAAGGCCGCCGAGGATTCGCGTATCTCCGCTGTATGTGTTTCCGGTGCTGGCGAACATCACTCGGCCGCTGCTGGTCTTGGTGACACCACCACCGACGCCGGAGACTGCGCCAATGAAGGTCGTACCGACCGTGGCGTCGAATGTCCTGACGCTAGTGCCCAGGTCTAACGTCCCCAGGAACACATGGTTGGAAGTCCTGAAGTTGATTTCCGGAGCCGTTGTGAAGCTGACGTTGCCGGACCAGGTCATGTCGCTGGCATTCGTGATTCCACCAAACAGCGTCGACCCGATGGTTGCGGTGCCGGCGAGAACCATGCTGATGTTGCCGGGGATCGTACGGGTACCGCGCCCTTGGAACGTCCCCCCGGCGAGTGTAAGAGTGATCGCGCCGCTGGAAGAAGAGCCCAGCGCATTCGAGTTTGCCACTGTAAGCCTACCGCCATTCAGTGTAACACCGCCGCTGAATGTGCTGGTATTCCCCGCCAGTTCGGTTCCACCGCTATTGACCACCAGTGCCATTGTGCCGGCGCCACCGCGAATCTGTCCGACGAAACTGGTTTGCCCGGTCCCTCCGACGTTCACAACGTTGACCGCGGCGCCACCGGTGATGTTGACCTGCGTGCTGGAGACCGCCCGAAAGCTCAACGGGTTGTCAGAGTTATTTGTGATATTCAAGCTGCCGTCAGCGGTGACGATGTTGATGTTGCCATTGGAGGCGGTATCGGCAATGTTGACGGTTCCCGGCCCGCTCCCAACGGAGATCCCCCCGCTTACGTTGAAGACCTGATTGTTCACGGGCACGCCGGAGGCGCCGTTCAACAGGTTCGTGATGGCGGTATTTGTGAAACTCAAGGTGTCGACGGACTGAACGCCGTTTAGAAAGACATTCTTGTCGCCATGGGCGCCGGCTGCGTTAATGATCGCGGTGTCACCTGCGACGGGAAAGGTCAGGCCCGCTCCCGCGGTCGGAGTCCAATTGGCGTTGACGTTCCAGTTCCCCGAAGCGGCCGTATTCCACTCGTAGGTCGTCTGTGCGTCGGCAGCTCTTGCGCCCGCTAAGGCGGCCGCGCAGCATGCTGTGGAAAGGACATAACGGCGGCTACGGATCACGGCGCGCATGGACCGGCGGGATTTGCTCACTCTCATCAGCTCTCCTCCAAATTGGCCTCGCCCGATAATGATTCAGATTCACCATACCACCGGGTGGGGCGCAGTCAATTACGTTGTATACGATCTTGCGGCCTGGGTGGTTCAATAATATAGGATATCTCGTTCGGGGAATTGTATACATAACCGTGGCCCCCGGACCGCTTTTATCGGACCTGCCCTCCTCTTTTCAGCAGAGGCCGCTTCGCTAATATAAACGGCCGATAATCGACCCCGCCGGGTCATGAATATGAGGTCGGTGGGTGGTCCGAGAACATTTCGCGTGGCACAGTGATTGCCCGGGGACTGTCAATTCGGAAGTTCTATTTGTTACCGGAGCATGTGCCATGGACGTCGGCATCACGAAGTCGCACAAGAGTCATCCAGTTCACTTCATCACCGGACTTTTCGTCGTCACGACGATGTTCAGCGCCGCCATGTTCGCGGTCCGCTCGCTCATCATGCATTGAGCCCCTTTTTCCGCTCGGTCACACGATCAGGTTTTGAAGCCGAGCACATCCGTCATTCCGTAGCGCCCCTTTTTCTGATTGGCGAGCCACTTGGCGGCGCGCAGCGCGCCCAAGGCGAACGTGTCGCGATTGGTTGCGACGTGCGTGAGTTCCAGGCGCTCGCCCAGAGCTGCGAAATAGGCTGTGTGCTTGCCGACTTCGTCGCCGATGCGGAGCGAGTGGGTTGGAATCTCTTTCCGACCAGACGCTTTCGTGATCGCTTCCGCCAGGCCGCTTGCGGTGCCGGAGGGCGCGTCTTTCTTGAATCGGTGATGCGCTTCAACGATCTCGATGTCGTAATCGGCGCCCAACGTCTTTGCGACCTCGGCGGCGATGCGGAAGAGCAGGTTCACGCCGACGCTCATGTTCGGCGCCTGCAAGACGGGAATCTCGTTGGCGGCGCGGTCAATGGCTTTCTGGTCGTCTGCAGTCAGGCCCGTTGAGCCAATGACCATCGCGACCTTGCGCTTGCGACAAACGTCCAGCCAGTGACGCATGCCTTCAGGCGACGTGAAATCGATCAGCAGCCTCGGCTCGCTTGCGACATCTTTGTCTTCTGAGGCGAGCGATTGAACGACCTGAAGCTGTGGATCCTGCTCGGCGAGCGCGATCAGGCGCGTGCCCATACGGCCGCGTGCACCGGTGATCGCGATTGGAATGACCGGGTCCTTTGCCATGGGCGTCAAAACTCCCGAACGGGCACATTCGACTTGTGCGCCTTGATGTTCACGCCCGAAAGCACTTTCGGGTCGCCGCCCATCGCTTTGATGATCGATTCCAGATCGTCATCGACCGGCACCGGGCGATTGACCAGTTTCCCCTTGGGCTCCTCGCGCGGCGCGAGGTCCTGGGCCGCTTTCATGTCGATGCCGGTGTGGTATTTCACCGTCGCGTTGGCGTCTTTGAGCTCATGGCCGGTGAGGATGCAGACGACGTCCTCGTCCTTCGAAATGACCTGCTCATCAAGCAGCTTGTGCAGCCCCGCCACGCTGGCGGCGGATGCGGGCTCGCAGCCGAAGCCGTAGCGGGCCACGAGGGCACGATGTTCGAGGATGTCATCATCCGGAATCTCGCGCACCACCCCGTTCATCACGTCCAGCGCACGCAGGGCCTTGGCCAGATTCACGGGCCGACCGATTTCGATGGCGCTGGCGACGGTGTGCGGGCGGTAATTCGATTCATCGAGCGAAGCGTAGTGCTTCTGAGCGATTTCCTGGTCCCAATTCCCGCTATTCCATTTCGCGCCGCGCTGGGAGAAGAGGACGTTGAGCGTGTTAGCGCCGCTGGCGTTGATGACCGCCAGGCGCGGGATCTTTTTAATCAACCCCAGCTCCTTCATCTCCATGAAAGCCTTGCCGAAGGCCGAGCAGTTGCCCAGGTTCCCGCCCGGCACGATCACCCAGTCCGGCGGCTGCCAGTCCCGCGCTTCCAGAATCCGATACATGATCGACTTCTGCCCCTCCAGGCGGAACGGGTTCACGCTGTTCATCAGGTAGATGCCCATGGCGGGCACGTCGACGGCGATCTGTCTGATCCGGCGGAGGCAGTCGTCAAAATCCCCCTGAATTTGCAGCGTCAGTGCGCCATAATCGAGGGCCTGCGATAGCTTTCCAAACGCGATCTTGCCCGAGCCGATGAAGACGATTCCCTGTACCTCGGCGAACGCCGCGAAGAGCGCAAGCGAGGCGGATGTATTTCCTGTCGACGCGCACGCGACCTTTTTCGCGCCGACCATGCGCGCGTGCGTGAAGGCGGCAGTCATGCCGTTGTCTTTGAAGCTGCCGGAGGGGTTCAGCCCCTCATATTGAAGCTGAAGCCGGCCGGGCTTCATGTTGAGCTGCTTCGCGAGCAGGTCGGCGGTTTGCAGAACGGTTCGCCCTTCGCCGACGGTGACGATCTCCTCTTCGCTGCGATAAAAGGGCATCAGCTCGCGGAAGCGCCAGACACCGGAGAAATCATTTCGGCCGGATGCGCCGGTGCCTTTGGTCGACCAGCGGTGCTCGAAAAAGTCGAGCTTTTTGGGGAGCGCGAGCTTGCTCCAGTCGTAGCGGATGTCGAGCAATCCGCCACACTTCGTGCAGGCAACGCGGGCCTCATCGATGGCGTAAGTGGCGGCGCAGGAAGGGTTGATGCACTGTTGGAAAGCGGTCTCTGACATCGTTGCTGCAGTGTAAGTGCGCGGGCGGTCAGTCTCAATTGGCTGGCGCGGTTGAGCTGATCGACCGGGGGTGGAAGTTTGGGGACATTTTTTATTTTTCTAGTGACCGCGTTTGGCGCGGGCGAGGTCGCGCTTACGCTGCCGCTCGGTCGCGTTGTGGAGGGCGCGCTTCTCGAGCCAACTGAGACTGTTCATGCCCTGCGCGGAGACCTTGGCCAGGATCTGGTCGATCCTTTCCTGCTCGGCAAGAACAGTCTGCCGTTCTTTTTCCGCGCGTTTCGCAGCGGATTTGCTGGCTTTCCTCACTCTGGCGGTGAGCGGCTCGTGAGCGGCGGCGTAGATGCCTTCGTCTTCCTGGAATGCCCACGGGCCCTCGGTGATGAGCATTCGCCGCATGTTCAGGCAGTTCGTAAAGCAGGAGAAGGCGATGAAAAGAAGCAGCACCCCGCCGAGCATTGAACCGAAGGTCGCCACCGCAACCAAGGCCATTAGCACCGACCCGACAAGTCCGACGTTTACTGTGATAAGCATCGATTTGTAGTAGCCCAGCGGCTTCCAGAGGATCGCCTGCAGAAGTTGCCCACCGTCGAGCGGAAAGACGGGGAGCAGGTTAAACAGCAGGAGCGCATAGCTGACGGCATAGAAGAGGAAGAAGTAGCTGGAGAGTTGCAGCCAGCCGGGAGAGAAATCGACCGCCCGCGAAAACGACCAGGGCCCCAGCGGCCAGTAACCGATGGTGAAGAACAAACCGACGCCGCACAGCAGGCAAATGACCACGTTCACCAGCGGGCCGCCGGCGACGGTGACGAATTGGGACCAGGGATTTCGCCGCGCGTACGCCATCGCCAGGCCGCCCAATGGCGTCATCAAAATCTCTTCCGCGGTTCCGCCAGTCATGCGGGCGGCGAAGCAGTGTCCAAACTCGTGCAGCAAAATCACCGCAAAGAGCACGACCACGCTTTGCACGCGCAGGGCGGCCGTGCTCCCCTGGCCGAAACCGAAGAGCAGGACCAGTGCGATCAGAACGACCAGGCTGGCATGGGCGCGGACGCGGATGCCGAAAACCGTGAAGAGCGGGATGGAGCCGGTCAACAGCCACATCAGCGGGTTGCCCGTCGAGCCACCCCCGTCCCGGTAGTAATGTCGGTCCTGAAAAGCCATGCGTAACGTCCGTGTCTCAGAATCCGCGCCGCGCTTAGGCAGCGGGTTCACATTCTTCGTCTTAGCGTTTTGTGCGTAGGGTGCGGTCGTACATCAGCAGGGTTGCGATTGTTTTCCCATCGTGCAGCTCGCCTCGGTCGATCATCGCGAGCGCTTCGTCGTACGGTGTCGGCATCAGCTCGATGTCCTCGCCTTCTTCAAGCGCCTGCTGCTGCGGCTCAAGATCGTAGGCGGCGAAGGCGTACATCTTCTCACTGAGAATGCCCGGGGTGGTGAAGAAGTTGCCGATGGGTTTCAAACGACCAGCGAGGTAGCCCGTTTCCTCCAGCAGCTCCCGCCCGGCGCAGTTGATCGGATCCTCATTCTTCTCCAAGGTGCCGGCGGGGAGCTCGATCAGGATCTGCCCGATCGGGTAACGATAATTTCTGATCAGCATGATCTGATCGTCGGGCAGAAACGGGAGAATGCAGACCGCGCCCGGATGCACAACCACTTCGCGCACATACCGCGACGTGTCATCCTCCACATCGCTCTGCAGGTGATGCAGCTCCAGGCGGATTTTCTTCCCCTTGTACAGAACCTGGCGGTCGATGAGGCGTGAACCCATGGTTTAGCTCCGCTGCGATTATACTTCCGCCGCACGATGCACGGCGACGACCTGCTGACCTTGATCGTACAGATTATCCTGATCCTGGCGCTGAGCCGGATCGTGGGGATGCTCTTCGCACGCGTCCATCAACCTCAGGTGATCGGTGAGATGGTGGCGGGGATCATGCTCGGCCCGTCGCTGCTCGGGCTGGCGTCGCCCGTGATGTACCAGACGCTTTTCCCGCGCGAAAGCATCGAATATCTGCGCCTTTTCAGCCAGTTCGGGGTCATCTTCTTCCTTTTCCTGATTGGATTGGAATTCGACCCCAACCTGGTGCGCCGCCGTGGCCGCGCTGCGCTGGCGATCAGCGCGGCCAGCATTGCGATGCCGTTCGCGATTGGCGTGGGGATGACGTTCTGGCTTTACCCGCGCCTCTTCGTCGACGCGGAATCCAAGCGCTTTCTGCCGACCGCGTTGTTCATGGGGGCGGCGATCAGCGTGACGGCGTTTCCGGTGCTGGCGCGAATCCTTTCCGAGCGGAACCTTCACAAATCAGAGGTCGGCGCCATCTGCATTACCGGGGCAGCGGTCAACGACGTGATCGCGTGGTGCATGCTCGCGTTTGTCGTCGCAGTGTCGCAATACGATCCAGACCTAGGGCCGGTCGCAGCGGTGATGACGGCCATCATGGCGGTGGGATATGTCGCCTTCATGTTGCTGGCGGTGAAGCCATTTTTGCGACGTTTGCAGGCCATTTACGACCGCCGCGGCGGGTTGAGCCAGAACGTCATGGCGACGGTGTTTCTGCTGATCCTGGCGTCGGCTTATACGACGGAAAAAATCGGCATTCACGCGCTCTTCGGCGCCTTTCTCATGGGTTGCGTCATGCCCAAAGGGTCGCGTTTCGTACGCGATCTGAGCGAAAAGCTTGAGGATTACACGGTCGTTTTCCTGCTGCCGATCTTCTTCGCCTACGCGGGGCTCAGCACCGATCTGACCCTCATTTTCACCAGCCGGCAATGGGGATACGCGGGGCTGGTGATCGCGGCGGCGTGCGTCGGGAAGATAGGGGGCGCCGCCCTGGCGTCGCGCGTGAGCGGGCAGCCGTGGCGCGAATCGGCGGCGATCGGAGTCCTCATGAACACCCGAGGACTGATGGAGCTGATCATCCTGGGCGTCGGGCTTTCGCTGGGCGTGATCAACCAGAATGTCTACGCCATCATGGTGATCATGACGCTGGTCACCACGGCCATGACAACGCCGCTGCTGGCGCTGGTCTACCCAGAGGAAAAGCTTCGCGCCAAGCCCGCTGACGCGCCAACGGGTCGAAAGCGCTTCTCGGTACTGATTCCGATCTCTGATCCGACCAGCGGCGCGCCGCTGGTCTCCATCGCATCATCGCTGGGGGGCACGGCTGAGGAACGCAAGTTGTTCGCGTTGCATTTGCGTCGTCCGGAGGAACGCGATGCGTATCGCGCGGGTCTGGATGACGCGCCGCTGGTCGATCCGGTACTCGAGCCGCTGCTGGAACGGGCGAGGACGGAAAAACTCGAGGTCGAGCCAATTTCGTTCGTCAGCCGCGACGTACCCGGCGACATCGCCAGCTTCGCGCGCTCGCGGCAGGTCGATCTGCTGCTGATGGGATTTCACAAGCCCGTGTTCGGTCGTGCAATCCTCGGCGGGACGGTCCACCGCGTGCTGAGCGATGTACCAACCGATGTCGGAATCTACGTAAAGCGCGGGGACGACGACGTCGCCGGGCGCATCCTCGTGCCCTATCTTGGCAGCACGCACGATCGCCTGGCGCTGGAGCTCGCGCAGCGACTGGCGAAGGCGACGGCCGCAAAGATCACGGTGCTGCATGTCGTGCCGCCCCGGCGTGGAAGCGAGCAGGAAGTCCTGGGCGCGAAGGCCGCGGTCGATCGCGTCTTCGCCGAGCCCGGACAGGAATCTCCGGTGCGGTTTGCGGTGATGGAAGATGATTCACCCGTCGACGCCGTGCTGCGCGAAGCGGAGGCGCATGACCTCGTGATCATCGGTGTCGCCGAGCAGTGGGACCTCGAGTCACATTTGTTTGGATTTCGTCCACAGCGGATCGCGTTAGAGTGTCCCAAGAGTCTTTTGATCGTGCGAAAGTTTGGGAAATCTGCGCGTCCCAGTGCCGTGGTCACTTAAGCGACCACGCCGCCAAACAACGCGACGATACTCCTACATCTTGAGCGACCTGAGCCACGGACACACAACAGATTGTGGAAAAGTGGTTGAAAGTCGGATTTTTTGTTGCGTCGTGAATTTGAATCGTTATACCTCCTTTTTCAGCGGGGTCGGATGGGTGCCGTCACGAAGTACCGGATGATTGCAATCGATTTGGACGGCACCCTGTTGGCCCCGGATGGCAAGGTGACCGAGCGGACCAAGTCAGCCATTCACCGCTGCCTGTCGGCCGGGATTTTGATTTGTTTCGCGACCGGTCGGAACTGGACCGAAAGCAGGACGGTGATCGACACCGTCGCCCATCACGACCATGCCGTCTTCGCCGGCGGCGCGATTGTGATTGATACGAAACAGGAGGCGATCCTGCACCGACAGATGGTCGATCCTCAGCTTGCCCGCGAGGTCTGCAAAGTCCTCGAAGACGCCGGCCATGCGGTGCTGGCATTGCAGGAGACGTCGGCGGCGGGTGTCGATTATCTGGTCAGCGACGAGATCCCGGAAAACGCCGAGACGCTGCAGTGGATGAGCGCGACCAACGCGAAGGTGCATCACGTGAGCGGGCTTGCGCAGCATCCGCACGAGCACACGCTGCGGCTGGGGATCGTTGCTGCCCCGCCCGAGTGCGAAAAAGTCGCCGCCACGCTGACCGAGCGGTTTGGCGAACGGATTTTGTTGCAGCGGATTTTTGTTCCCAGCGCCAAGGTCGAAGTATTGGAGATCTTCGACCCGGGCGTAAACAAGTGGGAAGGCATTCAGCACGTGGCCCGTCGCCATGGAGTTGAACGCCATGAGATCATCGCGATCGGTGACGACGTGAACGACCTGCCAATGCTGAAGCAGGCGGGCCTGGGCGTGGCGATGGGAAACGCGCGGCCGGAGATTCAGCAGGCGGCGAAGAAAGTGATCAAGTCGAACCGCGAGGACGGCTTGGCGCAGTTTCTGGAAGAGCTGGTCCGCGAGCAGGCCGTCGAGCCGGCGCCGGTCTAGCAAAGGCGTAAAACATTTCAGCGCCGGGCGGAGCCGGGCGACATTTCGAATCAGCCCAGCCGTATCGGGTGGCCGAAGCATGGACGGTTGCGAAAGGACTCGCAGGCTCTGACGGCCGGCATGCATGGAATGTGTGCCGGCCGTTTTTTCGTTTTAATCAATCGCTGCAAGGACTTGGTCCAGCGCCTTCAGATAGAACTTTGAGATATCGCCGGTCTTGTTCTTCAGCTCAACGATCATCTTGTGATTGACGGTATGGAAATGGTCCGCCGGCCAGACCCCCAGATGCTCCCCCCAGGTCGAGCTTTTCACTGAGACCAGGCAGTCGTTATCCCCCTCAGCCGCGGTGATGAGCTTGTGCGCGTGAACCGCGAACGGCGGCACGCGATGCCACGGCCTGGCGGCGCTCACGCTGAAATACTGCACGCCCGGCGCATTCTTGATCTGCCGATTGAACTGCCGGCAGCTGGCGGTGGTCAGATCCGATAGCGCCTGAACATCGAGGCCCAGCATTTTCATCAGCCGGAGCCCGCCCAGCCGCTTGCCGATATTCTGCAGTGCCCAGTCGGCGTACGGCGTACCGCGGTGCGGCGTGGTGACCGTCAGCAACGCCGCCACCTGGTCGTCCATTCCCAGCTTGCTGATCATGTACCGCGCATCCAGCCCGCCCATCGAGTGGGCGATCAGCAGGAACCGTCCACGCTCCATGTTCAGCGGTTTCAGGCTCCGCAGGATCTGCTCCTTGAGCTGGCGGGCGCGCAGCTCGACTGAACCCGTTGGATGCACGTGCGGAACGATCACGGCGTGCCCGCGCTCGCTGATCGCGCGGTCAATCCCGCGAAAATAGGACAGCTTCACCGGCCCGAGCTTGATGTCGCCGAGCCCCATGAAGCCGTGATGCAGGACGACGGGGATCATGTGTCGCAGACGAATTGATGCACGGCCGACGCGAATTCGGACGCCCACTGCACCAGCCAGTCGTGGCTGCCGGACTCAAATATCTTCAGCCGGGATGAAGGAATCAAACGGTGCAGCCGCAAGGCCGCATCGACGCGAAAGGTCAGATCCAGCTTCCCCCAGGCGACCAGCGTCGGCACGCGCACCTGGGGCGCGACCCCCGTGCAATCGGTGAGCGTCGCCAGGCGGATCTGGTGCGCCACGGTCGCGCGATGGACGAAGGTGTTGTAGAAAACATCGCGCAGCGCGTTCATGCTGAACGGCGCTTCCATGACACCGTCGACAAATCGCCCCACCGCCAGCCGCCAGAGCGGCGCCGGGGCAAATCCCGTCGAATCCGCGAGGATCAGCCGCGAGATGCGATCCGGGTGCTGCGCCGCTGCCAGCAGCCCCACGGGGCCGGAATTTGAATGCGTCAGCAGGGTGACGCGCCCCAGTTGCAGGCGATCGAGCAGGCGGATGAGGAAATCCGTGTATTGCTGATGGCTCCATGGTTCCGACAGCCGAGAACCCTCGCCGGTACCCGGCGGTTCGATCGCCATGGTCGTAATCCGTTGGCGCAGACGATCGGTCAACCAGCGATACGTTCGCGCCCGCACCAGCATGCTGGGAAGCAGGACCAATGGCGGTCCAGCGCCGCTTTGCTCGACGAGGGCGCGATGTTTTTCAACCTCGACAACACGGATGATTCGCCTGGGTGCCATGATCGCGCAATGCGGCGGGTTGTGCGGCGCCTGCCGGTTATGCGGTCCACATTAACCGCACCGGCCAGACGCAAAAGCGCCATAAGCGTCGACGGTTGACCAACTTCCGCGTTTGGCGGTTCCTTTCGTGAGAACTCCTTCATTGTCGTTGTCTTAGCCCCGGTTTGAGGTTAGATTTTCGCCACGTGGGTGGAGCATTTCCGTCAGGATGACGGGCCACTTCAACGCCAGCTGCTATGAATGCCACGGCCGTGCTGAATCTTGCGTTGCCCGTGTTCTGCCACGGGCAGACGAGCCCCCATCGCCTTGCGCTGGTGGTCGAGGGGAAGAACTACACCTACGCGGAGCTGGCGGCGGCGGCGTCGCGGGTGGCGGGATGGATCCGGTCGTGCGTGGAGAGTGGCGCCGATGCCCCGCCGCGCGTGGGGATCATCGGCTCGCGCTCCTTCGAGGCCTACGCGGGCATCCTCGGAACGATCTGGGCCGGCGGGACGTACGTGCCGCTCGGCGCCAAGCCACCGGCCGATCGGATGAACAACATCCTCAAGCGGATGAGGCTCGATGCGTTGATCATCGATGCCGCGGGGGCAACGCGACTCCATGATCTCAGCGCCGACGCCCCGCAGTGCATTCTCACGCCAGAGTCGTGGAAAGACGCGCTGGCGAAATCTGACGCGCCGTCTCCAGCTCCCGTGAAACCGAATCAGCCCGCCTACGTGATCTTCACATCCGGAACAACGGGCGTACCCAAGGGCGTGATCGTTCCCTACGGCGCGGCCGCCCATTTCCTGCAGAGCATGCGGGCGATCTATCACCTCACGCCCGACGATCGCGTCGCGCAGTTCTTTGAGCCCACATTCGATGTCTCGGTGAGCGAGATGTTCGCCTGCTGGGATGCCGGCGCATCGCTGCACACCGTGCCCGCGACCAAGCTGATGGCGCCGGGCGGATTCCTGGCGGCATCGCAAATCACGTTCTGGCATTCAGTTCCGTCGGCGATCCTGATCATGCGGCGGACGAAGCAACTGCAGCCGGGATCGCTCCCCAAGCTGCGCGTCGCGATCTTTGGCGGCGAAGGTGTGCCGGTTGAATCGGTCCAGGAATTTCAACGCACCGCGCCCAACTGCCTCGTGGACAACCAATACGGCCCGACCGAAGCGACCGTCGCCTGCCTGCGTCAGGCGTTGACCGATCCGCCCATCGAGACCGCCGACCGCGGCACCCTGGCGATCGGGCGGGCGTTCGCGGGGCTGGAGGCGGCAATTGTCGGGCCTGATCTGGAATTCCTCGGCGACGGACAGACGGGCGAGCTCGCGGTGAGCGGGCCCCAACTGGCGATCGGTTATTTCGGCGACGCGGAGCAGACCGCGCGGCGCTTCCCGACGCTGGACCATCCCAAGCTCGGCAAATCGCGCTGGTACCTGACCGGCGACCTCGCCTATCGCGATGAAAATGGGCGATACTTTCCAGCACATTGGGATCCTAAGCTTAGAATTCCACGTGGACAAGTTGTCGCG
>JADMIO010603895.1_pt1 | contig 84223 bp, 70 predicted proteins | sample 8958161 | NCBI WGS metagenome assembly JADMIO01 (sample SAMN16585339, study PRJNA669376) | soil metagenome | isolation source: Crop rotation soil | place: USA: Cullars Rotation, Alabama | collected 2011 | reverse complement strand
CCGCGACTTCAAGTCACGTGAATTCCAAGCTTCGGATCCCACTGTGCTGGAAAGGGCTTGCCGTCTTCACCCGTGGCGATCTTGCCGTCCTCACCGACTCGAAACACGTCGACCACATGCCGGCCGAATCTCATGAGTGGGGCATACCCTTCGCTTTGAAGTTGAGCGGCACGGGATGCGAGCGAATTGATCGTATCGCGAGCCTTGGCCAAGGTGTTCAACCGGGCATGGATGTGCTCAATGGCTTCGGCGTTCTCCTCCCGTTCCCTCTCTGTGGTTGTCCTTTTGTCTGTCAATTCCACAAGCTGAGTTCGGGTCGATTCGATAAGCTCGCGGAAGGTCTCGCGATAGTGCGTGAGGGTTTCCGGCAGTCCGGCTCTGGCGTCGATTGCAACCGGCACCTTCACAGTAACGGCGATCCTGTGCATTTCCGTGGCGGCGAGGTCTTGGACCGATTGATTGATCGACGCGCGCGCTTCCTCATACATCTCGACTTGGCGGTCGGTGAAACCCAGAGCTTTGAGTTCGCTGGACGGATACTCTCGGCCGCTTATCAGCGTACCTTCCCAGATTTTGGCTTGGACCTTCACCATATCCTTGGCGCGCTGAGCAGCATGAACAACGTTTTGCATTGCCTGCCGCATGTTGTCGGTCTTGGGCAGAATCGACGGCGCCAGGTCGGCGGCACGCATGGCGAACAACGCCGTATCCTTGATGTAGTCCTGTACCCGGTCGAATACCTTCTTGAATCCAGGGTGCTTGTACGAGCCGTCGCTGTTCTTGGCGTAGGCGATTCCGAACTGAGTGCCGACAGTCTTGTTCCAGGTCGACAGCGGATCTCCGGTGCGCATTACGTCACCAACGTAGTTCGTCGCCTTGCCGAGCAGATCGTCGCGAGCCTTGAGCTCGTTGAGACGATCCTCGGCGGCAGAGATGAACCGGCCCTTTTCGTCGCGGGCTTTGCTGGCCAAGAACTCCGGCGTGGATTGGCGCACTGTTACCCCGTCCGACTTGCTCGCGGCACCTTCCTGAACGAGGGCATGGCCAATTTGCAAGGCTTGGCTCAGCGCAGTGTGTGATTCGCGGGTAAGCCCGAGGATCGACCGTACGATATTGACGAACCAATCGAACGCGCTCTTGGCGGTGAGCCCGTGCTTCGCCGGGATCGCCATCAATTCCCGCTGGAATTCCGGGTTCGAGAATGCTTCGGCAATGAATTCGTGAACCGATTCGAGGCCGTAGGCGTTGCGATCGAAGGTTCCGAACTGCTTGACGTGGGCATACAACGCTTTCATCTGCGTTGCCGGGAGACCATCGCGCTTCGTCGCCTGGTATACGGCGCTGTGCATTAATTCGTGAAGTGCGTCGTGTTCGAGGGTCCGCGGATTGAACAGGACGACGCTGTTCGTGTCCGGTTCGTACATCGCGTCGAGCAGGGACTTCGGCACGCCGGCAGGCAGTTGATCGTCCTTGTAGTCCTCTACGCTTCCGAACTTGATCGTCGGATTGACGCCAGCCTTCGCGAGCATCTGCGCGATTGCCTTGTTCAGTGGCGATTCGGACTTGGCGGCGATGGTATCGAGCAAGGCTTTCGCATTCGCGCCCGCTTGGACTTGCGCATGCAAAGTATCGCTGAGCGTACTTGTGGCCCCAGCTCCCGCACGGCCGATGCTGGCAAACCGATGCTGAGAGTTCAGTTCGACCGTGCCCTCATTGGCCATGCTCGTTCTGCCGTAGAACGCATCCAACAGTTTTACATCCCGACCATTCGCCGCCAGGGCCGACCCCATATTGAAGGCCGCACGTTGTGCCTCCAGCAAAGTGCCGTCCCTGGTGTTGAAATTGATCATTGCCGCGGATGCGCCGGACTTGGCTGCGGCATTCATCAGCGCACCGAATCCGAGTGTCGGATCGCCGCTTCGCAAGGCACTCATTTGCTGGATCGACATCGGCTGGAACGCGACCGGGAAATGCTGTGCGTTGAGCAACACCACGCCAGTTTTCCCGTCGGTGATCTTTGGCATCGCCTCCAACGCGGCGCGCGGCCCTGAGATATTCGGGCCCAGCGTTGCCGTGCGGAAATATTGCCGCTCCGTGATCGGCACCGAATACGTTCGCCCGGCTGCCGGAATTGCGAACGGTGAGCCTTGTTGCGCTCCAGTGCTATCCAGCAAAACCGATCGTTTGCCGGCAATGATGACGTGGCCTTCGACGGCGATCCCGAGGTCGCGGCCGAATGATTTACCAATCTGCTCCGTCAGCATCCGGTCAGCACGGGAAGGTTCGGGCAACCCGCTGGGATGGTTATGCGCCATCCAGATCTTCGCCGCGTCAGGCGTCTGATAAACAGCCTTCGCGACGATGGCCGGATAGACCGAAGTCTGCGATTCGGCGCCAGAAAACAGCGGGAGATAAGTCAGCGGCCTGTCGTTCTTGTCGAGAACGAGAACTGCGAAGTGCTCACGCGGCGCTTTGCGCATCGCCGCGAAGACGTGCGCGGCTTGTTCCGCCGACTGGATACGCTCAAAGCCGAGCGCGACGTGCCCGTGCTTTACCGGCCGGACTTCGGTCGCGAATTTACCCGATACTTCGGCGGCGGGGTGTACGTTCCCATTCTCGGTTGGGAGCTTTGGTCGAGCTGCTCCTCTGTCGGTGGATATGGAATTTCCGAAGAGGTCTTTGGAATAGCCTTGGGGGTCTGGGGTTGCGAGCGCGAGGTCTCGATTGCTTTGGCTACTTTCAGCGTGAGTGCTTTCCTGCGCCGCCAGGTTTCCGCGTGTGATTTCATGGCCGCTATCCGGAAGTGATGCTCGACCATACTCCGAAGGCTCTCCTTCCGCAACGCGGGATTCGCCTCGATCACGCAGCTGCGCTACCAATTCGGGATGGAGCGCCCAGTTTTCCCACCGCCCTTGTTCTGCGCGCAGTTCGGCGATGCGCTTCTGAATGCCCGCAGGATCAGCCACGTCGACGCCGAAACGCTTGGCGATGTCTGGGCGTTTGCTCGCGCCGGATACCGCGGCGATCTGCTCGCGAATGGTCCTTTGTTCTGCCGCCGCCTGTTGTGCCATTGCCTCCGCTTGGCGCAGGCCGGCATCGTCGAAGCCGAAGATATCGCTTTGTTGACTGCCTCCACGCTCTCGGCCCATGGCAATGACCGCTTGCATCATGTTGGTCGCGAGATTGATCGGCTTGCCGTCTTGGACCGCCTTCAGTCCTACCGCTTGCACCGTGGCGTTGCCCGGTGCGGTTTCCGCTATCGCTCGGGCGGCTTCGTCGGAGAGGTGACCGGAACTATGGGCGGCAGCGACATCAGCGCTTGCGTCCCTGGCGATGGTGAACCCGGCACGGCCTTTTGCCCGCGCCAGAAGACCGCCTGCGTGAGCGGCTTCTTCGGAAATTCCAGAATTTCGGAAGTAATTGGCGTAGTCACTAACGCTCCCCTGCTCGTCTCGAATATTTAGTATAGCGTCCAGCGTTGCGGCTTGTCGGGCGTCGAATCCTGCCGCCTCGCTGTGGATTTGCGCCGGAATGGTTCGTTCGCCGCTCCGCTTGGCGAGGTCGAATCGGTGCCGGCCGGAAATGATCTCCAGATCGCCGTTGGTCCGTTGCCAGACTTGAATCGGCGCGAGTCCAGTGCGCTCGAACTTCCCGCCCAATGGCGCGACGACACCTTCAGCATTGGCCCCAGCCTTGAACTGCGGCACGTCATTGGAGAGTTTGAGGGATGCGATGGGCACTTCGCGGATTGAGGTATTGCTTACCGCATGCTGCGCACCAGCCGTCTTGCGTGCCTCGACTCCGGCTCGCCGCAGCTCTATCGGCGACTTCGGACGAGTTTTCTCCACATGATTGGCGATAACGTCGACGGCATCCGCGATCGGTGCCGCCCATCTGTTTTCAGAGCCCTTGTCCCACTTGCGAATGCTCTTAGCCCGATCTGCCAACGACTTCGCCAATGTCGCGGACGGAGCGAGCGAGCCATCAAGGAGCGCTGCGGCATGGTCGGCTGTCTTGCCGATAACCGTGCGCTGCAATCCCGACAACTCCGACTTTGCGCGATCAAGAGTTGCATGCGCCGTTTGAAGCGGATTTGCCGGAACGGCCGGCGCTGCGGATGGGCGCTGCGCCAGTGGATCGAAAACCGGCCCCGTGTGAGCCGGCAGGCCAGCTTCCGGCGCGGATTCCGTCGGTTCGATGCGCGCGGCTAGGTCTTCTGGAGCTGCCTGATCACCCGGCTTGTACGCCTTGAATGCGGCCATCAGTTCACCGCGTCTCGCTTCCAGTGCGGTGCCGGTCAACCCTTGATCGCGCGCCCACTTCTTCGCGGCAGGGAAGAACGCCCGCGCGGAATCCTTGCCGAGTGCCTTGGCTGCGTTAGCGGCTGCGTGGAGGTCCGCAGGTAGCTTGAATTGGGTCGGACGCGCTGTAGCCGCTCCTGCGGCCTTTTTCTCCGGAACCAAACTCTCGATGTCGAGTTCGTTTGGCGTCCCGCTGGCGATGTGTTCGGCATCAATGGCCGCGCGCAGGTCGAGATGGCGCTGAATGCGCTTCATCTCAGTGTCGTTCGGGTTCGCGTGCTCGCCTTGGTAGCCAGCGTTGCGCAATGCCGCCGCGAACTTGCCGACTGGATTTTGTACGTCCTGATCATCGAGGACGGAATCCAGCAATGACCGGCGTTGCGCTTCCGCTTGTTGCTGGCGCTGTGCCGCAACTCGGGCGTCTGCGGCCTCTAGCGCGGATTCTTGCCGGCGCTGTTGGTCCTCTGCGTTCTTCTGGTGGATCTGTGCGACCTTGTCGAAGGCAGCCTGCGTGCGCTGCTGTTCGAGATCGGCCGCTTGACGTGTCCGGGTTTCCTGATCCTGTTGTTCGAGCGCGCTCAGTTGCTGATCATCAGAGCGATTCTGCGCAGCTTCCGCAATCGAAGCATTCAGCCGGGATTGCTCGGTTGCCGACATCGATCCGTCATTCGGTGCGGTTGCGGCGGTTGCGGCTGCTTTGGCCAAGGGTCCCGGCGGCGCGGCGAGTTCCAATTCATCGGAAGGAACAATCGATTCGCCGCCGAGGTGATTACGGACGCGGACATATTCCCGTCCACCTTCTATGCCCACGGGCTCAATAATGGTGACCGGATAATCGACGCCGTCGCTATGCCATGTCGCCTTTTGCGCGCCCGCATCGACAGTCGCAATGTCAGCCGGATGTGCGGACGCTCCTGATTCGTCGCGTTGGACCGGTACTTGCGTTCGCAGCGCGTCATATTCGGCCTGCTCGGCCGGCGTGAAGTAGCGGCCCGGCTCTCCTGGAACGACGATTGGCTGACCCTCCGGGCCGGTTATCGTGCGGTCTGGCGTGCCCTTCGAGATTGCCGTGAGTTCCACGAGACGCTGGGCCGGATCAACGGTCTGGGCCGGCGGCGTAGCGGAACTTCCTGGTGGCGCGGGTACGGCTTCACTCTCGGACGGAGCCGCGGGCGTTGCGACCGATTGCTGAGGCTGCGTTAATGTCCGCGCGCTGAGTGCCGAATGGACGCCACCGAAACCGCCACCGATGATGCCGCCTATTAACGCCGACTCGGCAACACCCGCGCCGGTATCGTTGTGCGCCAAGATATTGCCCGTGACTTGCTGTGCGCCTTCTTGGAAAGACTCTGCGCCAGCCGCAGCAGCGACATCCTTAGCGAGCGGGAAGCGCACCCGGCTCGCAGCTTCCAACGCGGCCTTCTCTGCATCGGCAACGGCCGCACCGCCCTTCGTTGCGTCGGCGAATGCTTTGGCTGCCGCTCGTTGCCGAGTCGCACCCATGATTCCAAGGCGATCGGCGACGTAGTTGATCGGCAGGTTGATCGCCGCGTCCTTCAACGCCTGCGCTTCCGCATAATCCCGGTTACCGGTGTTGCGTAGCGTGTCCTCGAACGCTTGTTCCGCGTTGCCCAAGGTCTCAGCGCCAGACGCAACGCCAGTGCCTATCGTCGTTGCAAGTCCGCGCGCGATCGTTGGCGCGAGACCGGCTGCGCGTGCTGCGAGATTTGCCCCCTTCGCGACCGCCATCCCTGGAATGAAGAACGAAGCCGTGGAGCCCAGACCCGATGCGAGTTGATCCGCGAACGTCGGATCTTTCGGTTGCAGGGCCTCGCCAAGGTCTTGCCCTGACTGCCCCAATTCCTCGAGCGGTGCAATTCCGGTCTTGCGACCGATGTACTCTGCCGGCTGCGCCAGCGCGGATACGAAGCCACCGCCGACTGCCTTCACCTTACGCAATACCTGACCTTCGCCGGCAGGGGTCAGTGATTCACGTTGCGCGGCGATGCGCGCGGCCCTGGCCTCATCGTCTGCCTTCGCTGCGGCGATTCCGGCTGGATCTGCAACTCCTTCCGGGATGGCGTTCTTCGGAACGAGCGCAGAAATCGAGTCGTTTACCGCCGCGAACAGTGGTTTCTTGGACGGAAGCGGGGCGAAGGGATCGAAGATTGGCCCCGATGTCGGAGTCGACGCCGGACCCTTCGCGGACTCAAATGGATCGAAGATAGCCGCGCTCATCTCTGCGTCCGCAGCCATTGGTAATACATCGCTGTCAGGGCCGCATCGCTCTTGCCCTTGAAGTCCGGATGCTCCTTCGCCAGGTTGATGTATTCCTCACGGGACATCTGCTGCGGGGGCGGCGCGATGAACTTACCTTGCTCCGCGTCGAACGGCGATTTGATCGTGTTCGGCGCGCCCGTGACTGGATTCGTACCGCCGACCGGAATATCGGCAAGCAGATACTTTTCTTTGCCGAGAATCGTCGCGATCTGCGCTTTCAGGGCATTGCGCTGGTCATCGGTTTTCGTTTCGCCGAGCTTGGTGTACAGACCTTGCAATGTCGTATGCAACTGATTCGACATCCGCGCTGCGGTGGTTTGCTCTTGGGCGAGTCCGGTTTGCGCCTGCGTTTGTCCCGTTTGAGCAGTAGTGTGGCCGATATCTGCCTGCGTTTTTTGAATCGCCTGTGCTTGTGCTGCCTGGACATAAGGTTGCGCGCCCGCGTCTTGGATCGTCTTTTGGCTAATCGCGCGAGTCTGCGCGGCCGTCTGAGCATTCGCCGCAGCCGCCTCGATCATGGCGCGGCGCGAATCGTCTGGTGCCGCTTGTGGAGCACTCTGCGGGGCTACATACTCGACGGAACTTCGACCGCGCCTGCCTCCGGTCGTTACGATCGCGCCACCTCCGCCGCCACCGCCGAGGCGTTCGTCGCCGCGCTGGCCGGGTGCGGACGGCGCCGGCATGATGATCGCGTTGCGTTCGTCCTCGATTCGGGCCAATTGCTCGCGATCCGCAGCGGCGCGCATGAGGCCTGAGCTCAGGTCGGCCAGCGGATTCGCCTTCCCCGCACCGGAAAACGAATTGAACTTGCCGTTCTTGTCAGCCGTCGCGACGACGTCATCTCCGTAACCGTAGTTGGAAACGATCTGCGTACCCGGAGTACCGCCGACCCCCTGACTAACGAACTTGCCGCGATTGCCCGCGAGTCCGCTGCCTTGATCCAATGTCGACGGCTCGGCGCCTCCGCGAATCGCATCGCGCCCCTCCCAGCCGTTGCCCGGATTGCTCGGCGACGCATAGTTGGCAAGCGGCAGCGGTGCCGGTCCGATTTGGCGGTTGACGTACTGGTCCGCGGCGAACGATGCGAGAGCGTTGTCGACCTTCCGTACCTGGGCTTGTCCTCCCGTCGCGTTGGGTATGCCGGCAGTCAACAATGGTCGCGGGGTCGGCGCAAGCGAAGCCGCTGCTGCAAGCGGAGATACATCCGCCGGGATGTCCTGCTTCGGAAGCCAGTTGATTTCCGTTCGGGCGAGCGGGTTTTGTTGAGCGGGAGCAACGAACCCCGCCAAGTTGACGGGCCGGGGTGCAAGGGGATGCTCTTGCGGAATGGATGACAGTGCGCTTATTGCCTTGTCGCCATAGAGAACTGACGCGAGGGTTGCGCGCGGTTGAGGACCAGCCGCCAGCGGCAGCACAGCAGGTTGGACAGGTTGCTCTTCATCGACGCGCTGTACGAGCGGAACGCCCCCATCGACGAAGCCGCGCGGCTTCCTGGCGCCAACCGGTTTGTGATGTTTTGCGATCAGCGCATCGATCGCCGGTTTGCCGCCAATCGCTGCCACCACATCCGCCGGAAGAACAGCTTCGCCCTTACTCACGCGAATTGTGTTGCTGTCCGATGTTCCGGTTCCTCGACCCTGAATGATGCCGCCGTTCGCTAAGCCTTCGCCGCGATCGAGCGCCGCGCTCTGCGCAGCAAACACCTCGGCGGAAAGACCGGGCGATAAGGTTGCCGCCGTACCGGGACGAGCCGCGATCGCGTCGTTGTCCAGTCCACCGCCAGGGAGTATGCCGGGAGTAGTCGAGGCCAATGGTGAAACGGGAGCGGGCGGCGCGGCGGTTGTAGTCACTCCAGCGGCTAGTGGAGACACATTCGGCGGAGTAATGGGCGGCCGGTAGCCGACAACATCGCCACGTTGCCCCATCTCATTTGCGTTACCCGACTCTAGCGCCTGTCGCGAGAACAGATTCTGCGAGCCGTCCAGGCTATAAGGATCGCCGGAAAGAGGCTTTGGCGCGAGTGCGGCCAACGACAACGGCACACGCGCCGATGGTTGCCGCTGCGGTTGTTGCGGTTGTTGCTGCGCTAACGTTGGTCGTGGCGCGAGCGCTTGTAGGCTTTCCTGCCGGCGTCGTTGTTGCGCCATAGCGTTAATCTCTTCTGCGGTTTGCATGGTGTGCTCCAGTGAGAGTGTTAATAGGTTTTGAGTTCAACTTCGCGAAAGAGGCGCGAATTAGTCTCGCGCTCGACGCATCCGGGAAACACGTTCGGAATGTCCGGGGTTATGTCGATCGTCATTCGGCCGGCCGGCACGGACGGGGCATCCAGTACCGCGGCGAGTTCGCTCGCGACGTTGCGTTCTTTGGGCGCACATACGGGGCAGAGTCGCGAGAAGAACGTCATCTGCATCTGCTCGGGGGCTTCACGGAACCCATGCTCTAACATCAGCGCGACAACCCAATGCCAGGTTGCGGTTTCGAAATCACCGTCGCAGATTGGGCAGGTTTCGATGGGCCGGTGGTCTGACGATCGGTCATCTGCTCCGAGATGCTTGAGCGCCAGGCCAAGCGCCGTCAGTGCGTGCGCTTCGCAGCAGAACGCGCCCACTTCGTACATTGGTTTGAAATCGAACACCGGCGGCATGCCTGCATTTGTGCGACGTTCTGGCTCGACGAGCAAACACCACCGTTCACCGGCCGCATCGGCCATTCGTTGGGTGGCGCAAGAGAAGCAGGCCACTACGGGGCGGATCGCGAGCTCACGCATAGCATCGCCGCAGCGTCATGATCAGCCACGCGCCTCGGCAGCAGCCCGGACCCGAGAATCCATCCACGAGTCAATTGCCCTGGAATCCCATGCTACTGCGCGACCGTGCGTGCTCAGGGGGATGGGAGCTGGGAATTCGCCATTCTTTATCTGCGCGTACAGCGAGGATCGCTGCAGGCCCACTCGCTCTTTTACTTGCTTCAGCCGGAGGAATTGCCTAACTTGCTCTGCCATGTCGCACCTCTTGTGCGAATTAGGCTGAACGCTCCGCGATGCTTATCGGCCTAATTCGCGCAGTTTGAGATTACCGCGGAACATAGGCGACTCTATGCGAGCATTTAATGCCTGCAACCGTAGTGCACAGCACAGGCTATTGGCCGGAAAGCCTTGCTGGATGCGGCTCTCGGCCCGTGATCGGCGAATGCCTTAAGGCCGTGCCCGAATGCCCTTTTTCTTTGTTAGGCCGTGCAGGCCCCAACGGCGAATTGTCTCTGCATCGAGCATGATGCCGCCGCGCCCAACAATGTTTGTAACTCCTTCGGCGTGTAGTTTACGTATCTTCGCCTCGATTTCGGCTGCCAATGCCTCGCGCTTGAGACTTGGTTGGTCCTTCAATATCGACTCTGCGATTTCCCGCACCGGCGGCCTCCACGGGAATCGCAAATTCAATTCAGGCCTAGGGTCCTTAGCGTCCCCTGGCTTGGTTGGCTCTATCGCGGGAGGTGGCGGAGTCGGCGTTCGAATAGACTTCCCTGAGGCGGCATCGATGCTCAGTATTTTGCTTAAGTGGAAAAGCGCCTTGTTGGAGGGGGGGCGCTTGTTGTCACCAGGACGCATCCATTGAGTCGTCCCCCAAATCGGCGCGAAGTCCTTCAACTGGCGAAGTTCTATCTTTGCGCAAATGAATGCTTCGACGTGATCTCCGTGCCGGCCTCGCCAGTGGTTGAGTAGTCGATCACTACTCCAATACCTGTCCGCGGGTTTGAACTGATCGATTTCGGCCCTTAAGAAGACACATTTCAAGATTGGCTCGACGTAGTTGAATGGGTCCTTTCTCTGGCGATCCGCTGGGCGCGGGTCCTCGCACTCGATGTAGTGAAAGCGATCGATGGATTCGTGGTTCGGGACAAAGGCCCGCAGCCCGCCACCATTAGGCCCCTCCCATACCCATGCCGCAATCTCTTCCGCAGTAACGTCAGCGAAGCTCCGTCTCAAGAGATCAATCGCATCTTCGTAGGGAAGGTAGTCGTTGATGTTTTGTGACGGTGGGGGCTCAAGTTCTTCGATTTGATTCAACTTACCCAGACTCAACAAATCCGGCGGCGCTTCATATTGAATCGGCTCGCCGGTGTAGCGCGATGGCGGTGGCTCTTGCTCTGTTAGGTCGCCGTCCTCGCCCCCAAACGGGGTTTGAAGAAAATCGCTCTCCTCCTCCATTGCCCGTATAGTTCGTTGAATGGTTTCAATTCGCGCCTCCTTCCTTTCAAGCTCAGTCGCGGTGTCCGCTTTCAAAGCTTCAGCTTCGGCCAGCTTCCTTTTTTGTTCGGTCAGCCGCTCGTAAAACGCCTCCCAGTAGGCTTGCGTTTCTGAATTCCCTCCCGATCTTCCAACTGCCAGCTCTACTAGAACCGCATCCCATAGCGCGCCCGAGATGACAATCCCAAGGTCCGCAACAACGTTGTACTTCTGGAACCAAACTAAGTATTCCTTCATGTCAACGAACGTGGCATCGCCGCTCTTTCTCGTAGTAGGCTCAAGAAAGCGGGTAGCCTCAGAAGTGTGAGCGCCTATTAATCCCCTCTCTGTCACGAGGACGCGATTGTTCGGGGCGCGGAGAGTGGGATTGAGATTGTCGTCGTCGTCAGAAAACGGCAGGTAACCGGCCACGAGTTTCCTGGCGTCAGGCAATAACGTCCACACTCGGCCATCGTCGAACGTCAAGAACGACCGGTAATCCCGCTGCGTTCGTATGGTCGCGCACGCGGCCGGAGAGGTCAGGGCAGATTTCTCTGCTTTTAGCTCAAATAAGCGCCGCCTCCGGAGTTCCTTTTCGGTAATCGAAGTCGGGCTCATGCTCTCAAGTTCTAAGATTTCCCCGTCGATCTCCCCAATGCGGAATGGCACTTGGACTTGTTCCTCCCGTACCTCTGCCAGCGCCGGATCATGCAATGCGTCCCAGTGCTCGGCGTGCTGCCGGCGCTGAAGTGGGCTGATCATCTGCCAAGCCACGAGGTTAAACGACTCGTCCACGCGCTTCTTCTGTGCTTTCGTCAAGCGCGGGTAAGCCTTTTCGAAACTGCCGTCGAGGAACGATACGAGAGACTCGAATTTCATGGCATGCCCTTTCATACCACCCTTGGAAGGAAGCCGCGCCAGCCGGTAAGGGTCCCGGTTTTCCCTCCGTCGAGGTAGGCGCGGCCAAACGGTGGATCAGTCGGTTTGGTCCAGAAGATACTCAACACGCCAGAAGATACTCAACACGCCAGAAGATACTCACACAAAAAATGTGGTGATCTTCTGGATTCTTGAGCACCTTCTGCGTCGGCATCAGGCTGCGGTCTTTCTAATCAGTGGGGTGACGGCGGCGCCGTCGCGTGCAGCCGTGAGAGTGGCTTCGTACCAGCAAAGCAAGTCCCGGCGAAGCTCAAGCCGCTTTGCGCGATCGTAGGCAGATTGCACTTTGTTTCCGACCGTGTGATCGAGTTGAGACTCGACCGCATCGCTGTCCTTGCCAGCTTCCCGGCAAATGGTAGAAAACGACGAACGCCACGAATGCGGCGAATGTTTACCGCCGAGCGACAGGGTGTTCCGATAGAACTTCTCGACTCCCTCCGGCGTGATGGGGCGTTTGGGATCGCGCGGCGCCACACATACATAGACGGCATCCCGCCCGTCAATCGTGCGCCACTCGCGCAGCAGGGCGAGGAGGGCAGGGGGCAATGGCACAACGTGCGGGCCGCGGTCCTCGTCTTTTCGCTTCATCCGTTCACGCGGTACGGACCAGTTGCCGGCATTCAGATCGGGTTTCGTTCGGTGCCCATCGCCGACCAGCACGTCGACGCCGTCGAGATCGAATTCGCTCCACCTTGCGCCAACGACTTCGGACACCCGCAATGCGGTGAACGCGAGTAGCAGATGCGCCCGCTGAATTCCCTTGCACGAGTCCTTAGCACGAGCGGCCCGGAGGATTTCCCCGAGGGCGGCCAGGTCAGTGATCGCAGGGTAATGCCGCCGCTCAACCTTTCGGCCACGCCGGACGGCAGGCAGGGGATTGCCGGTAATCACGCCATGCTCGACAGCATAGTCAAGGACGGCGTTCAGCCTCCGACGCACCTTTTCGACCATCATGGGCGCGCGGTCCTCCACTTTTCGAAGTATGGGCGCGAGGACCGGCGCGGTGATATTGCCGGCGGGGATGCCCTTCAGATCCGCCAGGTGATTGCGGACGCTCGATTCGACTTCATCGACATAGTCTGATGTCCACGCTTGCCGACGACGTTCGCGCTTGATCCAGTCGGCGGCCAAGCTATCGAACGTGTTCGCCGCCCGTTCCTTGCGCTTAAGCTTCGCAGTCCGCTTGATAACGGTAAGGTGTTCGCCCTCGGCTACATGCTTACGCAGCGTCTCTGCCTTGGCGCGCGCCTCCGCCAAAGAAAGCCGATCGAGCTTTCCGAGAGTGGCTGTCTGTCCCTTGCCATCCAACTTGTACCGAAGCTGCCAAGACTTCGCGCCGGTTGTGGAAACCAACAATGCAAGGCCGTCGCCATCAAAGAGACGATAGGGCTTGTCGTCCTTCGGTTTCGCCTTCCGGACGTCCAAGTCCGTCAACAGGTGCCGCGCCATCCCCGCCTCCATGAGGGTAACGGGATTCCGGGAATTGGCTTGATGAAGTTGAGGGTAACGAGCAATTCCCGGTTGCCCTTACCCTCAGATTACCCGGATTCAGTTGGACCGGCAAGGAATTCCGCGAACTGCAATGGACGATGCGCCCAGAGGAGAACTTACGAGCGCTTGATGAATTTCATAGTGAAGTTTGGAGGCGGGGGTCGGAATCGAACCGGCGTCCACGGCTTTGCAGGCCGCTGCATAACCACTCTGCCACCCCGCCCTGCAACTGCTATCGCCGTTCCTCGCTCTCAACAACCACCGAGAGATCCAGCGACCGGACAAACAAAGGGGAAAGCACCTGCTGGCGCTTTCCCCTGATATCTGGAGCGGGAGAAGAGTCTCGAACTCTCGACCTCAACCTTGGCAAGGTTGCGCTCTACCAACTGAGCTACTCCCGCGCTGCGACAGCCTTGGATTATACGATTTTCGCGGCTCGGCTGTCAAAAAAGGCCGACCGACTGTCACGGCAACGCAGTAATGTCCGGTCTTAGCAAAGTAGAGATGTCCGGTACGTTAGTGCCTCCGAAGGAATGGGGGCGTGATGGAGACCGGCATGAGCCAGAAGGAATTGAAGCGAGTGGAGGTGATCGCATTGCGTCGATCCGGGCAGATCAAACAGGCGGAAGCTGCCCGTCGCTTGGGCGTAACCGAACGCCAAGTACGCAGGCTCGAAGCCAAGGTGGCGCTGCATGGTGGCAAGGGTTTGCGTTCGGGGCGCCGCGGGCAACCGAGCAATCGACGACTGGCATTGAAGACCGTGAGTAAAGTGAGCACGTTGATCCAGGCCCACTATCGCGATTTCGGGCCGACTCTGGCCGCTGAGTATCTGCTGGAGCAGCATGGGATTGAATTATCCAAGGAAACGGTGCGCCAGATCATGATCAAGGCCAAGCTGTGGCGGCCGCAACGCGGCGCCAAGGCGCGCATCTACGCGGCGCGGGAACGACGGCCGCGCTTTGGCGAACTCATTCAGATCGATGGCAGTTCCCACGCCTGGTTCGAAGAGCGCGGGCCGCGTTGTTGTCTGTTGGTATTCATTGACGACGCGACCAGCCGGATTACTAGCCTGCGTTTTGTGCCCCAGGAATGTACCTTGGGGTATATGCAGGCGCTGTACGACCACATCCAACAATATGGCCTGCCCATGGACCTTTACAGCGACCGCCATGGCATCTTTCGCGTCAACACGGGCCAGGCGCGCGACGACCTGCACTCGCAGTTCGGGCGCGCCCTGGCCACCTTGGGCATTGGCAGTATCTGCGCCAACTCGCCGCAAGCCAAAGGCCGGGTCGAGCGCGCCAACGGTGTACTTCAAGACCGCTTGATCAAAGCCATGCGCATTGCCCGCATTGATTCGATTGAGGCGGCAAATGACTGGCTGCCATCGTTCATGAACCGGCATAACAGGCGCTTCGCCGTAGATCCTGCGGACGCCCGGGATGCTCACGTTGCCCACTCATCGGTGGACAATGTCCAGCTCCGACAGATTCTCGCCAAACACTACCCACGCAAACTGTCTGACACCTTGAGCTGTCAATTTCATTCCACTTTACTGCAGATCCAGCCCTCGTTACCCGGCGGGTCCCGCCTGCGTGGTGCTACGGTCACCGTGGTCGAACACTTCGATCATTCTTGCCAGGTTCTGTGGCGCCAAGCGGTCCTGCCACACACCGTCGTGCAAAAAGTGCGCGCTGCACCGCTCGAACAGGGTCGCAAGGAAGTATCGATAGATCGCCGGACTCTACGCCGACCGGCCCAGAGTTCGCAGCATCCCTGGAAAAATTCTCCTATCGAGAAACGAAGCCCGGAGTTCATTGAAAGACGATGAACCCGTTCCGAAACCGGACATTTCTACTTTGCCAGAAACCGGACATTTCTATTTAGCCGTGACAAAAAGGCCGACCGACAAAAAGGCCGATTGACCAAACGCCGGCCGTGACAAGACCCGGCTGCCCCACTACCCCGGAGCTCGCGAACCCGAAATTTCCCGTCCAACCGCCACAATGTCAGAAGACAGCGACCCCATCCACCTGCTCACCGGGCCGGAACGTAGTCACATCCCCCCCGCCGCAGCGCCTCGCTCACCTCCGACGCCCAGCGCGCCGCATCCGGCACCTCCGGCAACGCAACCCGCTGCAGCTTCGACTGCGTCACGCTCCAGCAGAACAAATCCGAAGGCCACACCGTTTCCGCATCGGCCGGCGCGGCCCGGTTCTCCTTCAACTGATCCCCCGCGTCGTTGAGCGACAGGGTCCTGAGCGTGGGGATCAACTGCGCCTTGAAAAGCCCGGGCAGGGTCGGGATGTCCGCCGGCAGATACACGATCTCGCGCTTCAACAGCCATTCGCGCTGGATGGGCGGCAACACCAGCGCGCCGTTCGCATTGCGCGCGAACGGTGCGGCGCCGATCGCATCGGGCGCGATCACGATCGCGTACCCATCCGGCCGCAGCGATTTGTGCAGACGCGCCAGCGAAGCAACGAGCTCGCTCATCTGCGTGCCGGCGGTGCGCCATGTCCGAAGCGCGGCGTCGAGCAGCACTGCATGCGCCGCGAGCAGCGCGATGCCAGCCAGCGTCACGATGAACGAAGAGGGGGCGCGCGACTGTCCGGCTCGCAGCGGACGCCGCAGCGACAGCGCCAGCAGGATCGACGCGAAAGCCGACGTCGTATACAGCAGCCGTCCGCCTTCGCCGTTCGCCGGGAACCCGGCCAGGTGCGGCAGCAGCAGCACCAGCGAGACGACGGTTGCGCCGAGCATCGCCACCACCGGTCGCCGGACGGCCGGATTGCGTCCGATGTTGCCCAGCGCCACCAGCAGCAGCACCCCCGTCAGCGCGAGCGCGACGACCAGCGCGGCGTGATTCGGCAATGCCGTCGCAAGCCACGTCCACAACGCGTCCGGCGCGGGGAGCCAGGTGCCGCTGCGTACGCGCTCGAGCGGATGCGTCCCCGGATAGACTTGGAGCATGCTGCCGAACATCGTCCAGCGCAGCGCGAAGTAGCCGGCGATGATGAAGAGCCAGGGAACGAAATCGCGGACGATCGCGCGCCAGCGCGCGGACCCCGGCAGCTCGCCGTGCTTGGCCCACGCGAGGCAGCCGATCAACCCCGGCACGACCGCCGCGGATTCCTTGCTGGTCAGCGCGAGTAGGCCGCACAGCCACGCGCCGGTTTCGAACACATCGAGCGATCTGGTCGAGCGCAGGTACAGCGCGCCGGCCCACAGCAGCAGCGCGGTCGCGAACACATCGTAGCGCCCCGAGATCCACGCGACCGCTTCCGCGTTCGTTCCGCAGAGCAGGAAGAGCGCCGCCGCGAATCCGGGAAGAAAGCCGGGCTGCGCATCGCGCTGCAGCAGCGACGTGATGCGGAAGACGGCGATGCCGGCGAGCAGGTGTCCGAACAGATTCACCAGGTGCCACGGCAGCGGGTCGAGCGGCGGCGCGGCCAGGTTAAATCCGTATGCAAGCATCGGCAGCGGGCGGTAGTAGTGGCTCTGCGCGTCGAGTCCCGAGCTGAATTTATGGAGCAGGTGGGACCACAGCTCTCCCTTGTCCTGCCACCCCGACAGCACGAATGTCACGGCCATGTCGTCGCTGAGGAAGAAGCCCAGCATGGCGCCTGCATAGAGCGCGATGCAAAGACCGAACACGGCAATGAAGAACAGCCCGCGGATCATGGCCGCGATCTCGGCACCAGCGTCCGGCGGTCGATCTCGGTGGCCACGCCGTCCGGATTGGCGGCGAACGTGTGCACGAGCACCGGCTTGCCGCCGAAATTCGCGGTGTCGACCGGAATCTCGAAGCGCGATACCGCCGGCTCGCGATATCGCGGAAACACGCGTGCGATTTCGACTCCGTTCGGATCGGTCGGATGACGCCATGGCCGCGCGTCGATGCGCGTCGCGCCGTTGACCAGCGCATAGACGTTGGCCGGTCCGAGCGGGTCGAGCGCCCACCCGTGCATCAGCACGCGGGTGGAGGGGAGCTGGTTGCTCTCGGGTTCATCGACGACTCCTATTGCCAGCGGCTGTTGTCGAAACGCGGGGATCCACAATACCGCCGACATTGCGACGGCGAGCGCGCCGGCCAGCAGCGACAGCCTGAACGCAACGGACGTGTTGCGTCCGACGATCGCGCCGGTGACGATCCGCTGCGACTGCCGCGTAGCGAACCCGAACACGATCGCGATGACCATGACCACGAAAAACGCGCTCGATGCGACGGCGCCCAGATGCGCATGCCGCGGCAGCTCGACGTAGCCATCGAAGAGGCTGGTCAGCGTCGCGTACCAGGCGATGCCCGCGAGCGCGGTCGTCACCAGCGGGCCGATCGCGGTTCCCCAGCCGATACCGTTGACCAGCCACGTGACGAGGCCGGCGACGAGCGCCACGAACAGGAACATCTGCCAGCCGGCATACGCGACGACAGGCAGCGATTCGATCGGTGTCGCGATCGAGCGGGTAAGCGGAGACTGGCGATCGTCGAGCGTGCCGAAACGCTTCCCCTCTTCGATTCCAAGGTACTGCAGCACCTGCGTCTGCATCAGCGGCACGGCCTTGGCCAGCACGCGCACGGCGATCCCGGGCTCCGTCGCCAGGAGGTTCAGGAGCCGCGCGCCCCGCAGCGATTTCGCCTCGGGGCACCGGGTCGCGAGATCCTCACCCATCGTCACGTACCACGTCGCGCCGATCATGCTCTCGCAGCGTGGCGGCAGCTCGAGAGCGGCGAGCGCCGCGCCGGGCGCACGCGATGCCGGCAGCAGCGTGCCGAGGACGAGGTCCACGTTGTTCGCCGCGCGCAACGTGGCCGGCCGCTCGATGACGACCGTCTGCACGATGGCGACGAGCACGCAGACGACGATGAGCGAGATGCCCATTGCGCGCCGGTATCGCCACGACACCGGCAGCAGCAGCAGCGCGAGGCAAAGCGGCAGCAGCGCATGTTGCGTGCGCGACATGCCCAGGCCGATCAGCGCCAGTCCCAGCGCCAGGTACCAGCCGATGCGATCCGGCGCGATACCCGCGATGACGACCAGGCACATCACCGCCGCATAACCGAACAGCACCGCTGAGAATTCGGTATAGAGCGAGTTCATCCACAGCGTCACGAACGGATCGGCCAGCACGAGCCCGAACACGGCCGCGTGCGCGAGCATCCATAACGGGCGCTCGCGCAGCGCGATCGTGAAGCCGATACCGAGCAAGACCAGTGTGATCGCCTTCAGCACGCCGACCCAGCGCAGGTCCATCACGCTTCCCCGCGCCAGCTCCATTTCCGCGGCGAGCTTCCATCCGGCCATCGCCACCGATACGAACGCAAGCTCGGAGCTCACGTAGCATTCGGCCGGGCGGCGCTGGCCCTCGACGTGCTGCGAGATGGGAGATTCGCGATGGGCGTTGTAGCGCGCGGGCTCGGGCAGGTTCGGCCACAGCCCAAGGCAGGCCGACGTGCGTCCGGTGTCGTATTGATTCGCGTAGCCGAGCATCGGCTGGTGCGTCACCATCCAGGCGATTCGCAGTGTCCCCAGCACCAGCAGCAATACCGTGAGGAGCAGGGCGGAGCGGGAGGGCGGCATGACGGGGGCGATTATACTGGCGCTCCCTGATTCCCCGGCGGACTTGTCCCGATGTCGTTGATTCGGCAATGCTGAACGACGCGCTCGCCGCGTTGCGTCCGAAGCAGTGGACGAAGAATGCATTCGTGCTCGTCGGTCCGCTGTTCGGCCATCGCTGGGCCGGCGACGACCTGCGCGCTGCGGCGCTCGCCTTCGTCGCGTTCTGCCTGGCCTCGAGCGCGGTGTACGTCTACAACGACTGGATCGATCGCGACGCGGATCGTCACCATCCGCTCAAGCGATCGCGGCCGATCGCCGCCGGCCGATTGCGACCGGCCACGATCGCGGCGCTCGGATTGCTGTGCTGCGCGGCGGCGTATGCGCTCGCCGCTGCGATCGGGCCGGCGATGCTGTTCCTGGTCTCGGCGTATTTCGGGCTCAATGTCGCGTACACAGTCTGGCTCAAGCACGTCGTCATCGCCGACGTGTTCGCGATCGCCGGGGGCTTCCAGCTGCGTCTCTTCGGAGGCACGGTCGGACTGGGCATCCCGCCTTCGCACTGGCTGCTGCTCTGCGGATTTTCACTGACGCTGCTGCTGGCGCTCGGCAAGCGCCGGGGCGAGCTGGTGACGCAGGGCGCGCATGCGGGCGCCACGCGCAGCGTCCTCGGCGAATACTCGCTGCCGCTGGTCGACCAGCTGCTCGCGATCTGCGCGACGCTGACGCTGGCCGCGTACGGTCTCTACACGATCAGTCCCGATACGGTCGCGGTCCACGGAGCGGTCGACCTGCCTTACACCATACCGATCGTGACCTACGGCGTGTTCCGCTATCTGGTCGTGCTCCGCGGCGACAGCGACGGCGATCCGAGCCGGCTGCTGTTCACCGATCGCCAGCTGCAGGTGACCGCGCTGCTTTGGCTGGCGGCGGTGGTGTGGGTGATGCGCTGAGGCGAACTCGCCGGTTGGGTACGGAAGTCGCTGGGTCCCCGCGTGCGCGGGGACGACGAGTGGAGTCGCTGGGTCCCCGCGTGCGCGGGGACGACGAGCCGGGTTACGCGCTTACCGGCACCTTCAGCACATCGGCAATCGCGCCCGCCACATATTCGATGTTCCGCGAATTGAGCGCCGCGACACAGATGCGCCCGGTGTCGATCACGTAGACCGAATACTTCTCGCGCAGCGCCTGCACTTCCTGCTTGTTCAGTCCCGAGTACGAGAACATTCCCCGCTGGCGCAGCACGAACGAGAAGTCGTTCTCGACGCGCGCCTTCAGCTGATCGACCAGTTGCCGGCGCATCGCGCGAATGCGGTCGCGCATCTCGGCCAGCTCTTTCTCCCAGACCGCGCGCAGCTCGAGCGACGACAGCACCGCCGCGACGATGAGCCCGCCATGCGTCGGCGGGCTGGAATAGTTGGTGCGCGCCGTGCGCTTGACCTGCGACAGCACGCGCGCCGATTCCTGCGCGTCGCCGGTGACGATCGACAGCGCGCCGACGCGCTCGCCGTAGAGCGAGAACGACTTCGAATACGAGCTCGCGACGAGGAAAGGCCCGGGCGAGGCGGCGAAGCGGCGGACGACGCCGGCATCGGCGTCGATGCCATCGCCGAAGCCCTGGTAGGCCAGGTCGAGCACCGGCATCAGGCCGCGGGCGCGGACATGGGCGATGATCGACGCCCACTGTTCGTCGGTCGGATCGACGCCGGTCGGGTTATGACAGCAGGCGTGCAGCACGATGATGTCGCCGGCCGGGATCGCGTCGATCGCCGCCACCATCCCATTGAAATCGAGGCCGCGCGTTTCCGGCTCGTAATAGCGGTAGTTGCTGACCTTGAAGCCCGCGTTCTCGAACAGCGCGCGATGGTTCTCCCAGCTGGGGTCGCTGATCCAGACCGACGCGTCGGGCAGCGTCCTGCGCAGGAAATCGGCGCCGACCTTGAGCGCGCCGGTCCCGCCGAGCGCCTGGACGGTCACGATCCGGCCGGTGCGGATCAATTCGCTGTCCGGACCGAAAACCAATGCCTGGGACAGCTTGTCATAGGTTGCGAGGCCGTCGATGGGCAGATAGCCGCGCGCGGCCGCCTTGCCCGAAAGCTCGCGCTCGACCTGGCGCACGCATTCGAGGAGCGGCAGCTTGCCCGTGTCGTCGTTGTAGACGCCGACGCCCAGGTTGACCTTGTTCGGGTTCTGGTCGGCGACAAAAGCCTCGGTGACCCCGAGGATCGGATCCTTCGGCGCCATTTCGATCGCGCCGAACAGAGAATTAGCCATGTTTCATTCCCGGTGATACATTAAAAGGTTGTCCAGCCCTCCATTGTACCGATGTCGATCGAATTCCCTAACAGTCCCTTCCGCCTCAGCCTTCCGTTCGAGCCCGCGGGCGACCAGCCCGAGGCGATCGCCAAGCTGATCGAGGGTATCGAGGACGGGCTCTCCTACCAGACGCTGCTCGGCGTCACCGGCTCCGGCAAGACGTTCACGATGGCCAACGTGATCGCCCGGATCGGGCGGCCGGCGATCGTGATGGCGCCCAACAAGACGCTGGCGGCGCAGCTCTACTCGGAGTTCCGCGAGTTCTTCCCGGACAACGCGGTCGAGTACTTCGTCAGCTATTACGACTACTACCAGCCGGAAGCCTACGTCCCGTCGCGCGATCTCTTCATCGAGAAGGACTCGTCGATCAACGAGCACATCGAGCAGATGCGGCTGTCGGCCACGAAATCGCTGCTCGAGCGCCGCGACGTGGTGATCGTGGGCACCGTCTCGGCGATCTACGGCATCGGCGACCCGGCCGAGTATCACAGCATGGTGATGCTGATGCGCGTGGGCGACAAGCTGACCCAGCGCGAGGCGATCCGGCGGCTGACCGAGATGCAGTACGAGCGCAACGAGTACGAATTCCGCCGCGGCGCCTTCCGCGTCCGGGGCGACGTGCTCGACATCTTCCCGGCCGAGCATGCCGAGTTCGCCATTCGCGTCAGCCTCTTCGACGACGAGGTCGAGTCGATCCAGATGTTCGACGCGCTGACCGGCAAAATCAAGACCAAGCTGCCGCGGTTCACGATCTTCCCGTCGAGCCATTACGTGACGCCGCGCTCGACGACGCTGAAGGCCGTCGAGAAGATCAAGGAGGAGCTGGCCGCGCGCAAGGCCGAGTTCATCGAGCAGAAGAAGCTGCTCGAGGCGCAGCGGATCGACCAGCGCACGCGCTACGATCTGGAGATGCTGGTCGAGATCGGCTTCTGCAAGGGCATCGAGAACTATTCGCGCCACCTGTCGGACCGCAAGGCCGGCGAACCGCCGCCGACGCTGATCGACTACCTGCCCAGCGACTCGATCATGTTCCTCGACGAAAGCCACGTGCTGATCGGGCAGCTGAACGGGATGTATCGCGGCGACCGGATGCGCAAGGAAAACCTGGTCGATTACGGCTTCCGGCTGCCGTCGGCGCTCGACAACCGGCCGCTGCGCTTCGACGAATTCGAGCGGCTCATGCCGCAGACGGTGTTCGTGTCGGCGACGCCGGCGGCCTACGAAGAGTCCAAGACGGGGCAGGTCGTCGAGCAGGTCGTGCGTCCGACGGGCCTGGTCGATCCGGTGCTGATCGTGCGTCCCGCCTCGACGCAGGTCGACGACGCCCTCTCGGAAATCACCGACCGCATCAAGCGCGGCGAGCGCACGCTCGTGACCACGCTCACCAAGCGAATGGCCGAGGATCTCACCGATTACCTCAACGAGCACGGCGTCAAGGCGCGCTACCTGCACTCCGATATCGAGACGGTCGAACGGGTCGAGATCATCCGCGACCTGCGGCTCGGCGAGTTCGACGTGCTGGTCGGCATCAACCTGCTGCGCGAAGGCCTGGACATTCCCGAAGTGTCGCTGGTGGTGATCTTCGACGCCGACAAGGAGGGGTTCCTGCGCGCATCGCGCTCGCTGATCCAGACCATCGGACGCGCGGCGCGCCACATCAACGGGACCGCGATCCTCTATGCCGACAAGATGACCGATTCGATGACGATGGCGATCGGCGAGACCGAGCGCCGGCGCAACAAGCAGATCGAGTTCAACCTGAAGAACGGCATCACGCCGAAGGGCGTCGAGAAGCGGATCAAGGACATCATCGAGGGCATCTACGACGAGGAGGACGGCCGCAAGCAGGTCAAGGCGGCCTCCGCCAAGGCGCGCTACGACGCGATGAGCCCGCGCGACCTCGAATCGGAGCTCAAGTCACTGGAGAAGGCGATGAACGATGCGGCGAAGAATCTCGAGTTCGAGCGGGCTGCGGAGATGCGCGACCGATTGTTCAAGTTGCGCGAGCAGATGTTCGGCGTCGCGGTGACGAAGTAGCGCGGATGGACGATCAACAAATCGCCGATGCGTCGCGCCGGCTGCTCTCCGCGCGGGATTCCCGGCGCAGCCTCGCGCCCCTCAGCGCGACGCATCCCGGGCTGGACAGTCATGCCGCCTACCGGATCGCCCGCCTGAACTTCGATGCGCTGACCGCGCGCGGCGAGCGCGCCGCGGGGCGCAAGATCGGCTTTACCAACCGTGGCATCTGGGACGAGTACAAGGTGTACGAGCCGATCTGGGCGCACATGTATGCGTCGACCGTGCGCGATCTCGAGAATGGCAGCGCGGAGGTGCCCGTCGCCGCGTTCTGCGATCCGCGGATCGAGCCGGAGATCATGGTCCGGTTCGCGCGGGCGCCGGAGATCGCCGAGCCCGCCGCGATCGCCGACTGCCTCGAATGGATCGCGCATGGCTACGAGATCGTCGATTGCCATTTTCCGGACTGGAAGTTCGCGGTGTCCGACACGATCGCGGACTTCGGGCTGCACGCCGCGCTCTTCGTCGGAAAGCGGGTTTCGCCGTCTTCCATTCCGGATGTCGTCGCTACGCTGTCGAATTTCCGGATCGAGCTGTCGCGCGATGGCACTGTCGTCGACCGCGGGCAGGGGAGCAACGTGCTCGATGGCCCGCTGCACGCGATCGCGCACCTGATGAAAGTGCTGTCGGCGCAGGACAGCTTCCCGCCGATCGGCGCCGGCGAGATCATCACGACGGGCACCCTGACGGCGGCGTGGCCGGTCGCCGCGGGGGAGCGCTGGCAGTCGCAACTCGATGGCGTTGGCGGGCTGAGCGGAGCCGCGCTGCATTTCGTCTAGGAAAGGATCCGGCCGGCCCCGGTGCGCGGGGTACACTCGAATCGTCCCCCGCGCGCCGGAAGTGCCGAATGAACGCCTGTTGCTGCCGCATCCTGCTCGCCTTGACCGCCTGGTCGTTGTCCGGCATCGCGCAAGCGGAAAATATCTACGTGTTGTCGGGAAGCGTGCTGCTGCGAGTCGACAGCGCGCAGCCCGCGGTGATCAAGGCGAGTCTCAACCTGACGGGCCTGCTCGCGGGTGAATCGATGCTCGCGCTCGATATCCGTCCGCAGACCGGACAGCTCTACGGGCTCGGCAGCACCAGCCGGCTCTACGCGATCAACGGCAATACCGGCATCGCGACTGCCGTGGGCAGCGGTTCCTTCGTCCCCGCGCTCAATGGCGGATCGTTCGGTTTCGACTTCGATCCGGCAACAGACCAGATCAGGGTGGTGAGCGATCTGGGCCAGAATATGCGGCTCAATCCGGTCACGGGCGCGGTTGCGGTGATCGATGCGCCGCTGCATGACAGCATGACGCCGTCGATCGGCGCGACCGGCGCCGCATACACCAACAATCACCCGGGCGCCGCATCGACCACGCTGTATGTGATCGACCCGTTCACCGACATCCTGTACCGCGTCGGAAGCATCGGCGGGACGCCACAAAGTCCGAACGACGGATTACTCACCGCGGTAGGGCCGCTCAATTTCGACGCCGGCGGCCCGCTCGGATTCGACGTGTCGGCAACCGGGACGGCCTACGCCGCGTTCAAGAGCAACGGGATTCCCGCGCTGTTCTCGATCGACCTCGCGACCGGCTCGGCGACGATGCTGAGCAGCCTTCCGCCTGGTTTTTCCACGATCAGCGCGATTGCCGTCGGCGACAGTGCCAACTGCTCGTTCGACGTCGACGGCAATGCGGTGATCGATCCGCTGACCGACGGGTTGCTGATCCTGCGGGCGATGTTCGGACTGACCGGCAGCGCGGTAACGGCCGGCACGATCGGCACCGGCGCGACGCGACCGACGTGGGCACAGCTGCAGCCGTTCATGAACGGCTCGTGCGGCGCCAGTTTCCTGCCGTAGAAATCGCCCGGCGGTTGCGGTTCACCCGGCTGCGGCGGCGAGCAAGGACGCCGTCAGAACATGCCGAGCGCCAGTCCCGCGGCCAGCGTCGCGCCCAGTTCTTCGGTCAGCATCAGGTCCGATTCGTCCAGGTGCCCGCGGCTCGAGCCGGCCATGCCGCCGACGCGCCGCGCGATCACACCCGGATGCACTTTCTTCATGCGCAGACCGGTAACGATCCGGTCGATTTCGCGCATCGCGCCGGTGCCGTCGTTGCCGGCGCAGATGAATACGCTGTAGGGCCGGCCGGCGACCTTGTTCTCGCAATCGTAGTAGACCCGGTCGAAAAAGTCCTTCAGCATCCCGGCCATGTAGCCGAAGTTCTCCGGCGTGCCGAGCAGCAATCCATCGGCAGCGAGCACATCGGCGGCGCGCGTGTCGCCTGCGCGACTCACCACCAGCTCGACTTCGCCGATGGTCGCGACGCCTTTCGCGGCGCGCTCAGCGAGCGCAGCCGTGCCCCCGGTCTGGGTGTGGTAGACGAGCAGAAGGCGCGGCATTCAGGTTGAAGAGACCGTGCGGCGGGTCATGCGAAGGGGAATCGTGGAAGGGCCGGCCACCTTCCTTCGAGGCGCCGGCCCGGTCCGATCAATCCTTGTGCGACGTTTCGACCATCACCAGCGGTTCGTCCTTGATCACCGGACGCGGCGGACGGGTGCGGCGCGGCCCCTGCGGCGCGGGCGGCTCGGGTTCCGCCGCAACCTGCTGCGGCGGTGACGACGTCTCCACCATCACCAGCCCCGATTCCGCGGGCAGCACGAACGGCTTGAATTCCGGCGGCGGAGCGGGAGCGGCAGCAGGCGCGCTGACGGGCGCCGCGGCCTGCGCGACCGGTTGCGCGACCGGCGCAGGGGAGGGCGCCGGGGTGGGCCTCGGGGTTGGTGCCGGGCTTGGCGCCGGGGTTGGCATCGGGTTTGACACAATCCCTGCCGGCGACTGGGGCGGCGCAGCGGCCGGCTCGGCATGACGTGCCTCGCGCTGCTGCACCGGGCTCGCGGCGGTGGGATGCGTCACCGCCTCGACGGCAGGTTCGTCGCGGGCTGGCGCCTGCGCCGGCGCAAACGCCGTCGTGTTCACCGGCGCGCCATGCGCCAGATCGTACGACGCGACACCGGCGGGAGTCGGTCCGGCCACTTCGTTTTCGCGTGAGCCTTCGGCGCCATGGCGGCGCGAATCGCCGCGGCCCCTGCCGCCACGCTCGCCGCGTTCGCCACGCTCGCCACGTTCGCCACGCTCGCCACGTTCTCCGCCGCGCTCGCCTCGATTGCGGCGCTCGCCGCGCTCACGCCGCGGCGGACGCTCGGCGCCAGCCGGACGATCGCCTTCGGTCAGCGCCATGGCTACATGCTCGCCGGCCGCAGGCTCGGCCGGTGCCTGCCGTTCGCCTGTGCCGGGGGCCGTTTGCGGCCCGCCGCGGGGCGGACGCGGTTCGCGCTGCCGGCCCTGGCGCGGCTCGCGTTCGGTCCGTTCCTGTCCCTCGGCGGCGCGTTCCTGCGGTTCACTGCGCTCACCCCGCTCGCCGCGCGGCGGGCGATCCCCCCGCTCGTTGCGGTCGCCGCGCTCGCGGCGGCGGCCGCCTTGCGGGTGTCCATTGCCGGCGGCGGCCTGACCCTCGGCCTGCACCGGCTGCGCGCGCTCCTGGCGCGGCCGGCCGTCGGTCGGACGCCGCTCGCGGCCGCCTTCGCCACCCTGGCCCTGACCTTGCCGCCCCTCGCGGCGGTCGTCATCGCGGCCGCGGCGGCTGCCGCCACGCGGCTGGTCGCGCCGGCCACGCGTATCGCGCGCTTCACGCTCCTGGCGCGGCGCGGGCTTGACTTCGGCGGGCGCCGTCTCGGCCGGCACGCTGAACAGGCTGACGAAGCGACGCCACAACGACGGTTGCATTGCGGGCGCGGCGGCGACGGGAGCCGTGACCGGTTGCGGGGGAGCCGCCATCGGTGCGGGCTGCGGCGGGGTCACGCCCTTGACCGCGGCTTCCTGCCGCGGCGCCTTCGCGTCGTCGACCTTCTTCTGCGCGAGATCTTCCTCGTCGGGCTTCTCGACCATGTCGAACGACGCGGGCAGCGGCTCGCTGTTGTTCAGGTCGTCGTGGCGCAACCGCGTCACGGTGTAGTTGGGCGTCTCCAGGTGGATGTTCGGAACCAGCACGACATTGACCTTCAGCCGCGCCTCGAGGCCCTGGATGTCCGAGCGCTTCTCGTTGAGCAGGAAGGTGGCGACATCGACCGGCACCTGCGCGACGATCTGTGCGCTGTTGTCCTTCATCGACTCTTCCTGGATGATCCGCAGGATGTGCAGCGCGGTCGATTCGGTGCCGCGAATGTGGCCGGTGCCATGGCAGCGCGGACAGGCGATGTGCGCCGATTCGGCCAGCGCCGGGCGCATCCGCTGCCGCGAGAGCTCCATCAGCCCGAAGCGGGAGATCTTGCCCAGCTGGATCCGCGCGCGGTCGTAGCGCAGCGCATCGCGCAGCGTGTTCTCGACTTCGCGCTGGTTCTTCTGGCTTTCCATGTCGATGAAGTCGATCACGATCAGGCCGCCGAGGTCGCGCAGCCGCAACTGGCGCGCCAGCTCGTCGGCGGCTTCGCAGTTGGTGTTGAACGCGGTGGTCTCGATGTCGCCACCGCGCGTCGCGCGCGCCGAGTTGACGTCGATGGAGACCAGGGCCTCGGTGTGGTCGATGACGATCGCGCCGCCCGAAGGCAGCGGCACTTCGCGCGAGTACGCGGTTTCGATCTGGTGCTCGATCTGGAAGCGCGAGAAGAGCGGCACGTCATCGTGGTAGAGGCGTACCCGGTGCACGTTGTCGGGCATCACGTGGCTCATGAACTGCTGGGCCTGCTCGAAGATCTCTTCCTTGTCGATCAGGATTTCGCCGATGTCGGGCTGGAAGTAGTCGCGGATCGCGCGGATCACCAGGCTCGATTCCTGGTAGATCAGGAACGGCGCCGGATTCACCGTCTTGCCGCGCTCATCCTTCTGCGGCGCCGCGGCGCCGTCGATGGCCGTCCACAGCTGGAGCAGGTAGTTCAGGTCCCACTGCAGTTCCTCGACCGAGCGTCCGATGCCCGCGGTGCGCGCGATGATGCTCATGCCCTGCGGAATCTCGAGCTGTGCGATCGTGTCGCGGAGCTCGTTGCGCTCCTCGCCTTCGATCCGGCGCGAAACGCCGCCGCCGCGCGGGTTGTTCGGCATCAGCACGAGATAGCGGCCGGCCAGCGACACGAAGGTCGTCAGCGCGGCGCCCTTGTTGCCGCGCTCGTCCTTGTCGATCTGGACGATCAGTTCCTGGCCTTCCTTGATCGCATCCTGGATGCGCAGGCGGGCCGGGTCGGCGTTGGGATCGCGAAAGTGGTTGCGCCCGATTTCCTTGAACGGGAGGAAGCCGTGGCGCTCCGTTCCGTAGTCGACGAAGCAGGCTTCGAGCGACGGCTCGACGCGGGTGACGACTCCCTTGTAGATATTGCTCTTGCGTTGCTCCTTGGTTGCCGATTCGATGTCGAGGTCGATCAGTTTCTGACCGTCGACGATCGCCACCCTCAGTTCTTCGGCCTGGGTGGCATTGAACAGCATGCGTTTCATCGCGACTCATCCCCGCGCGGGGCGTCTACGAGCGAATGCTGGCGTGACGAAGCGAAGCGGCGGCGTTGGCGGCTCAGGCGAACACGACGACCGGGACCGCGCGCTTGGGCGCGGACGACAATGCGATGGTGGGGCGGACGGGCATGGCGATTTTTCTATTGAGGCCAGGCGATACGACTCAGCGTTGTCAGGTTGTCACATTCGATCCTGCGGACGGAAATGTCGTCGACCGCAGGGAAACCCAAACCAGGTCCAGCTCCGCGCATCTTCGAGATCGCCGCCTGTATCCGGCGTCCGACAGATCCGCGCTTTAATTTCCTGCGCTACTGAATTCACCGGAGAGCGAGGGTTCCCGGTTGTCGCGCCGGCCTGGACGATAGATCGAGGTATGCCGCACTAAGCTGCGATGCCCGGGTCCGTTCGTTTGTTGGCTGTCTCGGCGACAGAATTGGTCTCCGTTATTTCCGGAATCCGCGAGACCCCGCCATGCATGAATGCACTGCGGCAGCCGCGGCCAACCCGATTCGTTATTATAGCGAAATGAAGCAGTTAAGCAACGATTCTGTGAACTGGGTGGAAATCGGCGACAGCGCCGCCGGGCAACGGATCGACAATTTTCTGCTCACTCTTCTGAAAGGCGTCCCGAAAAGCCACATCTACCGGATCCTGCGCTCGGGCGAAGTGCGGGTGAACAGCAAGCGTGTCGATGCGACGGCGCGGCTCTGCGCCGGAGACCGGTTGCGGGTCCCGCCGGTGCGCGTGGCGGACCCGCAGAAGCCCGGCGCGCAGCCCGTGCGTGCGGCGCAGTTCCCGATCCTGTTCGAGGACGATTCGCTGGTGGCGATCGACAAGCCGGCGGGCGTCGCGGTGCATGGCGGCAGCGGGATCGCGTTCGGCGTCATCGAGCAGATGCGCGAGCACTTGCGCGAACAGCGGCGAGACCAGCAAGAAGGACAGCGGCTGGAGGAGCGTCGGCAGACCGGCGGCGCGCGCGACGAGACCCCGTTTCTCGAGCTGGTGCACCGGCTCGATCGCGATACCTCCGGCGTGCTGCTGCTGGCCAAGAAGCGCGCCGCGCTGGTGGCGATGCACGCGCTGCTGCGCGACGGCGAGACCGACAAGCGCTATCTCGCGCTGGTGCGCGGCCGCTGGCCGCACCTGCGCCGCGAAGTGCGCGTCAGCCTGCACAAGTTCGTCACCGGGGACGGCGAGCGCCGGGTGCGCGTCGACGCCGACGGCCAGGACGCGGTGACGATCTTCACGCGCAAGCAGGTGTGGTCCGACGCCACGCTGCTCGAGGCCCGTCTGAAGACCGGGCGCACGCACCAGATCCGCGTCCATCTCGCGCACGAGAAGTTTCCGATCGCCGGCGACGACAAGTACGGCGACTTCGAATGGAACCGCGCGCTCGCGAAGTCGGGGTTCAAGCGCATGTTCCTGCACTCGGCGCGGCTCGGTTTCCGGCATCCGTCGACCGGGGCCGCGCTTAGGCTCGAATCCCCGTTGCCGCCCGAACTGGCCGCCTTCATCGCCGGGCTCGGGCCCGCCGAGGGCCGCCGTGAGTGAGCCGGCGGGCGGATCGTTGCCGCTGCGTTATTCGCTGATCGTCTTCGATTGGGACGGGACCCTCTCCGATTCTGCGGCGATCATCGTCCACTCGCTGCAGTTGGCGTGTGCCGACCTGGGGCTGGCGGTGCCCTCGGATGCCGATGCGCGCTACGTGATCGGTCTCGGGCTGCACGATTCGCTGCGCCACGTCGCGCCGGCCCTGCACGTCGACGACTATCCGAAGCTGTCGGCGCGTTACCGGGCGCATTACATGAACCGGGACGCCGCGATTCCCCTGTTCGCCGGCGTTCCGGAAATGCTGGAATCGCTGTCCAGCCGGGGACATCACCTGGCGGTCGCCACCGGCAAGAGCCGGCGTGGCCTCGACGAGGCGCTCGCGCTGGCCGGCGTTGGTCATCGCTTCCTGGCTACGCGCTGCGCCGACGAGGGGCACTCGAAGCCGCACCCGGAGATGCTGCTGCATCTGCTCGAGCGAACCGGAATCGCGCCCGGATCCGCGCTGATGATCGGCGACACGACGCACGATCTGCAACTGGCGGCCAATGCCGGTGTCGATGCAGTGGGTGTCACGTATGGCGCGCACCCGCACGAGGCGCTGGAGAGCGAACCGCACCGCGCGATCGTGCACAGCGTAGCCGAGTTGTCGGCCTGGCTGCAGCGCAACGGCTAGTCGCGCGCAATGGCGCCGGCTCCAGTGCGCCGCGGATGAAATCGACGATCACTCCGGGCTATACTCCGCGTCATAAAACAAGGATACGAATCGTGCAGCAGGGGATCGGTGGGTCGGTAAATGGCTGAAGGCGACAACTGGGAACGCGCAATTCTCGAGAAGCTGGCATTGGCCGCGGTCAAGGAGCAGCGCGCGGCGCGCCAGTGGGGAATTTTTTTCAAGCTGGTCGGCATCGGCATGCTGGTACTGGTCGTCGGCTCGCTGCTCGGCTGGTTCCAGGGACATGACAGCGCATCCGGCGGCAAGCACACCGCCATCGTCGAGGTCACCGGCGTCATCGAGCCCGAAGGCCGCGCCAGCGCCGAGAACGTCATCGCCGGCCTGCAGGCCGCGTTCAAGGACAAGGATACCCAGGGCGTCATCGTCCGCATCAACAGCCCTGGCGGCTCGCCGGTGCAGGCCGGCCAGATCAACGACGAGATGCGGCGGCTGAAGGGCAAGTATCCGAACACGCCGCTGTATGCCGTCGTCGAGGACGTGTGCGCATCCGGCGGGTATTACATCGCCGTGGCCGCCGACAGGATCTACGTCAACAAGGCCAGCGTCGTCGGCTCGATCGGGGTGATCCTCGACGGCTTCGGCTTCGTCGGAACGATGGAGAAGATCGGCGCCGAGCGCCGCGTACAGACGGCCGGCGTCAACAAGGCCTTTCTCGATCCGTTCTCGCCCGTCTCGCCGGAGCATCAGAAGTACGCGCAGCAGATGCTCGACGAAATCCACAAGCAGTTCATCGACGTGGTGAAGACGGGGCGCGGCGTGCGCCTGAAGGAATCGCCCGAGCTGTTCTCGGGGCTCGTCTGGAATGGCGCACGCAGCGTCGACCTCGGACTCGCCGATGCGATGGGCAGCGTCGACGAAGTGGCCCGCGACGTCATCAAGGCCGAAGACATGGTCGACTACACCGTCAAGGAAAAGCTGACCGATCGCCTCGCGCGCCGCTTCGGCGGCTTGCTCGGCAACGGGTTCGCCGCCACGCTGACGCAATTCAGGTTGCGCTAGAAGCAGAAAAAATGCGTAGGGGGCTGCGGCAAGCGCAGCCCTGGTCACGCTGTTGCATCAACTTTCACCTGGGAGGAAAGTCATGAAGAATCCGTTCGATTCGATCTGGGGAACGATCATCTGTGGCTTGCTGCTGACCTCGATTCTTTACAACGTGGTCCACTACCTTTACTGAGGAGATCACGATGGAATTCCTCACCTATGGGCTGGGACGGTGGCTGCACATCGGGTCCGGTGTATTGTGGGTCGGCCTGCTGTGGTACTTCAACCTCGTGCAGGTTCCCGCCTTGAAAGCCGCGGGCGCCGACGGCACGGCGGCCGGGATCACGAAGCACGTTGCGCCGCGCGCGCTGGAGCTGTTCCGCTGGTCGGCGCTTTCCACATGGCTGCTGGGCGCCATGATCCTCGGCGACAAGCTCCCGGCGGCGCTCCTCTTCCAGGACAGGGCGTACTACGCGATCGGCGTCGGCGCCTGGCTCGGCACCATCATGTTCCTGAACGTCTGGGGCCTCATCTGGCCGAACCAGAAAAAGGTGCTCAACCTGCAGCAATACGCCGCGAACCCGGTATCCGATGCGGAGAAGAACGTCGCCCGGCGCACGGCGTTCATCGTATCGCGCGTCAATGCGATGCTCTCGATACCGATGCTGTTTTTCATGGTTGCATCGGGCGGAATCTTCCGGCGGACGTTCTTTCCCTGAAGCGCCGCGCGCACGTCGCCGCAGGAGAAATAGGGGCCAAGAAATAGGGGCCAGGCTCGGATTGCGGAATCGGGGCCAGGCTCGGAATTGGGGCCAGGCTCGGAATTGGGGCCAGGCTCGGATTTGGCGCGAGGCTCGGATTTGACGCGAGGCTCGATTGGCTCGCGGATTGGCGCGGCTCCAGTTCTTCAATGCGAGCCTGGCCCCCGTAGTGCTCCCGATTAGTGCTCGCGTAATGCGAGCCTGGCCCCGATTAGAATTTACCGCGCGGTCGCCAGCCAGAGTCCGGCTGCGACGCAGGCGACGCCTGCGATGAGGTGCGCCGTCATCGGCTCGCCGAGCATCGCGGCGCCCAGCGCGGCTGCGGTGACGGGGCTGAGCGAGAGGAATACGGTCACGCGGGTCGGCGCTGCATGGCGGAGCGCGTAGAGCCACAGGAAGTAGCCCCCTCCGCTGCTGACGCCGATGAAGGCGACCGCCAGCCAGCCGGGGCGGTCGATCTGCGGAAGCTGGGCGAAGAAGCCTTCGCCGGCGGCGAGGACGGCGAGGAACAGCACGGATGCGAGCATCGCCAGCGCGCTGACCGGCAGCGCCGGATACCGCTGCAGATACGGGCGATAGAGCACGCTGCAGACGGCCCCGGTCAAGGTGCTCGCGAACACCGCTGCATCGCCCAGGGCGGATGCGCTTCCGAGGGACGCGCTGCGCTCGACGAGCGCGACGGCGACGCCGGTGATGGTCAGCAGCACGCCTGCCAGTTTCGCCCGCGTCAACCGTTCGAGGCGCAGCGCGGCGGCGAGGATCAGCGTGATCAGCGGGAACGTCGCGAAGATCAGCGCGGCGCGCGCCGACGGAATGTACTGGAGCCCGTAATTCAGCAGGGCGATCAGGATGCCGAACTGGCCGATTCCGAGCGCGGCGATCGGCAACAGGTCGCGGCGCGCGATCGGCGTGCGGCCGGCGACGAGCACCGCGGGCAGCAGCGTGAGAAAGCCCAGCGCATAACGAAGCATCGCCAGCGACGCAGGCGTCGACTGCCCGATGACGAAGCGCGTCGCGACCATCGCCGCCCCGACTTGCACGCCGGTGGCGGCGGCGGCCAGCAACGGCAACGCGATGCGCCGGTCCATCGGCGTCAGCGCTCCGGTCGAACCGACGCTGCGGCGCGACGTTGCAGGCGGTTCACAGGCCCAGTTCCCAGTTCTCGCCGACGAGGGTCTTGCCGAAGCTGCGATGCCGCTCGGTGGCCACGCGCCTGAAGCCGGCGCGCTCGTACAGGCGACGCGCAGCCAGTAGCTCCGACTGGGTCCATAGCGTGATCTTGCGGTAGCCGGCGGCGCGCGCGAAGCGGACACACTCGTCGATCATCCGCGCTCCGAGTCCGCTGCCGCGGGCCGCCGGATCGACGAGAAAGAGGCGCAGCTTCGCCACCTGCCGCGACTTGCGCACGATGAATACGCAGCCGACCGGAACGCCGCCGCGGTCGGCGATCCAGCAGCAGTCGCCGCCCGGGTCGAAGTCGCGTACGTAGTCGGCGACGATGCGGGCGACCAGCGCCTCGAATTCCGCGTTGTAGCCGAACTCGGCCGCATACAGCGCGCCATGGCTCTGTACCACCCAGCCGAGATCGCCGGGCCCCGGCGCGCGCAGGAGGATCGGCGAGGACGCGGCACCGGGCGAGAGCAGCGCCTCGACCTCGCGCATCGCCGCCAGCAGGCGTGCCTGCGCGGCGGCGGACAGCGGCCGCAGCATGTCGACCATTTCGTCGTGCGCGCGGCGGTCGAGCGGGGCGAAGCCACGCCGGCCGGCTGCGGTCAGGCGCAGGTGGCGCTGCCGCGCATCGTCGGCCGACGGCGTGCGCGTCAGCAGCCCGCGGCGCTCGAAGGCTCCCAGCAGCCGGCTGAGGTAGCCCGGGTCGAGCTCGAGCTCGCCGGCCAACTGCCCGGCGGTCAGGCCGTCGCGATGCGCGAGCTCATAGAGCACCCGCACTTCGGTCAGCGAAAACGGACTGTCAAGCAGGCCCGATTTCAGCACGCCGATGCGGCGGGTGTAGAACCGGTTGAAGGCGCGCACGGCCGCGGCGTGACGGTCGATCGCGGCGGCGGAAGTTCGTTTGATCGCGGCGTTCCCCATATGGTTGCCATAGTCAATAAAATACATGCTTTTGTCAACCATTTGCCGAGGCCGCGCCCCCGCCGGCCGGTCCGGCGGTAGAATCCCGGATTCCGCCAACGTTCAACGGAGAAATCAATGGGCACCACTCTCGAACTCGTCGCCGGCGATGGCTTCCGGCTTTCCGCCTATCGCGCCGATCCTGCCGGAACCCCGCGCGGAGCGGTCGTCGTCGCCCAGGAAATCTTCGGCGTCAACAGCCACATCAAGTCGGTCTGCGACGGCTTTGCCGCCGATGGCTACGTTTCGATCGCCCCGGCGCTGTTCGACCGCGTCCAGCGCAATGTCGATATCGGCTATACCGAGGCCGACATCGCCACCGGCCGCGAGCTGAAGGGAAAGGCCGGGATCGACAATGCGCTGCTCGATGTCGCCGCGGCCCGCGATGCCGTCCGCGGCGCCGGCAAGGTCGGGATCGTCGGCTACTGCTGGGGCGGCTACGTCACATGGATGGCGGCGTCACGGCTGGACGGTTTCGCGTGCGCGGTTCCCTACTACGGCGGCGGGATGATCGAGGCGATCGGCGAAAAGCCGCGCTGTCCGGTAATGATGCATTTCGGCGACAAGGACGCGGTGCTACCGCTGGAAGGCGTCGAGCGCCTGCGCGCCGCGCATCCGGACCAGCAGGTGTTCATCTATGCCGCCGGTCACGGCTTCAACTGCGATCAGCGCGGTTCGTTCAATGCGCCGGCGGCAACGCTGGCGCGAAGCCGCACGCTGGAGTTCTTCCGCAAGCACATCGGCTGAAGCGGGAGTCGGGGCTGGCGCGCTCTAGTCCTCGGCCTTCGGCGCCTTGTCGAGCCCGGCGATGACCGCGCCGACGCCGATCCCGCGCTCCTTGAACCAGCCCTTCTTCATCTCCAGCGCGTAGAGGGCCGGTCCGCTGGACGGATGGGTGGTTTCCGTCTGCGGCGCCATGTCCTCGATGTCGATGATGCGGCCGCGCGCGTCGACGTAGGCGATCGAGAGCGCGATGAAGGTGTTCTTCATCCAGAACGCAAGCGGCTGCGGCTCGCGGAACACGAACAGCATGCCGTGATCCGGCTTGAGGCTGAAGCGGTGCATGAGTCCGGTCGCGCGCGTGCCCGAATTGGTCGCGACCTCGGCCGTGACCTTGTGGCCGTTGATCGCCAATCCCATCGTGGGCAGTTCGGCGGCCCGGGCCGTGACGGCAAGCGCCAGCAGCGCGCAAACCACCATCGTGTTCAGCATCCTGCTCGACATCTGTCGCAACCTCAATTCCGGATCTGCCTATGGGACAGCATCCGCCAGTACAAGATCCAGTAAATGCCGCCGAGGACCAGGAAAGCCAGCATTCCGCCGGCCAGGGCCAGCGTCGAATGCTCGAGCGCGGGGGCGAAGGCGCCCGCGACGATACCCGAAAGCAGCGTGTGGGTAAATCCCTGCAGTGACGACGCGAGCCCGCGCATCGTCGGGAAGAGGTCGAGCAGCAGCAGTTGCGTGCTCGGCATCACGAGGCTCATGCCGCACGAATAGAGCGGCAGCGGGAGAATGCTCCACGGCAGCGACGGCGGCAGCGCCCACGACACGATGACATTGAGGACCGCGGCCGATCCCATGAGCCCGTAGCCGAGTGCGATGGTCTGCGTCGGACGCAGCCGCCCGGCGAGCCGTCCCGAAAGGGTCGCGCCGGCCATCATGCCGGCGATCGAGGGCATGAACATGTAGCCGAACTGCTGCGACGTCAGCTGCAGATGCTCCATCAGGAACACCGGCGCCGCCGGCACGTAGAGAAAAAATCCGGCGAAATTGAACGCGACCATCCCCGCCAGCAGCTGGAATTCCCGGCGCATGAACACCGTCGAGTAGTTCGACCAGAGGGTCCGCGGATGCAACGACTGCCGCGCCGATACCGGATGCGTCTCGCGCAGGTCGCGAATGACCCAGACGAGCAGGGCGGTGGTGAAGATGACCAGGCCCCAGAAGATCGCGCGCCATCCGGAAATCGCCAGGAGCCAGCCGCCGACGATCGGCGCGATGGCCGGCGCGATCGCGAACATCAGCGTCACGCGCGCCATCAGCCGCTGCGCGTCGGGGCCATGGAAGCGGTCGCGGATGATCGCGCGTCCGACCAGCCAGCCCCCGCCCGCGGAAAGGCCCTGCAGCAGCCGGAAGAGGATCAGCGACTCGACGTTGCCGGCAATCGCGCAGCCGACGCTCGCGACGATGTAGATGGCCAGCGTGACGACGATCACCGGCTTGCGCCCCAGCGCGTCCGACAGCGCGCCGTGCCACAGGCTCATTGCGGCGAACGCGAAGAGGTACGCGGTCAGCGTCTGCTGGATCTTCAGTTGCGACGTATCCAGCGACTGCGCCATGTCCGAAAACGCAGGCAGGTAGGTATCGACGGAAAACGGCCCGAGCATGACGAGGCCGGCAAGTAGCGCAGCCAGGCGCCAGGGCCTGGCCGCGTGCGGTGGGGGTTCGGACAAGACGATTGCGGTTGTTGTTGTCGGGACGATGATACGCGCTCCCGCTCATCGGACGCGGCGCGGCGCAGGCGGGAGTCGCGCCATTATGGTGCTGCGCAAATTCGCCGATGCACCCGAACGGGGTGGCGACCGCACAGCTTTGGTCCCGGCGCGCGATGCGCGCTCGATCGAAGGCTGGAAAAGCCAGCAAAACCAGCAGCTTTTGAACGATGCGGCAGCGTTGGCACGCTAACTGCTGAGTCCCTTCCAGTGATCCGTTCCTGCAGTCCGATCACCTGTTCATCTTTTATGGAGAGGGTCTCATATGAAGCGTAGAGGGTTTTTCAAGACCGCGGCACTCGCGGGTGTCATGATCGCCGCCGGCCTGATCGGCCAGTCGGCGAACGCGGCCGACACGATCAAGGTCGGCATCCTGCATTCCCTGTCGGGCACGATGGCAATCTCCGAAACGACGCTGAAGGATACGGCGTTGATGGCGATCGAGGAGATCAATGCGAAGGGCGGCGTCCTCGGCAAGAAGCTCGAGCCGGTGGTGGTCGATCCCGCGTCCAACTGGCCGCTGTTCGCCGAGAAGGCCCGCCAGCTGGTCACGCAGGACAAGGTCGCGGTCGTCTTCGGGTGCTGGACGTCGGTATCGCGCAAGTCGGTGCTGCCGGTGTTCAAGGAACTGAACAGCCTGCTGTTCTACCCGGTCCAGTACGAAGGCGAAGAGCTCGAGAAGAACGTGTTCTACACCGGCGCGGCGCCGAACCAGCAGGCGATCCCGGCCGTCGAGTACCTGATGAGCGCGGACGGCGGCAGCGCCAAGCGCTTCGTCCTGCTCGGCACCGACTATGTGTATCCGCGCACGACGAACAAGATCCTGCGCGCGTTCCTGAAGTCGAAGGGCGTGAAGGAAGAGGACATCGACGAGAAGTACACGCCGTTCGGCCACAGCGATTACCAGACCATCGTGGCCGACATCAAGAAGTTCGCGCAGGGCGGCAAGACCGCGGTAATCTCCACGATCAACGGCGATTCGAACGTTCCGTTCTACAAGGAGCTGGGCAACGCCGGCCTGAAGGCGACCGACGTGCCGGTGGTTGCGTTCTCGGTGGGCGAGGAAGAGCTGCGCGGCGTCGACACCAAGCCGCTCGTCGGGCACCTGGCCGCATGGAACTACTTCGAATCGGTGAAGGCGCCGGAGAACGACGCGTTCGTCAAGAAGTGGAAGGCCTACGCGACGAAGATGAAGCTTCCCAATGCCGACAAGGCGGTCACCAACGATCCGATGGAAGCGACGTACGTCGGCATCTACATGTGGAAAGCCGCGGTGGAGAAGGCGAAGACGACCGATACCGACAAGGTGATCGCCGCGATGTCCGGACAGACATTCAAGGCGCCCTCGGGCTTCACCCTGACGATGGACAAGACGAATCATCATCTGCACAAGCCGGTCTACATCGGCGAAGTGAAGGCTGACGGCCAGTTCAACATCGTCTGGAAGACGAAGGGCCCGATCCGCGCGCAACCGTGGAGCCCGTTCATCGCCGGGAACGAAGCCAAGCAGAGCATGTGATCGCCCGCTTGCTGCGCGCCGCGGCGCGCAGCTCTCGCGCCCCTGCCGGGCCAGGCCTGTCCGGGGCGCGGTTGCAGTAACATCGTTCATTGTCCCCAGTGTCGAATAACGGAAGTCCTCGCGATGAGATTCGGGCGTGCGCTTGCCGCGTCGTCAATGCTGTTGGCGTGTTGCCTGATGCTCGAGAACGCATGGGGCGCGCTGGACGCCCCGCTGGTCACGCAGCTCGGCAGCGAATCGACCGATGACAAGATCGCGGCGATCCAGCAGCTGTCGGCCAGCAGCGATCCGCTGGCGGCGACGCTGCTGCGCGCCCTGGCCGAGGGCGACGCATACAGGCTCGACGACGGGAAGATCATCATCGTCGCCGGCGACAAGGCGGTCGACGCGGCCACCGGTGCCGCCATATCCCCGGTCCCCGAGAGCCGCGACCAGCTGATCCTCAACAATCGCCTGCGCAAGGCGATGGAAACGGCCCAGGCGGGCGGCAAGCTGTCCGCCGCGGAGCGGGGCGTGCGCCTGGTGGCCGCGCGCGATCTGCAGGCAAACGCGACACCCGCGCAATTGCCGATGCTGCGCGAGGCGCGCGCGAAGGAAGCCGATCCGGCCATCCAGTCCACGCTCGACCTCGCGATCGCCGCGGCGAGCCTGCGCTCCGACAAGCTCGACGACAAGCTCTCCGCCATCCGCTTCCTCGGCGAAAATGGCTCGGCGCCGGCGAAGACGCTGCTCAATACGTTCACCAATGCCGCCGGCACGCCGGGGAGCGACGCGGAATCGAAGGTGCGGTCCGAGGCGCTGGCCGCCATTGCCGCGATCGATCGCCGGCTGCGCACCACCGAGATGGTCGGCACCGCATTGCAGGGCCTGTCGCTGGCCAGCGTGCTGCTGCTCGCGGCGCTCGGGCTCGCGATCACCTTCGGCCTGATGGGCATCATCAACATGGCGCACGGCGAGCTGCTGATGATCGGCGCCTACGCAACGTATGTCGTGCAATCGCTGTTCCGGCAGTTCCTCCCGGGCGCCTTCGACTGGTACGTGATCGCCGCGATCCCGGTCGCCTTCGCAACCAGCGCGCTGGTCGGCATGGCGCTCGAGCGCACGGTAATACGCCGCCTCTACGGGCGGCCGCTGGAAACGCTGCTCTGCACCTGGGGGATCAGCCTCGTGCTGATGCAGACGGTGCGCACGATCTTCGGCGCGCAGAACGTCGAAGTGGCCAATCCAGCGTGGATGAGCGGCGGGGTCAGCGTGATGGAGGGACTGGTGCTGCCCTACAACCGGATCTGCATCGTGGTCTTTTCGATGTGCGTCGTGCTGCTGGTCTGGCTGCTGCTCAACCATACGCGCCTCGGCCTCTTCGTCCGCGGCGTCACGCAGAACCGGCGGATGGCCGACTGCGTCGGCGTGCCCACCCGGCGCATCGACACGCTGACCTTCGGGCTGGGCAGCGGCATCGCCGGGCTTGGCGGCGTTGCGCTGTCGCAGATCGGCAACGTCGGCCCCGATCTCGGCCAGAGCTACATCGTCGATTCGTTCATGGTCGTGGTTCTGGGCGGGGTCGGGCAGCTCGCGGGGACGGTGATCGCAGCGCTCGGCCTGGGCGAATTGAACAAGATCCTCGAGCCCTATGCCGGCGCCGTGCTGGCGAAGATCACGATCCTGGTGCTGATCATCCTGTTCATACAAAAGCGTCCGCAGGGCCTGTTCGCGCTCAAGGGCCGCAGCGCGGAGGTCAACTGATGCTGCTGCGCGCGCTGGGCTCCGGATGGGTGCGCTTGGGCGCGATCGCGGCGGTGCTGGTGATGGCGCTCTTGCCGGCACTGCACCTGGCGCTGCCGCCGGACCATCCGCTGCACGTGTCCTCGTACTTCATCGCGCTCTTCGGCAAGTTCATGTGCTACGCGATCGCCGCGGTGGCGCTCGACCTGGTCTGGGGCTATGCCGGCATCCTGTCGCTCGGCCACGGCGTCTTCTTCGCGCTGGGCGGCTACTCGCTCGGGATGTACCTGATGCGCGCGATCGGCCGCGACGGCGTCTACCAGAGCGACCTGCCCGACTTCATGGTGTTCCTCGACTGGAAGCAATACCCGTGGTACTGGTCGTTCACCGATCACTTCTGGTACGCGGCGCTGCTGGTCGTGCTGATCCCGGGCCTGCTGGCGCTCGTCTTCGGCTTCTTCGCCTTCCGCTCGCGCATCAAGGGCGTCTATTTCTCGATCATCACGCAGGCGCTGACGTTCGCGATCATGCTGCTCTTCTTCCGCAACGATACCGGCTTCGGGGGCAACAACGGCTTCACCGATTTCAAGCGGATCCTCGGCCACACGATCACCGCGCCGTCGACCAAGGCGGTGCTGTACTGGCTGACGCTCTCGGCGCTCATCGGCGTTGTGGTCGGCTGCCGCATGATGATGGCCACCAAGTTCGGCCGCGCGCTGCAGGCCATTCGCGATGCGGAGCCGCGGATGATGTTCCTCGGCTACAACCCGCTCGGCTTCAAGCTCGTGGTGTGGACACTGTCGGCGGTGATCTGCGGCATCGCCGGCGCGCTCTACGTGCCGCAGGTCGGCATCATCAACCCGTCGGAGATGTCGCCGGCGAATTCGATCGAGCTGGTGATCTGGGTTGCGGTAGGCGGGCGCGGGACGCTGATCGGGCCGGTGCTGGGCGCCGCGGTCGTCAACGGCCTGAAGAGCTGGTTCACCGCCGCGCTGCCGCAGTACTGGCTGTTCGTGCTGGGCGCGATCTTCATCGTGGTGACGCTGTATCTGCCGGCGGGCCTCGTCGGCCTCGGCAAGTCGTTGATGGCGAGATGGAAGCGTCCGGCCGCGCACGCGCACAAGGTACCGGCATGAACGAAACCGTCCACTCGCCGGGTCTCGCCGAGAAATCGTACGTCGACGATGGCGCCGACGGCAGCGCCAGCTTCGGCCACCTGGTCGAGCCGGGCGTCCTCGACACGCAGAAGGGCGACATCCTCTATCTCGAGGACATCTCGGTCAGCTTCGACGGCTTCAAGGCGCTGAATGCGCTTACCCTCAACATCGCGCTCGGGGAATTGCGCTGCATCATCGGTCCGAACGGCGCGGGCAAGACGACGATGATGGACGTGATCACCGGCAAGACACGTCCCGATTCGGGCACGGCCTTCTTCGGCCAGACGATCGATCTGCTGCGCATGAGCGAGCCGGAGATCGCCCACGCGGGGATCGGCCGCAAGTTCCAGAAACCGACGGTGTTCGAGAAGCATTCGGTGTACGAGAACCTGGAGCTGGCGCAGAAGGCGCCCAAGGACCCGTTCGGTGCGCTGCGGGCGAAGCTTTCCGGCGCGCAGCGCGACCAGATCGCCGCGGTCGGCGAGCGGATCGGGCTCTCGCGCGACATGCAGCGCGAAGCGGGAATGCTGTCGCACGGACAGAAGCAGTGGCTCGAGATCGGGATGCTGCTGATCCAGGAGCCCGCCGTGCTGCTGCTCGATGAACCCGTTGCCGGAATGACCGATGCGGAGACGGACCGCACAGCGGACCTCTTCCTCGAACTGGCCGGCGAGCATACGCTGATCGTCGTCGAGCACGACATGGACTTCGTCAACCGCATCGCCCGAACCGTCACCGTGCTGCATGAAGGCAGCGTCCTCGCAGAGGGCCCGATGGCGCAGGTGCAGAACGATGCGCGCGTGATCGAAGTCTATCTCGGCCGCTAGGAAGCGCGACGATGAGCCCCGCGAACATGACCACGGTGCACTCGCCAGGCGCAGCATCGATGCTCGACATCGAAGGCCTGAACCAGTATTACGGCGGCAGCCATATCCTGCGCGACGTGCAATTGTCGATTCCCGCCGGACAATGCACCGCGCTCCTCGGACGCAACGGTGTCGGCAAGACGACACTCCTCAATTGCCTGATGGGCGTGCTGCCGATCCGCACCGGCCGCGTGAAGCTCGACGGCCACGACATCACCGCGCTGCCGCCGCACCGGCGGGCCGCGCTCGGGATCGGCTACGTGCCGCAGGGCCGCGAGATCTTCAACCGGCTGACGGTCGAGGAGAATCTGCGGATGGGCCTGGCGCCGGTCCGGTCGCGGCGGGCGTCCGGGGCGGGCGCGATTCCTCCGGAACTGTTCGAGATGTTTCCGGTGCTTGCGCGCATGCTGAACCGGCGCGGCGGCGACCTCTCGGGCGGACAGCAGCAGCAACTGGCGATCGCGCGCGCGCTGGCGGCGAAACCGCGCCTGCTGATCCTCGACGAGCCCACCGAAGGCATCCAGCCGTCGATCATCAAGGAGATCCGCGACGTGATCCGCGGCCTGCTCGCCAAGGGTGACATGGCGGTGCTGCTCGTGGAGCAATACTACGATTTCGCCGCGGCGCTCGCCGGACAGTACGCGGTGATGAGCCGCGGGCAGATCGTCAGGCGCGGCGCGGGCGAACGGATGGAAGCGGACGCCGTCAGGGAATTGCTGACCGTATGACCGCGATCGCCGGCGCCGTGCCGCGCGGGCCGGCGCGGATCGGGGCGGCACCGCAGCACGCGGCCGAACGGCAATGGAACGCCGCGCTCGATCTCGTCTTCGAACGGCGCGGCGGGCGCACCGTGCTCGTCGACCAGCGGCACGCCGGCCCGCTCGTCATGCAGAAGGCGTTATACCCGGGCGGCGACGCGCATTGCCAGGCGGTGATCCTGCATCCGCCGGGCGGCATTGCGGGCGGCGACCGGCTCGACATCGCCGTGCGGGCCGGGCCGGAAACGGAGTTGCTGCTGACCACGCCGGGCGCGACGCGCTGGTACAAGTCCGATGGCCGCGGCGCGGCGCAGGATGTGCTGCTGCGCGCCGACGCCGGCGCGGTCGTCGAATGGATGCCGCTCGAGACGATCGTGTTCGACCGCGCCGTCGCCACATCGACGGTTCGCGTCGACCTCGCCGGTGACGCATGTGCCGCGGGTTGGGAGATCGTCGCCTTCGGCCGCGGCGCCGCCGGCGAGCGCTTCACCGAGGGCAGGTTCCGGCAGTCGATCGAGCTGCGCCGCGACGGCCGGTTGCTGTGGGCCGAGTACGGGGAGGTCTCTGGCGGCGATCCGCTGTTCGGGTCGCCCGTCGGCTACGCGGAATGCACCACCAGCGGTCTGCTCTGGATCGCCGGGCCTGTCAATCCCCGGGTGGGCGAGCGCGGCGAGCGCGCGGTGCCGCCGGTCAGGCCGGGGATGCTGGCCGGCATCACCGCGCTTCCCGATGGCATCATGCTGGCGCGCTGCCTGGGGCATTCGACCGAGCAGTTGCGGCAATGGCTGATCGAAGTCTGGGAGAATTGCCGTCCCGACTACGCCGGACGCGCGGCGATCGCGCCGCGGCTGTGGGCAACGTGACGATGAATGCTCCGCCGCGCGCCGCATCGCGACCATGCGCCGCGGGCACGAAAGGATCGACGTGGATCTGACTCCCAGGGAACGCGACAAGCTGATGATCTTCACCGCGAGCCTGCTCGCGGAGCGCAGGATGGCGCGCGGACTGAAGCTCAATCATCCGGAAGCCATCGCCTACATCACCGCGGCGGTGATGGAAGGCGCCCGCGACGGGAGGACGGTGGCCGAACTGATGCGGCTCGGCGCGACACTGCTGCGGCGCGAGCAGGTGATGGACGGCGTGCCGGAGATGATTCCGGACATCCAGGTCGAGGCGACGTTCCCCGACGGGACCAAGCTGGTCACGGTGCACAATCCGATCGTGTGAGCGAAGGCGAACGAGCGCGCTGATGACAACGCAGACGGCAACACAAACGACAATGCGGACGAGGAGACACCGATGATTCCCGGCGAGACGCTGATCCAGGACGGCGATATCGAGATCAATGCCGGCCGCGCGACGCGAACGGTGCTGGTCGCCAACACCGGCGACCGGCCGATCCAGATCGGCTCGCACTACCATTTCTTCGAGACCAACGAAGCGCTGGACTTCGATCGCGCGCAGGCCCGGGGCTTTCGCCTCAACATTCCGTCGGGCACCGCGGTGCGCTTCGAGCCGGGACAGCAGCGTACCGTCGAGCTGGTCGAATTCGGCGGCGACCGTATCGTGTACGGCTTCAACGGCAAGGTCATGGGGAAACTCTGATGGCGCGCACGCTGACCCGCCGCGCGTATGCGGAGATGTACGGACCGACGACCGGCGATCGCATCCGTCTCGCCGATACCGAGCTGATGATCCAGGTCGAGCGCGACGCCACCGTCCACGGCGAGGAAGTCAACTTCGGCGGGGGCAAGGTGATCCGCGACGGGATGGGGCAGGGCCAGCGCAACGCGTCCGCGGTCGCCGATACCGTGATCACCAACGCGCTGATCCTCGACCACTGGGGAATCGTCAAGGCCGACATCGCGCTCAAGGACGGACGTATCGCCGGAATCGGCAAGGCCGGCAACCCGGATGTGCAGCCGGGCGTCGACATCGCGATCGGCGCCGGCACCGAGATCATTGCCGGCGAGGGCATGATCGTCACCGCCGGCGGGATCGATACGCACATTCATTTCATCTGCCCGCAGCAGATCGGCGAGGCGCTGGCCTCCGGTGTCACGACGATGATCGGCGGCGGCACCGGTCCGGCAACGGGAACGTTCGCCACGTCGTGCTCGCCCGGCCCGTGGCACCTCGCGCGGATGCTGCAGGCGGCCGATGCGTTTCCGATGAACCTCGGCTTCCTCGGCAAGGGCAACGCCAGCCTTCCAGAGCCCCTGCGCGAGCAGATCGATGCGGGCGCGATCGGCCTCAAGCTGCACGAGGACTGGGGCACGACGCCGGCTACGATCGACTGCGCGCTGGCCGTCGCCGACGAGACCGACACGCAGGTGGCGATCCACACCGACACGCTCAACGAATCCGGATTCGTCGAAGCGACGATCGCGGCGTTCGAGGGCCGGACGATCCACGCGTATCACACCGAGGGTGCAGGCGGTGGGCATGCGCCCGACATCATCAGGGTGGTGGGCGAAGCGAACGTTCTGCCGTCGTCGACGAACCCGACGCGTCCGTTCACCGTCAACACGCTCGACGAGCACCTGGACATGCTGATGGTGTGCCATCACCTGTCCCCGTCGATCGCCGAGGACATCGCGTTCGCCGAATCCCGCATTCGCCGCGAGACGATTGCCGCCGAGGACATCCTGCACGACCTCGGCGCGATCTCGATGATCTCGTCGGACAGCCAGGCGATGGGCCGCGTCGGAGAGGTGATCCTGCGCTGCTGGCAGACCGCGCACAAGATGAAGACCCAGCGTGGCAGCCTCGACGGCGATCCGGGGGGCGCCGCGGGCCACGACAATGCGCGGGTCAAGCGCTATGTCGCGAAATACACGATCAACGCGGCGCTCACCCATGGCATCGCGGACCAGGTCGGGTCGGTCGCCGTCGGCAAGTGGGCCGACCTGGTGCTGTGGAAGCCGGCGTTCTTCGGCGTCAAGCCGAGCCTGATTCTGAAGGGCGGAACGATCGCGTCGGCGATGATGGGCGATCCGAACGCGTCGATCCCGACGCCGCAGCCCGTGTACTCGCGGCCGATGTTCGGCGCGTTCGGCGGCGCGCTCGGCAGGAGCTCGCTCACCTTCGTGTCGCGTCGCGCGTTCGATGCGCGGATCGGCGAACGGCTGGGCCTGGCCAAGACGCTGGCGCCGGTCGCCAACGTGCGCAGGCTGCGGAAGAGCGACATGGTGCACAACGGCTACCAGCCGCAGATCGATGTCGATCCGGAGACGTACGAGGTCCATGCCGACGGACAGCTGCTGACGTGCGAGCCCGCGGCGTCGCTGCCGATGGCGCAGCGCTACTTCCTGTTCTGAGCGCGATGCTGCGGATCGAGCATGTGCTGCCCGCAGCGGATGCCGCGCCGGATGCCGCGGCACGTTCGATTCACGTACCTCCCGCGGTGTCGTTGACGCTCACGCTGCCATTCGATTTGCGCAAGCGCAGCCGCCTGCTGGCGCGCCTGGACGATGGCGAGGAAGCCGGTCTGTTCCTGCCGCGCGGCACCGTGCTGCGCGATGGCGACGTGCTTCTGGCGAGCGACGGCCGCACGATCCGCGTGGTCGCCGCGATCGAGGAGCTCTACGCGGTGCGCGCGACTACGCGGTGCTCGCTGACGGTGGCCGCCTATCACCTGGGCAACCGCCATGTCGCTCTGCAGATCGCCGGCGATGCGCTGATCCTGGAACGCGACTCCGTGCTGCGCGAGATGCTCGAGCTGCTGGGCGCGACCGTCGACGAAGTGCGCGCCCCGTTTCATCCGGAGCCGGGCGCATATGGCGGCGGCCACCGGCACGGCGACCCTGCCGGCGATGCCGAAGAGCATGCGCTGGCGCAGTCGGTCTTCGCGGTGCGCCATGGCGCGCGGCATTGAGCGATCCGCAGTCGATGGCATCGCCGCAACCCGCTTCGCTGCTGCGCGCGCTGCACCTGGCCAGCGCGACGCTGCCGGTGGGCGCATTCAGCTACTCGCAGGGACTCGAAGCGGCGATCGACAGCGGGACGATCACCGATCGCGACGGCGCGGCGCGCTGGATCGGCGATGCGCTGCGCTGGTCGCTCGGCCGCTTCGAGGCGCCGCTGCTGGTCGCGGCGCAGAGGGCCTGGTCGCGCGGCGACGATGGAGCCGTCGTGGAGCTCAATGTGCGGATGATCGCCACGCGCGAAACGGCGGAGCTCCTCGCCGAGACGACGCAGATGGGATTCTCGCTGCGCCGCTGGTGCGCCGGCACCGACGCAATCGACGGCGGCTGGAATGCGCGGCTCGAGGCGATCGCGCAGCCTGCCTATCCGGTGGTATTCGCCGCGATCGCTGCGGCGTGGCAGATGGACGAGCGCACCGCGCTGTGCGCCTACCTGTGGGGCTGGCTGGAGAACCAGGTCAACGCGGCGCTGAAGGCCGTGCCGCTCGGCCAGACCGACGGCCAGCGGATTCTGCTCGGCGCGGCGGCGCTCGTCGACGAGATCGCCGTATCGGCCGCCGAACTGGCGGGGAGGCCACCGGCGGAAGCATGGACCACGCAGTGTCCCGGGCTCGCGATCGCATCGTCGCGGCACGAGGCGCAGTATTCACGGTTGTTCCGGTCGTGATGGACGAAACGGATCGAATGAGGCGGCGATGACATCGAATGGAATGAATGACTCCGCGACGGCGCCGCTGCGCGTCGGCGTCGGCGGCCCGGTCGGCTCGGGCAAGACGACACTGGTCGAGGTGCTGTGCAAGCGGATGCGCGACCGGTACGACCTCGCGGTGGTCACCAACGACATCTATACAAAGGAAGACGAGCGGCTGCTGGTCGCCGCGGAAGCGTTGCCGGCCGAGCGGATCATGGGAGTCGAGACCGGCGGCTGCCCGCACACCGCGATTCGCGAGGATGCGTCGATCAACCTCGAAGCGGTCGCGCGGATGCACCGGCGCTTTCCGGCGCTGGAGCTGATCTTCGTCGAGAGCGGCGGCGACAACCTCGCCGCGACGTTCAGCCCCGAACTGTCGGACCTGACGCTCTACGTGATCGATGTCGCGGGCGGCGAAAAGATTCCCCGCAAGGGCGGTCCCGGCATCACCAAGTCGGACCTGCTGATCATCAACAAGATCGACCTCGCGCCTTACGTCGGCGCCTCGCTCGATGTGATGCAGAGCGATGCGCGCAGGATGCGCGGCGAGCGGCCATTCGTGCTGACGAACCTGAAATCGGGAGAGGGCGTGCAGCAGGTGGTCGACTTCATCGTCGCCCGGGGAATGCTCGACGCGTGACCCTGTCGTTCCCGCGCGAGCGGGAACCGCGTGCGCTCACTCGTGCGCTTCGGACCCCGACAGCGCCGAATCGATGGCGGCGTGCGACAGATGCGGGGCGAACAATCCGATGAAGTCGTACGTATAGCTGCGCAGATACGTTCCCCGGCGCAGCGCGAGGCGCGTCAGGCTGGGCGCGAACAGATGATCGGCCGGCAGCATCGCGAATTGGCCGTCGCGCGCCGGTTCGTACGCCATCCGCGCGATGATGCCGACACCCAGGCCGAGCTCGACGTAGGTCTTGATCACGTCGGCATCGAGCGCGGTCAGCGCGATGTTCGGCGTGAGCTCTTTCGCGGCGAACGCGGCGCTGATCGCCGAAGCGCCCGTGAAGCTGTAGTCGTAGGTGATGATCGGATGCCGGGCGAGCGCCTCGATCGTCAGCTTCTTCTCCCTTGCGAGCGGATGATCCCGCGGCATGATCACGCAGCGGTTCCATTGATAGCAGGGCAGGGTCACGAGCTCGGGGTTGTCGGCGAGCGATTCGGTGGCGATGCCGATGTCGGCCTCCGCCCTGGCCACGAACTGCGCGACCTGCACCGGATTGCCCTGGTGCAGCAGCAGGCGCACTTTCGGAAAGCGCTCGGTGAATTGCTTGATCGCGGGCGGCAGCACATAGCGGGCCTGCGTGTGCGTCGTCGCGATGGTGAGCGCGCCTTCGTCGTGCGCCCGATGCTCGTCGCCGATGCGCTTCAATCCGGCCGCTTCGATGACCAGCCGGCGCGCGCGCTCGACCACCAGCCGCCCGGGCTCCGTGAGGCCGGTGAAGCGCTTGCCGCGGCGGATGAAGATCCCGACGCCCAGCTCATCCTCGAGCTGGCGGATCTGCTTGCTGATGCCCGGCTGCGAGGTGTAGAGCACTTCCGCCGCCTCGGAGATGTTGAGGCCATGATCTACAATGGCGACCAGGTAGCGCAGCTGCTGCAGATTCATGAGTCCGGGCCGATTCGGTTTGCGTCGATTATAGACGGACCGCCAAGGCGCACGTTTCGATGGCGCACCTCCCGATGGCCCAGTTCTTCTCCATTCATCCGACGCATCCGCAGCGACGCCTCATCGCGCAGGTCGCGGCCATCGTGCGCGATGGCGGCGTGATCGCTTATCCCACCGATTCGTCGTATGCGCTCGGCTGCCAGGTTGGCCACCGCGACGCAGTGAGCCGCATCCGCCGTATCCGCGGCATCGACGAACGCCACCTGCTGTCGCTGGTGTGCCGCAATCTGTCGGAGATCGCACGCCATGCGCGGATCGACGACCGGCAGTTCCGCGTGCTGAAGCGCGGCACGCCGGGCGCCTACACATTCCTGCTGCCGGCAACACGCGAAGTGCCGCGCGGCCTGGTATCGCCCAAGCGGCGGACGATCGGCATTCGCGTCCCGCAGCATCCGGTAACGCTCGCGCTGCTCGACGAGCTGGACGCGCCGCTGGTGTCGTCGACGCTGATCCCGCCCGGAATGTCCGAGCCGATGCAGGACCCCGAAGCGATCCGCGAACGGTTCGAGCAACAGCTGGACGTGATCGTCGACGGCGGGATCTGCGCCGGCGGCGCGACGACGGTGATCGACCTGACCACCGATCCGCCGCAGGTCGTGCGCCAGGGCAGCGGGGAGCTGGCCAGGATCGGCCTCGACGCCGAGCCATGAGCAGGCATCGGCGACTATCAGCGCACGCGAGCGATGCGTGAACGGCCGATGACGACACGGCGGGGACGCGCGCGAGTGGCATGAGCGGTGCGCCGGGCAGCGGCGTGGGAAGGGCTGCAGGAGGGATTTGCTAGAATGACCCACATGGAGTTCTCATTGCTCGAGACCATCCTGCTGTATGCAATCCCGATCATCCTCGCCATCACCCTGCACGAAGCCGCGCACGGATACGTTGCGCGCAGGCTGGGGGACGACACCGCATACATGCTGGGCCGCGTCACGCTGAATCCGCTGAAGCATATCGATCCCGTCGGCACGATCGCGGTGCCGCTCGGCCTGCTGTTGCTGTCGAAGCTGGCCGGCGGCGGGGGGTTCCTGTTCGGCTGGGCGAAACCGGTGCCGGTAAATTTCGGCAATCTGCACAACCCGAAGAGCGACATGTTCTGGGTCGCCGCCGCCGGTCCCGGCGCGAACCTGCTGATGGCGCTGCTGTGGGCGCTGCTGCTGAAGTTCGGCGGCCCGCTCGACAAGCCCGGATTCATGGCCACGATGGCCATCCAGGGCATCACCATCAACATCGTCCTGATGGTGCTCAACCTGATTCCGATTCCACCGCTCGATGGCGGCCGCATCATGGTCAGCATCCTGCCCAACGCGCTGGCCTACCGGTTCGCGCAGATCGAGCGCTTCGGGTTCATGCTGGTCATCGTCCTGATGGCGACCGGCATGCTCAATATCGTGATGACGCCGCTGGTTCGCTCGTCGCTGCACCTGATATCCGCACTCTTCGGATTCTGACCATGTTTCCTGACCGCGTACTTTCCGGCATGCGCCCGACCGGCCGAATGCACATCGGCCACTATCACGGCGCGCTGAAGAACTGGGTTCGCCTGCAGCAGGAATACGAGTGCTTCTTCTTCGTCGCCGACTGGCACGCGCTGACGACCAACTACGAGTCGCCCGAGATCATGCGCGAGAGCGTGTGGGAGATGGTCATCGACTGGCTCGCCGCGGGCCTCGATCCCGCCCAGTGCGCGATCTTCATCCAGTCGCGCGTGCCGGAGCACGCCGAGCTCACGCTGCTGCTCGGCATGATCACCTCGGTCGGCTGGCTCGAGCGCGTGCCGACCTACAAGGAGCAGCAGCAGAACCTTTCGGACAAGGATCTCTCGACCTTCGGCTTCCTCGGCTATCCGCTGATGCAGGCGGCCGACATCCTGATCTACCGCGCCAACCTGGTGCCGGTCGGCGAGGACCAGGTGTCGCACCTGGAGCTCGTGCGCGAGATCGCGCGGCGCTTCAACCACATCTACGGCCGCGAACCGGGCTTCGAGGACAAGGCGCGCGCCGCGCAGAAGAAGCTGGGCGCGAAACGCGCGAAGCTCTACGAGCAGCTGCGCACGCAGTTCCAGCAGGAAGGCAACGAGGATGCGCTGGTTGCCGGACGCGAGCTGATCGAGGACGCGCAGAACCTGAACCTCGGCGACCGCGAGCGGCTCTTCGGCTATCTCGAAGGCAGCCGCAAGGTGATCCTGCCCGAGCCGCAGGCACTGCTGACCGAATCGGCGAAGCTGCCGGGCCTGGACGGCCGCAAGATGTCGAAGTCGTACAACAACAGCATCTTCCTGCGCGAGGAGCCGGCCGCCATCACCGCGAAGATACGGCCGATGCAGACCGATCCCGCGCGTGTCCGCCGCGGCGATCCCGGCGATCCCGAGAAGTGCCCGGTGTGGCCGCTGCACCAGGTGTATTCCGACCAGGCCACCCAGGACTGGGTCGTCAGGGGCTGCAAGACGGCCGGCATCGGCTGCCTCGAATGCAAGCAGCCGCTGATCGACGCCATCATCCGCGAGCAGCAGCCGATCATCGAGCGCGCGCAGAAGTTTCTCGACGATCCGGTGCTGGTGCGCAATATCGTAGCCGATGGTTGCGACCGGGCGCGCAAGGAAACTGCAGAGACGATGCGCGACGTTCGCGAGGCGATGGGACTCGACTATGATTGAGTCGTTTCCGAAAAGAGGATCGACGATGACATCGAGAATTTGCGCGCTGGCCGGGGCCGCGCTGCTGGCCGGCCTGTTGACGGCGGCGGTCTCGCGTGCGGCGACGCCGGCCGAGGAGGCATCGGCTGCGACCCGGCGCTGGGTCAAGGCGGTGGTGGAGCGCGACGTGGAGACCCAGTTGCAGATGCTGCCGCGAAAGCTCTTCGCGAACGCCGATCGCATCGAGGTCGAGCGCAAGAACCGGCTGCACGACAAGGAGCGCTCGATCGTCAACGGCGAGAAGTACCTGTCGTTCGACGTCGAGCCCACGACCACGCTGACCGGCAAGGTCGGCAACGTGGTGATGATGGTGTTCCCCTATCGCTCGGTGCTGCAGGTGCGCGACGGGAAGCTGCAGAACGAATCCTCGCTCGTCGCGGTGGCCGAGGAGGGCAGCTCGAACTGGTCGGTCATCGACGGTACCGGGCAGAACCTGCGCTCGATCAAGCTGTTCGTGCCCGGGTATGCCGGCACGCCGGCGGTGCCGGTCGCGTTGTCGAAATTGGTCAAGCCCGAATAAGGACGGGCGTTTCGCTTGCTCGCCGTGCGCGAAACTGAACTATAATCGCGGCTCCTGATTGCGCCAGCCCCTGCTTCAAGGCCAACGTGCCCGCTGGTGATGCCGGAACCGAGAGTTGCCGGCATCGAATCCGAAGAGAGTCCGTCTTGCCGTGATCGCGTATCCGGGCGGGCAAATTGCAGTTCCCATATCCGCATCGCCGGCGAACGGCGGTGTGAGCAAAATGACGATTGGTCACGCGGCATGAGGCCGCAACTTGCGCTTCATCGCGCGACTACGCCTGCCCTTTGATGAACGAATGATGGTTGCCGAAGAATTTGCGGCCGAAGCGGAGACGGCTGCGGACGACGAAGCCGCGCCGCTGGCGCTCGTCTACGGGCGACCGCTCAATGCGCTGCCGCACGATCTGTACATTCCGCCCGAAGCGCTGCGGATCTTCCTCGAGGCGTTCGAGGGGCCGCTCGACCTGCTGCTGTATCTGATCCGCAAGCAGAACCTCGACGTGCTGGACATTCCGATGGCGGCCCTGACGCGGCAGTACCTGGAATACGTCGACATCATGCAGCAGACCCAGCTCGAGCTGGCGGCCGAGTACCTGCTGATGGCGGCGGTGCTGATCGACATCAAGTCGCGCATGCTGCTGCCGCGTCCGCCGTCGGTGGCGGACGACACCGGCGACCCCCGCGCGGAGCTGGTGCGCCGCCTCCTCGCGTACGAGCAGATGAAGAAGGCGGCGCGCGATCTGGACGAAATGCCGCGCGTCGCGCGCGATTTCGAGCGTGTCGAAGTGTGGATCGAAAAGCTCGCGCAGGTGCGTTTGCCGCTGGTGCGTGCGGAGGATTTGCGGGCGGCATGGGGTTCGATCCTGCGCCGCGCGAAGGTGAACCGCCACCACCTGATCAGCCGCGAACAGCTTTCGGTGCGCGACCAGATGTCGCGCGTGCTGCGCATGGTCAGGGCCGGCCAGTACATCGAGTTCACGACGCTGTTCGCCGACGAGGCGAGCGTTGCGATGGTCGTCGTCACCTTCCTCGCGATTCTCGAACTGAGCCGCGAACGGCTGATCGACGTCGTGCAGGCGAGCGCATTCGCGCCCATCCATGTGCAGTTGAAGCCGGCCGCGGCCGGCGGTTATGTGGAAGCGGCCGATGAATGAAGTGAACAACGACCTGGGCCGGATCAAGCAGGTGCTGGAAACCGCCTTGCTGACCAGCACCGAGCCGCTGTCGCACGGGCAGCTCGCGAAGCTGTTCGAGCCGGCGCTGCCGGTCGACATGGTGCGCCGGATGCTCGACGAGTTGTGCGGCGACTGGACCGGCCGCGGCGTCGAGCTGGTCCACGTGGCCACCGGATGGCGCTTCCAGTCCCGGCCGGAGCTGCAGCCGCATCTGGACCGGCTCTCGCCCGAAAAGCCGCCGAAGTACACCCGCAGCACCATGGAGACGCTGGCGATCATCGCCTACCGGCAACCGGTGACGCGGGCGGACATCGAGGCGATCCGCGGCGTCGTCGTCGCGACCGACATCCTGCGCCGGATGGAAGATCGCCAATGGATCGAAGTGGTGGGTCACCGGGAAGCACCGGGCCGTCCCGCCTTGTATGCCACCACAAAGACGTTTCTCGACGACCTGGGGCTGCGCTCGCTTTCCGAGCTGCCGCCGCTGGCCGACCTGGACCACGCCACGCAAATCGAGTTGACCGATGCCAGACAACCCTATACGCCGACGCTCGACGCGGCGCTCGACAACCAGACCGTCATTGCCGACGCCGGGACAGCCGTTCACGCAGGAGGGGGCGACCCCGACCGACCGGATGGATCCGAACGACGACACGAGCGAGCAGAGGAGCCAGCGGGATCCGGGCAACCGGACGGAACCGGGGGAGCACGGGAACCAGAGGAACCAGCGGAACCAGCGGAACCAGCGCGACCCGGGGCGGCAGGGGAACGGGAGGAACCCGGGCAACCGGGGGACCCCGAGGAACCCGGGCAACCAGGGGAACCCGGGCAACCAGGGGGAGCAGAGGGAACCAAGGGACCAGAGGGAACCAAAGGACCAGAGGAACCAGAGGGACCAGAGGGACCGCACCCAGCGGACACCGCCCAACGGACACAACCCGAGGAGCCGCCCGGGGCAGGCGAATCCGGGCGAGCGCGGGGGCCGTCGCCAGCATCCTGACGGGGCCGGCGAGCGCATCGTCGATGCGACGCCGCAACGGCTGCACAAGATCCTGGCCGCGAGCGGCGTGGGATCGCTGCGCGCGATGGAAGAGCTGATCGTCGCCGGGCGCATCAGCGTCAACGGCAAGCCGGCGCATGTCGGGCAACCGGTTTCGCCCGCGGACATCGTCCGCGTCAACGGCCACATCGTCAAGCTGCGCTGGGCGCAGCGGGCGCCGCGCGTCATCCTGTACCACAAGCCGCAGGGCGAGATCGTCAGCCGCGACGATCCGGAAGGACGGCCGAGCGTGTTTTCGCATCTGCCGAACCTGGGCTCGTCGCGCTGGATCGCGGTCGGCCGGCTCGATTTCAACAGCGAAGGGCTGCTGCTGTTCACCACGTCCGGTGACCTCGCCAACCGGCTGATGCATCCGCGTTATGAAATCCAGCGCGAGTATGCGGTGCGGGTGATGGGCGAGCTGAGCGACGAAAACGCCGCGCAGCTCAAGTCGGGCGTGATGCTCGAAGACGGTCCCGCCCACGTCCTCGAGATCCGCGACGGCGGCGGCGAAGGCGCGAACCGGTGGTACCACGTCACGCTGCCGGAAGGACGCAACCGCGAAGTGCGGCGGATGTTCGAGGCGGTCGGCCTCATGGTCAGCCGGTTGTTGCGCACCCGCTACGGCCCGCTGCGGCTGCCGCCGCAACTCAAGCGCGGCCAGCAGCGCGAGCTGAGCCCCGGCGAGGTCAAGTCGCTGCTCGACGCAGTGGCCGGCAGCGCCGCCCAGGTCGCCGGCGCCGATGCGGACGCCGAAGCGAATCCCGAGGACGACGATCAATTCTCGGAAGAGCTGGAGCCCAACGGCAACCTGATCGGCTACCAGAGTCCCGAGGAGCACCGGAACGCCGGCTGGTCGCGGATGCGCGGGAGCTTCGACACCGTGGTGCCCGAAGTCAGGAATCGAGGAAAATATCCGTCTTCAGCCGCGCGCCGGGGACCACCGCGTAAGCCGAAAGGTCGGTGATTCCCTCGGCGGCGAGCACCTCGTCGTCGATGTAGAAATTCCCGCTGTTCCCCGCGCCGCGCGCATCGCGCGTAAGAATCGCATGCGCGGCATCGGCCATGACCTCCGGCTTGCGGCAGAGCCCGACATCGGCGCCGGGAATCATCTGCAGCGCGGCGGTCGCGATCACGGTACGCGGCCACAGTGCATTGACGGCGACACCCACGTCGCGGAACTCCTCGGACATGCCGAGCACGCACATGCTCATCCCGTACTTCGCCATCGTATAGGCGACGTGCGGCGCGAACCATTTCGCCTGCATGTCGAGCGGTGGCGACAGCGTGAGGATATGCGGGTTGCGCCCGGCTTCCGCGGCCCTCGACAGCTCGGGCAGGCACGCCTGCGAGCACACGTATGTACCGCGCACGTTGACGCCGAACATCAGGTCGAAGCGCTTCATCGGCGTCTGCAGCGTGCCGGTCAGGCTGATCGCGCTCGCATTGTTGACGAGGATGTCGATGTGGCCGAATCTCTTCGCCGCAGTCGCCACGGCCTCCCGCACCTGGTTTTCGTCGCGAATGTCGACGGCCAGCGGCAATGCGCTGCCGCCGGCGCGGACGATATCGTCGGCGGCCGAATAGATCGTGCCGGGCAGTTTCGGATGCGGCTCGGTCGTCTTCGCGGCTATGACCACGTTCGCGCCGTCCTGCGCCGCGCGCAGCGCAATCGCGTGGCCGATGCCGCGCGAGCCGCCGGAGATGAAAAGCGTCTTGCCCTTGAGCGTGCGCGCTGCAGCCATGGTGCGGTTCTCCTGCGAACGAAGTAGCGGCGAGTCTAGCAGCGATGGCGGCATTCGTCGTCACGGCGGACGCCGGTGCCGCGCTACCCTTCCGGCCGCGGCGTTTCGGGCGCGTCCTTGTAAGGGCTGCTCTCATGCAGCTCGTCCAGCACCTGGCCGATATCGCTCTTCTCGCGGCGCAGGAACTCGGCGATCGCTTCGGCGAAATCCGGATCGGCGATCCAGTGCAGCGAGTGCGTGCGCACCGGCAGGAAGCCGCGCGCGAGCTTGTGGCCGCCCTGCGCGCCGCCTTCGAAGCGCGCGATCCCTTTCGCGATGCAGTACTCGATCGCCTGGTAATAGCAGGTCTCGAAGTGCAGGCCCGACACGAATCCCGTGGTGCCCCAATAGCGGCCCCACAGCGTGTCCGCGTTGTGGATGTTGAGCGCGGCGCAATGCCGGCTTCCGGCATGCTCGCCGATGACGAGCAGGAGGTTCGCCGGCATCGTCCGCGCGATCCGCAGGAAGAATTCCAGCGTCAGGTACGGCGACGAGTGATGCGCCGCATACGTGCTTTCGTAGCAGCGATAGAAGAATTCCCAGTCCCGCGCGGTGGCGCTCGCGCCGTCGAGCCAGCGAAAGGTGATCCCGGCCTTCGTCACGTGGCCGCGGTCCTGGCGGATCTTCTTGCGCTTGTCGTGCGAGAACGTCGCGAGGAATTCGTCGAAGCTCGCATAGCCGCGGTTCTCCCAGCGGAACTGGATGCCGTGACGATGCAGGATTCCCGGCCCGGCGATCGCATCCGCTTCGGCCGGCTCCGGAAACAGCACGTGCAGGGATGAAGCGTGCGACTTGCGCGCCAGCTCGACCGCGTGGCGCCACAGCGCGCTGCGGTCCGCCGGATCGTTGGCGATCAGGCGCGTCCCGGTCGCCGGCGTGAACGGCACGGCGCCCAGCAGTTTCGGGTAATAGCGCCGTCCATGGCGGCGGTACGCATCGGCCCACGACCAGTCGAAGACGTATTCGCCGTACGAATGCGTCTTCAGGTAGAGCGGCATCGCGGCGACGAGATCGTCGCCCGTGGCCGTGTCGTTGCTCCGGGCCTTGCGGCGCGCCACGAGGAACCGCGGCCGCCATCCGGTTTCAGCGGCCGCGCACCCGGTCTCGTGCAGCGCGCTCAGGAATTCGTGCGACAGCAGCGGCTGGTCGCCGACGAGCCGGTTCCACGCGTCGGGACGAATGCCCGCGAGCGAGTCGACGACGGTGAACAAGGCGGTGGTGGGAGTCGGGTCAGGCATGCGCTACGAGCTGAATGCTAACATTCCGTGCATGAAATTCGCGCTGGCACAGCTCAACCTGACCGTCGGCGACCTGCCCGGAAACGCGCGGAAAATCCTCGAAGCCTGCGAGCGCGCGCATGCGGCCGGCGCGCGCTGCGTGATCACGCCGGAGCTGTCGCTGTGCGGTTATCCGCCCGAGGATCTGGTGCTGCGGCCGGGCTTCCTCGAGGCGTGCCGGGCCGAGCTCGACGCGCTGGCTCGCCGGCTCCCGCCGCTCACCGCGATCATCGGCTATCCCGATGTCGCGGGCACTACGCGCTACAACGCCGCCGCGGTCGTGCAGGACGGCAACATCGTCGCGATCCATCGCAAGCAGCAGCTTCCCAACTACACGGTATTCGACGAGGAGCGCACCTTCGCCGCGGGCGCCGCGGCGACGGTCGTAACGATCGACGGATTGCGAATCGGCGTGCTGATCTGCGAGGACGTGTGGGTCCCCGAGCCGGCCGCGATGGCCCGGGCGGCGGGCGCCGGGATCCTGCTCGTCGCCAACGGGTCGCCGTTTCATACGAAGCAGCAGCAGGCGCGGCGCAGCGTGGTCACGGCTCGCGCCCGCGAAACCCGGCTTCCGATTCTCTACTGCAACCAGGTCGGCGGCCAGGACGAGCTCGTGTTCGACGGCGCCTCGTTCGTGGTCGACGGTGAAGGCGCGCTCACCCAGCAGGCTCCCGCGTTCCATGAAACGATCGCCATCGTCGATGTGGAGGACGGAAAGCCGAAGCCCGTCCGCGGCGGATTGTCCGATTCGCTCGAGGCGAACGTCTACCAGGCGCTTTGTCTCGGCGTGCGCGATTACGTCGGCAAGAACGGATTTCCCGGCGTGCTGCTGGGACTCTCCGGCGGCATCGACTCGGCGCTGACGCTCGCGATCGCCGTCGATGCGCTCGGCGCCGGCAAGGTGCGCGCGCTGATGCTGCCGTCGCGCTACAACGCGCCGATCAGCCTCGAGGATGCGCGCGAGATGGCCGCGACCGCCGGCGTGCGCTACGACGAGATCGCCATCGAGCCGCTGTTCACGCGCTTCCTCGACAGCCTCGCCGGCGAGTTCGCCGGCCGGCCCGTCGATGCGACCGAGGAGAACCTCCAGGCCCGCATCCGCGGCGTGTTGCTGATGGCGCTGTCCAACAAGAGCCGCTCGATCGTCCTCACCACCGGCAACAAGTCGGAAATGGCGGTCGGGTATGCGACGCTGTACGGTGACATGGCGGGCGGTTTCGCCGTGCTGAAGGATGTGAGCAAGACGCTGGTCTACCGCTTGTGCGCCTGGCGCAATGCGCTCGGGCGGGTGATTCCGGAGCGCATCATCACGCGTCCGCCGTCGGCCGAACTGCGTGCGGACCAGACCGACCAGGATCTGCTGCCGCCCTACGACCAGCTCGATGCGATCCTCGAAGCGTACGTCGAGCGCGACCAGAGTCCGGCGGAAATCGTCGCGACGGGAATCCCGGCGGATGCGGTCCGGCGCGTCGTGAAGCTGATCAAGACCAACGAGTACAAGCGGCGCCAGAGCGCGGTCGGCATCCGGATTTCGCCGCGCGGCTTCGGCAAGGACTGGCGCTATCCGATCACCTCGGGCTGGCGCGAGTGGGAGCATGTCGACGGATGAGGCGTCGCCGCGACGCGGACGGGAATCGCGGCTACGGGTAGTGTAAGCTTGGAGGCATCGCCCAAACTCTTCCCCATCGCAGCGGAGCGCGCAATGAAAAAGATCGAAGCCATCTTCAAGCCGTTCAAGCTCGACGAGGTGCGCGAGGCCTTGTCGGAAGTGGGCATCACCGGGCTGACGGTGACCGAGGTGAAGGGTTTCGGGCGCCAGCGCGGTCACACCGAGCTCTATCGCGGCGCCGAATACGTCGTCGATTTCCTGCCCAAGGTCAAGGTCGAGGTCGTAGTCGCCGATGCGATGGTCGAGCGCGCGATCGATGCCATCGTCAAGGCGGCCCGCACCGGCAAGATCGGTGATGGGAAGATCTTCGTCACGTCGGTCGAGCAGGTGGTGCGGATCCGCACCGGAGAGACCGGCGAGGCGGCGGTGTAGGGCAACCACCGCGTTCGAACGCTGCCAGCGACGCAGCTTCATCCGCCAATCGTCGCGCCCAATTCAAGACGCAGCGCCTTATCCAGACAAGGAGGACTTCATGAGCATGATGAGCGAGTTCCGGGAATTTGCGGTCAAGGGCAACGTGATGGACCTGGCTGTCGGCGTGATCATCGGCGCCGCGTTCGGCAAGATCGTCGATTCGGTCGTCAATGACCTGATCATGCCGATCGTTTCCGCGATCATCGGCAAGCCGGATTTCTCGAACCTGTTCTTCGTGCTCGGCTCGCCGCCCGCCGGAACGCCGATGACGCTCGAAGCGCTGAAGAAGGCCGGCGTGCCGGTCTTCGCGTACGGCAGCTTCATCACGGTCGTCTTCAATTTCGCGATCCTCGCCTTCATCATCTTCCTGATGGTGAAGCAGATGAACCGGCTGAAGCGCCAGGCGCCGCCGCCAGCGCCGCCGGCAACACCCGAGGACATCGTGCTGCTGCGCCAGATCCGCGATTCGCTCGCAGGCAACATCGCCGTTCGATAACAAGGAGAGCCGTACATGAAGTGCATCAGGATTGTTGCAGCGTCTTGCGCGCTGCTGTGGAGCGCAGGCGCGCTGGCCGATCTCAACGTCGGCGTCACGCTGTCGACGACCGGACCGGCGGCGTCGCTCGGCATCCCGGAGAAGAACACCTTCGAGCTCCTGCCCGCGACGATCGCCGGACAGAAGGTGAACTGGATCATCCTCGACGACGCATCCGACACGACGCGGGCGGTGACCAACACGCGCAAACTGATTTCGGAGAACAAGGCCGATGTGATCCTCGGCTCGACCATCACGCCGAATTCGCTGGCGATGGTCGACGTGTGCGCCGAAGCGGAGACGCCGATGATCTCGCTGGCCGCGTCCGCGCGCATCATCGACCCGGCGAATCCGAAGACCCGGTGGATCTTCAAGACGCCGCAGAACGATTCGCTGATGGCCGACGCGATCGTCGCGCACATGAAGGCGCACGGCGTGAAGACGCTGGGCTACATCGGCTTCAACGATGCGTATGGCGAAGCGTGGCTCGCGGAAATGAAGCGCGCGGGCGGTTCCGCCGGCATCAGCGTGGTCGCCGACGAGAAGTACAACCGCAATGACGCCAGCGTCACCGGGCAGGTGCTGAAGCTGATCGCGTCGAACGCGGATGCGGTGCTGGTCGGCGCGTCGGGGACGCCCGCGGCGACGCCGCACAAGGAACTGAAGGCACGCGGCTACAAGGGCAGGATCTACCAGACGCATGGCGTGGCCAACGCCGACTTCCTGCGCGTCGTCGGCAAGGACGGCGACGGCTCGTTCCTGCCATCGGGACCGATGCTGGTCTACGAGCAGCTGCCGGACTCGAATCCGATCAAGAAGACGTCCGCCGAGTATGTCGGCAAGTACGAGGCGAAATTCGGCCAGCGCTCCACCTTCGGCGGCCACGCGTGGGATGCGGCGACGCTGCTGCAGCGCGCGGTGCCCGAGGCGCTGAAGAAGGGACAGCCTGGCACGAAGGAGTTCCGCGCGGGCCTGCGCGACGCGCTCGAGGCCATCAAGGAAACGGTCGGCGTGCACGGCGTGTTCAACATGACGCCGACCGATCATCTGGGATTCGATACGCGCGCACGGGTGATGCTGCAGATCAACGACGGCAAGTGGGTGCTCGAAAAATAACCGGCGCCGCAGCACTCGCAACGCCTGCGTCGCGAGTCGTGCAGACGAGGTCACGGGCCTGAGCAGCGGCCGGCCCGCGCGTCGGGCCGGCCCTTTGCGCTCGGCGGCGACGGCTCGTTTCAACAATTGGGGCCTGGCCCCAATTCTTTCGGGGAGGCGCTTCGCACGTGAACCTGCAGATCGCGGCGCTGCTGACGCAGGACGGGCTGACCAACGGCGCGATCTACGCGCTGCTGGCGCTGGCGCTGGTCCTCGTCTTCGCGGTCACCCGCGTCGTGTTCGTGCCGCAGGGCGAGTTCGTCGCGTTCGGCGCGCTGTCGCTCGCAGCGCTCCAGAACGGCGCGGCGCCGAAGACGATCTGGCTGCTGCTCGCGATGGCGGCGATCGCGACGCTGCTCGAAGTCCTCGCCGTTGCCCGCCGGGGCGCCGGCCCGCGCGCGTATCTCGGCGCGGTCGCCTTGTGGCTCGGCGCGCCGGTCGTGGTCGCGCTGCTGCTCTGGTTCTGCGCCCCGCTGAAACCGGCCTTGCCGTGGCAGGTCGCCCTCGCGGTGCTCTCGGTCACCGCGCTCGGGCCGCTCCTGTACCGGATCGCCATCCAGCCGGTCGCGCAGGGCTCGGTGCTGGTGCTGCTGATCGTGGCGGTGGCAATCCATTTCGTGCTGTCAGGCTTCGGCCTCCTGTTCTTCGGCGCCGAAGGCTCGCGCACGCCCGCATTCACCGATGCCGCGTTCCGGCTGGGCGATGTCACCGTCTCCGGCCAGAGCCTCTGGGTATACGCGGTGAGCGCGCTGGCGATCGGCGGCCTGTACTGGGCATTCAGCCGCACGCTGTATGGCAAGTCGCTGATGGCAACGGCGTTCAACCGGGTCGGCGCGCGGCTGGTCGGCATCAGCCCCAACTTCGCCGGGGCGCTGACCTTGACGCTGGCCGCGATGCTCGGCGCTTTTTCCGGCGTCCTGATCGGCCCGATCACGACGGTGTACTACGACTCGGGCTTCCTGGTCGGATTGAAGGGTTTCGTCGGCGCCATCATCGGCGGGCTCGTCAGCTATCCGCTCGCCGCGGCGGGGGCGGTGCTGATCGGCCTGATCGAAAGCTTCGCCTCGTTCTGGGCCAGCCAGTACAAGGAAGTGATCGTGTTCACGCTGATCATTCCGGTGCTGCTGTGGCGATCGCTGAAGACGCGCCACCATGAAGAAGATCAGTGAGCGTGCCGCGATGAGCGCCGCGGGCGCGCGCGGCGCGGCAAAAAGCGCCATGGCGATCCGCTGGCCGGTGCTGGGCGCCGTCGCCCTGCTGGCGCTCGCGCCGGCGTTCGTGCCGCCGTTCTACGTGACGCTGCTCAACTACATCGGCCTCTACAGCCTCGTCGCGCTGGGACTGCTGGTGCTGACCGGCGTCGCCGGGCAGACGTCGTTCGGCCAGGCCGCCTTCGTGGGCTTCGGCGCGTATGCGACGGCCATCGTGACCACGCAGTTCGGCTGGTCGCCGTGGCTGACCTTGCCGCTGGGGCTCCTGATGACGGCAGCGGTCGCCGTGCTGCTCGGGTTCGTCACGCTGCGGATGAGCGGCCATTTCCTGCCGCTGGCGACGATCGCCTGGGGCATCAGCCTCTTCTACCTGTTCGGCACCGTGCCGACGCTGGGCGGCTTCACGGGACTCACCGGCATCCCCGCCCTGAACCTGTTCGGCTTCGAGCTTCGCCAGGAGCGCCACTTCTATTACCTGATCTGGGCGATCGCGCTGGGCGCATTATGGGCCACCCACAACCTGCTCGATTCGCGCCTCGGGCGCGCGATCCGCGCGATGAAGGGGAGCGGCCTCACGATGGCCGAGTCGTTCGGCGTCAACGGCGCCAGGCTGAAGGGCCTCGTATTCCTGTATGCGGCGTTGCTCGCGTGCGTGTCCGGATGGCTGTATGCGCACCTCCAGCGTTTCGTCAACCCGACGCCGTTCAGCCTCAACGCCAGCATCGAATACCTGTTCATGGCCGTCGTCGGCGGCGCCGGCAACGTCTGGGGCGCGGTGATCGGCGCGACACTGATCACGCTGCTGAAGGAAGTGCTGCAATCGGTGCTGCCGAAATTGCTGGGCCAGACCGGACAATTCGAGATCATCGTGTTCGGGATCCTGATCGTGCTGCTGCTGCAGCGCGCCCCGGATGGCCTGACGCCGCTCTTCGCGCGGTGGCTGCCGCAGCGACGGCCGGCCGATCCGCCGGCCGCGCCGCCACTGTCCCAGCGTGCCGCGGCTGCTCCGCGCGACGGTGCGACCGCTGAACAGCCGTTGCTCGAAGTGCGCAGCGCGCGCAAGGAGTTCGGCGGCCTCGTCGCCGTCAATGACCTGTCGTTCGAGCTGCGGCGCGGGGAAATCCTCGGACTGATCGGCCCCAACGGCGCCGGCAAGAGCACGATGTTCAACCTGATCAGCGGGCTCCTGCCGTTGACTGCCGGCGACGTTCGATTCGCCGGGCAGCCGATCGGAGGTCTGCAGCCGTACCAGATCGCCGCGCGCGGGATCGCGCGGACGTTCCAGCACGTGAAGCTGATTGCGCAGATGAGCGTGCTCGACAACGTCGCGCTGGGCGCATACCTGCGCACGACGAGCGGCATGCTGCGCTCGTGCCTGCGCCTGGATCGCGACGAGGAGCGCCGGGTGCGGCATCTCGCGGCCGAACAGATCCGCAGAGTAGGTCTGGGCGACCACGTGCACGACGCGGCCGGCAGCCTGCCGCTCGGCAAGCAGCGGATCGTCGAAATTGCGCGGGCGCTCACCGCCGATCCGGCACTGTTGCTGCTCGACGAGCCCGCCGCGGGCTTGCGCTACGGCGAGAAGCAGGAGCTCGACAAGCTGCTGCGGCAGTTGCAGCGCGAGGGCATCAGCATCCTGCTGGTCGAACACGACATGGACTTCGTGATGGGACTCACCCACCGGCTCGTGGTGATGGATTTCGGACAGAAGCTGGCCGAAGGGTTGCCGGCCGACATCCAGCGCAACGCGGTCGTGCGCGAAGCCTACCTGGGAGCGGTCTGATGGCGGCGCTGCTGGCGATCGACGGAGCCTCGATCCGCTACGGCAAGGTCGAGGCGGTGCATCGGGTGTCCGTCGCGGTCGAGACCGGTAACATCGTCACGGTGATCGGGCCGAACGGCGCGGGCAAGACCACGCTGCTGTCGGCGGCGATGGGACTGCTGCCTTTCGAGGGCTCGATCGCATTCGACGGCCAGCCGCTCGCCAGGGCGTCGATCGAGGATCGTGTCGCCAACGGACTCTGCCTCGTCCCGGAGCGGCGCGAGCTGTTCGCCGAGATGACGGTGGCCGACAACATCGAGCTCGGCGCGTTCTGCCGTCACCGCCGGCGCGATCCGACGATTCGCGCTTCGCTCGACGACGTATACGATCTGTTCCCGCGCCTGGCCGATCGCCGCGCGCAGCTCGCCGGGACGCTGTCGGGCGGCGAGCGCCAGATGCTGGCGCTGGGTCGCGCGCTGATGAGCAAGCCGCGGCTCCTGATGCTCGACGAGCCGAGCCTCGGGCTGGCGCCGATCATCGTGCGCGAGATCTTCCACATCATCACGTCGTTGAAGGCGACCGGGGTGTCGATCCTGCTGGTCGAGCAGAACGCGCGCGCCGCGCTGCAGGTTGCCGATACGGGCTATGTGCTCGAGACGGGCGAGGTGGTGCTGTCCGGGCCCAGCCCGGAGTTGATCCATAATCCGCGGGTTGCGCAGAGCTATCTGGGGCAGGCAGCGTAACGGGGAAAAATGCGGCGAGATCCGGGGACAGACCCCGATTTTCGCGATTTTCGGTCCATCCCCGCTTCGGCCAGGTTGAAAGCCCTCGGGCCGGCCTCACATAGCTGGGGAACGCCGCGTAAACCGGCGGTCTATAATTCATCCTCGCACCACCCCGGAGTCCCGCTTGACCAATCTCTCCATTCCCGGCGTCACCGGGCCCGCGCTCGAAACCGCCGTCGCCACGCTGCTGTCCCCATCCGATCTCGATGCCGGCGCGCTGGCCGGCGTCCTCGATTCGATGCATGCCCATCAGGTCGATCACGCCGACCTGTATTTCCAGTACGCGCGCAGCGAGGGATGGAGCCTCGAGGAAGGCATCGTCAAGTCCGGCAGCTTTCACATCGAGCAGGGTGTCGGCGTTCGTGCCGTCTCGGGCGAAAAGACGGCGTTCGCCTATTCCGACGACATCAGCCTGAAGGCCCTGCACGAGGCGACGCTGGCGACACGCGCGATCGGCCGGATGGGCCAGAGCGCATGCGCCGACCTGACCAAGGGCATCCGCGTGAATCCGGAGCGGCGGCTGTATCTTCCGCACGATCCGCTCGGAAGCCTGGGCGATGCGGAGAAAGTCGCGCTGCTGCAGAAGGTCGAGCGCATGGCGCGTGCGCGCGATCCGCGGATCACGCAGGTGATTGCATCGATCGGCGCCGAATACGAAGTGATGCTCGTCGCGCGCAGCGACGGGCTGATCGCCGCGGACGTGCGCCCGCTGGTCAGGATGTCGCTGCAGGTGATCGCCGAGCAGGCCGGGCGTCGCGAGCAGGGACGCTCCGGCGGCGGCGGCCGTTTCGATTACGCGCATTTCACCGACGAGGTCCTGGCCAGTTATGTCGAGGACGCGGTGCGCACCGCGCTCATCAACCTCGACGCGCGCGACGCGCCGGCCGGCGAGACGACGGTGATCCTCGGCCCCGGCTGGCCAGGGATCCTGCTGCACGAAGCGGTCGGCCATGGCCTCGAGGGCGACTTCAACCGGAAGGGCTCGTCGGCGTTCTCCGGTCGCGTTGGCCAGCGCGTCGCGTCGAAGGGCGTCACCGTCGTCGATGACGGCACGATCAGCGACCGCCGCGGATCGCTCAACGTCGACGACGAAGGCAATCCGACCGGCCGCAACGTGCTGATCGAGGACGGCATACTGGCCGGCTACATGCAGGACAGCATGAACGCGCGCCTGATGAAGGCGAACCTCACCGGCAACGGCCGGCGCGAGTCGTATGCGAGCCTGCCGATGCCGCGGATGACGAACACGCTGATGATGAACGGCGACCGCGATCCGGCGGAGATCATCGCGTCGGTGAAGGACGGCATCTACGCAGTGAGCTTCGAGGGCGGGCAGGTCGACATCACGAACGGCAAGTTCGTGTTCAGCGCGTCGGAGGCCTACCGGATCGAGGATGGCAAGGTCACGTATCCGGTGCGCGGCGTCACGCTGATCGGCAACGGGCCCGATGCGCTGACCCGCGTGTCGATGATCGGGAACGATCTCAGGATGGACCTGGGCATCGGCATCTGCGGCAAGGAAGGGCAGAGCGTGCCGGTCGGTGTCGGGCAGCCGACGCTGCGCATCGACGGCTTGACGGTCGGCGGGACCGGCTGACAGCGGCGTTGCCCCCGACGTCGCGCCGGGTCGGCCCGCGTTTTTCGGGAGAGCAGCATGCAATCACGAATCGTTGGCGGAACACTCGCGCTCCTGGTACTCGCCGGCGGCTGCAGCAAGCCTGCCGAGCAGCAGGTGAAGGAAGACGCGGCGAAGCAGTTGAAGGACGCGGGCAAGCAGATGGAACAGGCCGCCAAGGACATGGAAGCCGCGGCGAAGCAGGGCGGCGCCGGAATGGCCGAGGCGATGGCGAAGATGGGCATGGCGGTCGGCGGCGCCGTCACCGGCGCGGCGAAGTCGATGGGCACCGCGGTCGAACCGGTCGACTTTCGCGAGCTGAAGACCCTGCTTCCCGACGGCATCGGCGCGATGAAGCGCACGTCGGCCGAAGGCGAGAAAGGCGGCGGGTTCGGCTTCATCGTGTCGCACGCCCAGGCGCGATACGAGGGTGGCGGTGGCCACGCGACGCTGAAGATCACCGATCCGGGCAGCCTTTCGGGCATGGCGGCGATGGCCGCGATGTGGATGAACCTCGAACTCGACAAGGAAACCGACACCGGCTACGAAAAGACCGGCTCGGCCGGCGGCCGTCGCTTCCACGAGAAGTACGACAAGAACGGAAAGACCGGCGAGTACACCGTGATCGTGGGCAACCGCTTCATCGTCGAGATCGACGGCAGCGGAATGGATATGGCCGCGATGAAGAAGGTGGTCGAATCGGTGAACCTGGCGAAGCTCGAATCGATGAAGGATGTCGGCGTCGCGAAATAGAAATGGGGGCCAGGCTCGAATTGAAATGGGGGCCAGGCTCGAATTGGCTTGCCGGATTTTTCACCGAGAATTCGAGCCTGGCCCCCATTTAATCCGAGCCTGGCCCCCATATCGTTCGCAGTCTCAGTGCAGCCTGCCGCTGCGGCTTTTCGGCGGCGGCGCTTCCGCGGTGGGCGAGACTGCCGCGTGATGCGCGAGCATCCGCCAGCCTCCGGTCGTGCGCGTGTAGATGTTGGTGGCGATTGCCGGGCCGCGCAGCTTGGTCTCGTCGTTGACCTGCAGATACTCGAACACGCTCTGCACCGCAAGCGATGCGCCGACGAAGAAGAGCTGCTGTTCCAGCTGGAAGCGCAGCTGCGACGGTCCGGTGAAGATCTCCTCCCAGGATGCGCGCACGGCGTCAGGGCCGACGTTGCGCGGACCGCCGGGATGGATGCAGAAAATCTCGTCATCGTCGGCCCAGACGATCATCATCGCCTCGACGTCGCCCTGCTCGAACGCTTCGTAGAACGCACGGCTCGTTTCTTCGGGGCTGGCGAATTCGATCCGGGTGGCGCGGGTCATGTTTCGTGGCTGGAGACGGACGGGAGAGCGGCGATTGTGTCCTGTACTTGCTGCGGATTCAACTGATTGAGGCAATTCATGTGGCCGAGCGGACACGTCCGCTGGAAGCACGGGCTGCATTCGAGATGGAGGCTGATCGTGGTCGCGCGGCGGGTCAGCGGCGGCGTGTAGGCCGGCGTGCTGGAGCCGAACAACGCAACGACGCGGCACCCGACCGCGGCGGCGACGTGCATCAGCCCCGAGTCGTTGGTGAGCACGACGTCGGCCAGCGCCAGCAGGTCGATCGCCTCGGCGAGCGAAGTCTTCCCGCAGAGATCGACCGCACCCGGCGCCGCGGCCGCGATCGCCGTGCCGAACTCCGCATCTTTCGCCGAACCGAAGATCCACACCTGCCCGCCGGCGTCGAGCGCGCGCTGCGCGATGTCGGCGTAGTACGCCACCGGCCAGCGCTTCGCGGGACCATATTCGGCGCCCGGGCAAAGCGCCGTCACCTTTGTGGCGGTGGTGAGCGACAGCCGCGCGAGCGATGCCTCCTGCGCCGCGCGATCGACGCGCAGCGACGGCTCCGGCAGGCGCACGTCCGGCGGAAGCGTGGCGCCTCTAGGCAGCGCGAGCGCGGCGAAGCGATCGACGAGCCGCGGGGCGCGCGCCGGGTCGAGCGTCCGGCGATCGTTGAGCAGGCCGAAGCGCTGCTCGCCGGTATAGCCGGTGCGCCGTGGAATCCGCGCCAGCCACGGCACCAGCGCCGACTTGAGCGAATTGGGCAGCACGATCGCCTGCGCGTAGCGCCGCGCGGCGAGGCTCTTCGCGAGCGCCCGCCGCCGCCCCCACGCGAGCTCGCCGTGAGCGAACGGGCTGTCGATCACCGAGGAGACTTCCGCCATCCGCCGGTATACCGGCGCCACCCATGGCGGCGCCAGCACGTCGATCCGGCAATCGCGGGCGGAGCCGGCGGAAGCAATCCGGCCCACCTCCGGCGACTGCAGGAGCGTCAGCAGCGGCTGGCTGATGATCGCGTCGCCGATCCAGGCCGGCGCGACGATGAGGATCAGTGGCCGCCCTTCACCGGTCCGCCGGCCAGCACGTAGCGGGTGCTGCAGTACGGACACAGGCTCTCGCCTTCATCCGCGATATCGAGAAAGACCCGCGGATGCTGCGACCAGAGCGGCGCATCGGGCCGCGGGCAGAACAACGGCAGTTCCTTCTCGGTGACCGTGATGCTCGGTGCGGCGGAGTCGCTCGTGCTGCGGGGGATATCGGAGGGGGCGGACATCGCTTCTCCGATCAGACCCTGGTCAGCCAATGCGCGTACTTCTCGTTGCGGCCGTTGACGATGTCGAAGAACGCCTGCTGGATCTTAGTCGTCACCGGCCCGCGCTTGCCTTCTCCGATCGTCCGGTCGTCGAGCTCGCGGATCGGCGTGACTTCCGCGGCGGTGCCGGTGAAGAACGCTTCGTCGGCCAGGTAGATGTCGTCCCGGGTCAGCAGCTTGTCACGGAACGGGATGCCGAGATCCGCGGCGATCTGGATCACGCTCTGGCGGGTGATCCCCATCAGGCCCGAAGTCACCGACGGCTCGATCAGCGCGCCATCCTTGACGATGAAGATGTTCTCGCCGGCGCCCTCGGCGACATAGCCGTTGACGTCGAGCAGCAACGCCTCGTCGTACCCGTTCATCGTCGCTTCCTGGTTCGCGATGATCGAGTTGATGTAGTTGCCGCAGGCCTTCGCGCGGCACAGCGACACATTCACGTGGTGGCGCAGGAACGACGACGTCTTGACGCGGATGCCTTTCTCCATACCTTCGACGCCAAGGTATGCGCCCCACGGCCACGCGGCGATCGCGACGTGAACCGTATTGCCGCGCGCAGCGACGCCCATTTTCTCGGAGCCATAGAACGCGATCGGCCGCAGGTAGCACGATTCCTTGAGCTTGTTCGCGCGGACGACCTCGCGCTGGGCGTCGTTGAGCTGCTCGTGCGTCCATGGAATCGTCATCATGAACACCTTCGCCGAATTGAACAGGCGCTGCGTATGATCCTTCAGCCGGAAGACGGCGATCGAGCCGTCGGGCTGCGGATAAGCGCGAACGCCCTCGAACACGCCCATGCCGTAATGCAGCGTGTGGGTCAGCACATGCGTGGTCGCCTCGCGCCACGGGACCAGCTTTCCATCCTTCCAGATGAAGCCGTCGCGGTCTGCCATTGACATCATGCAACTCCTCGTAGTGGTCATCGATTTTAACTGAATGCGGATGCGGCCCGGAGGCGCTTGGGTGGCGCCATGCTGCCGGGGGCACGTCGGGCAGAGGACGGGAAATCCCGGTCGGGATTTGGCGTTCGCCCAGATAGGTCAATGGATATGACCTATTGGCAACGATAGACCGGCCGGAGGATAATGTCAAGACCGTTGACCTAACGTTCCTGGCCTGACGAATTTGCGTCAAGAGATCCCCCGCCCCGGCCCTCTCGCGGGGCACATGAAGCGGTGATTCGCCCGACGCGGCACTCCGGGGGGCCCAAAGGAAAAAGCGGCGAGAGGAGCAGGAGGCGATATGACCGGGAAGCACAAGTCAGCCAGGCCGCCCGACAGCCGGCTCGACGAGGCGTGGGAGCTGATGCATTTCGCGCTGCGCGCCGTGATCGCGCAGCCGGACCAGTTGCTCGCGGCACGCGGCCTGTCGCGCGTCCATCACCGGATCCTGTTCTTCGTCGCCCGCCAGCCCGACATCACGGTCAATCAACTGCTGCAGGTGCTCAACGTGTCGAAACAGGCGCTGAACCAGCCGCTGCGCCAGCTCTACGACCACCACCTGGTGACGTTCACGCCGGCGCCCAACGACCGCCGCCAGCGCCGGCTGATCCTCACCGAAAGCGGCCGCGCGCTCGAGCAGATGCTGACCGCGCCGCAGTACGCGATGTTCGATGCGGCGCTGAAGTCATCCGGTGCGCGGGGCGAGGCGGCGTGGCGGCGGGTCATGCGCCACATGGCGAACGACGAGATGAAGCGCTCGGGGCGCGGATAGCAGAAGCGCGCGCCCGGCACTCCGGCGCCCGCCAGACCGTCGCCAGCCATGGTTGCTCCGCGCGCGGCACGCCCGGTGGACGATAGTAGTGATCGATCTCGGTGAAGCCGGCCGCCGTCCCGTAATCACGCCACGTGGGGTGATCGAGGAAGGCGCCGTAGCGGCCGCGCCGCCAGCCCTCTTCATTGTTTCCGTGCGGGTTCGACGCGAAAAGAACTCCGCCCGGCCTGAGCGCGGCGCGCAATTCGCCGAGAACGCGTGGGAGCTCCTGCGTCGGAACGTGAAAGAGCACGGCGTTGGCGAAGATCCCGTCGAAGCGGTCCCCGGGCAGATCCAGTTGCAGCAGATCCTGCTGCCACACTTCGCAGCCGCTCCACGTCCGCGCATGCGCGGCGAACTCCGCGACGCCTTCGACACCGATGGCCTTGTGTCCGAGTCCCGCGAATGTCTTCAGGTCGCGGCCGGGACCGCAGCCCAGGTCGAGAATCTCGAACGGCGGCGCGGCGCGAATGTTGTCGAGCAGCGCGGCGACGTTCTGGGTGACGTCATGGTCGCGCGTACCTTCCCAGAACTCCTTCGCGCGCGCAACGTAGCTCGCCAGCGTCTGGTTGGCGATCTGCTCGAGCTCGGACCGGTCGAGCCGGCTTGCCGTCACGGGTAGATGCGCCTGAAAGGCCCGCAGGCGCCGGACGCGCCGGAAGCGACGAAAGCGACGCGAGGCAGCGGATGCGGCAGGCTCAGAGCTGCGAAGCGCTGAACGTGTCGCACTGCTGCACGTCGCCCGACTCGAAGCCGCGCTTCAGCCAGCGGACTCGCTGCGCCGAAGTGCCATGCGTGAACGCGTCGGGAACGATGTGACCCTGCGACTGCCGCTGCAGCGTGTCGTCGCCGATGGCGCTGGCAGCGTTGAGCGCGCTTTCGAGATCGCCGGGGTCGAGGAACGACTTGGCCTGGTCCGCCCGCTTCGCCCAGACGCCGGCGAAGCAGTCCGCCTGCAGCTCCATCCTCACCGACAACGCGTTGCCTTCGCGCTGCGAGGCATGCGAGCGTCGCGCTTCCATCTGTTCGCTGATGCCGAGCAGTGTCTGCACGTGATGCCCGACCTCGTGCGCGATCACATAGGCCTGGGCGAAGTCGCCCGCGGTATGGAACCGGTCGTGCATCATCTGGAAGAAGTTCAGGTCCAGATAGACCTTGTGGTCCAACGGGCAGTAGAACGGGCCCATCGCCGATTGCCCGGTTCCGCAGGCGGTTGGAAACGCCCGCGTGTACAGCGTGAGCTTGGGACGCTCATACGTGCGGCCCGCTTCCTTGAAGATCCGGCCCCAGGTGTCCTCGGTCGAGGCCAGCACGCGCGAAACCAGTCGCGCCTGAGGATCGTCGGCCGGAGGCTTGGGCGCCGGCCCCTGCGCCACCTGGGCGGGACCCGGATCGCCGCCGCCCAGCATGCCGATGAGCGCCCCTGGATCGATCCCGAGGAAATACGAAGCGATCAGCGCGATGATCACGCCGCCGATGCCGATGGAGCGTCCGCCTAATCCGAAGCCGCCGCCGCCGCCGAAACCTCCACTCGCGCCGCGCATGTCCTCAACATTGTCGCTGTCGCGCTGGTCGTCCAGTCTCATGGTTCGCTCCGTGTTTCCTGCTGCATTCGTGGATTATTTCTTTTCTCGGGGAATGGTAGACCTTTTGCGGCGCGGGCGCTGTAGGCCGCGGGTGTCTGGGCGCGCGGCGATTGTCCTACTGGGCTGCGGACGGGCGACGCCGCTCGGTTTGCTCCGCGGCACGCACGATGGTGCGCACCCCGGCGTCGGTTCCCAGCAGCAGCACATCGGCCCCGCGCCGCGCGAAGAGGCCCGCCGTGACCACGCCCGCGATCTGGTCGATCGCCGACTCGAGCGCAACGGGATCGCTGATCGACAGTCCGTGCACATCGAGGATCACATTGCCGTTGTCGGTGACGAACCCCTCGCGCAGTCGCGGGCGGCCCCCCAGTTGTTCGAGCGCTCGCGCCACGACGGCGCGCGCCATCGGGATCACTTCGACGGGCAGTGGAAACCGGCCCAGCACGTCGACCTGCTTCGATGCGTCGGCGATGCAGATGAAGCGGCTCGCGGCGGAGGCGACGATCTTCTCGCGCGTCAGCGCGCCGCCGCCGCCCTTGATCATCGCCAGGCGGCGATCGATCTCGTCGGCGCCGTCGATGTAGACGGGAAGGGCGAGGACGTCGTTCAGATCGAGCACCGCGATGCCGTGGCTCTTCAGCCGCGACGCAGTGCGCTCCGAGCTCGCGACCGCGCCCGGAACGCGGTCCCGGATCGCCGCGAGCTCGTCGATGAAGAGCTCTGCAGTCGACCCGGAGCCGACGCCCAGCACCGCCCCGGCGACCACATGGTCGAGTGCGGCGCGGGCAACGGCGCGCTTCTGTTCGTCGCGCGTCATGACTTGGAGACGGGATTCGGCAGGATGCCGGGACGGGCGCCGCCTGCGCGCTCTGGCAGCACGCTGCGCCACAACGCAGCCACCCGTTCCCGTTCCACCTCGACCGATCGCGGATCCACGCGCGCCTCCTGGTGGCCGTCGAGCCGCAGCCGGTGCTGTTCGCGCCGGTACGTCCGATAGGCATCGCCCACGACGCCGGCCAGCGCCGCCGGAATGAGACCCAGCTCCCCCGCGATGCGCAGCAGCGCGATGTTGCCGAGGTTGTCGGTCAGCGCCGGATGCGCGCGGCTGTAGCGCAGCACGAGAAACTGGACGATGAACTCGATGTCGACCATGCCGCCCGGATCGTGCTTCAGATCGAAGCTGCCGGTCCTGTTCGGATGGCCGTCGTGCATCTTTTCGCGCATCGCGACGATCTCGGTCGCGAGCGGATCGGGGTCGCGCGCGGCGCAGAGAATCGCCTTGCGCAATGCCTCGAACTGCGCGCCGATCGCCGCATCGCCGGCAACGAAGCGAGCGCGGGTCAGCGCCTGGTGCTCCCAGGTCCACGCTTTCTCGCGCTGGTAGCGCTCGAACGCCGCCAGGCTCGAGACGAGGAGTCCCGCTTCACCGTCGGGACGCAATCGCGCATCGACGTCGTATACCCGGCCCGCGCCGGTGAGGCTCGTGAGCCACGCGATCAGCCGCTGCGCGAGCCGCGTATAACGCATCGGCGCGCTCTCGTCGGGATCGTCGAACACGAACACGAGATCGAGATCGGATTCGTAGCCGAGCTCCTTGCCGCCGAGCTTTCCGTAGGCGATGATCGCGAACCGCGGCGTCTCGACGTGACGCGCCGGCATCGCGCGCCAGCATTCGACCAGCGCCTCGCGCAGCACGAGGTCCGCCAGCGCCGAAAGATAGTCGGCGAGGCGTTCGACACTCAGGTGGCCGGTGACATCCTGCGCCAGCAGCCGGAACGTCTGGCTGTGGCGGAAATGACGGAATACATCCATCCGGCGCTCGGTGTCGCCGGGCTCGACACTGTCGAGCTCGCGCCGCAGTTGCGCCGGCCACTGCTCGACGTCGGGCGGCTCGAACAGGATCCGCGCGTCGAGCAGCTCGTCGATCAGGATCGGATGCCGGCACAGGTACTCGGACGCCCACGCCGAGGACGACACGATCTGCGCCAGCCGCGGCAGCAGCGGCGAATGCTCCTGCAACAGCGCGAGATAGGCGCTGCGACGGCTGATCGTCTCGAGCAGCGCGAGCAGGCGGATCGCGGTGATCACCGCATCCTGCAGCGGCGCGGCGGCGGCCAGGCACAGCGTCACGAGCTGGTCGAAGCGCGCGCGGCTGGCCGCCGGCAATTCGCGCACGACGCGGCTCTGGCGCATCTGCGCGAGGCGCTCGACGAGCGGTTCGGGCCGCGCGAATCCTGCCGCGGCCAGCGCCGCGATGTCGTCGGGCGTCACGTCACCGCTCCACAGGCGGTCGAAGAGCGGATCGCCTTCGGCCTGTCCGGTATCGGCGAAGATCGACTCGAAGTGCTCGGTGACGGTCCGCCGATGCTGCTCGAGGCGCGCGACGAACTCGGCGTGGCTGCCCGCGCCCATCGCGCGCGCCAGCGCGGCCTGCGCTTCGTCCGCTTCGGGCAGCGACTGGGTCTGCTGGTCGTCCCGATACTGCAGCCGGTGCTCGACGCGGCGCAGGAAATCGTAGGCGTCCTGCAATTCGGCGACGACCGGCGGCGGCAGCAGCCGGCGCTCGCTGATCAGCCGCAGCGCCTCCCGCGTGCTCTTCGCCTGCAGCGCGCGGTCGTGTCCCCCGCGCACGAGCTGGAACAGCTGCGCGATGAACTCGATCTCGCGAATGCCACCCGGGCCGAGCTTGACGTCGTTGTACAGATCGCGCCGCTTGACTTCGGCACGAATCTGCTTGTGCAGGCCGCGCAGGCTCGAATAGGCGTCGTAGTCGAGGTACTTGCGAAATACGAACGGCCGCACGAGATCCTCGAGCTCGCCGGCGCGCGCGCCGGTCAGCGCGCGTCCTTTCAGCCAGGCATAGCGTTCCCATTCGCGTCCCTGGGTCAGCAGGTACTGTTCGAGGAACGCGAAGGAGCAGGCGAGGGGTCCCGGATCGCCGTACGGACGCAGGCGCATGTCGACGCGAAACACGAAGCCGTCGGCCGTCGTGGCGCCGATCGCCGCGATCAGCTGGCGGCCGAGCGCATCGAAGAACTCCTGGTTGCTGACAATGCGGGGGCCGCTCGTCCTGCCTTCCTCGGGGAACGCGAAAACCAGATCAATGTCCGACGAGGCATTGAGCTCGCATCCTCCCAGCTTGCCCATGCCCACGACGATCAGCGACTGCGGTTCCCCTTCGCCCGAGAGCGGCTCGCCGAAGCTCTGCGTTTGCCAGCGCATGTGATGCGCGAGAGCGACACGCAGGGTGACTTCAGCCAGGGCGGTCATCGTCGACACGACTTCCTCGAGGTCCGCTGCTCCGCCGAGGTCGCGTCCGATCACGCGCAGCATCACGCGCTGGCGGAGCAGGCGCAGCGCCGCATGCAGCGCGGGCGCATCAGGATAGTCGCCCGAGAGCGCGGCTTCCATCTCGCTGCGCGCGAACGGCGTGGCGAGGTTCGACTCCAGCGCGCGCGACCACTCGGGATGACGCGCGAGGAGCCGCGTCGCATAGCGGCTGTAGCGCAACGCTTCGGGAACGCTATCGTCGCTGGCCAGAGGAAAGTCGGAGCTCAAGCGGTGAATCGGCCAGGGCAGCCGCGCATTTGGTGTGAACAGACCCCAAAGGTATGAACAGGCCCTAAAATACAGGCACTCCCAATTGTATGCGTTTATCCAGGCCGTCATCCTTGAAATCCTCCCGACCCCTGCGCTGGCTGCGACTGCTGGCACGAGTCGTACTGGTGTCGGGCGCGACGTTGACGATCCTGTTCCTGATGACGGTGCTCGCGGTGCGCCTGCTCGTCGTGCCGCACATCGGCGACTACCGCGCCGAGATCACCTCGATGATCGCGGACAACGTCGGGCGCAAGGTCAGCATCGGCGAGATCAACGCGGGGTGGAACGGCTGGAGTCCGACGCTGAACCTGGTCGATATCCGCCTGTTCGACGCCGCGGGCAACGAGGCGCTCGCGTTGCCGCGAGTGGATACGTCGGTGTCCTGGCGTTCGATTGTCGCGGGCGAGATTCGCCTGCGCCGGCTCGACGTGACCAGCCCGCAGCTGCTGATCCGGCGCGACAGGAAGGGGCATCTGTCGATCGCCGGCATGGACATGGAGCAGCCCGCCGAAAGCCAGGACAACGCGGCCGCCGAGTGGTTCGCCAAACAGCGGCTGGTCACGATTCGCGATGGGACGGTGATGTGGCAGGACGACCTGCGCGATGCGCCGCCGCTCAGGCTCGAGCAGGTGAATCTGGTGCTGGAGAACAGCGGCAAGCGGCACCGGTTCGGATTGACCGCGGTGCCGCCGGGCGCGCTCGCCGCGCCGCTCGACCTGCGCGGCGACATCCTGCTGCCGTCGTTCAACGAGTGGCCGCGCGCGCAGGGACGCCTGTATTCGCGGCTCGATTTCGTCGACGTCGCGCAGGCGAAGGCATGGCTGCCGCTGCCATTCGAATTGCGCAGCGGCCGCGGAGCCCTGCGCGGCTGGCTCGAATTCGGCGATGGCGAGCCGCGCGACCTCACGCTCGACCTCGAGCTCGATGATGTGCGCACGCGGCTGAAGAGCAACCTGGCCGAGCTCGATCTCGCCCACCTGGCGGGCCGCGTCGCGTGGCGCCATGTCGAGAATCGCACCGAGGTCAGCACCCGCGCGCTGGAGCTTGCCACTCGCAACGGCGCGCGGCTGAAGCCGGGCGATATCACGATGCGCCATGCGGCTGCACAGGCCGGAAAGCCCGCGACCGGCGAGATCAGGTCGAGCCAGCTGCAGCTGGAGCCGATCCTCGCGCTGGTCCAGTACCTGCCGATCGACGACAAGCTGCGGCTGCGGCTCGCGCGGTTCGCGCCGGTCGGGGTCCTGGAAACGGGCAGCCTGTCGTGGACGGGCGATGCCGACAAGCTCGTCGGCTACGAAGTGCGCGCGCAGTTCAGGGATGTCGGGATCAGCGGGGTCGACGCGCTGCCCGGCATCACGCGCCTGACCGGCAGCATCGACGCGAACGCGAAATCGGGGACGCTCAACGTCGTGGCCGACGGGACGCGCATCACGCTGCCGCGCGTGTTTGCCGCGCCGCTCGACCTGGACACCGCATCGGCACAGGTCTCGTGGAAGGTTGCCGACCAGGTCGCGGTGAAAGTGCACCGCCTCGCTTTCGCCAATGCGGACACCGCCGGCTCCGTCCAGGGCGAATACCGGACGCTGGACAAGGGGCCGGGCTGGGTCGATCTCACGGCGACGCTTACCCGGGCGAAGGTGCCATCGGTCCACAAGTATCTCCCGACCTCCGTCTCGCCGTCGTTGCGCGACTGGCTGCGCGGCGCGCTGCTCGCCGGCAATGCGAGCGACGGCCACCTCACGCTCAAGGGCAACCTGTTCGACTTCCCGTTCGCCGACGGCAAGGGCGGAACGTTCGTGGTCACCGCGAAGGCCGCGGAAGCATCGCTCGATTATGCGGACCACTGGCCGCGGATCGAGAACATCAGGGCCGATGTCCGCTTCGAAGGCGCGAAGATGCAGATCGACGCAAGCGAAGCGACGACGCTCGGCCTGGCGCTCAATCGCGTCCACGTCGTGATCCCCGACATGGGCGCGGAGATGCCGCATCTGCTGACCGGCGGCGAAGGCGGGGGCAGCACCGAGGGCTTTCTCCACTTCATCGATCAAAGCCCGGTCGGGAGCTGGATCGGTCATTTCACGCAGAACGCGAAAGCGACCGGCAACGGACATCTCGGACTCAGTCTCGATATCCCGCTGCGCAAGTACGACGACGTGAAGATCAATGGCGAATACGCATTCACCGGCAACTCGATGCAACTCGGCCCCGACATTCCCCGCATCGACAAGGCCAGCGGCAAGTTCCTCTTCACCGAGCGCGACTTCAAGACGCAGGACCTCGTCGCGGAGGCGCTGGGCGGCACGGCCAGCGTGCAGATCGCCGTCGCCGATTCGAAGATTCGGGTAGGCCTCGCGGGCAACGCCGACATCGCGGAGGTGCGCAAGCTCTATCCGTTTCCGCTGTCCGACCGGGCGCGGGGCCGCACCGACTGGCAGTTCACGATGCAGTCCGCGGAGAACGACTACAACTGGACCGTCGAGAGCGGGCTGCGCGGCATAGCCGTCGACTTGCCGCCGCCGCTGGCGAAGAAGGCCGAGGCGACGCTGCCCTTGCGCGTGGAGCGCCAGGGTATCGACAAGACGCACGACCGGCTCACCGCATCGCTCGGCACAATCGCGCAGATGGAAGCCATCCGTGTAACCGGCACCGGGGACAAGGACAAGGATCGCGAGCGGGGGCCGGTCATCCAGAAGATGGCGTTCAGCCTCGGCAAGACGCCGGCACGCGCCGAGCGCGACGGGCTGTGGGTCCGCGGCAGCGTCGACGACATCGACGTCGAACCGTGGCTTGCGATCGCGCAGTCGATGACCGCAGGTACCCCGGCCACTGCAACCAATGCGGGCAGCGCGGCCGCGGCGGCCGGCGGCGCGAATGCAACCGGCGACAAGGCCGTCGCGGCAACCGTGCCGGGCGCCCTCGTATTCGCCGGAATCGATGTACGCGCCGAATCGTCGGTGCTCTACGGCCGCCGGCTGCGCAACCTGCGCGTCGAAGCGCGCAACCAGGGTGGGAGCTGGAAGATCGATCTCGAGAGCGACGACATCACCGGCGCGGTGACGTGGCAGCCGACCAAGTCGGGAGACAGCGGACTCATCACCGCGCGGCTGAAGAAGCTGTCGTTGCCCGACGAATCCACGGCGGGCACGCGCGATGCCGCGGCGCCGCCGGCGCAGGCGCCGCGCAAGGAACTGCCCGCGCTCGACGTGACCGCCGATTCGTACCTGGGCAGCAAGGGCAACGACCTGGGCCGGCTCGAGCTGAAGGCGCGTCCCGATGGCGCAGACTGGCAGATCGAGACGCTCTCCCTGCGCACGCCGGAGAGCGACCTGACCGCCAGCGGCCGGTGGAAGGTGCAGGGTGCGCAGGGCGCGACCCAGCGAACCGATCTCGACGTCAAGCTCGACGTTCGCGACGTCGCGAAGTTTCTCGCGCGCCATGGTGTCACCGAGGGCGTGCGCGGCGGATCGGGACGGCTCGAGGGCCAGCTCAACTGGGCCGGCGGGCCGCAGGACTTCAACTATCCGACATTGAACGGACGCTTTCGCCTCGACGTCCACCGCGGACAGTTCACCAAGGTCGATCCGGGCATCGGCAAGCTGCTGGGCGTGCTCAATCTCGAGGCATTGGCGCGCCGGCTCACGTTCGACTTCCGCGACGTCGTCGCCGAAGGCTATTCGTTCGACGAGATGGCGGGCGACATCGCGCTGAAGAACGGCGTGATGACGACCAGCAACCTGCACATCACCGGCCCGGCCGCGAAAGTCGATATCGACGGCACTGCCGACATCGCGAAGGAGACGCAGCACCTGAAGGTCCGCGTGCAGCCGGCGCTGTCGGGCGGGCTCGCCGCGGCCGCCGCGGCGGCGACGGTCAATCCGATCGTGGGCGCCGGCGTGCTGCTCGGCTCGACGATCCTGCGCGATCCGGTCGGCAAGATGTTCGCCGGCGAATACGATGTCAGCGGCACCTGGGTGGACCCGAAAGTACAGAAGCTGGCGGGGCTGCGACACGAGGCGCCGCGCGAACTGGGGGAGGTGACGCGATGAACGACGCGACCGCGGCAACGAAGGCCGCAACCGAGCATGGCCGCGAGGCTCGGGCCGGAGGACCGCGGCCCATGCGCGTCGCCGCGCTGCAGATGGTGTCGACGCCGGAAGTCGGCGAAAACCTCGAACAGGCGGGCTCGCTGCTCGGGCGAGCGAAGGATAGCGGCGCCGAGCTCGCGCTGCTGCCCGAATACTTCTGCATCCTCGGCCAGCGCGATCGCGACAAGATCGCGGTGGCCGAGACGTACGGCGCCGGGCCGATCCAGGACTTCCTGGCGCGCCATGCACGCGACCTGGGCATCTGGATCATCGGCGGCACGCTCCCGCTGCGCAGCGACGATCCGGCGCGCGTGTTCAATGCGTCGCTGGTTTTCGCGCCCGATGGCCGCTGCGTCGCGCGCTACGACAAGGTGCATCTGTTCCGTTTCGAGACCGCGACCGAGAACTACGATGAAAGCCGGACCCTGGTGGCCGGCGCCCGCAGCGTTTCCTTCGACGCGCCGTGCGGCCGGGTCGGGCTGTCGGTGTGCTACGACCTGCGCTTTCCGGAGCTGTATCGCGCGCTGGGCGATTGCGCGCTGATCGTCGTGCCCTCGGCCTTCACCGCGACGACCGGAGCGGCGCACTGGGAAATCCTGCTGCGCGCGCGGGCGATCGAGAACCAGTGCTACGTGCTGGCCGCGGCGCAGGGCGGCACGCATCGCAACGGCCGCAGCACGTTCGGCGATTCGATCCTGATCGATCCCTGGGGACGCGTCGTCGACCGGCTGGCGACGGGACCGGGGGTGGTCAGCGGAGAAGTCGATCCCGCGGTCACCGCGCAAGTCCGGGCGGGATTGCCGGCGTATTCGCACCGGCGGTTCTGAAAAGGCACGGCGCTGCAGCCGGATGCGCCGCCGTCGCAATGACCGCGGATGCGCCGCCGCCGCAATGAGAACCGTCGTCGACCCGCGCGGCGGATCGCTTCCCGCGCGGCGCGCCGTCTCCTAGCCGCTGCTCAACAGCACGACGACCGCGCCGGAGCCGCCCGCGTGCGGGCGCGGCTCGCAATAGGCCAGCACCTCGTCGCGCTGCTGCAGCCATTTGCGCACTTTCGCCTTCAGCACCGGCTCGCGGTTCGGCGACGACAGGCCCTTGCCATGCACGATGCGCACGCAGCGCCAGCCCTGGCGCCGGGCGCCGGCCAGGAATTCCGCGAGGGCAAGCCGCGCCTCTTCCTGCGTATGCCGATGCAGGTCGAGCCAGCCCTGCACCACCCAGTCGCCGCGGCGAAGCTTGCGCAACAGGTCCGGATTCAGTCCGGCGCGCACGAAGCTCTGCGCGCCTTCGATGTCGATGCCGACGTCCCAGGCCATCGGGCTCGGGTTGATCGCTTCCTGGCTGTCGCGCAGTGCGCGCTCGTCGTCAGCGAGCCGCTGTCGCGGATGAGGCGGCGGCGGCGAAGGTCGCGAACGGCTGCGCGCCGGCGCTGCCAGCGGACTGACATCGCCGATCAGGGTGGCGAAGCCGGGAGCGGGGCCCGGCGCAATTGAAGGCGGTTCGATCGCGGTTGCATGCGCCGGCGCCCCCGGCGCGGCATCCATCGGCGCGCCGGGCGCGGTGCCGAGCGCTACCTGCGCCCGCGGCAGCGCGGCGCCATCGGCTTCGACAGTCTTGATCGCGGCGGCCGCACGCGCAAGCCGCCGCAGCTCTTCCGCCAGTGCCGGATCCGCAAGATTCTTGAAGCGCGCCATTGCCTGTTTCTGTTACGTTTCCTGCCAATCCTGACGCGAACGCCATGCCGACGGTGGCCTCGACGGCTGCTGTCCGCGCTCCGTGTCGATTCGCGGACCGCGTGGCTCGCCGCGCCGCCGCGCCGACCTACGCGTGATTGCTCAGGTATTCCTCGGCGTCCAGCGCCGCCATGCAACCCGTCCCGGCGCTGGTCACCGCCTGCCGGTAAACGTGGTCGGCGACATCGCCGGCCGCGAACACGCCGGGGATGCTGGTCGCTGTCGCGTTGCCTTCCGACCCCGACTTGACCTTGATGTAGCCGCCCGCCATGTCGAGCTGCCCTTCGAAGATACCGGTATTGGGCGTATGCCCGATCGCGATGAAGATGCCGGTTACTCCGATATCACGGGTCGCGGCGGATTTCACGTCGGCGATCCGCGCGCCGGTCACGCCGCTCTTGTCGCCCAGCACTTCGTCCAGGCGCGAATTCCACAGCACGCTGATGTTGCCGCCATCGCGGGTCTTCGCCATCAGCTTGTCGATCATGATCGCTTCGGCGCGCAGCTTGTCGCGGCGATGGACCAGCGTCACCGAGCGCGCGATGTTCGACAGGTAGAGCGCTTCCTCCACCGCCGTGTTGCCGCCGCCCACCACCGCGACGTCCTGGCCCTTGTAGAAAAATCCGTCGCACGTCGCGCACGCCGATACGCCGCGGCCCGAATACGCCGATTCGCTCTCCAGTCCGAGATAGCGCGCCGACGCGCCCGTCGCGATGATCAATGCGTCGCACGTGTAGTCGCCCTCGTCGCCGGACAGCCGGAACGGGCGTTCGGACAGGTGGGCCGTGTGGATGTGGTCGAACACGATCTCGGTGTCGAAGCGCTGCGCATGCTTGAGGAAGCGCTCCATCAGCTCGGGACCCTGCACGCCGTCGGCATCCGCCGGCCAGTTGTCGACATCGGTCGTCGTCGTCAGCTGGCCGCCCTGCGCCAGTCCCGTGATGAGCACGGGCTTCAGATTGGCGCGTGCGGCATAGACCGCTGCGGAGTAACCAGCGGGGCCGGAGCCGAGGATCAACAGGCGGGTGTGTCGGGAAGCCATTGGAGGGGAGGGTGATGTTGGATTTTGGCGAGCCGGTACCGGCCGAGTGTCTCATTCGCGCCCATTCGCGCATCGAAACGGTTCGCAACGCCCCGCGAACCGGGACGACGCGGTGGCTCGAATGGAATATTTTACCCTATAATATCCGACATTAAGTTTTTACGGTAAGCTTGTGATTCCAGCCGGAAAATAACGGGTCAGCCCGTAGTCGATCGGTTCGCCGGACAGCTTTTTCGGGACTCTCAGGAACATGGCACAAAACCAGCGCGCACGAAAGCCAATCTCGCCACTCTCTCCGCGCATCGCGCGCCTGGTGCGCGAGTCGTGGCTGCTGCTGGTCGGCGTCGGCATCGTGTATCTGGTGCTGATACTGGCGACATTCAACCGCGCGGACCCGGGCTGGTCGCAGAGCGGGGCGCTGGGGCAGCCGCTGCGCAACACCGGCGGCCCGTTCGGTGCGTGGCTCTCCGATCTCATGTACATTTCCAGCACATTGGGATCCTAAGCTTAGAATTCCACGTGGACAAGTTGTCGCGG
>JADMIO010548851.1_pt1 | contig 84223 bp, 85 predicted proteins | sample 8958161 | NCBI WGS metagenome assembly JADMIO01 (sample SAMN16585339, study PRJNA669376) | soil metagenome | isolation source: Crop rotation soil | place: USA: Cullars Rotation, Alabama | collected 2011 | reverse complement strand
GAGGTTGAAGGTGGTGATGAAGTTGGCCTCGGACCCGCCGTTGGTGACTTCGATCTGATCGATCGTGGCGCCGGGATACATGGTGGCAATTGCCTGCCGGAGCGCCGTCGTTCCGTTCGATTGCGTGTAGACCAGCGGCTGATCGAGCAGCGCGTCGAGTCCGGCCGGGTCCTCGACCAGCTCGCGCGGCGTGAGCGGCCGCACGCCGCTCTCGGACAGGTTGAATTCCACCAGGTTTTCGTAGGTGGACTGCATGCGCTCCATGGCGAACTGTTCGAGCTTCATCTCCCCGGCAGTATACTGGCCCGCCAGACGAACAGCCATGCGCGAGGACCACTTGCCGCGCTTCGTCCGCGTCCCGGGCCGGGAATTTACGATGGGATCCGACGAGGGCGCCGACGACGAACGGCCGGCACATCGCGTGCGCGTGGATTCCTTTTACGCGTCGGTCCATCCAATCACCGTCGGCCAGTACGCCGCCTTCACGCGTGAGACGGCTCACCCTGGTCCGGAGCTGCGCGTCCTGCCACGCATCGTGACGGCCGCTGGGGAAGCGTCGTTTCGAGACTTGGCTGCGTCGCACGCCTGGCACAATGGCGAGCCGCCGCGTGAGCGCGTCACGCACCCGGTGACGCTCGTCACGCATGCCGATGCGACCGCGTATTGCCGGTGGTTGAGCGGCCGCGTCGGACGGCTGGTGCGGTTGCCGACCGAGGCGGAATGGGAGCGCGCCGCGCGCGGGGAGCGCGACGGCACGCGCTATCCATGGGGCAATGATCTCGACGCGTCGCGCGCGAATTTTCTTCCCGAGCCCGACCAGAAACGACAGCGCGGGACGACGCCGGTCGGCAGCTATCCGCCGAACGATCTGCAGCTGTACGACATGACGGGCAACGTGTGGGAGTGGGTGGCTGACTGGTACCGCGCCGACGTGTATCGCTCGACCGATCGGCACAATCCCCGCGGTCCGGTCCATGGCGCGATGCGGATCGTCCGGGGCGGATCGTGGGTCACGCACGATATCAACCAGCTTCGCTCCGCGCATCGGCACAAGGTGCCGCCCGATACATATGCCTACAGCATCGGCTTTCGCGTCGTATATTCGGATGATGGATCGTCTCAAACTGAGCTCTAGCCTGCTGATCGTCCTGGTCGCATCGGCTCCCGCGGCCTTCGCGCAGGCAGCGAGTGAACCGCCGCAAGTGGTGGCAAGCGGGGAGGGCAGCGTCAAGGCGATTCCCGATCGCGCGTGGATCACGATTGGCGCAGAGAGCCGCTCGAAGGTGTCGAAGGAGGCACAACAGCGCAACGCCGAAGCGATGACCGCTGTGCAACAGAAGATTTACAGCTTCGGCATCGCCAAAGACGCCGTTCGCACGACCGCAATCGATTTGCAGCCTGAGTTCGATTATGCCAACGGCCGTCAGACGCCTCGCGGCTACGTCGCTCGTAACACCGTCGAGGTGCGCCTGGACGATCTGTCGAAGATCGGCGATGTGATCGATGCGGTCGTGGCGTCAGGCGCGACCACGCTGCACGGGCTGCGCCTCGACGTGAAAGATCGCGCGTCGCTGCAGCAGATGGCGCTGCAGAACGCGGTCAAGGACGGCATGGCCAAGGCGCAGGCGCTGGCCGCAGGGGCCGGCCGTGCCGTCGATCGCATCTTGCGGATCGAAGAGCAGTTTGTCGGCGGCGGACCGGAACCGATGGTTCGGCAAATGGCGATGGCGAAGGCTGATGCGTCGACGCCGGTGGCGGCTGGTGAAATCGAAATTCGCGCGCAGGTGCGCGTGTCGGTCGCGATCAAGTGATCAGAGGCTCAGGCTCTGCCACAGGTACCACGCCGCGACCGAACGGTACGGTTTCCACGCTTCGCCGATCTTCTTGAGGCGCTTCGCGTCCGGCCGTTTCCTCAAACCGTAGACGCGCTGCGCCGCCGTCATCAATCCCAGGTCGTCGGCGGGCAGGATGTCCGGGCGCCCGAGCCGGAACATCAGGAAGATTTCCGCCGTCCACCGGCCAATGCCCTTGACGGCGATGAGCTGCCGCATCACTTCGTCATCTGGATGCTTTTTCAGTCCGTCGAGATCGAGCCGGCCATCGAGGACATGGGACGCCAGGTCCTTGATAAACGATACTTTCGGCCGGCTGAAGCCCGCGCCGCGTATCTCCGCGTCGCTCAGCGTCATCACAAGCTCTGGGGTTGGCTTGCGATCCGGAAACAGATCGCAGAAGCGCCCGAAGATGGTGGCGGCGGCCTTGGTCGACAGTTGCTGTGACGCGATGGCCATGCACAGCGCTTCGAACGGGTCCCGCGGTGCAACGGCGTGCAGACGGCAGGGACCAATGCGCTTCATCAGCAGGCTGAGCTTTGGGTCGGCCTTCGACAGATGCCTTCGCGCGATGGTGTAGTTCGTCGGCACGCATCGAAGAATACGTTAAAGTAGGACTCTTATTGTCGGAGATGGCGATCCCTACTGTTACTGCCGGAGTGAGCTCGTCGATCGTTGACCTGGTCGGCGACACCCCTTTGATTCGCTTGCGTCGCATCGAGCGTGACTTTCCAGGCGTCGAGCTCTACGCGAAGGCCGAATGGAAGAATCCCGGCGGCTCGGTCAAGGACCGGCCGGCGCTGCGGATGATCCAGGAAGGCATCGCCTCGGGACAACTTGTGCCCGGCAAGGTGATCCTTGACGCGACGTCGGGGAACACCGGCATTGCCTACGCGATGATCGGCGCATCGCTGGACTATCACGTCACGCTGTGCGTGCCGGAAAACGTGACGCCGGAGCGGAAGCGCATCCTGCGCGCCTACGGCGCCGACTTGATCTTCACCAACCCGCTCGAGGGCTCGGACGGCGCGATTCGAACCGCGCAGCGAATGAACGCTGAACACCCCGAGAAGTATTTCTACGCGGATCAGTACAACAACGATTTCAACTGGCGCGCCCATTACGACACCACCGGCCCGGAGATTTTCCAGCAGACCGCCGGGCGCCTGACGCATTTTGTGGCCGGCCTTGGCACGAGCGGCACGTTTGTCGGCGCCGGCCGCCGGTTGCGCGAGTTGAAATCGACGATCGCGCTGGCGTCGGTGCAGCCCGATTCGCCGCTGCACGGCCTCGAAGGACTCAAGCACATGGAGTCGGCGATCGTGCCGGGCATTTACGATCCGCAACTGGCCGACGAAGACATCCGCGTCGGCACCGAAGACGCCTACGAAATGACGCGGCGGCTGGCGCAGGAGGAAGGGTTGCTGGTCGGCATCTCGAGCGGCGCCAACCTCGCCGGCGCCTTGACGATCGCCCGCCCCGGCGCCGTCATGGTCGTGGTGTTTTGTGACGGCGGCGAGCGGTATCTGTCGGAGCGCTTCTGGGAGAATCCGCCGGAAGGCGTGCTCGTCTCGGGAACCAACTGATGGCGATCACCCTGACGGCGGAAGTGGATGCGGCTATTCGTGCGCACGGCCGCGAGACGTTCCCGCACGAGTGTTGCGGCGCCATGCTGGGCAAGGACGGCCGCGTCCAGGAGGCCTGGAAGCTGCCGAACACGACCGAAGAAGGACCGCGGCGCCGTTTCCTGGTGAGGCCCGACGATTATCGGCACGCCGAGACGCGTGGCCGCGAGACCGGCCTGGAATTGCTGGGGTTTTACCACTCGCATCCGGATCATCCGGCGCGGCCCTCGCAGTACGATCTCGATCACGCCTGGCCGTTCTTCTCGTACGTGATCGTGTCGGTGATGGCGGGTGAAGACAAGCTGTTGACGTCCTGGCGCCTGAAGGACGACCGTTCGGCGTTTGATGAAGAAGCGGTTGACGTAAATAACGAATAACGAATTACGAATAACGAAAAACGAAAAACAAAAAGCAAAGATGGCGACCAAGATTCTTATTCCGACGCCGCTTCGTCCGTTCACGGACAAGCTCGATACCGTTGAAGCCGACGGCACGACGGTTGGCGAGTTGCTGCAGAACCTGACGACGAAATACGCCGGTCTCAAGCAGCACCTGTATTCGGCCGACGGCAAGTTGCGCAGCTTCGTCAATGTCTACGTCAACGACGATGACATTCGCTACTTGCAGAAGGAGCAGACACCGCTCACGGGCGGCGAGACGGTGAGCATCATCCCGTCGGTGGCCGGCGGCGCCCCGTTGACGAGCATCGAGCAAGAAAGGTCGCTGCCCGAACTAGGCGGCGACGAGATCAAGCGCTATAGCCGCCACTTGATCATGCCCGAGGTCGGCCTCGAGGGTCAGCGCAAGCTGAAGGCCGCGAAGGTGCTGTGCATCGGCGCCGGCGGCCTTGGCTCGCCCGCGGCGATGTACTTGGCGGCGGCCGGCGTCGGCACCATCGGCATCGTCGATTTCGACGTCGTCGACTTCAGCAATTTGCAGCGGCAGATCATTCATGGCACGCCCGATGTCGGGCGGTCGAAGCTCGAGTCGGCCAAGAGCCGCCTGAACGCGCTCAACCCGAACGTCACGGTCGTGACCTACGAAGAGGCGCTGAGCTCGGAGAATGCGCTGCGCCTGTTCGAACCGTACGACGTCATCCTCGACGGCACGGACAACTTCCCGACGCGTTACCTTGTCAACGACGCGTGCGTCCTGCTCGGCAAGCCGAACGCTTACGGCAGCATCTTCCGTTTTGAAGGCCAGGCGTCGGTGTTTGCCACCAAGGACGGCCCGTGCTATCGATGCCTGTATCCTGAGCCGCCGCCGCCGGGGCTGGTGCCGAGCTGCGCAGAAGGCGGCGTGTTTGGCGTGCTGCCGGGCATCATCGGCGTGATCCAGGCGACGGAAACGATCAAACTGATTCTCGGCGCGGGCGAGCCGCTGATTGGCCGCTTCCTGATCTACGACGCGTTGCGCATGCGCTTCCGCGAACTGAAGCTGCGCAAGGATGCGGACTGCCCGGTGTGCGGCACGCATCCCACGGTGACGAAGCTTATCGATTACGAGCAGTTTTGCGGCGTGGCGCCGCACCAGATTGCGGCCGCGGCGCCGCCGGCGACTTCCATGGATGCATTGACCTCTCGTGAACTGAAGGCGGAGCTCGATCGCGGCGATCAGATCGTGATTGTCGACGTGCGCGAGCCGCAGGAATACCAGATCAACCACCTGCCAGGCTCGATCCTGATCCCGCTCGGCGACCTGCCGAAGCGCTACGTCGAGCTCGATCCGGACGCGAACATCGTCACCCAGTGCAAGTCCGGAGTGCGGAGCGCCAAGGCGCAGGATTTCCTGCGCTCGAAGGGCTTTACCCACGTCCGCAACCTCACCGGAGGCGTGCTGGGGTGGATCGACCAGGTCGACCCGAGCCAGCCGAAATACTAGGGGTCTGACCCCTCCGAAAACCGGGGGGCTTTCTGAGATCCTGTCTCAACATTGAACGGCGACTTGCCCGGTCGCCGTTCGGGTCTTAAAATAGGACTACGGCGGTCGTATTTGCTGGAGACCGGGCAAAATGCTGAGACTTTCAAAGAAATCTGACTACGCGCTCATTGCGATGAAGCATCTCGCAACCCGTGCCGACGGCGGCGCGTCGTCGAGCGCGCGCGAAATCTCCGAGTCCTACGACATCCCGCTCGAACTCCTGGCGAAGGTGTTACAGCGGCTGGTCCGCGCGCGGTTACTGGTGTCGGTACAGGGCACACGGGGCGGATATCGGCTCGGCCGCCGCGCTCAACTGATCTCGGTCGCCGATGTCATCCAGGCCGTCGACGGTCCCGTGACGGTGACGGCGTGTTCGCCGGACGACCACAACTGCGACCAGTACACCAAGTGCAGCATTCGCGACCCGCTCTGGAAGATCAAAAACCGGATCCTCGAGTCGCTGACCACGGTCAGCCTCGCGGAGATGGCGGCCGACGTGGACGCGCCGCCGCCGGCCCCAACGCACACGGTGTCGCGGATGGTGTTCATACCGCCGATTGGGGAATAACGTGGTTCCACACAAGCGTTCTGGACAGTCGTTCTCCACGACCGTTCTTCACGGTCGTTCGGTCCGCGCGGACGAAAACGTCCCTGCCGAACGATCGTCCAGAACGAACGCGCAGAACGATCGTCCAGAACGATCGTCCAGAACGATCGCGCAGAACGATCGTGCAGAACGACCGTCTAGAACGAACGCGCAGAACGATCGTGCAGAACGATCGTTCAGAACGGCCGTCCCGAGATGATTTATCTCGACCATCACGCGACGACGCCGGTTGATGCGCGTGTGCTCGAGGCGATGCTGCCGTACTTCACCGAGAAGTTCGGCAATGCGTCGAGCCGGCAGCATCGGTTCGGGTGGGATGCGGCCGACGCCGTGGAGCGGGCGAGGAAGCAGGTCGCCGCACTGATCGGCGCGGGCAGCAAGGACATCGTCTTCACGAGCGGCGCGACCGAGGCGAACAACCTCGCGATTAAGGGCGCCGCCAGGGCGCGTCGCGGCGAACGACAGCACATCGTCACGGTCGCGACCGAGCACAAGGCCGTGCTCGATCCGATTGCGCGGCTCGAGCGCGACGGATGGCAGGTGACAGTGTTGCCGGTCAAGGGCGACGGGTTGATTGATCTCGAGATGGTGGCCGCCGCGGTGACGGAGCGAACGGCGCTCGTCAGTGTGATGACGGCCAACAACGAGATCGGCGTCCTGCAGCCGATCAAGGACGTGGCCGCGGTGGCGCATGCCAAGGGCGCCTGGATGCACACCGATGCGGTGCAGGCGGCGGGAACGGTGGCGCTGGATGTCGACGAGCTCGATGTCGACTTCGCCTCGCTCACGGCCCACAAGATCTACGGGCCCAAGGGGGTCGGCGCCTTGTATGTGCGGCGGCGCCGCGTGACGGTCACGCCCGAGATCGAAGGTGGCGGCCAGGAGCGCGGTCTTCGGTCAGGCACGCTGAACGTGCCCGGCATCGTCGGATTTGGCCGCGCCGCGGAGATTGCGCGGACGGAGAGGGCGAGCGAGTCGGCGCGCCTGTCGCAATTAAGGGATCGCCTGCTCGACCGGTTGCGCGAGGGGACGGACGGGATGACGGTGAACGGCGCGATGGATGCGCGGCTCTCCGGCAATCTCAACGTCAGTTTTGACGGCGTCGATGGCGAAGCGTTGCTGGTGAGCCTTGACGACATCGCGGTGTCATCGGGCGCAGCGTGCACGCAGGCCGAACCATCGCACGTCTTGACGGCGCTCGGACACCGGCGCGAGCGGGCGTTGGCGTCGCTGCGGTTCGGGATTGGCCGGAGCACGACGATCGAGGAGATCGATGGCGCCGCGGCGAAGGTGACGGCAGTGGTTGCGCGGCTGAGGCAACTCTCGCCGGTTGCCGCCGTCGCTCGCCGGTAGCAAGCGGAAGCGGATGTGGCCTACTCCGACGAAGTGCTGAGGCGCGTGCGCGACTTGCAGCGCGTCGGGTCGCTGGACGGCGACCACGTCGGCACCGGGGAAGCCGGGACACTGGATGAGGGCACGATGGTCCGCATCCAGGTGAGGGCAGACGGCGATCGGATTGAAGCGGCGCGCTTCAAGGTGTTTGGCTGCAGCGGCGCCATCGCCAGCGCCAGCCTCGTGACCGAATGGCTCGAGGGCACGGCAATGGACGAGGCGCTGCGCATCACGCCGGAACGCGTCGTGCAACATCTGGCACTGGCGCCCGAGCGGCAATACGTGGCGCGGATGGCTGTCGAGGCGGGGTTGACAGCGGTTAGGTCGGCGAAATGATTGAGATTACCGAGAGTGCGGCGCGCGTGATTGCGCGTCAGTTGGGAAAGCAACAGAAGACCGGCGGCGGCTTGCGCATCGCCGTCAAGGCCGGCGGCTGTTCAGGCTTCAGCTACACGTTCGCATGGGACGATGCGGCGAAGGATAGCGACCACGTGTTCGTCGGCGCCAACGGCGCGCAGGTGTTCGTCGACGCGCGCAGCTTGAAGCTGCTCGACGGCACCGTGCTCGATTTCGACGAGCACAACCTGCTGGCAACCAGTTTCACGTTGAAGAACCCGCACGCGAAGAGCACGTGCGGATGTGGAGAATCGTTCTCGGCTTGAGGCGGGTCTTTAAGACCCCAGGACCTTAGGACCTCAGGACCTTAAGACCTCAAGACCTTAAGACCTTAAGACCTTAAGACCTCAAGACCGCAGGACGTTACGATCTTATGAGCACAGCAACCGAGCAAATCAAGGAACTGACGGACACCGAATACAAGTACGGGTTTGTCACCGACACCGAGCAGGACATCATCCCGGTGGGCCTCAATGAAGACGTGGTGCGCCTCATCTCGTCGAAGAAGGGCGAGCCCGAGTGGCTGCTCGAGTGGCGGCTGAAGGCGTTTCGCGCGTGGCTCAAGATGGCGGAGCCGCATTGGCAGAACGTGACCTACGAGCCAATAGACTACCAGGGCACGAGCTACTACGCGGCGCCGAAGGAAAAGAAGAAGCTCAATAGCCTGGACGAGGTGGATCCGGAGATCCGCGCGACCTTCGACAAGCTGGGTATTCCAATCGAGGAGCAGAAGCTCCTGTCGAACGTGGCGGTCGATGCGGTGTTCGATTCCGTGTCGGTGGCCACGACCTTCCGCAGCAAGCTCGCCGAGCTCGGCATCATCTTCTGCTCGTTCTCGGAAGCCGTGAAGGACCATCCTGACCTGGTCAAGGAGTACGTCGGTTCGGTCGTGCCGCACACCGACAACTACTTCGCGGCGCTCAACTCCGCCGTATTCAGCGACGGCAGCTTTGTCTACATCCCGAAGGGCGTCCGGTGCCCGATGGAGCTGTCGACCTACTTCCGTATCAACGCGCAGAACACCGGCCAGTTCGAGCGGACGCTGATCATTGCGGACGAAGGCGCGACCGTCAGCTATCTTGAAGGCTGCACGGCGCCGAAGCGCGACGAGAACCAGCTGCATGCGGCGGTCGTCGAGCTGATCGCGCACAAGGACGCGACCATCAAGTACTCGACCGTCCAGAACTGGTATCCCGGCGACAAGAACGGCAAGGGCGGCATCTACAACTTCGTCACCAAGCGCGGCATTTGCAAGGGCGACCGCTCCAAGATCACCTGGACGCAGGTCGAGACCGGCTCGGCGGTGACGTGGAAGTATCCGAGCTGCATCCTGCAGGGCAACGATTCGATCGGCGAGTTCTACTCGGTTGCCGTCACCAACAACTTCCAGCAGGCCGATACCGGCACCAAGATGATTCACCTGGGCAAGAACACGCGCAGCACGATCGTCTCGAAGGGCATTTCGGCCGGCCGCGGGCAGAACACCTATCGCGGCGCGGTGAAGATCGGCAAGAACGCCAGCGACGCGCGCAACTATTCGCAGTGCGACTCGCTGTTGATCGGCGATCGGTGCGGCGCGCACACGTTCCCGTATCTCGAAATCAAGAACAGCACCGCGAAGGTGGAGCACGAGGCGTCGACGTCGAAGATCGGCGAGGACCAGATTTTCTATTGCGAGTCGCGCGGCATCGCCAAGGAAGACGCCATCAACATGATCGTCAGCGGCTTCTGCAAGGAAGTGTTTCGCGAGTTGCCGATGGAGTTCGCCGTCGAAGCGCAGAAGCTGCTCGGCATTTCTCTGGAAGGATCAGTGGGTTAGACATGTTGTTAGAGGTCAAGAATCTGAAGGTTCGCGTCGACGACAAGGAAATCCTCAGGGGCGTCGACCTGACGGTGAAGCCCGGCGAAGTGCACGCCATCATGGGTCCCAACGGATCCGGCAAGAGCACGTTTGCGCGGGCGTTGTCCGGCCATCCGGGCTACGAAGTGACCGAGGGCCAGGTGCTTTACGGCGGCAAGGATCTGCTCGACATGGATCCGGATGAGCGCGCCCGCGAAGGCGTGTTCATGGCGTTCCAGTATCCGGTCGAGATTCCCGGCGTCAACAACGCCTACTTCCTGAAGGCCGCGCTGAACGCCAAGCGCAAGCAGCAGGGCCTCGACGAGCTCGACGCCATCGACTTCATGAAGGTGGTCAAGGAGAAGCTCAAGGTCCTGCACATCGATGACTCGATGCTGCAGCGCTCGGTGAACGAGGGCTTCTCGGGCGGCGAGAAGAAGCGCAACGAAATCTTCCACATGGCGGTGCTCGAGCCGGCGCTGGCGGTGCTCGACGAGACCGACTCCGGCCTCGACATCGACGCCCTGCGGGTCGTCAGCGACGGTGTCAATGCCATGCGCAGTGCCGACCGTTCATTCATTGTCGTGACGCACTACCAGCGGCTGCTCAACTACATCGTGCCCGATTACGTGCACGTGCTCAGTGACGGCCGCATTGTCCGCTCCGGTGGCCGCGAGCTGGCGCTCGAGCTCGAGGAAAAGGGCTACGTGGGCCAGGCCGCAGCGGGAGCGCGGTAACGATGGAAACCCTGGTGTCCTCACCCGCGTGGGTGAAAGAACGCCGCGACGCCGCGGCGAAGCGATTTGCCGACGTGGGCTTTCCGACGACGCGCCAGGAGGATTGGCGCTTCACCAACATTGCGCCGATTGCCGAGGCGCAATTCGCGCCGGCGGCGGGATCGTTCCCGCAGGCCGCGTCGCTGGTCCAATCCGTTGCGTTTCCGGGTGCCCTGCGCCTGGTGATTCTGAACGGGCAGTTTGCGGCCGGTCTCTCTGACTTGACGGCGATGCCCAAGGGGCTCCGCATCGCGGGATTACGCGACGGCGCCCGCGACGGCACGGACGGCCTCGAGCAGCATCTCGGCACGGTCTTCAGCATCGACGCGCACCCGCTGGCGGCGCTCAACACCGCGCATCTCGATGACGGCGTGGCGGTGTTCGTGGCGACGGGCGCGGTCGTCGAGGCGCCGATCCACATCGTCACTGTCACCGGCGGCGACGGTCAGCCCGTCACCGCTCATCCGCGCGTATTGATCGTGGCGGGGGCGAACAGCCAGGTGACGATCGCGCAGACATTCATCGGCGTGACGGGCGACACGTATTTCAACAACGCGGTTGCTGAAGTCGTTGTCGGCGAAGGCGCGATCGTCAGCTACTACACCGATCAGCGCGAGTCGGAGCGGGCGTTTCACGTCGCCAACATCCAGGCGCGCGTGGCGTCGAGGGGTGTGTTTGCCTCGCACGCGTTTTCGATCGGCGCGCGCATCCAGCGTCACGACATCGGCATTGCCCTGAAGGGCGAGGGCGCCGACTGCACGATGAACGGCGTGTATCTTGCCGACGGCGAGCGCCTGATGGACACCCACACGGCGCTGGATCACGCGATGCCGCACTGCACCAGTCACGAGCTCTACAAGGGCATCCTGGCCGGCAAGGCGCGCGCGGTCTTCAACGGCCGCATCATCGTCCGCATCGACGCGCAGAAGACCGACGCCAAGCAGACTAACCGCGCGCTGCTGCTGTCGGACGAGGCGACGATCAACTCGAATCCTCAGCTCGAGATTTTTGCTGACGACGTGAAGTGCACGCATGGCGCCGCGGTCGGACAGCTCGACGAAGAGGCGATGTTCTACCTGCAGGCGCGCGGCCTGACCCGCATCGAGGCGCGCGGCATGCTGCTGCATGCCTTCGCGGGAGAAGTGCTCGAGGGCGTCAAAATTCCGGCGCTGCGCGAGCAGATTGAAACGGCGTTCTTCAGCGCGCTGGCGCGCGATGTGCAGTTGAAGTCATGACCACCACCGCCGCCATCAGGCCATCAGGCCATCAGGCCACAGCGTTCGATGTCGCGAGCGTTCGCGCCGACTTTCCGATCCTGTCGGAAATCGTCCACGGCAAGCCGCTCGTCTACCTGGACAGCGCCAACACCAGCCAGAAGCCGAGGTCGGTGCTGCAGGCGCTCGACGACTACTATCTGCACGCCAACGCGAACATCCATCGCGCCACGCATCTGCTGAGCGAACGCGCGACGTCTCTCTACGAGGGCGCGCGCGCCAAGGCGGCGGCATTCTTGAATGCCCCAGATTCGCGCACCATCGTTCTCACCAAGGGCACGACCGACGGCATCAACCTGGTCGCCAGCAGCTATGGCCGCTCGACGCTCAAGCCCGGCGACGAAATCGTCCTGTCATGGCTCGAGCATCATTCGAACATCGTCCCGTGGCAGTTGATCGCGGAGCAGACCGGCGCGCAGATCAAGGTCATTCCGATCAATGAGCTGGGTGAGCTCGACCTCGAGGCCTACGCGCAGCTGCTGTCGCCGCGGACCCGGATCGTTGCGATCGGTCACGTCTCGAACGCATTGGGCACCATCAACCCGGTGAAGGCGATGATCGCCGACGCGCATGCGGTGGGCGCCATCGTGCTCGTCGACGGTGCCCAGGCCGCGCCGCACCTGCCGATCGACGTCCAGGATCTCGACTGCGACTTCTACGTCCTGTCGAGCCACAAGATGTTCGGGCCGACCGGCACGGGGGTGCTCTACGGACGCAAGCAGCTGCTCGAGGCGATGCCGCCCTACCAGGGCGGCGGCGACATGATCGCGAGCGTTACGTTCGAAAAGACGCTCTTCAACCAGGTTCCGTACAAGTTCGAAGCCGGCACGCCGAACATTGCCGGCGTCGTCGGATTCGGCGCGGCGATTGACTACCTGATGTCGATCGATCGCGCCGCGGCGCTGGCACACGAAGACGATGTGCTGGCCTACGCCACTGCCAGGGTGCGCGAGGCCGGCGGCATTCGCATCATCGGAGAAGCCAGGCACAAGACGGGAGTGCTGTCGTTCGTCATCGACGGCGCGCACCCGCATGATGCAGGCACGATCCTCGATCAGCAGGGCATCGCCGTGAGGACCGGACAGCACTGTGCGCAGCCGGTGATGGACAAGTTCTGCATTCCGGCCACCGTTCGCGCGTCGCTGGCGATCTACAACACCCGCGAGGACATCGACGCGTTGATGCGAGGGTTGGAAAAAGTGCGTGAGGTGTTTGGATAAGTCTTAAGGACTTAAGGTCTTGAGGTCTTGAACCTCAGGGCTCTGGGACCTCAGGACCGCAGGAGACAGATGTCAGAACTGACAGATCTCTACCAGGAAGTGATCCTGGACCATAACCGCCGGCCGCATAACTTCCGCGTCATCGGCGACGCCAACGCCAGGCAGGAGGGCTACAACCCGCTGTGCGGCGATCGTCTGACGCTCTATCTGACGCTGGACGGCGACGTCATCAAGGACGCCGCGTTCCAGGGATCGGGCTGCGCGATTTCGAAGGCGTCGGCGTCGTTAATGACGGATGCGCTCAAGGGCAAGACGGTGGTGGAGGCGCGCCGGATGTTCGACGAGTTCCACGCCATGATCACGTCCGACCCCGAGTCGGCGCTGCCCGATCTCGGCAAGCTGTCGGTGTTTGCCGGCGTGCGCGAATTCCCGACCCGCATCAAGTGCGCGAGCCTGGCCTGGCACACGATGAAGGCGGCGGTCGCGCATGAAGGTGAAGCTCCGGTAACCACAGAATGATGCTTCCAGTGATGACTACAGGTGGACTGCCCGAAGACAGTCCCGCGAACTCGCTCAGCCAATCGGTGGCCGACATCGTTCCCGACCCCGGGAAGATGGATGACATTGCGCCGAAAGTCATCGAAGCGCTGAAGACCGTCTACGACCCCGAAATCCCGGTCAACATCTTCGAGATGGGGCTGATCTATGACGTCGTCGTCGACCAGCACGGACAGGTCGGCGTGAAGATGACGTTGACGGCGCCCGCCTGCCCGGCGGCGCAGTCACTGCCCGTCGAGGTGCGCGACAAGGCGCGCAGCGTGGCAGGCGTCACCGACGCGAAGGTCGAGGTCGTCTGGGATCCGCCGTGGACGAAAGATCGCATGACCGACGCCGCCAAGCTGCAGCTCGGCATGCTGTGACAGCTGAAAGCCGGCGACTGGCGTCATAATCGGTATATGCGGAGCCTTGCGCTGCTCATCCTGCTCGCCGCGGCTGCGCCGCCCGCGTACGCACAGGACCCGCCGCCACCCGCACCCGCGGAACCGGCCGCCGAGAAGGAATCCGCACCAGCGATCGATGCGACCAAGCTTGGGGTGTCGCTGTCGGCGATCAAGCGGGGGTTGCGGACGGCGGAGACCAAGGAACGGTCGTCGCGCGACGGGTTGCGCCTGCAGTTCCAGGTCCAGGTCTACGGAGAGGCCCCCAGGATCGAGGTCCTGAAGGGCGTCGACTTGTCCAACGGACAGGTGCCCGGCTCAGCGCCCAGCCACAACCAGATGATCGAGTTCTGGACGCCGGTGATTTATCGCACCCCGACGATGCCGCTGTCGACGCTTGCCTTCTGGGCCGCGGAGCAGGTCTGGCAGAAGAGCAAGAAATCGCAGTGCGAAGAAGAGATCGCCAACTACCGCGCGCTCGTCATGCAGGGCGTGAGCGTCGCGGCGCCGCGCTGTTCCCAGTAGACGAACCTCAGCCATCGGGACTAGGATGCGGTCCCTATGGCGAAGGTCACTCTTACCGTCAACGGCAAGGTGCGCAAGGCCGACGTTGAGCCGCGCACGCTGCTTGTCCATTTCCTCCGCGAACACCTGAACCTTACCGGCACGCACGTCGGCTGCGACACCAGCCAATGCGGCTCGTGCACGGTCCTCATCGACGGACGCAGCGCGAAGTCGTGCACGATCTTTGCGGTGCAAGCCGATGGATCGTCTGTCATGACGATCGAAGGGCTGGCGCCCGACGGCCAGCTGCATCCCGTCCAGCAGGGTTTCTGGGAAGAGCACGGGCTGCAATGCGGCTACTGCACTCCGGGGATGATTATGTCGGCGGTCAACCTGTTGCAGGACAATCCATCCCCCAGCGAGCAGCAGATCCGCGAGGGCATCGCCGGAAACTTCTGCCGCTGCACCGGCTACCAGCACATCGTCAATGCCATTCAGCATGCGGCGGAGCACGGTGAGAAGGGCGCGCGGTCATGACCGGCTCTGTTCCCGTCCTGCCAAAGCTGATCGGCGAACGCGTCAAGCGCCGTGAGGACCCGCGCCTGATCCGCGGCCTCGGCACCTACGTCGACGACCTCAAGATCGCCGGCATGAAACACATCGCCTTCAAGCGCAGCGACATCGCGCATGGCCGGATCACGTCGATCGACACCAGTGCCGCCGAACAGATGGACGGTGTCGAAGCGGTGTTCACCGGCGCCGACATCGCGAAAATCCTCGCGCCGATGCCGATCGCCACGCCGTTTCCGTCACCGGAGCATCGCGCGGTGGCCGTCGACATCGTCCGGTTTGCCGGCGAGCCGGTGGCGCTCGTCGTGGCCAGCGATCGCTATGCCGCTCGCGATGCGGCCGATGCCATCGTCGTCAAGTACGATCCGCTGCCCGCCGTCGTCGACCTCGAGATGGCCATGACCGGCCAGCCGGCCGTCATTCATCCCGATTTCAAGAACAACCTCGCGGTCGCACTCGTGCCGAGCGGCACGGGAGTGGCGGCGGACCTGTCCAGCGTCGACGACACCGCGGTGAACAAGGCGTTCGCCGACGCCGACGTCGTGATCAGCCAGCGCATGGTGAACCACCGCCTGGTTCCCAACGCGATGGAGCCGCGTGGCGTCGTCGCGCACTGGGAGCCCGGCAAGGACACCATGACGATCTGGTCGTCGACTCAGAACCCGCACATCCTGAAGACGATGATCGCGGCGATGAACGGCATCGGCCAGCACCAGGTGCGCGCCATCGCGCCGGAGGTCGGCGGCGGCTTTGGCGCCAAGATCAACATCTATGCGGAAGAGTACGTCTGCTCGGCGGTCTCGAAGAAACTGGGCCTGCCGATCAAATGGATTGAGGATCGGTCCGAGGCATTCGTCGCCACGACGCATGGCCGCGACATCCTGGCCTACGTCGACCTCGCCGCGCGAAAAGACGGCAAGGTGCTCGGGCTGAAGCTGCGGCTCATCGCCGACATCGGCGCCTACAACATGCTGTTGACGGCGGCGATCCCGACGTTGACGATGCTGATGGCGAATGCGACCTACGACATTCCGGCCGTCCGCACGACCCTGACGGAAGTCTTCACCAACAAGACGCCGACCGACGCCTATCGGGGCGCCGGCCGTCCGGAGGCCACCTACTTCGTCGAGCGCGCGATGGACATGCTCGCGCACGAACTCGGGATGGATCCGGCGGAGGTGCGCCGCAAGAACTTCATCAAGGCGGAGCAGTTTCCGTATCAGACGCAGATGGGCGCCGTCTACGACTCGGGTGACTACGACAAGGCGCTCGACGCCGCGTTGGCGTCCGCCAATTGGACGGCGCTGAAGGCCGAACGCGACGAGGCGCGCGCGCAGGGCCGGCTCGTCGGCCTTGGCCTGGCGATGTACGTCGAAGTGTGCGGCCTGGGTCCCTCATCATCTTTGCCGACCGGCGGTTGGGAACATGGCGGCGTCACCGTCGAGCGCGACGGACGCATCACCGCCACCACCGGCTCGTCGCCTCATGGCCAGGGCAACGAAACGACGTTCGCGCAGTTGCTCGCCGATCAGTTCAGCGTCCCGTTCGAACACATCACCATCCTCCATGGCGACACCGGGGTGGTGAAACAGGGCGTCGGCACGTTCGGCAGCCGATCCCAGGCGGTGGGCGGCACGGCGCTCCACCTTGCCGGCACCAAGGTCAAAAAGAAGATGGCGCAGTTTGCGGCCGCGATGCTCGAAGCCGGCGAGGACGACATCGTGTTCGAGAACGGCACCATCGGCGTCAAGGGCGCGCCGGCCAAGGCCAAGACCTTCGCGGAGATTGCCGCTTACGCGTATGTGCCGGTGCCGCTGCCGGCCGGGCTCGAGCCAGGGCTCAGCGACGAAGCGTTCTTCGAACCGCAGAACAACACGTATCCCTTTGGCTGTCACATTTCGATGCTCGAGATCGATCGCGATACCGGCGAGCCAAAGCTGCTGAAGATGGTTGCCGTTGACGACGCCGGCAACTTGATCAATCCGCTGATTGTCGAAGGACAGATTCACGGCGGGCTGGCGCAAGGGATCGGCCAGGCGATGGTCGAGGAAGCCGTCTACAACGACGACGGGCAACTGCTGACGGGTTCGTTCATGGACTACGCGATGCCGCGCGCCACCGACTTTCCGCGCTTCGAACTGTCGGCCACCGTCACGCCGACGCCGTGCAACCCGTTCGGCGCCAAGGGTGTTGGCGAAGCGGGCACGCTCGGCTCGACGCCGTGCATCGTCAATGCCGCGGTCGACGCCCTGAGCCCGCTTGGCGTCAAGCACGTCGACATGATGCTGCGGCCTGAGAAGCTGTGGCGATTGATCCAGGGAGGCCGGTCATGATTCCCGTCGCATTCGACTACGAGCGCGCCACGTCGGTTGACGATGCGATCGCGAAGCTGGCCGGCGGCGGCAAGGCTCTTGCCGGCGGCCACAGCATCGTGCCGTTGATGAAGCTGCGGCTCAGCGAGCCCGGCAAGCTGGTGGACATCTCGAGGATCCCGGGGCTGTCCGGCGTTCGCGAGGTCCATGGCCAGATCGAGATCGGCGCCACGACGACGCACACCGACGTCGCCTCGTCAGAAACGCTGCGGACGCTGTGCCCGATGATCGCGGAGGCGGCGGCCGAGATTGGCGATCCGCAGGTCAGGAATCGCGGCACCATCGGCGGCAGCATCGCGCACGCCGATCCCGCGGCCGATCTTCCCGCGGTCATGCTCGCGCTGGACGCCGACATCCTGATCAAGGGCATGAACGGACCGCGAACGGTGAAGGCCGCGGACTTCTTTCGCGGCTTCTACGACGTCGACCTGAACACCGGCGAGATCATCACGGCGGTCCGGTTTGCGCCGATCAAGTCTGCCGCCTACGCCAAGCTCCATCAGCGCGCATCGCACTACGCCATCGTCGGTGCCGCCGTAGCGCTCGAACTGTCCGGTGGCACCATTCAGCGGGCACGGATCGGGCTCACCGGTGCCACGACGCACGCGATTCGTCTGTCAGCGATCGAAAAGGCGTTGGAGGGGAAGGGCGCGGCTGATATCGGAGGAGCGGTGCAGCAAGCCTCAGTCGATGCAGGCGACCTGAATGGCGATCTGCATGCGAGCGCTGAGTACCGTCAGGCGATGATTCCGGTGTTCGTGCGGCGCGCCATCGAGCGCGCGATGCGGCGGGCCGGTTAGCTGCTCAGTCTGGCTTGCAGGCAGGCGAAGAAGCGATCCTGCATCATCTTCGCGGCGCTGCCGATCAGGCGCTGGCCGAGGCGGGCGATCGTTCCGCCCGACTGGGCGGAGCCCTTGACGTCGACGATGGTGTTGGCGCCGTCGGCGCGCAGCGTGATCGTCGCCGTCCCTTTCACGAAGCCGGGCCGGCCCTGCCCTTCGACCGTCAACTGGTATGACGTTGGCTCCACTTTGTCGGTGATCTCGACGGTACCTTCGTAGCTGCCGGTGATGGCGGCCATGCCGATGGTGATGGCGGCCTTGTAGCGGTCGGCGCCGTCCGGTTCGAGCCGCTCACATCCCGGGATGCACGACGCGATTGCGGCCGGGTCGAGCATCAGCGCCCAGACGCGCTCGGGGGCTGCGGCGAAGGTGTAGGTGCCGGTAATGTCCATGACGTTCGATCGCGCTCAAGTGTAGCGCGAGATCCCGCACGTCGGTCAGCGTGCGCACGGGAAGGAAGTCGTCGACGAACGGCAGCGACGCCTGCAGCCCGCGGGTCAGCGGCGCGTAGTCGATGGTGCCGATCAGCGGGTTGAGCCAGATCAACCGGTGACAACTGCGCTGCAGTCGCGCCACCGCGTCGCGCAGCAGGTTCGGGTCGCCGCGGTCCCAGCCGTCCGACACCAGGATCACAATCGACCGGCTGTGCAGCACGCGCCGCCGCCACCGCTGGTGGAAGGTCTTCAGCGCGTCGCCGATGCGGGTGCCGCCTGACCAGTCGCGGACCGCGGCGGAGACGGCCCGCATCGCCGCGTCAGGCTTGCCGGCGCCGATTTCGCGGGTGATGCGCGTCAGCCGCGTCGCAAACAGGAACGCTTCGACGTCGCGCCGCCGCGCCGACAGCGCGTGGGCGAACAGCAACAGCGTGCGGGTGTAGACCTCCATCGATCCGCTGACGTCGCAAAGCAGCACGATCGGCCGCGGCCGCGTGCGCCGCACGCGGCCCGGCAGTGAGGCGATATCTCCGCCGGTGCGCAGGCTGCGCGCGATGGCGCGCCGCAGATCGATGCGGCGGCCGGCACCGGCGACCCATCGGCGCGTGCGCTGCGGCGCCAAATTCCACGCCATTTCAGATAGCGCGTTGCCAACCATCGCCCGTTCTTCGCTCGTCAGCTCGGCAAAATCCTTATTGGCGATTGCCTCGCGATCGCTCCAGGTACGCAGGTTGATGGGCTCCTCGATGATTTCGGTCTCACGGACCGTGTCGTCGGACTGCGACGAGTGGAACCGGTCGAACAGCGTCCGGAAGGTGACGATATCTTCGCGCCGCTGGATCAGCACCGCCTGGCACGCCGCGCGGACGTCGTCTCTCGACGCGACGTCAACGTGGCCGAGGGCTTCGATCAGGGTCAGCAACCGGTCGGTGCCGACCGGCAGCCCGGCATCACGGAGCAGGCGCGCGAAGACGGCAAGGTTCTCGACGAAGTGCGACACGCTTAGACGTTGGCGATTAACCGGGCGAGGACGGCGCCGCGAATCGAATCGACATCTTCCTTGGCCTTGAGCAGCACGCCGAGGGTGTCCTCGGCGGACGCCGCATCCACGGTGGCGCAATCGAGCGCCGTCAGCGCCGCGGCCCAGTCGAGTGTCTCGGAAACGCCCGGCACCTTGTACAACTCGTGCGTGCGAAGTCTCTGCACGATCGACGTCACCTGCTCGGCCAGCCGCGCGGCCGCCTGCGGCACGCGCTCACGGACGATCGCCAGCTCCTTCTCGAAGGACGGATAGTCGATCCACTGGTACAGGCAGCGCCGCTTCAGCGCGTCATGCACCTCGCGCGTGCGGTTCGACGTCAGGATGACGACCGGCTTCACCGCGGCGCGCACCGTGCCGAGCTCGGGAATGCTGATCTGGAACTCGGACAGCAGCTCGAGCAGGTAGCCTTCGAACTCTTCGTCGGCGCGATCGATTTCGTCTATCAGCAGCACCGGCGCCGCCGTGCGTGTCGGATCGATCGCCTGCAGCAGCGGACGCTTGAGCAGGAACTGTTCGCTATAGATCTGTTTGCGCGCCGCCACCCGATCGACGCTGTCCTGGACCTGCAGCAATCGCAATTCGAGAATCTGGCGGGCGTAATCCCATTCGTAGACGGCGTGGTTGACATCGAGGCCTTCGTAGCACTGCAGGCGGATCAGCTCGGTGCCGAGCACGCCGGCCAGCGCGTGCGCCAGCGACGTCTTGCCCACGCCGGCCTCGCCCTCGAGGAAGAGCGGCCGCTGCAGCGTCAACGCGAGGTACGCCGACACCGCGACGGCCCGATCCGCCACGTAATGCGACGCCGCCAGCCGCTGCTGGAGTTCCGAAACGGAGTTCACGGCGGCAAGTGTAACTGAGGTCTTAAGGTCTTGAGGTCTTAAGGTCTTAAGGTCTTGAGGTCTTGAGGTCTTGGGGTCCTGGGGTTCTGAGGCCTACAGTCCTAAGGTCTTACGGTTTGGGAACGCTCGATCCAATCGACAACGGCTTGCTGCGCGGCGGTGGCTGCCCGGGTCAGCTCCCAGGACGCCTTGTCTCGGTTCGTCACGAGATTGCTGATGCCTCGCACCTCTCCCACGGCGATGCCATGAAGCAAAGCGACGTGCGCAACTGCGGCGCCTTCCATGTTCTCGACCGCGGCACCGGTGCGTGCCGCGATGGCGAGCGCTGTATCGTGAGTGCCCGTGCATGTCGACAGCGTCACAAACCGTTCGCGTCGAATCACGGGAAAGATCGACATCGGTAGCTCATTGAAGAGCGGTGTCGATCCGCCCACTACCGGGAAGCCGAGCGCAGACATATCTAGGAATCCGCGCGGACTCTCTGCGCCCAAGTCACCGTAGATCTCGCATTCAGCGCAGATCACGTCGCCGACCTGAAGGCCGGAGTTGGGATACGCGCCGGCAACTCCGCACATGATGATCTCGCCAACCGGTTCTTGCGAAATGGCGAGGGTCACTGCGTGCGCGGCGTTCACCGGTCCCACGCCGGTTTCGATGATTCGAATTCCCGCCGCGCTGCCCAGCCGATCACGCAGCAGCGCCGTCTCGAATGTCGTCGCAGCGCAAAGTAAGAGGCTCACGGCTACACGTCAGATTCTGACATTCGGACGCAGTTCCGACGTAGCAGAAACTTCGCCATTGACCACGGGCTCGATTCACAAGTCAACAAATCGCGCGCCCAGCTAAATCGTTCGCTAAGGCGCGGCCGTTGCATACGGCACGCTGCATGAGCACTGATCATCGCAAGCTGGCGGCGTATCAGTTGGCGGATGAACTCGCCGTAAGGACGTATGCAGCCACCCGCGCATTTCCTGCATCCGAACGCTTTGGACTGTGCGCCCAGATTCGTCGCGCGGCCGTGTCGGTCCCATCGAACATTGTCGAGGGTTATGCGCGCGATTCGGATCGTGAGCACGCCCGCTACTTGGAAATCGCGTTCGCCTCGACCCGCGAGTGGTTGTACCTCGTAGACCTATCCAGACGCCTCCAGTTCATCGACCCAGCCGCGGCCGATGATCTACAGCAGCTCGGACGCCGCGTCGCAGCAACCATCGCGGGCCTGAGAAAATCACTAAACCGTTATTAATTAGAGACCTCAAGACCTCAGGACCTAAGACCCCAAGACCCTAAGACCTCAAGACCTTAAGACCTCAAGACCTCAGAACGTCAGGACCCCAAGACCTCAAGACCTTAGGACCCAGAACGTCAGGACCCCAAGACCCCAAGACCCCAAGACCTTAAGACCTCAAGACCTCCATGACCCCCATCACCTCAACTACACTGATCTCGTGCCTCGTCCCGTCGTCAACTTCGGCTTCTCGTCCTGCCCAAACGACACGTTCGCATTCCACGCGCTCGTTCATGATCTCGTGGCGGGGCCGCGGGTAATTCCGCACATCGACGACATCGAAGCGCTGAATGTGCGCGCGGCGTCGGATGCGGCCGAGGTGACGAAAGTATCGATCAGCGCGTATGGCTACGGCTTGCGCGACCGGTTCATCCTGCTTCGCGCCGGCGGCGCGGCCGGCTTTGGCGTCGGGCCCATTGTCGTCGCCAGGGAGCCGCGGGCGGTTGGCGGCCGCATTGCCATCCCGGGGGAGCGGACGACGGCAAACCTTTTGCTGCGCCTGTTGGGCCGTTTCGAAACCGTGGCGATGCGCTTCGATCAGATTGAAGATTCCGTCCTGCGCGGCGACGTGGATTGCGGGCTGCTGATCCACGAGGGCCGGTTCACCTTTGAGCGGAAGGGACTGCACCTGCTCGTCGATCTCGGGGCTGTGTGGGGAGAGCGGATGAAGTGCCCGCTGCCGCTGGCGGCGATTGCCATCCGCCGGGACCTCGCGCCGTTGCTGGCCGGGCCCGTCGACGCCGGTTTGCGCGCCAGCGTGGACTATGCCTTTGCGCACCCGGATGCGAGTCGCGAGTATGTCGCCTCGCTCGCGCAGGAGATGGACCCGCAGGTGGCGGCGCGTCACATCGAGCTCTATGTGAACGACTACACGCGCGCGTTGGACGAGACCGCGGTCGAAAAGATGCTCGAGTGGGGACGCCGCGAAGGCGTGTTTCCCGCCGCCGACGAGGCGCTCCCCGTGTTTGTGCCGCGCTAAGAGCCTACGGCTTGGTCGCGGCGAGCGGCTTGCCCTGTGCGGCGACCAGCTGATCGGCAAGCTCGTTGACGACCACGGCGTCATTGCGCAGTTTCGTGAGGTACGCCGCGCGCAGCAGTTGCTCCTTGCGGTTCTTGAGCGTCGAGCTGATCGCTTCCTTCACTTCCGGCATCGCCGGATCCTTCTGGCCCGCCTTGTCCTTGGCGACGATGGCGACGATGGTGAAGGCGCCATCCTGGCCGACGAGCTGCACGGTGCCCGGGTTCGACTTCAATACGGCGTCACGCAACTGCGGCGGCTGCTTCATGACCACCGAGACCGGAACGAAGCCGAGGTCGCCGCCGCGCTGGGCCGACTGCGCATCCTCCGAGTAATCGGCGGCGACGTCGCCAAACGGAGCGCCGTCCTTCAGCCGCTGCATGAGCATCTGCGCCTTGGCCGAGGCTTCCTGCGGGCTGCCGGCGTCATCGCCCGTGCGGTTGACGCGCTGGTTTTCGCGGAACGGCGTGATCACGATCTGCGCGATGTGCACCGCATCTTCGGTGCGATTGAACTGCGCCTTGTTGGCCTCGAAGAACGCCTTGATGTCGGCGTCGGTGACCGCTGACTTCTGCGTGATCTCACGGTCGACCACCTTCTGCGCGAGCATGTTGCGACGCATGTCCTCGCGCATGTCGGCGGCGGTCAGGTTGCGCTTCTTCAGCTCCTCGTCGTAGGAGGCCGGCGGAATGTTCTTCTTCGCTTCGTTGTAGGCGTTGTCGAGCTCGGTCTCCGGCAATTCGATCTTGAGGGCCTGCGCCTTCTCGATCAGGAGCTGCTGCACGATCAGGTCGTTGAGCAGGTTCAGCTTGGCGGTGCAAATCTCTTCTTCAGACGGCTGGGCGCCGTCCGGCGCGGCGCGGCGATACGCCTTGTCCACTTCGTCCTTGGAAATTTCGTGGCCGTTGACGACTGCCCACGCGTTGGCGGACGGCGTTGGCTTGGCCGCCGGGCCTGACGCCGGTCGGCATGCGGCAACGAGGATGGTGAACAACAGGGCAATCGCTACTCGAGTCATCTCTTCATTTTAATCTCGCTCGGCCAGCTCGAGCGTATGTGTTTGTTAATCGGCGCACGGCGGCCTGGACCCACCGCGCCCGCGCTACGTGACTGACTGGCGGATGATGCGCTCGAGTTGGGCCACGCCCTCGGTCAACGCCGCCGGACCTGGCTGAAGAATGAACGTCGACTTCACTTCATAAATCTGGTCGTTCTTCACGGCCGGGACCGCATCCCACCCGCGCCGTGACGTGATCCGCTCCTTGCGAACGGGCTTGCCGCACCAGGAGCCGATGATGACATCGGGCGCGCGCTCGATCACCTGTTCGCCGCTGACGATCCGGTCCCGCGCCAATCCCGCCTGCGCCAGCTCCGGGAAGATCGGATCGCCGCCGGCAATGGCGACCAGTTCCTCCGTCCACTGGATGCCGCTGATGAGCGGGTCGTACCACTCCTCGAAAAAAACGCGCGGACGACGCGGCAGTGTGGCCGCACGCTCGCGGACATCGTCCAACCCTTTTTCCAGCCGGGCGGCCAGCGCTTCACCCTTCTCCTGGACGCCAATCATGCCGGCGAGCATGCGAATCATCTGGAGGATCTCCGCGACGCTGCGCTGGTTGAAGGTGAACACCTGGTAGCCCTTCCGCACGAGGTCGAGGGTGATGTCGGCCTGCAAATCGGAGAAGGCGAGGATCAGGTCCGGGCGCAGCGATTCGATTTTCTCGTAGCGCGCGTGCAGGAACGACGACACCTTGAGCTTCTCACGCGCTTCGGGCGGCCGCACGGTATAGCCGGAGATGCCGACCACACGTTCACCTTCGCCGAGCAGATACAGCGTTTCCGTGGTTTCTTCAGTCAAACAGACGATGCGCTGGGGATACATCACGATTCATTTACCTATTCAGAAGAGACCAGCGCCAGGTCGGCGAATACGAACCCGTCACGCTCGACGACGTCGCCGAGCGCGAGGGGAATCGGTGCCTCGAACATCGGACCGGCGCAGGCGAACGAATGGAATTCGCCGTTCTCGCCGCACGGGTCAACGCCCGCCGGCAGGTCGTCAAGTAATTGCTGATCAAACATGCGGCCCGCAAACGAGCGATCGAGCTTTCGCGGATCGATGCACGTCAGCCGCGCCTGCAACCCGCTGTCGATCATCTCGCGCGCCAGATCGGCGGTCGATTTGGTCTTCCAGATCGGAAACAGCGGCTCGAGGCCGGAGCCGGCGAGGCGATCGACCCGATACTGGCGCACGTCCTCGAGAAACAGATCGCCAAAGGCGACATGCGTGTAACCGTCGTTGACAAACCCCGCGATGGCGTTTCGCATGATCGATTCGTACTGGGCGTTCGAACACGGCCACGGCAGGGGCACCACATGCAGCGGCAGCCGCGCCGCGAGCGCCTGCGCCTCGAGCAGCTCACGCCGCACTGCGTGCATTGCCACCCGATCGAACGCTTCATTCGTCGTTGTCAGCAAACCGCCAATCGCCTGCGGATGCTGCTGCCTGAGCACGTGCAGCATCCACGCCGAGTCCTTGCCCGTTGACCAGGAGACCAGGATCTTCATGCTTCGCCTTGGTTCAGCATGACCCTGAGTGTCAATCGAAGGGTCACGGGTGCAGCGCCGCCGCCATCTTTTCGATGCCCTGGATGACGCGCGGCCCCGGCACGGTCAGGCCCGCGCCGAGTAAGAGGACGACGCGGTGGTTCTTCACCGCCGGCACGGACGACAGCGCCATCCACGGCGCGATGGTCTTCTGCAGGTCGGCGTCATTGAGGCGATTGGCGGCATTCAACTCGAGAATGACGTCCGGCCGCCGCGCCAGGATCATTTCGGTATTGATCTGCGCCGACTCCTTGTCGATATCGCTCAGCACATCGTCGCCGCCGGCGGCGACCAGCATGTCGTGGAGGAATCCGCGCCCCGCGCTCGCGTAGATGTTGCGCAGCGAGCCGGGCTCGCGTCCGAACACCAGCAGCGTGCGCGGCCGCGGCTTGCCGGCGACGCGCGCCTTCACGGCGTCGATGGCGGTTTCGAGCGATTTGGCCGCCTGCTCGGCCTGCTGGACGTGCCCGGTGCGCTGACCCAGCGTGCGCATGGTCGCCATGACGTGTTCGAGTCCGGCGTGGCGGTAATCAAAGTACGGAATGTTGGCTGACTTGAGCTGCGCCTGGAGCTCGTCCTGGCTGCCGTAGGTGATGACGAGGTCAGGCCGAAGCGAGATGATCTTTTCGGTGTCCGGATCGACGAGCGCACCGACCGTCGGCAGCGCCCGCACTTCTGGCGGCTCGACATCGTACGTACTGACGGCGACCACCTGCGGCCCGGCGCCGATTGCAAAGAGGATCTCGGTGACGTTCGGGACCAATGAGATGATGCGACGTGGCGGCGCCTGCGCGGCCACGGACACCACGAAAACGGATAACACGAAGAACACGAAGGACACGAAGCCAATCGTTTGAGGTGAATAAAAAGCGTTCTTCGTGCTCTTCGTGTCCTTCGTGTTGGTATTTATCTTTGTCATGACTTTCTCACTAGCAACCAGAGGAAGAACGGTCCGCCGATTAGCGCCGTGACGACGCCGACGGGAATCTCCAGCGGCGCCATGATCGTGCGCGCGACCAGGTCGCACAGCACCAGGAACGCGGCGCCGAACAACGCCGACGCCGGCAGCACGATGCGGTGATCGGCCCCGACCATCAGGCGCACCAGGTGCGGGACGATGATGCCGATGAAGCCGATGGGTCCGCCGAGCGACACCGCGGCGCCGGTGGCGAGCGAGGAGCTCAGGAACGCCAGCCGCTGGGCGCGCACGACGTCGACGCCCTTCGCGGCGGCGGCCTCGGTGCCGATGCTGAGCACGTTCAGGGTCCGCGACAGCATGGCAAACGCACCGCCGCCGACAACGATAAACGGCAACGCGGCGACGATCGGTTGGTAACCGGCGACGTCGAGGCCGCCCATCATCCACCGGATCGCTCGCAGCGCTTCGGCGAAGTCGGCGATGTATTGCACGAACAGGATCAGCGCGGAAAAAAATGCATTCAGCGTGACGCCGGCGAGCAGCAGGACGTTCGTCGACAAACCACGCCGCTGGGACGCCGCGAGACCATAGACGATGGCGGTGGCGACCATCGAGCCGGCGAAGCTCGCCAGTGGAATCGACGTCATCCCGAGCACCCCGATGTCCAGCCGCAGCGTGACCGCGATCATCGCGCCGAGCGAGGCGCCGGCCGACACGCCGAGCGTGAAGGGCGTCGCCAGCGGATTGCGCAGTAACGCCTGCAGCACGACGCCGGCCGCGGCGAGCGACGCGCCAACGAGCGCGCCGGCCAGCACGCGCGGCAGCCGCGCGACGAAGAAGATTTGCGCGTCGACGTTCGTATCCCAGGGGACAGAGCGATCGAACGCCCTCGAGAGGGAAATCGAGGTGGTGCCGACGGTCGGCGCCCACAGCATCACGAGGCCGCACAACACCGCGAACGCGAACAGCACGGTGAGGATGCGGCCCCGGATGTTCATTGTGAAACGCGACGCACTGGAACGACGGTGAGGTGGCCGGAAACGCCGTGCATCTGCACGTCGGCGTCGACATCGTAAAGCTTCCGGACCGTGTCAGGGCGCAACACCTCATTGGTCGGGCCCGCGGCAATCACGCGGCCGTCACGCATCATCACCAGTTCGCGGCAGATCGACGCCGCGAGATTCAGGTCGTGGGTCGAGATCGCCATCGCCACGCCGTGTTCTTCGTTGAGGCGGCGCAACAGCGACGCAACCTCGAGCTGGTAGCCGAGGTCGAGTGACGCGGTGGGCTCATCGAGCAGCAGCAAGTTCGCCGACTGCGCGAGCGCGCCGGCGATGACGACACGCTGCTTTTCGCCGCCGCTCAGCTCATGAAACAGTCGATTGGCGAGGTGCGCAGTGCCGGTGGCGGCCATCGACTGTTCCGCGATGCGCAGATCCTCGGGTCCTTCGACGGCAAACATGCCGAGATGCGCGTGGCGGCCCATGAGCACAATCTCGATGGCCCGGTACTCGAATGCCAACTCGGTTTCCTGCGGGACCACGGCGATCTGTCGCGCCACGCTCCGGCGCGACAGATGGTCGAGCGGACGATCGTCGAGCAGCACGCGACCGGAGGACGGCTGGCGGGTGCCGCTCAGCAGCCGCAGCAGCGTGGTCTTGCCGGAGCCGTTTGGTCCGAGGATGCCGACAAACGCGCCCGCGCCGAGGCGGACGGAGACCCCGTCCACCACCAGCGGCGCGCCCGGCGCATACCGGAACGAAACGTTATCTGCCCACAACAACGCGCGCACCCACGTAGGCTGTGCGGCCAGGCGCCGGATAGCCGAGGACTTCCTCGTAGCGGCGATCGAACAGGTTGAGCGCGCGGGCAAAAATCTCCACCGGCTTGGCCACTCGCCACGACCCGCCCAGGTTGAAGACGGCATATCCGGGATTGGTATACAGACCACCGGTCGGACCGAACGCCGGCTCGGCATCGAGTGTTTCGCCGCGGGCCTGCAGTTGCGCGAATGCGCTGATGGCGTGATGCGTCCACGACGCATCCAGTGAACCTGAATGCTTCGGGCGGCGCAGCAACTGGTCACCGACCTGGTACGGCGTCTGCGCCGCCGAGGATCCGTTGACGGCGAGAATTTCCGTGTCGAGGAACGTGTAGCTGCCGCGGACGTCGAATTCGGCCACGCGCCAGGCGGCGCCAAATTCGGCGCCACGGGCCCGGGCGTTCGAGATGTTGTCGGTACGCCAGCGGCTGACGCCCGCGAACGTGCGGCCGACCGAAATGATCAGGTCCGTGTAGCTGTTGAAGAACGCGGTGCCGTCGATCTGCACCGCGCCCGACGCCAGCATCTGCGTGACACCGAACTCACCGCTCTTGCTGCGTTCGGGCTTCAGGCCGGAGTTGTCGGTGAACGCGATTTCGAATGCATCCGGCGGGCGAATGCCGGTCCCAAACGCGCCCTTGACGCGCGTCCAGGCATGGGCGTTGGCCGGTGCGCCTGCGACCAGGAAGCTGCCGGCAATCTTCGGGTTCACCGAGTTGACGGTCTCCGCCGGAAAGTCCGGCCGTGGTTGGAAGGCGAGCGGGTCGCCGGGCAGCGCATCGCGCGTGATGTGCTCGCCGCGCAGACCAGCGGTGATGGTGGCCCGGTCGTTCGGGTTCCAGCGGCCTTCGCCGAACACACCGAGCACGCTGCGTTCGACCGGCGTCTCCGTGGCGTTGGCGCCGGAGGTGATGAACGTGCTGCTGCCTCGTTCGCCGAGCCACTCGACGCCGCCGGAGAATCCAAACGCGCTCGACGCGGCCACATCGGTCTGCACGCGCGCGTGCGTGCGATGCGAGTTGCTCGCCGACGGTCCGAACTGGCTCTCAAAATGGAGGTCGTAATCGGACTCGTCGAATTCCACTCGCTGCCGAATTCGGCTCGACGGGCCAAACCATGGCTGCACCCAGCGAACGCCGCCGCCGACGCGCTTGGTCGTGCCGCGCGACACGGTATCGACGCCGGCGTAGCGATGCGCGGGGTCAGACCCATATGGGCCCGGCGAGCCGCGGTCGGTGTCGACATACTGCACTGAGCCCTGCACGTCGGCGCCGCTCGACGCATGACGCCACCCCAGAGAGCCCGTGACCTGCTGCTCTTCCGAGTCGTCGTTCGATACCGTCTGCCCGTTGGCCGCCGTGCCAGTGAAGCCGTCGTCCTCGTAGTGATTGGCGCCGAACTGCCATCGGATGCCCTGATGTTCGCCGCTCGTCGCGCCGGCATAGCGCAGCATGTCCCGGCTGCCGGTTTCGATCTGCGCGCGCGCCGTCGGCGTGCCGCCGCTCTTGGTGATCACCTGGACGACGCCGGCGATGGCATCCGACCCGTACAACGCGCTTTGCGATCCGCGCACCACTTCGATGCGTTCGACGTCCTCGAGGGGGACCTGCGACAGATCGAGACCGCCGCCAAACGCATTCGCGCGCACACCGTCCACCATCACCAGCGTGAAGTCCGATTCGCCGCCGCGCGTGAAGAGAGACGTGACCGTACCGGGCCCGCCATTCTGCTGAATGGTGAGGCCTGGCACCGATCGCAGCGCCGACGACAGCGTGAACTGCTGCTTGGCTTCGATCTCGCGTCCCGCAATCACCGTGACGCTGTCCGGCGTCCGCGACAACGGCTGATCGATCTGTGCCGCCGACACGACGAGCGTTTCGTTCAACGCGCTGACGCGAAGCTGGATGTCGGCCTGCGCCGGCGCCGACGTCACGTCGATGGCCGCCGCGTCACTGACGAGACCGGGCGCCGTGGCGATGATGCTGTAGCGGCCTTCGTCGATGTTGGCAATCTCGAAGCGGCCATCCGCGTTGGTGCGTACGCGTCGCGGTGCGGCAGTCGGTCCGCTGACGATCACTTCGGCGTTGGCAACGACGCGGCCGTCCGGATCGGTGACCTTGCCGCTGAGGCTGGATGCGGAAGCCTGCGCGGCTGCCGTCAGGAGTAAGGCGAAGGCGAGGGGAAGATAGAAAAGCGCCCGCATTGGCGGACGCAGGGACACTGCAGTCATGATTGCCTCCAGAGCGTCGTCGCGCTCGAGATGACTAGCCCAGTGGACTGGAGGTCTCCTGACTCGCGGATCGTCGCGGCTGCTCGGCCTTCCAGTCTTTCGACCGTGGCCATGCGTGAGCAACCACTCCTCGCTTACAGTGGCGGGACCGTGTGGGCGTTTCACCCAACTTCCCTCCAATGTCCGGGGTCGTCTGTTGAACCCTCCATGTTACTACAACGCTTTTGAGGCAGTTCGACGGGGATCGGCCGAAGGTTCTACAATGGCAGTGATGTCCAAAAGCTCGGTGGCGACCGTGCGGGAAACGCCCGTGGCGAGGACCATTTCGGCGAGCGCCGGCGGCTTTACCGTGATTGCCGAGACGATCGAGGTCGACACCGATGAACGCGTCGAGCTGGTCGACCTCACCGAAACGGTCATGGCGTTCGTCCGCCGATCGGGCGTGCGCGAAGGGCTGCTGTCGTTATGGTCGATGCACACGACCTGCGCGTTGTTCATCAACGAGTCGCAGCAGGCGCTCGAGACCGACATGCGCGCCTTTCTCGATCGCGTCGTGGCCCGCGGCGACTACTACCAGCATAACGATCCAAGCCTGTCGGATTGCGACCGGCAGAACGCCGACTCGCACCTGCGCGCCATGATGCTCGGCCACTCGGTGACGATGCAGATCTCCGGTGGCGAGCTGGTGGTCGGCCATTGGCAGCGCGTGCTGTGCGGCGAGCTCGACGGCCCGCGCACGCGGACTATCCGGGCGCAAGTCCAGGGAATTCTTGCCTGATGTTGCAGCGTCTGAAGACCGCCGGTCTCGATGCCATCGCCGAGAAAGTCGAGGCGCGGCAGCGCCTGTCGTTCGACGATGGCGTGGCGATGTTTGCCGCGACGGACCTGTTGGCGCTGGGCTGGATCGCCAATCGGGAACGCGAACGGCGCCACGGCGCGCGCACGTATTTCAACCACAACCTGCGGCTGGAAGCGACCAACGTCTGCGAAGCGTCGTGCCTGTTCTGTTCGTTCGCGCGCTTGAAGGAGGGGATGCCGGGTTCGCACACGATGTCGGTGCCGCAGATCCTCGACAAGTTGCGGCAGCGGGCCCACGAGCCCGTTACCGAAGTGCATATCGTCAATGGTCTGCACCCTGGATTGCCGTTCGCCTACTACACGGATCTGCTGAGCGGCCTCAAGAACGTTCGCCCTGGCATTCACCTGAAGTGCTTTACGGCCGTCGAGATCGCGTTCTTCGCCGATCACTACGGCAAGACCGACCGGCAAGTGCTCGAGGAACTGAAGGCGGCGGGCCTCGATTCGCTGCCCGGTGGCGGCGCGGAGATCTTTGCGCCTCGAGTGCGGCAGAAGATCTGTCACGACAAGTGCGACGGCGATCGCTACCTGTCGATTCACCGCATCGCGCATCAGCTCGGCATGCGCACTAACGTGACGATGTTGTACGGGCACATCGAGACCATGGAAGAGCGCGTCGACCACTTGATGCAGACCCGCGCCTTGCAGGACGACACCGGCGGCCTGCAGGCGTTCATTCCGCTCGCTTTTCATCCCGACAACAACCAGATGCGCAAGCTGCCGCCGCCGTCGGCCAGCGAGACGTTGAAGGTGCACGCGGTGGCGCGGCTGATGCTCGACAACGTCGATCACATCAAGGCGTACTGGATTTCCTGCGGCGTCGACGTCGCGCAAACGGCGCTGTGGTTTGGCGCTGACGACCTCGACGGCACCGTGCAGGAAGAAACGATCTACCACATGGCCGGCTCGTCGACGCCGACGGCGCTGTCGACGACGGACATCGAGCGGCTGATTTGGGACGCCGGCCGCGAGCCGATTGAGCGCGATACGCTCTACAACGTGGTGCGCGTGCCGCAGCCGGCGCTGGCCGAAGCTCTGGCGCCGTAGCTTTTCGGCCGGCCCAACATCTAACTGAATAGAAGCTGTTAGACTGACACCAGGCCAAACGAAACCTGAGCAATAGCGAACGTTTCGTTTGGTCTTTTCAAGTTGGTAGATTGAGAAAAGTTTCACAAGCACGTCGCCAATCGGGCGGCGGGCTTGCGGAGCGAGGACGATGAGCACGTTTCTTCCGGTGTTGAACGAAGTCGAGAAGGCGTCGATTGGGGAGCGGCAACCGCTGCCAGAGGCGTATCTCGGTTTGCCTGACGAGGAAATGTCGCTGCGCATCGCGGCGGCCCGCGCCGCGCTTGGCGATCGGCTCGTGATCCTCGGGCATCACTATCAGCGCGACGAAGTGATCAAGTTCGCCGACTACACCGGCGACTCGTTCAAGCTGGCGAGCGCGATTGGCAAGCATCCGCAGGCCGACGCCATCGTGTTTTGCGGCGTGCACTTCATGGCGGAGAGCGCCGACATCCTGGCGATGCCGCACCAGCGGATCATCCTGCCGGACCTGGCCGCCGGCTGTTCGATGGCCGACATGGCGCCGGCCGACCAGCTCGAGGTCTGCTGGGCGGAGCTGACTCAGCTCGGCCTCGCGTCGCGCGTCGTTCCGGTCACCTACATCAACTCAGCGGCGTCGATTAAGGCGCTCGTCGGTGAGAATGGCGGCACCGTCTGCACGTCGTCCAACGCCGCGGCGACGCTCAAGTGGGCATGGGCACAGCGCGAAAAGATCTTGTTCCTGCCCGATCAGCACCTGGGACGCAATACCGCCTTCAAGATGGGAGTGCCGCTCGACCAGATGGTGGTGTGGGATCCGTACGAGCCGTTCGGCGGGCTGACGCGCCAGCAACTGGATGCCGCGCGGCTGATCCTGTGGAAAGGGCATTGCTCGGTGCACGTCCGCTTCACGACGAAGCAGATCGACAAAGTGCGCGCCGAACACCCGGGCATCAAGGTGATCGTGCATCCGGAAGTGCCGTTCGATGTGCTGCAGGCCGCCGATGATTCGGGCTCAACGGAATACATCCTGAAAACGGTTCGCGACAGCGCTCCGGGATCCAAGTGGGCGGTGGCAACCGAAGTGCACCTCGTCCATCGACTGGCGGAAGAGGTGGCGCCTGCTAAGACAGTCGTCTCGCTCGATCAGTTCGGCTGCCTGTGCTCGACGATGTTCAGGATTTCGCCGAACCATCTGCTGTGGGCGCTCGAGTCGCTTGTCGACGGGGAGGTTGTGAACGAAATCGTGGTGCCTGACGGGCAGAAGAAGTGGGCTAAGATCGCCTTGGATCGAATGTTGACGATCCGCTAGTTCGACTTCTACGAAGGCGAGGACTGACAGATGGCTCACTCACTACCGGCGCTGCCGTACGATGCCGCCGCGCTCGAACCGCACATCGACAGCCAGACGATGCAGATTCATCACGGCAAGCATCATCAGGCGTATGTCACCAACCTGAACGCCGCGCTCGACAAGCATCCCGAGCTGCACGACAAGAGCCTGGACGACCTGGTGAAGGGCATCAACAGCGTGCCCGACGACATCAAGGCCGCGGTGCGCAACAACGGCGGCGGTCATTGGAACCATTCGTTCTTCTGGAAGCTGATGGGCCCCAACGCCGGCGGCGCCCCGACGGGCGCGGTGGCCGACGCCATCAACAGCGCGTTCGGCGATTTCGAGAAGTTCAAGACGGCCGTGAACCAGGCCGGCACGACGCGCTTTGGCAGCGGCTGGGCATGGGTGATCGATAACGGCGGCAAGCTCGAGGTGATGAGCACGCCGAACCAGGACAATCCGCTGATGGAAGGGAAGAAGGCGATCCTCGGCATCGACGTGTGGGAACACGCCTACTACCTGAAGTACCAGAACCGCCGCCCCGACTACCTCGCCGCGTGGTGGAATGTCGTCAACTGGGACGAGGTCAATCGCCTATTGAAGGGCTGACCACGAAGCTCACGAAGTGACATCACGACGAGCACGAATGACTCTTTTGGGCAGTCCGAAAGGTCGTTCGTGCTCTCTGTGTTTTAGCTTCGTGTTCTTCGTGGTCGCATTTGCTGACGCGCAGACCGTCACGGCCACGCTGTCGAACGTCACGCGCGCGGAGTCATGGTCTTACTTTCAACCGAGCGTCCCGCCTGCGCCGGATAATCCGATCGGCAATCCCGACTACAGTTTTTTCGGCGATCGCGCTGAGCTCGGCGTGACCGTCGAGGGTTCGCGATTCGATCTTGCCGGCGCATTCAACTATGTGCGCGTCGAGAATCTTCCCGACGATGCGATTGGCCCTGGCGGGCTGGGCACCGGCGCTTTCTATTACGCCGCCAGCGGCGTGCCCTACAGTTACCAGCTCTACCTGAGCGGCATCAGCGTGCGCATCAAGTCGCCTGATCGGCGCGCCTCGATCACTGTCGGCCGCATGCCGTTTTCGTCCGGCGGCGAGTACACGTCGGCATCAGCATCGCTCGAGCGCGTCAAGCGTGAGCGCCTGCAGTCGCGCCTGATCGGCAACTTCGAGTGGTCGTACTACCAGCGCCGGTTCGACGGCGCGCGGATCGATCTCGATCGATCGCAGTGGCATGTGACTGCGGCGGCGTTTGTACCGACACAGGGCGGCTTCGAGGAGTCGACGAATCTGTCGATGCCAAAGGTGCAGCTGTTCGGCGGCGCGCTGACGCGCAAGCGTCCGTCCGCCGAGTGGCAGGCATTTGCCTACGGGTATCGCGATCGCCGGCCCAACACTGCCGTGGTCGACAACAGCGGCGCCACCGACCGGCCGGTCGATGTGACGGTCGGCACGTTTGGGGGCTCGTTTGCGAGCGTCATGCCCTCGGCGAGCGGGGAATTCGACGTCGTCGGGTGGGCGGCGGCGCAGCTGGGTGACTGGTACGGGCGTTCGCAGCGGGCCGGCAGCGTCGCGGTCGAGGGTGGACATCGCTGGTCGAGCGCGGCCATGCGTCCATGGCTTCGCGGTGGCTTTTTGTGGGCGTCAGGGGACGGCAATGCCGAGGATGGGACGCACGGCACGTTTTTCCAGATGCTGCCGTCATCCCGCCAGTACGCGCTGTCGTCGGTGTATGCGCAAATGAACCTGCGCGACCTGTTTGCCCAGCTGGCGCTTGAACCGTCGCGCGTGAAGGCACGTATCGAAATACATAAGGTCGATGTGGCGAGCGGCGCCGATCTCTGGTATCAAGGCAGCGGCGCCACGTCGAGCCATGACCGCTACTTCGGATTCTCCGGGAGGAACGCGGCAGGGTCGACGTCGCTCGGCGCGGTGGTGGAGGGTTCGATCGACGTGCCGATCGTCGCTCATTGGTCGGTGAATGGCTATGCCGCCGTCATGTCGGCAGGTGATGTTCCTCGGCACTACTTCACGAATAAGCGGTTGACGTTCTGGTCGGTGGAGAACGTGATTCGGTTCTGATGCTTGCCGGGGAGTGATACTTGTCGGGGAGTGATGCTTGTCGGGGAGTGATCCTTGTCGGGAGAGAGCATGACAGACACGCCGATTGTTCGCGATGCGGATTCGTCGCTCATTACCACGCTGCACGTCACCTACGCGCTGCATGCGCTCGGGCTGGCCATCGGCGCGTTGGGTGCGGCCACCGTGGTCGGGTCGTTCATCTTTGGGTGGCCGTCGATCATCGCCGTGATCATCAATTACGTCCGGCGCGGCGAGGCGCGCGGCACGTGGCTCGAGTCGCACTTCGACTGGCAGATCAAGACCTTCTGGTATGCCGTGGTTCTGTCGATCCTGATCGGCATCTGCGGATTGCTGCTCGCGATCGTGCTGATCGGCTTCGCCATCTGGGCGCTGGGCTTCTTCGCGCTCGGCGTCTGGGCGATTTACCGCATCGCCAAGGGCTGGATGCGCCTCCGCGACCGGCAGCCCGTCGCCTGAACTTGTACCGGGGTCTGGCACCTTAACATGTGAAATCGATGCAGTTTCTGCCACGTCGCAGAAACTGCATCAATTTCCCATGTAAAGGGGTCAGACCCCGGTACATCTCCAAGCGGCGGTGGGCTGCCCACCATCGAAGGTCACTCACTGCGAGCCGCCAGCCGCAGTCCAGCGGCTCAACTCGTTGTCACGCAAACAGTTAATCTTTCTGGCGCGCTGCGGAACGAGCTGGCGCACAGTATGCACAGCGCTGCCGCGATGTCTCGACGTGTGTCCATTCTTTGGCTGCTGCTGGTGCTGACGGGCAGCAGAGCGCTGCACGCCAGCGACGATCCGCCGCCCGAGCCAAGCCTGCTCGCTCGGACGCTCGCATCAACCTCGCTGTTCGATCAGCAACCGGACGATCCCCACGCGATGAAGCGTGCGTGTCCGGGTTGTCCCCCGCGCAGCGTCGGCCGTGCCATGTTTCAGGCGACGATCGTCAACGTGATCTATGGCGCCGCCAACCTCATTCGCGGCCAGGTCACGGCGCGCGTCACGCCGAAGACCTGGTGGAGCAACATGGAGCAGGGCTGGGTCTGGGACCTGGACGACTTCGTCGTCAACCAGGTCGGCCATCCGTACCAAGGCAGTAACTACTACAACGCCGGACGCTCCAACGGGCTCAACTTCTACGAATCGTCCGCGCTCGCCGCATTCGGCAGCGCGACGTGGGAATACTTTGGCGAGACCAACAAGCCGTCCCTGAACGACTTCATCAACACGACGCTCGGCGGCATCGCGTTCGGCGAGGCGCTGCATCGCGCCGCGTGGCTCGTGCGTGACACCGGCATCACCGGCCGCGGCAGGACGATGCGCGAGATCGGCGCCCTGGCACTGGATCCGGTCACCGGCTACAACCGGTTCCGCACCGGCGATGCCAAACGCGTCACCGAAAAACCTGCCGACATGGTGCCATCGTCGCTCACCGGATTCGCATCGGCCGGAGTGCTCTGGCGCGGCACCGAGCACGAGCCGTTCGACGCTGCGGGCCAGCCGTTCACGGAAGTCGACCTGCTTTACGGCGATGCGCAACATGGACGATCCCGCGTGCCGTACGACGCCTTTCTTATGTCGCTGCGATTCGGCGGCGGCGCGTCGCTCAGCGAGGCACGCCTGGTCGGCCGCCTGATCGGCCAGCCGCTGCGCAATCCGCGATTCCAGCTCAGCGTGCTGCAGTCCTACGACTTTCAGAACAACGACGCCTATAGTTTCGGCGCCCAGTCGTTTGCGGGAACGCTTGGCTACACGCAGGCGCTCGGATCACGCGTCGATCTTTGGGTCATCGGGTCCGGAGGACTGACGGTGCTCGGCGCGATCGATTCTTTGCCGCTTGGCGTCGACGAAAAACCCGTGGACGAGAGCGAGGGCTCCGCCGGTCAGGGTGTCTCGGAAGGGCCGCGATTCTATGACTACGGGCCGGGCTCGAATTTCTCGCTGCGGACGTCGCTGTCGGTCGATACACGTCCCGTCGCGACCATCTTTTACGAAGGCCGGCAGGTGTATTCGCTCGATGGCGTGCGCGCCAATCATTTGCTCCAGCACGCGCGGCTCGACCTGCTGCTGCCGCTGCACCGGCAGATCGGGATCGGCACGACCGCGGAATATTTCGCGCGACACACCTACTACCAGGATGAAGCCGGGACGGAAAAACTGTTTCGTTTTCCGCAATTCCGCGTCTACCTGACGTGGGCGATCTCATGAGCCGCCAGCGAATTCTGCTGCTGTGGATGGTGATATTCGCGCTGCCGGCCGTGGCCGCCGCGCAAAGCACCGCAAGCGAACCGTCTCGCCTGTGGATCGTCGCCGGCGCCGCGTCGGCAACCGTTCGAGGGGACTGCCAGACATGCGAGGAGGACTATCCCTATCGTCATGGTCCGAGCCTCCTCGGCAACATTGGCTATCGCCTGAATGAGCGCGCTGAGATCGGCGGCGAAATCTTCTGGGTGCCGATCGATCTCGATGACGGTCAGCTGCGCACGACGCACTTCGATGCCGTGGCGCAGTTTCGCCCGTGGCGGACTAAGGGATTTTTCATCAAGGGCGGCGCCGGAATGGCGTTCGTCCGCAATTGGGTCGACACGCTCGGACCGGACGCGATCAATTCGAAGGCGCTGTCCGTCGTGATCGGCGGCGGCTGGGCGTTCCGGTCGGACAAACGCGTCGGCTTTCAGGTGTTTGCGAGTCAGCACGCGGGCGCGCTCGGCGACCTGCAGACCGCGTCATCCGAAGTGCAGGACGTGCTGGGAAATTACTGGTCGTTCGGCGCTGCGCTCGTCTTCCGCTAAAACAGCTTCACGTCGACCGTCTCGCCTTTTTCGACGATGTCGGTCTGCGCCGGAATTTCGATGTAGCCGTCCGCCTGCGACATCGACGTGATGTCGCCTGAGGCCTTGAACGCCGGCATCGCCAGCCCGTCAACGATGCGCACGGTATAAAACTGGTGGCGCCCCGTGGTCGAGACGATTCGCTGACCGAGGGTCATCGTGACGATCGCCTCGTGACGCGGCTTCAGCCTGGCGATCGATCGGAGCGCCGGCACCAGCAACATGTAGGCATTCGACAGGCAAGAGGTCGGGTAGCCGGGCATGCCGAACATCGGCTTGCCGTTGATGATCCCGAACACCGTCGGCTTGCCGGGTTTGACCGCGATGCCGTGAAAGACGATATCGCCCTTGCTGGCGATGACGTCGAGGATCAAGTCGCGCTCGCCGACCGAACTGCCGCCGGAGAACACCAGCACGTCGCAGGCGGAAGCGGCGTCGACGGCCGCTTCCAGCGCGTCGATGGTGTCGTGTGCAGTCGCAAACGGCATCGCCACGCCGCCGTGCTCCTGGATGATAGTGCTGAGGGTGAACTTGTTGATGTCGTAGATTTGTCCGGGCTGAAGTTCCTGCCCTGGCTCGGCGATCTCGTTGCCGGTCGACAGAATCGCGACCGTCGGCCGAGCGTAAACTTCGACGTCGGCGATCCCGAGCGCGGCCAGCGCACCAATGCGGCTCGGATTGAGCACGTCGCCCGCCGCAATCACCGCCTGCCCCACCACGATATCGGCGCCCTGGCGCCCGACGTTCTGCCGCGGATATACCGGCGTCAGAATCCGCACCTCGTCTCCGGTCCTCTCGGTCTCTTCGACCATGACAACGGCGTCGGCGCCGGCCGGCATCGGCGCGCCGGTGGCGATTTCGACGGCGGCGCCAGGCACCAGCGACCGGGTCGGCACCTGGCCGGTGTAGACCTTCTCGATGACGCGCAATCTCTTCGCGTCGTAGCGGCTGGCGCCGAACGTGTCTTCGGCGCGAACCGCGTAGCCGTCCATTCCCGCCCGCGCAAATGGCGGCACATCGCGCGTCGAGTGGACGTCGGCTGCGGCGGCGCGGCCATTCGCGTCGACCAGGCGCACGCGTTCAGTCCGGGAGATGGGCCGGCAGGCGGCGGCGATCAGCTGGCGCGCTTCCTCGAGCGGGATCGTCTCCTTGATCGGTTTCATCTCGCTCTTCATTTGCGGGCCTGTTGCACGAGATGGGTCAGTTCTGGAATCACCAGCTTCGTCATGGCGAGGCTGACAGCCTTCTCAGAACCGGGCAAGGCAATGACGACGATGCGACCGATTGTGCCGGCGCAGGCGCGGCTCATCATCGCCGCCGAGCCGATGTCGTTGTAGCTCAACATGCGAAACAGCTCGCCGAATCCCGGCAGACGCTTGGTGAGCAGCGAGTCGATGGCCTCGTAGGTGCCATCGCGGCTGGTGAGGCCGGTGCCGCCGGTGGTGACGATGGCATCGACATCGCCGGCGATCGCCTGCTGCCGAACGACCTCGGCTACGCGAGCGGGTTCGTCCTTTTCGATCGCCTTGCCGGCGACGTGATGGCCGGCCGCCGTCAGCGCGTCGACGATCGCCGCGCCCGATGTGTCGTCGCCGTCGGTGCGCGTGTCCGACACGGTCAGCACGAACACCCGGACCTGCGCAGGCGCCGCCGCTTTGTGTTCCTGCACGCTCACAGTCACGATGCTACCATTGCGCATGCCGCGCGCGCTCGCCGTGGTCGTTGCCGGACTGGCGTTGACGTTCACCGTCAGCGCACAGGCGCCGCTCGACAAGGCCGCGCGCACGTGGGTCGAGACGACGCTGAAGAAGCTGACGACCGAGCAGCTGGTCGGGCAGATGATCGTCGCGCCGTTTGACTCCACGTATCTAAGCAGCGATAGCGACGACTACGACGCGCTGCTGAAGCTCATTCACGAGACGCAGATCGGCGGATTGATCGCATTCGGCGGCAGCGAGCCTGTTCCACAAGTCCTGTTGAACAACACGTACGGTTCGGTGATCCTCGGCCAGCCGCTCGAACTGGCATCGACGATTAATCGCCTGCAGGCGGCCTCGCCGCTGCCGCTGCTGACGTCATCGGACTTCGAGTGGGGCGTGCAGATGCGCATTGCCGGCGCGACGCGGTTTCCCCGCGCCATGGCATTTGGCGCCACGGGTGATCCGCGGTTTGCGTACGAGGCCGGCAAGATCGTCGGCACCGAGTCGCGCGCGCTTGGCGTGCACATCGACTACGGTCCGGTCGCCGACCTGAACAACAATCCGCGCAATCCCGTCATCAACACGCGGTCGTTTGGCGAAGATCCGGCGCGCACGGGCGAGATGGTGGCGTCCTGGGTCAAGGGCCTGCAAGACGCCGGCGTGCTCGCGACACTCAAGCACTTTCCCGGTCACGGCGACACCGACACCGATTCGCACCTCGGCCTGCCGCTGATTGCCCATTCGCGCGAGCGTCTCGAGGCGATGGAACTCATCCCGTTCCGGCGCGGGCTGGCCGCCGGCGCCGCGGCGGTCATGGTCGGTCACATCGAACTGCCGGCGATCGATTCCGAAAAACAGCCGGCGACCTTCAGCGCGACCGTCATCGGCTCCATGTTGCGCCCCGGTTTCGACGGCCTGATCGTGTCGGACTCTCTCAAGATGGCCGGCATCACCCGCATGGCATCGCCGGGTGACGCTGCGGTGCGCGCCGTCAAGGCCGGCGTCGATCTGATCGTCGATTCGCCGGATTCGTCCGCTGCTGCCGCGGCGATCGTCACGGCCATCAAGGCGGGCGGTCTGCCTCGCGCGCAGGTCGAGCAGTCAGTGCGGCGCATCCTGGAGGCCAAGGCCAGGCTCGGGCTGCACAAGTCGCGGATGGTCAACCTCGACGAGGTCCCCCTCAGCGTCGGCGGCCGTCAGCATGAAGCGGTCGCCCGTACGGTCAGCGAGCGATCGATCACGCTCGTCAAGGACACGCGCAACGACGTGCCGCTGCGCTCGCCGCGCACCGCGAATGTGCTCTACCTGTCGGTCCTCGACTACCCGTCGGGATGGCGGATCGCCGCGCCAAGCCGCACCATCATTCCGGAGCTCAAGGCACGGTGGCCCAAGCTCGAAGCGGTGGAGGTTTCCGATCGCACCACGAATGCCGAACTGGATCTCGTGCGGGCGATGTCGGACAACTACGACGCGGTCATCGCGGGTGTGTTCGTCCGCGTCTCGTCTGGCAGCGGCCGCCTCGACCTGGCCGCGCCGGTCGCGCGGTTGCTGCAGGATTTGGCTCGCTCGAGTGAGCGGCGTTCGCAGCCGTTCGTGTCGGTGTTCTTCGGCAATCCGTACACGCCGATGTTCGTACCCGACATTCCCGCGATGCTGCTGACCTACGACTTCTCAGACTATGCGGAGGCCACGGCGGCGAAAGCCATCGCCGGGGAGATACCGATCGGCGGCAAGTTGCCGATCGCGTTGCCTGGCCTGTTTCCGCTGGGGCACGGCTTAACGAGGGACCGCACTCGCTGAGCTCCGTGATTTCGCTTCCGAGTCGACGTCCTTTTCCCAGTCACGCAGTTGTTGCACCATCTGCCGCACCACGTCGGTGTGGAGCGCGGCAACGTCGTTCCGCTCGGTCAGGTCCTTGCTGACATCGAAGAGCAGGTAGCGGGCGGTGCCTTCGACGATCAGCTTCCAGTCGCCGTCGCGCACGGCGCGCTGATTCAAGCCCGCCGTGTTGACGCGCCAGAACAGCGTGCGTGACTGCGGAGACGCGCCGCGGGCGAGTAACGGGACGAGATCGACGCCTTCGAGCCTGGCGTCAGCGGGGACGGGCGCGGCGGCCGCCGCCAGGATGGTGCGGCTCAGGTCCATCGTGATGCCGACCTGCGTGGTGGTCACGCCGGCCGGAACGTGTCCCGGCCACCGGATGATCGCCGGCACGCGAATGCCGCCTTCGTAGAGCGTGAACTTGCGGTTGAAGAACGGCGCATTCCGCGACAGCCATTCGCCGCCATTGTCGTTCGTGAAGATGACGAGCGTGTTCGACGCCAGCTGGTGCTGGTCGAGCGCCGCCAGGATCTCGCCGACGCCCTGGTCGGCACGCTCCATGATCTTGACGTAATCGGCCCGCGTGCTGGTGTTGTCGTCATAGGGCATCAGGTGACGCGCGTTGTCGCGCGCCACCGAGGGATGATCGGGCACCTGGTACGGCCAGTGCGCGGCGTTGTAGGCGACCTCGAGGAAGAACGGCGCGCGCGCGTGATCGTTGATGAACGACACCGACCGCCGCGTGATCAAATCGGTCATGTAGCCCGATGCCGTCACGGGTCGATCGTTCTCGAACAGGTCGGCGGCGCCGGCACTGTCGGTGTGCTGGTAGTAGTCGATGTAGCCGCTCTTGAACCCGAAGAACGCATCGAAGCCGTGCGCAAGAGGACTGAACTTGGCGTCGTAGCCGAGATGCCACTTGCCGAACAGCGCCGTGGCGTAGCCGTGGTTCTTGAGCAGCTGCGGCAGCGACCGTCCCGTCACCGCCAGCCCCAGCTTGCCGTCCGCGGACGACACCGCGCTGAGCGGACGCTCGAGCTCATAGCGCTGCTGGTATCGGCCGCTGATCAGGCCGGCCCGTGTCGGCGTGCAAGACGATGCGTTGGCGTAGAACTGCGTAAAGCGCGTGCCCGCCCTGGCCAGCGCGTCGAGGTGCGGCGTCTTGATGTCGGGCGCGCCGTACGATCCCAAATCGCCATACCCCACATCGTCGGTGATGACCAGCACGATGTTGGGCTTCGAGGCGGCGGGTTGACCGTCGAGCCCTGTCAGCGCAGCCAACGACAGGATGGCGGTGAGCGACAACAGTCGGCGCACGTGATGCTCCTTCAGGATGGCGGCATGTTACGCCGAAGTTGAATGCCGCGGCACGCTATCGAGCCGGCGTTGGCGCCGTCACTAGGTAATGATTTTCCGGCGCACCAGGTCGACCAGTTCGGGGAAGTCGCGCTGATTGACGAAGTGTCCCCTGTCCGTGAACTCGTAATAGCTGCAGCGCAGCTCGGCCGCGACGAACCGCGCCTCGGCAATCGGAATGTGCGGATCGTCGGTGGAATTAAAGATCGCGATCCATTGCTGGTGATCGCGAATGCGCGGCCACTGCCACTTCGCGCCGTAGTAGCCGCTCGCGCGTTCGAACGCATCGCCCAGATCGGAGTGACAGACGCCGACCAGGATCGATCCGAGCAGCCGGTGCGTCTCGGCGTATCTCATCGCGGCTACCGCGCCCGATGAGTGGCCGATGAGGATGGTGTTGTCGTCGGCGCCGAGCGCCTCGAGGTGCGGCAGCCAGACTCGCGCGCGCGCCTTGACGTTGTCTGGGAATGTCTGGTTGATGACCTCCAGGCCAAGCGACGTCAGCTCCCGCTCCAGCCAGGGCAGCCAATAGTCGGCCGCAGTACAGCCGCCGTTCCCATGAATGAGGATCGCCTTGATCGCCACGCTCAATTGTCCGTCGCATGTTACGACGAAGTGCGCCGCACAAACGTTACGTGGTCGACGAACAAAGGAAATGTCGCGGCCGCAGAATGCGGATCATGCGAGTTGCGACCATCCAACGAAAATTCTCACTTCGATGCGAGCAGTGCGACGCCATCGGCGTCCCGCTTCGCGTCGAGTCGCAGACGGAGTCGACGATCGCGCTGGCGCTCCGCTGCAGCGCGTGTGCGCGCGAATGGACCACCCGCGGAGATCTTCCGGTCTTCCTGGCCTGGGTCAAGCCTGATCGTCGAAGGAATGACGCAAGCAAGGTGGTGCCGCTCGCGGGGCGGAGCAGCGATGGTGGTGGGTGATTACGTCTGGACGTTGGGCCACGCCGGCTTGAACGCGCGGCCCGCGCGGTGCGATCGCAATAGCCGCCCGCTCACCCACACGCACGCCATCGATACGATCAGCAGCACCACCATGTAGAGCAGGCCTGACGAGAAGGTGCCGGTGCGATCGCGAAGAAAGCCGATGATCGACGGGCTCACCGCGGAACCGGCGATGCCGGCGGTGCTGATCACCGCGATGCCGGCCGGGCGGGCCGCCGGCGACAATACGCTCGCCGGCAAGGTCCACAACACGCTCATCGCGCAAAAGCCGCCGGTCGAGACCAGCGCGAGACCGATGAAGCGGATGATCGGAATCGCCGAAAATACAACCAGCAGCCAACCAACGGCTGCGGCCGCCAGTGGAATCACGACGTGCCACACGCGCTCCCGTTGCCGATCCGATCGCGCGCTCCATAGTGGCATCGCGACGATGGTCAGCAGCGCCGGAATCGCCGCCCACACTGCAACCGTCACGAAATCGGCCTGGCCGCCGAGAATGTCGCGAACGATCTGCGGCACCCAGGTGACGTTGGTATTCAGCGTGCTGACCAGGCCGAAATACGCCACGCACAACAGGATCATCTGCGCGCTGCGCAGTTCCGCCCACGACCGGCCGTGTCCGTGCGCTCTCAGCGCTTCAGCCGCGAGGTCCTGCTCGATCGCCGCTCGTTCGCTCGTCTCCAGCCACGCCGCATCACGCGGCCCGTTCCGCAGGTAGAACAACGTCACCACGCCGAGCACGATGGACGGCAGACCCTCGATGACGAACAACCATCGCCAACCGGCGACACCGAGGAGCCCGTTCATTCTCATGATGAAACCGGACAGCAGTGATCCGCATGCGATTGCTACCGGCTGTCCGACCATGAAGAGCGCATTCGCGCGCGCCCGGTAGCGCTGCGGGAACCAATACGTCAGATAGAGCAGCACGCCGGGCACGAATCCGGCCTCGGCGATCCCCACCAGCAGCCGCAGCGCGTACAGACTGGTCTCGCCACTCGCCAGCGCTGTCGCTGTCGACGCAATGCCCCACGTAATCATGATCCGCGCCAGCCAGGTTCGAGCGCCGAAGCGCGCCAGCATCAGGTTGCTTGGAACTTCGAACGCCATGTAGCCGGCATAGAAGATCGAGTTGGCGGCGCCGAAGGCCAGCGGCGACAAGCCGAGATCGCGATTCATCGCCAGCGCCGCGAAGCCGATGTTGATGCGATCGAGATAGGCGCAAATGTAGAGGGCGAACAGGTACCAGACGATGCGCCGGAAGACCTTGCGGTAGACCGCGTCGTGGTTTGTCACGGCGCGGATTCTACCAGCAGAGGCTATTACGGACCGTGCAGACGACGGGTCAGCGGCGCGGCGCTGATGTGCGAGCGCCGGCCATCGGCCGCCACGCCGGTGTGCCGTCCTCCCACTGGTTGTCGGTCAGTTGCTGCACATTGGTGCCGTCGTAGCGCATGACGAACAATTCGCCGTACGGCTGCGGCGCATCGGTGTACATCACTTCGTCCTTGAAACCCATGCGCGAACTGGCGAAGACGATCTGCTCGCCATCCGCCGCCCAGCCCATATGCGCGTCGTTGCCGCGGCTCGAGGTCAGGCGCCGGACATCGCTGCCATCGGGACGAACCGTGAAGATTTCGTAGTCGCCGGCCTCGACGCGCGAGAACATGATCAGGTCGCCACGCGGCGACCACAGCGGGAAGTTGTCGTATCCCGTCGTCAACGTCGTGGCAGCCCCGGTCGACAGATTCATAATACGCAGGCCGTCCCCGTCGGGACCAAACGTGCGATAGACGAGACGCGTGCCGTCTGGAGCCAGCGACGGAAAGCCGTTGTTGTTCGGGCCTTTCGTGAGTTCGCGGAAGCCCGTGCCGTCCGGCTTGATGGTGGCCACCTGCGCGCCGCCATCGACGCGATCCGCGGGGCCGAGGAACAAATTGTGAAAGCCATTGAAGAACGCGCGGAACGGGCCGATGCCAAAGACGATCGCGTCACCCTTCGCCGACCACTGCGGCCCGAGCGCGCTTCGCGTTGCCTCGTGAAAGATGGTCGTCATCGCCTGCGTTTCGGCATCGACGACGAACAGGTGATTGCCCTCGGGCGTCGGCACGAAGTCGGCCGACGCGTAACGCTTGCCGCTCGGGTCGAACGATGGCTGCATGCCGCCGAGCCGCAGATCGTAGGTCGCCAACCGGCTCCACATCTTCGGCCCGGTGTTGCCTTGCGCGGTACGCGGACGAACGCGCTTGTGGAAGGCGACACGGCGGCCGTCCGGCGACCACGCAGCGCTGAGGACGTCACCTCGTGGTCCCAGTTTGCCGTTGCCGTAGGCGATGCCCGTCGGCGCGTCTTTCCTGATGTAGCCAACATCGTTGGCGATGAATGCCGGGGCCATCTTTACGCCCGGACCGCTCGCCACTTCCGCCACGGCGCCGTCGGTCACGTCGATCGAGATAAGCGAAGTCGAGCCGCTCTCGGCCACCCGCTGTCGAAAGTCCATCGTCTCCTGCGCAGTGGTGCAATACGCGATGACGTGACGGCTGTCGGCGGACCATTTCGGGCTGCCGCAGAACTCGCCGCGCTTCGTCAGCTGGCGCAAACCCGATCCATCCGGGTGCACGAGATAGATTTCCGTACGCTGCAGTGCCTCCCAGCGTCCGTGTGAGAACGGAAGGCCCGTGCCTCGATCCGACGTGAAGGCAATCCACGAGCCATCAGGTGACCACGAGGGGCGATAGTCGCCGCCAGGACCCGAGGTGAGCGCTTTCGCGCGCTGCGTGCGAATGTCGAGGGTCCAGAGATCGGCGGTGCCGTCCGCGCGGGTCGTGACAAACACGATTTGCTGTCCATCGCCGGAGAACGCTGCCTGATCGTCGTAGGCCGCACTGTCGGTCAGCCGTTCGAGGTTGGTGCCATCCGGCTTCATCCGATACAGGTCCGCGGAGCCATTGCGTTCCGAGGTGAACGCGATCCAGCCGCCATCCGGCGACCACGCCGGGTCATAGTCGACGTCGGCGGTGCCGGGGAGCGGATGCTCGTCGCTACCGTCGGCGTTGGCGATGAACATCGCCAGTTCTTGCGGGACGGGGAACACCCGCGTGAAAAAGATTTGCTGCGGTGGCGCCTGGGCGGCCGCCGCGACGGTGGCGAGGAGGATACCGACCGTTATACGTATTCGCATGAGTGCCGCCGTTGAGCGCTGACCAATGGAGGTTTCCGAGGCGCAAGGATACCTCATCTGTGGCGATGAAGCGCTCGAACTGCCGCCTTCTGCTTCGCGGCTTCAACAGAGCATCGTCAGCCCCGAGCGCGTCGTCCTATCGACGCACTTGGGTCGTGATCGTGCCGGTGACCGTGACCGGAAATGCAGACGGCTTCGTCCGGTAGCTGGTGATTCGGATTCGGGAGCCAGGACTTAACACCACATCGGGTTTTCCGGCCGCGCTCGCCAGGACGACGATCCCGTTTCCTTGAAGCGCAGTGGCGATGCCGTCAGTCACGACGCCGGTAGCAGCGTTGACCGGCTGCGCGGTGAGCCCGTCGACCTGCAGGCCCTGCGTTGCGGTGGCAGGTACGGGCAGTTCGAAAAAGCCGTTTTGCTGGGCGGCGTTGAACGACACCGTGAACGTCTGAGTGACCGGCTTCTGAGCAGGCGTGGCGGCCTGCTGCTCGGCGTCCGAAGCGCTAATCGTCGCAAGCACGAGTGCTACAGCCCAGAAAAAAGCACGCATCGGCATCTCCTCCGGCGTAATTTATAGCGCAGTGTTCGGCACCGCTCAATGCTTGGATCGATTGGTTTAAGTGTCGAGGCGAATGACTAGCGCGTGGCCAGGCTTGGCGGTCGGAAGGCTCTCCAAAACCTTCGGCATCAGAGGGCGTAGCTCAGCGAACGTATTCATCGGCGCAACCAACACAATCACCGCGATATTGAACGCCGACAGATTCTGCTGATCTTGGAGCCTCCGATCAACCGTCAAGAACACATCGAATTCGTGCTCGGCGACGCGCAGCAAGTCGCCATTGCGTTTGCCGGCCCATCCCATCTCCGGAGTTGTTCGCGTATCGTGGCCGGGCGGGTCGTGCTTCAGGCGGCGGGGAACGCACTCGTCAAGCGGGACGCGCAAGGGTAAGAAGCGCTTCTTTCGCTTCCTCTAATGCGGCAATAGCCTGTTCACTCGACACGGTTGGAAAGTCGTCCAGGAATTCGGAAAGCGGTTGACCAGCTTCGATGTAGTCGATCAGCGTCTGGAAAGGCACGCGGGTGCCCGCAAACACGACAGTCCCACTCATGACTTGGGGATCACTCTGAACTGCCGGGACTTTTGAATTCGGCACGTGAGCAGAATACACCTGAGGCGGGGTCATGGCTAGACGCGCCGTCGCCGGGAAAGCAATCGTGCTCACCGTCAGGTATGGCGGTCACGGGCTTGCGACTCTTGGTGGAGGTCCGATCACATCGTGGAGCAAGGCCTTGGATCGCACCATGAGCCTGAAGCACTTGTACGCGTGACTCCTGCTGTTGATGCCTTGTATTGGAAGGCGTTGTTTCGCTTATGGCCACGCCGGCCTTTGATACCGAGCACCTGCTTGAAACGTGCGAAGGGTCGCTACGAGCCATTTCAAGATCGATGGTACGTCCATACTTCTCGTTGCAGAGAGTACGAGGGCGACCGGCGTTCATCCGATCGCGTGGACGGTTTAGTTGTGCTGCTTGAGTCATCTTCTGTTCGAACGCGGCCGGACTCATGCGACCGACCGACGAGTGCCGGCGCCGCTGGTTATAGAACACCTCGATGTAATCGAACAACTGCATTTTGGCGTCGCCGTTGCTGGGGAATCGTTCGCCGATCTCGCTCTTGACCGTGGAGAAGAAGCTCTCCATCACGGCGTTATCGTAACAATTGCCCCGTCGGCTCATACTGCACGTGATGTCGCGGCTGGCGAGGAGGCGCTGGTAGTCCTCGCTGGCGTACGTGCTGCCCTGATCGGAATGGTGCAGCAGGCCGATCTCCGGACAGCGCCGCTTCAATGCCATCTCGAGCGCCTTGATCGTGAGATGCCGATCATTGCACGCGCTGAGGGCCCACCCGACGACGAAGCGCGAGAACAGATCGAGGATGACGGCCAGTTACAGCTTGCCGCTCTCACCGACGACCAACTGCATTGTGTCGCTCGCCCAGCGCTGATTGGGCCGCTCGGCTGTAAACGTCTGTTGGAGCAGATTGGCTGCAATCGGCTGATCGTGATCGCTGTCGGTCGTGACCTTGTAGCGCGTGCGCACGCGCGCTGTGAGGCCGTCTTCCTGCATCAGGCGGATGGTGCGCTTGCGACTGACGCGCTCGCCCCACTCGACGAGGTCATCCTGGACGCGCGGACTGCCGTAGTAGCCACGACCATCTTTGAACGACGCGTGGATCAACACCTTCAGCCGACGGTCTTCGCGCCGGCGTGGCGACTCCGGCCGCGTTTGCGTCGCATAGAATCCGCTCGGCGACACGTCGAACATTCGACACAGCTTGCGCACGGGAATGGTGGCCCTCTCCGCGGCGATCGTCGCGAAGACTACGCTTGGTGCTTGGCGAAGAGGGCCGAGACTTTTTTAGCAGGTCGCGTTCGATGCGGAGCTCACGATTCTCTTCGCGCAGCCGTGTGAGCTCCTCTCGCGCCTCTTTCATCAAGCCGCTCTTGCCCTGCGTGCGCTCGGCGCGCGCCTGCTTCACCCAGTTGGCCAGCGCCGACGCCGTCAGATCGAGCTCGCGAGAGACGGCGCCAATCGTCTTGCCTTCATCGAGGACCAGGCGCACGGCGCCTCTTTGAACTCTTCGGAGAACTGTCGCCGGACTCGCCGGCCCAACGCATTTTTCGCCGTTCGGGACATCGTATCCACCTTTCGGAACGTGTCCACCGAATCGGATCAATGCCACTTCTCTAGAGGTGCTCACTGAGCACCGTCTTCGCCGTTTGTACGGCCCAAGAACTCGTTTCTCGTCGCCGTTTGCCCCTTGAAGCGCGCCTTGCGTGAAGCGAAGTGCAACATTACGACGACCGCACGGACCTGGCGCCACACGCAACGGGTTGAGTTCTTCACCGAATTCAGTTCTCGATAGCCACATTTCGGGCCGCCTTGGGTGTTGCTGCGCGGCCGAGCGCAGAGGTATTCTCCGGTCATTCAGCGGCCCTTTCGCCGTCGACGAACCTTGGAGCGAGGGTTCTTGAGTCCAGCAACTAGCGAAGAAGATTCCGTCGGAGGCGCCGGAGTGTCGACGGCGGAACTAGTCGAGCGCTTCTTTGGGCGTGATCCGCTCCTCGGAGAGGATGCGTATCTGGAGCTCGTCGCGAGACAAGGCACGGCCGCTATCGAGACGCTCATCCCGCTTCAGGGCAAGGGTCATTCGCATTCGGTGCAGGTCGTCGGGCGTCTGAAAGCGATCGCCGAGCGTCTCGGCGCTTCCATCGCGCCGTATCTCGCGCGCGTGATCGCGGAAGGCAATTGGTTCGCCAAGATGAGCGCTGCGGCCTGTTACGCCGGCTTGGACAATAGTCCCGAGATTGAGGAGCCTCTTCTTTCGGTGCTGCGCAAGTCCGGTGACTTCGACGCAGAGCGCATGGCTATCGAAGCCCTGACGTTCCTGGGCGCGGACAGGTGGGCGATGGAGATCGTTGCGCACTCGAAGAGCGGCTTCTGGGACGCGCGATCCAACGGGCCATCCGAGATGCTGTCGATTTACCCGTTTGAAAAGCTTTCGTCGTACGCACTCGAAGCCCTTGCCCGTTTCGTTGCAAATGCTAGGAGTCGCGATCGAGTCGGCTCGCTTTTCGAACTGCTGACCGAGTTTATCGAGCTGCGCGAGGAGCACCTGTCGAATCGCGTGCCAACTAGCTACCAGCTAGTTCAGCGACACACTCCGCGGTTCACCGGCTGGGTGCTCGATCCGATGATCGAACTGTGGGGCCGGAGCACCAACGAGAGTCTCAGGCGTCTCTGCATGGACACTCTGGCGGAGGTGGTCCCGCTTCGCGGCGGGCGATTTCTACTCGATACAGTGACAGATGCCGAGGCGCCTCAATCCGTTCGAACCGGCGCCTCCATCGCGCTCGGTGAGCTTCGGAATCCGGCCGCCGCGCGCCTTGTTTCTGAGAGACTGCGCGACTCGGCTTTCGATCGCAGCCACCTCGACTGGGCGTTTAGCACACTCTACGCCGTTAGGGTGGACTGGCCGAACGTGAACGACTACGTCGATGATCTCCTTGCTTGTCGCAACGAGGTCAGTGCCCGTTTGGCCTATTCTCTTGCGCTGCGGGGCGAGCGGCGCATCGAGAATCTCCTCGTCTCCCGCTTGGACGATAATGACCCGTTTCATCGGTGGACGGCTGCGCTGGCACTCGCGCGGCTGCTGGGTCCCGCCAGCCGCGATTTGCTACAAGGCCGGGACGAAGAGGCGAGCGACGAGCTGGAACGGTGCGGCATGGCCGCCGCCGCACTGCGGTCTGGGGACGAAGGCGCCGCCGAGCGTCTCCACGCCGCCCTTCAAGCGTTTGGCACCTTGTCCAGGGTGCAATCAGTCTGGCAGATCGAATTGCTCGAAGCCTTTCGAACGGGGAGCGAGTTCAACGAGCGCGCGGTGCGGCTGTGGAGGGCGGCCGTAGGAATGAACCCGCGCAAGCTGCAGTACTTTGATGCGCTCACATCAAGGCCGCCGGCGGAGGCTCCGGCGCGTGAGGTCGCGGTGGCACCCCTCCCTCGCCGCAAGCTATTTATTAGCTACAGCCACCGCGATGCTGCGTGGCTCCAGCGCTTTCAGATCATGCTTCGCCCTCTGCTGGACGACGAACAGCTCTCGGTCTGGGATGATACAAAGCTCGTTCCGGGAAAATGGCGCGACCAGATAGACGACGCAATGCGCGACTCGCAGATCGCCCTGTTCCTCGTGAGCTCACACTTCCTTGGGTCCGAATTCATCACGCGCCACGAGCTACCATCTTTGGTAAGGTACGCCGCAGATGAACGTCGGGTGCAGATCCTCTGGGTACTCTTAGACGACTGTATTTGGGAGGGTTCAGCCTTGGCGGACTACCAAGGCGAGAACGTCAACAACCCCCTGACGCTACTATCCGAAGGAGAACGGAGCCGGGCGATAAAGAACACTTGCCAGCGAATCGGCAAGCTCTTCTCGTAAGGCACGAGCGGCGAGACATGGTCCACGGATGCGCGGTGACTTAAGCACTAACGCTTTGGCCCACCGCTCCATTGCCTCTCGGCCGTTAACTGCCCAAGCTCATCGAGCTTGACTCGAACCTGCAACCCTGCCGTTTCGAACCATCGGTTCGCGTAATCGCCGCGTCACCTTAAAGGCGGACTGTAGTAAGTGGCTCTATCGCCAAGGCGTAGCAGTCAACGACCGGCGGGGGCTGGAAATGAACTAAGAAATGGGGAGCCCCTCAGCTGTTCGAGAACGCTGGAAAGATGGTGCACTAAGTCGAGCAGTTCACACCGCAATCACGCAATCACCGATCTAGGACCACGGCCTAATTCGATCGTTGTGACGCTTTGAGCTGTGACACGACTTCGCAGCCGACTATCTGGTTCGAACTAGATGGTCAATTGTTCACAATTGTTCGGTGCCCGGAGGATTCATAGGCACCAGTTGGCTGAAATTGCTAACGGAAAGTGGTGCGCCCAGCATGATTCGAACATGCGACCTCCTGGTTCGTAGGGCGAAACAAGGCGGCCGCACGGGGCAGCATAAGACCGCTGCCCCTGTTTTTTCTAGGGGTTTCGACAACCTGAGTCAACTCGACTCTACCTCCAGCCGCAACCGATTGTCAGTCATTTGTCAGTCGGATTCCATTCGCAGGCGGCTGAGAAAGACGGGCACTGTCTCAATTTGGATTGGAGCTACTTTGCTCGCCATGAAATCCGCGCATGACCCAACTGAGGCCAAAGCCGAGCGCATACACCGACCCTACTGGCACGATCCACAGCCGCGCCAGGAGCAGGGCGCTCTGCATGGTCCAACCACGGTCTGGCGTCCCTGCAAGCGCGACGATCACAACAGCCCAAAGAATCGAAGCCAGTAGCCAAAGGCGTTGCCAGCCGTTGAGAGTCGTCATTGCTACACCTCGAGCTGATTAGACACCACCGCCACGAGATAGTGCCCAAACGACGAAAGCTCGACTTTATAGAGAAGGGCGAACAGTCATGGATTTCGATCCTCGGGAGCACGACGTACGCGATAGGGGCAGGGCAGACCGCCTCGAACCTCGAGACGTGTTCATGCATGACCTCGACCTGCCTCGCAGTGGTCAGCGAGAGATCATCAAGGATCGCGACCACGAATACACGCTGAGGGGGTCGGAGACGCGAACGCTTTCGACCGTCGGTGCGTTCCGCGTCGTGCCCGCGAGCAAGCTGCGCGACCACTCGGGCAGGCCCGCCGATCTACGCTCAGGCGACCTCAGGAATCTGAGCGAACAAGGGCTGGTTGAGACGGTTCGAATTCCTGGCCGGGGCGACCATGCGGTCGTTCTCACGAAGCGAGGCCGTGACCTCCTGGAGCGCCATCGGGATCCTGACCAGAGCAGCCGCCAAACGTTCTACGCCGGTCTCAAGCGGGCGCGGGAGCTCGAACACGATTCGCAGGTCTACGACGCTTATCTTCAAGCGGCAGAACGCCTGTGCGAACGAGGCGCCCGCATCGACCGGGTTGCCCTCGATTACGAGCTCAAGCGCGAGTATCAGAAGTGGCTGCACGAGCACGACGCCAACCGTGACAACTACGACGGACATCCGGACCGCGGCGAAGCAGAGATCCGCGATTGGGCGCTGGAACATGACCTGCCGTACTTCGACGGCCAGGTTCATTTTCCCGACTGCCGGATCGAGTACGAACACACCGATGGCCGCCGTGACCACGAGGACATCGAGGTCCTGACTATTCATTACCGCGGGGCGCACGGGTCCGCTGCGGCGCGATCGGGCTTCAGCTGTTACGGAGCAGCCTCCGCGCGAACCAGCGGCAAAGGCCGGGCCGTCGATCCACACCTTGCTGAGGAACTGCTGAAATGACCTTCAACGAACGCGTCGAGGCGGTGTCAGTGTTTGGCGTCAGGACGCGGCAAGCGCGCTTCCTTGTGACCGTCATGCTGCATGGTGGAGTGTGCGTGCCCAAGCAGTATGCCCGCTTCGCCGGGATCGCTTACGGCCACAAAGTAAACGTCTTCTTCGACAAGCTCGTGAGCATGCGTTACGCGGTGCGCTGCCGCTGCGTGCACAACCGTGCCGCGGTTTATCACGTGCGCTATGCGCCGCTATATCGAGCGATCGGAGAACCGCATTCACGCAATCGCAAACCGGTGCCGGCGGCGCGTGTCATTGACCGCTTGATGGTGCTCGACGCGGTCCTCTCGCACCAGGACGTGGACTGGCTTGCGACCACGTCCGACAAAATCGGTTTCTTCTCCACAGCAACATCATTGGACGCGAGCCGATGGCCTCAGCAAACAGTCGGCGGGACATGCCGGCACTTCCCCGATCACCTGCCTATCGGCGTTTGCCCGACAGGTCGGATGGTATTCGTCTTCCTCGCAACGAATGCGATCGCGGACGATCTCAAGGCATTCATTCGAAGACACTCGGAACTGCTAAACGCGCTCCCTTCGTGGACTGTGCGGCTCGTGATACCGCCTGACGTTGCGCCCCTGAAGTCACTGATCGAGAACGTTGCGCGCGACCAGCTCTCCCAATCGGAATCGACAGCCACTTGTCGCGCTTTGGCCACCGGCCCGGGACAGATCGAATCCGAGATTCTCCCGCTCTCGTATCGACATCTCTCTCCGGTCATCAGACCCGTCCAGCCATCGGCGATGAGGGTTGAGGAGGGGGAACAGTTGGGGGAACAGCCGCCTGCGCGCTCTCAACCCCCGTTGCCGAATACGACCCCGATGGTCCTGTAGGCTGTGCGTGCGATTGGTAGCGTTGGGCGGGTGCTCATACCGCAATTGACCAATGACTTCCAAGCGAACGCGATATTCGCGGGGCGGCGTTCTTTGCCGCTCTGGCCGCGCGGCTGAGTCGTGTCGGCGAGGAATCGTGGCGTGAACGACCCGGGCTGGCGCGCACGATTGCGTCCCCGCGCCCGTCGGCGGGTCGTTCACGCCACGATTCCCGTTGGTCGCTGTCGTGTTACGAAGGCGGCCCGCAAGTGGGCAGAATTCTTCCGCACCGCTCATCCCGCGGTGCGAGAACTTCTACGGCTCGGGCCGAATGACCAGCACCTGCCCAGGTTTGGCGGTCGGAAGACTCTCCAGAACCTTCGGCATCAACTGGCGCAGCACAGCGACCGTATTGTTCGGCGCAACCAACACGATCACAGCGATCTTGAATGCGGAAAGGTTCTGCTGATCTCGGAGTTTCTGATCGACGGTCAGGAATACGTCGAACTCCTGTTCGGCGACGCGCAGCAGATCGCCATTGCGTTTACCTGTCCAGCCCATCTCCGGAGCGGTTCGCGCATCGTGGCCGGGCAGGTCGCGTTTCAGGCGTCGAGGAACGCATTCGTCAAGCAGGACGCGCAAGGGTGAGAAGCGCCTCTTTGGCTTGCTCTAATGCAGCGACTGCCTGCTCGTTAGATACCGTCGGAAAGTCTTCCAGGAATTCGGAGAGCGGTTGCCCAGCTTCAATGTAGTCAATCAGCGTCTGGAAGGGCACGCGCGTGCCGGCGAACACGACAGTGCCGCTCATGACATCGGGATGGCTCTCAACCGCCGGAACTCTTGGCGTCGGCATACGAGCAGGATACACCTGTGCCGCGACTCCCGGCTAGGCGCGGGGATGGCATCGTCTCGATGCCAATAACTGCGGAATACATTGGGTCAGGCTTGGACGTATGTACGCGCGCACCCCGCGAGATCGACGCTCAGATGAGCGAGAAGAGAGCAACTTACCAGCAGTGAATTCTGATGTCGCTCCGACAGAACATTGTGCGGGAGCGCTCGGGCGCGTCAAGGGTTCGCTCGCTGCGCTCGCCGCGTGCGCGCCCTTGACCCGCCCAGCGCGCCCCCAACGGGTCAGCAATTGCCGGAGCGACCAGACCCAATCGGAATACTGCGGCGTCCGCTGCGCTGTTATCATCCAGGACTCCATCGCCTAGGGAGTCCGAACATGCGGTCAGACATCCGTGATGCATTTCGCTCGCTCATTCGAGACCGCGGATTTACGGCTCTTGCCGTCCTTCTCTTCGCGCTCACTGGCGGTGTGACCACAGCCGTTTTCGCCATAGTTCATACCGTCATTCTTCAGCCCATGAACTTCGGGCACCAGAAGCGGACCGTCGTCATATGGGAACGGGACTTAGCTCGGCAAACGCCGGTCCTCGAAGTTGCGCTTGGTGAGGTAAACGCTTGGCGCGAGCGTGCTCATTCATTCGGCGCGCTGGGAGTATTCAGCTCAAGCAGTTCTCAGCTGACTATCGTGGACGGAAGTGCGCGGACGCGCGCGTCGTGGATCTCCGTCTCTGCTTCATTTTTTGATGTGGTAGGAGTCCGTCCTAGCCTCGGACGTCTCTTCCAGTCTGCGGACGAACTGGGGTCTTCTGCGCGTGTGGCGGTAATCAGTGACGGTTTGTGGAAGAAGCAGTTTGCGTCGGATGCGCACGTCATTGGTCGAACAATGTTGGTCCAACGCCGGATCGAGACGCCGCCGCAATCTATCGAGATTGTCGGTGTAATGCCGCCGGGATTTGAGTTTCAACGTGGCGTCGACGTCTGGTTGCCGGCCGCCCCGCTCATTCGCGCCGCTGCAAGGCCGAATCCCGCTGACCCGGCGGATGTTGCCTGGTACCTGGATCACTTCAAGGTGTTCTACGCCATCGGCCGCCTCAATCAAACCACGACAAAGGCTGCGGCACAGCAGGAACTCAGCGTCATCATCGGTCAGGCGGAGCAAGCGAGTCCGCTCGGTAGGCCCGGGGATGCTGTCGTCACTCCGATCGACGACTATCTAATCGGTCCCAGCGAGCCTATCCTGTGGACGATGCTTGCGGGAGCAGCGTTGATGGTGCTGCTCGCATGCAGCAGTGTTGCTGGTCTACATCTCTTTCGCTCAGCACGGCAAGATCGTCAGATCGCGATTCAACTGGCGTTGGGAGCGTCACGCGATCGCCTGATTCGACGATCGCTCATTGAGAGTGCGCTGCTTTCGGTCTGTGGCGCCGTCGGTATGCTCGGCGTGGCATGGTTGGTAACTCGCGTAATGGTGCTCATTGCGCCGGTCGATGTTCCTCGCCTGAATGCGGTAAGTGTCATGGCTGTCCCGGTTCTGCTCGTGATGTTCGGGTTAGCGCTCATTACAGGCGCGATCAGCGGCGTCTGGCCGGCGGTCTTTGTTGGGCGCGTCGATGCGGGTCGTACGCTCGCATTTGGTCTTCGAGCTGCGATGCATCCACGCGAGCGCCTGATTCAACGTGTAGTAGTCGGTTGGCAGGTGGCGGTTGCTGTTGTGCTGCTGTCCGGCGCGGCCCTGTTCACGCGCAGCGTGCATCAGCTGGACAGAACCCCTTTGGGTTTCAATGCGGAAGGCCTGGTGTCCATCGAGCTCCAACCGGCGGCGCCGGAAATCGATCGTTGGGATCATTTCTTCGACTCTCTCCGCGCACGCGTCGAAGCGCTACCCCACATTACGGGCGCCGGCGCTGTCGCATTGCGTCCACTGAGTGGGCCAGTCGGGAACGACACGATTCCAGTGTTCAGAGGACAGGAGGGACTCGGCCCCGATGCTGCGTGGCGCAACAACGCTCGCGCAAATCTTCAAACGGTGACGCCAGGATATTTTCAGACGCTCGGCACGCGTTTGCTGGCCGGAAGGGACTTCGCGCCAACGGATGTGGCGGCATCTCCCAACGTCGTAATCGTCAGTGCCTCAGCGGCGGAACGCTTCTGGCCGGGCCGTGATCCCATCGGCGAGCCGATTGTCGTCGCGACTCAACGGCTTCCAGGTAGCCGCGAAGAGTTGCGATGGATGACAGTTGTCGGAATGGTGGAGGACGTGCGGTATCGCGGAATCATCGATCCGCGCCTCGATATCTACTTGCCCGCAGCGCAGTCCACCATTCGTGTGGCGCATCTGCTGGTGCGAACGACGCAGGATCCTGCGGGAACCATGACGGATGTCGCCAACATCGCTCGTGACCTCGATCCTAGTGTCGTGATTGGCGAGATGACTTCGATGACCGACGTCGTTGCGCGCGAAACAGCGCCTTGGCGATTTGCCATGCGGGTGCTCAGTTTGTTTGGCCTGCTGGCCGCACTTCTCGCAACAACCGGTTTAGTTGGACTTGTTTCTCTGGTTGTCGCGCTGAGGAAACGCGAACTCGGAATCCGGGCCGCACTCGGCGCCTCGCCAAGCCGTCTGCGCGCACATGCACTTAGCGACACCGCTCGCACTGCTACAGTTGCCGCGGCGATAGGGACCGTCGCAGCATTACTTTTGGGCCGTTTCGTTGAGAGCCTTCTCGTGCGGACACCCGCGCACGATCTACTGTCGATTGGCGGCGCCGTCGCGGTCACGCTAACGGCGGGTATAGTCGGTTGTCTAGTACCCGCAGCACGTGCGGCTGCGACGGATCCGGCGGAAGTGCTTCGCGACTAGCGCCCATGAGCCTAAGCGGTTCGAACGCATCGCTGAAGGTGAGCGTCACGTAGGCGCCCAACCACGACACCACAAAAAATGGCGAAGTCAGTTACCAACTTAGGTGGCGAAGCGGATCCACAATCGTGGCACTTCACGGCACCCCACGGTCCGCTTCCAAATCCCGTGGGTCATACATTTCCCCTTCTGACGCACGATGCCGATGGAAGATGGCGGTTGATCGGAACTGGCTTTTATATCAGCGGGGATGGCCTATTTGTCACTGCACGGCATGTTATCGAAGACGTTCTCGACCGAGATCGTCAGGTTGCCCCGCTCGTGATCATGCATCTGCGATCTGAAAGTAGTTTGTTCGGGCCAGAATCGTATTTACTTCGTCCTATCGCGCAGTGCTGGCTCGGAGAAACAGCCGACGTCGCACTCGGAGCGGCCGCGCGAGCGACGAATAGCCGAACCGGCGAGGTTTTGTCGCATTGGAGTTGGCCCTTGTCATGGCATCCACCCGAGGTTGGTGATAGGGCGGCTACGTACGCATTTCCGAACCACTCGGTAAGACAAACCGGGACTGGTCGGACCTTTCGCTTTGTGCCAGACTTATACCCAGGATCGATCTTAGAGATCGGGCAGTTCCGCGATCGGCTTCTGGTCCCATTTCCGTACATGCATGTCGGATTTCACATCCATGGGGCCGCCAGCGGTGGGCCGGTCCTTATAGAAGGGATCGGCGTCGTCGGAGTTAATTCCCGGTTCATGGATCCCGATGGACCTGGCGTGGTTGCGCAGATTAGGTGCCTTCAAGACGCGTTTCTCGACGACGTGATCCTTTTGGGTGAGGATCGCGAGCGCACCGTAACCTTTCAACAATTGATCGACGCCCGTGCAGTAACAGTCAAGCACTTCGCAGAAAACGTCGTCGCAACCCAGAATGGTCGACTGGTGCGCCTGGATAGAGTGCCAGCCGTTGCGCCAGGGCCAACTCTCGAAATGTCGATCTGGTCGTGACTATGCGGAGAGACGGCCGCTTAATTGTTCTCTACACGAAGTCGGATCGAACGTGTTCGTTCGAGCCATCCACGCTGCAAGTCGACGTCGTCCTGCCGGAACAGCGCGACGACGCGAAACAGTGGTACATCGAACTCGAGCGAGAAGCCAATAGTAGCCGGGTTCGCTGGCGCGAACATCATGCCCTTCGGTATGGCGATTAACTCGAAGTGAAATGGTTGGTCACCAAAGCGGTCTTCGATGTTGCGGGCGCGAATGTTGGTCGGCGATCTCGCCAAATCAGGAACCAGCAGGTCACGAGAACGCGGCGTTGTGATCTCCGTGAACCCGTCCATCGGCGCCGGGTACAGTTGTTCCAACATTAGTGGGCCTCGGAGATCCTTCAGCTGAGGCAGCGGCATCACGGTATAGCCGAGCCTGTCGAACTTCGTGAAAATCGCGCCCGTGGGCTTGAAGCCGGTGTGGTATCCCGATACGTCGTCGAACGAACGGCTCTGCCCGGTCGTGTAGTCCTTGGAGGTAGACGTGACGCCGGACGGCATGCTTATCTCACCGCTGAAAACCTTGGCGCCCTTCAACGGTTGACCGATGGTCGTGTAGAGGGCTCCGTCTCTTGCGGCTCCGAGTCGCAAGAAACGGCGTACGACGTCACGCGATCTGACACAGATCCACAAGCTGCTCAGCATAGGGTGCATTCTATTGGAGCGCGTGTCCTCGACCATCAAGTCTGAGTTCGGTCTGAACACCTTGCCGTTCTAGGGGCGAGCGGCCCCCCCATTTCTGACATCATGCGCAATCACACCTGCTGGTCGACCGACACCGGCGGGTCATGAGACTGCGAGCGAATTAATGGATGGATTTGTTGGTATCGACGTTGCCTTTGCAAAGAGGAAACGTCTGCCGGTCTGCCTGGCGATCTGGATGCATGGTCGGCTAGTCCCATTTCCATTAGCTGACCGACGTGCGCCCGCGGCTCCTCGAGGATCCGGTAACGCGGCGACCTTGAATTCTGAAGTCGCCGTCAAATTTGCAAATGACACCGCGGCCTATCTTCGTGCGCTCGAGGCATATTTTGGTGTGACGATTCGACGCATCGCCATCGACGCGCCCAGCGATCCTAAACCCAATGATTGCCAGCGGCGGCAAGCCGAATGCGCGCTCGATGACCGTCGCATTAGTTGCTTTACCACGCCTAGCGCCGACGAGTTCGAAAACATCAAGGTCAAGGCTCGGCATCACCTCGAGTCCGGCGGCGAAGAATCGCGTCTACCTCACGCCAATCAGTTGTGGATGTTGGTGGGATTTGCCTTATTCGAACGATTGCGGCGCGAATGGGAGTGCTTGGAGGTCTTCCCACAAGCTACGGCGGCCGTCCTAAACGCAAACTTGACGCACAAATCCGACGTGAACGGCGCTGAAATCCAACTGAGGGCAGCGTCCAAACTAACGCAGTGGCCAGAGCCGTTTGACTTACAACAGTTACGGAAAGTAGTGTGCGGTCCAGTACACGACGGCCTCGACGCATTCTTTTCCGCTTGGGTTGCAGGACTCGATGAAGGCCATCGCGTTGCGTTTGGCGCCCCACCGTATGACGTGATTTGGGTGCCTAAGGTGGCCCGCTTATCTAACGAACGACCATAGCTTGCGAACGGCGCGAGCTTCAACGCGAGATCTATGAAACGCCTAGTTGAGGCGCTACTTCTACAATAATCGCCACTACGGAATCACAACGTTTGAGGATGGCGCGATTCAGCGGGCTCTACGAGGCGATCCGCCTAACAATACGCCGCCGCCGACAGGCATCTAGCGCAAATCCAAATATCAGCACCGCATTGCCACTTGAGCGCGTCGATCAGATCCTTCGTCCGGATGTGCCACGCCGCATTCGCAATGACATTAGTCCGGTGCAGTTCATTCCACGCGCGAGTGCTGGCCGTCTGCAGTTCACGGTGCGACGGACAAAGCTGCGTCAGTTCAAATGACTCGGACGCCGGGCCGGCGACGCGGTGCGGTACGGTCTAGAATGGATCGATGCGGAACCGGACAGACACCGAACAGGAACCGCTCTTAATTGATCGTGCCGCGGCGGCGGAGATTCCGTCGGAGGATTCCGTGCGCGAATGGGCCCATGGCCGCCGGGCATTCATCTCCAGCGTCATGAGCGAGCTTCCGGATGAACGGCGAGGGGCCGCAGAGGCGGTACGGGCGCTCGGCGGGGCGCCCGTGATGTTCGAGCAATTCGGAGGTCGGGACGCAGACCCTGAAAATGCCTATCTAGCAGAGGTGGAAACCTCCGATATCTACGTCGGAATTCTGGGGCGGCGTTACGGCAAGCCGCTGCCATCGCGATACTCGGCCACGCACGCAGAATACCTGCACGCCGAGAAATGCGGTCTGCGGATTGCGACATGGTCCCTCAAGGCGGATGACCGGGAGGGCCATGAGGAGTCGTTCCTCAACGAGGTCAGGACTTTCCACGTCGTCCCGGATTTCCTGACGCCCGACGATCTTCGCGTCCAGGTCGAGAACCGTATGAAAGCTATCGCGGCCGAGGATCTGGCGCCCTGGTGCAAGCTCGGAAATATCGTCTTCCGCGCAACCGAGGTCGGCGATGATGGCAACCGATTGCGCGTTGTCGCCAGAGTGCGAAGCGATGATGTGGCGCACGCTCTTGAAGCCATGCGCGGCGGCAATCTCAATCGGGGAGCCGAAGGCCGCTTCACATGGTCTGGGCGTAGCCGCATGGTGCGCGTGAGTTCTGTGGACACGACAACGACCTCGACCAGATCGAAGATCGTGCGACTGCAACTCGAAGCGCGTGAAGGCGCGCGCGATGCAATGCTAGAAATGTCAGTGTCTGGCCACACCGCAGACGACTTGACCGAGGCTGGACTTCGGACAGCGCTATTCGGAACGCCCCACCCGTTGGCAGGCCAACATCTCGGCTTTATTGGCGAGATCGCGGATCCATTTGCGGCCTTGCGCGCGGCGCGTGTGTCCGACGAAATCACCAGACCGTTGGCGGAACTGATGCTCGTTGACGTGCTCGTTGGAAGTGGACGTGCGACAAGGATCAGCCAGTTCAAGCTGGGCGCATCCGTGCGCGGCACACGGCGCCTGATTGCGAGATGGCAACCGCCTGTGCGGTACTCGAATGAGTCCAAACGCGAAAGGCTCCTGGAGGGAGACGTTCGACTGTGAACGGTTGAAGCATGAACCTTGTCGATAGTACAAAACGATATGTCGCTGACGATCGCTGGCGGTTGCGGCTGTTTGACAGCGTCGCCGGGGAAACTCGTCGTGTCGCCGCAGCGCTGAAAGATCCTCAGTTTCTGGCGACCGCTTCATGGTCGGACGATGAGTTCAGGCGACGGGTGAAGGCGCTCGATGAGTTGCTCGTTGACCTTTACCAAGCTGAGGTGCTGATCTCGCGCTTTGGCTCGCCTACCTCACGCGATTCACTAACGCTGGCGCCGAAGCGGCTTGCTGATGGCGCTGGCGAAGGCGGCGGTGAACAGTGGGTTCCTCGCGCTGCAGTGGTATCCAGCACTGGTCCTCTCTTACGCCGGTGGCATCGCCGCCGTGGCGTCCGAATCCTACGGATCACTGTTGGCTCTGATGCATGCCCGAGTAGTTACATCACGGGGCGAAGCCCGGCTGGTTGAAGCGGCGACGAGAGGAATTGAAGACCTTCGGCCGCATTTCAAACTGCTATCGGGCAACGAGCGTCATTACGTTCCGTTTAGCGAGTATCTCTACGAGAAGCTCAAGCCTATCCTCGACGAGGCGCTTTGTCTTGGTCCTGAGTACGACCTAGCGTTTGATAGATTCGAAATCTTGTACGCCGTCGAATTCTCCTATCAGACCGGCAGGGGGTGGGGTCCGCTTGGTCGCTTCGCATGGAAAGACGCGCGCGGTGGGTCGAGTTCATTGCGGCGAATGATCGAAGAGGCGAGCAGTGTCGGGAAGGCGTGGCCACCAGTCGCAGCCGGCCTTTGTGGGGGAAGCCCCGAGAAGTTCGCCGAACACGCCAAGAGCGTGTCCGAGTCAGTCGCGCGCAGCGGCATGTGGTGACTTGCAACCCACGAGCAGTGTGTTCGCCCAAGCAAACACAATCACATCAGTGAAGCAGGCTTAGTATGGCCGACATCGCCGCTAAGAGGCGATCGTTAGCCGAAACGAGGAACCGGATAATGCCAAGCCAATTTCTCGATTTGAAATCGCCTCAGGACATGTGGCGAAAGGCCGATCGTGAGCTTCAGCGCTTTGAGACCGAGCCATCCGTCGATCACGCGTTCAATTTCTTTGTCAGTGTTTACCACCTGAGGGATTACGCGAAGCTTGCCGCGCTCGACCTAAGTGTCTTGGATAGCGATTCGGATTTCGAGCTGTGTCGCTTGGCCTGCAATAGCGGGAAACACCTTCATTTGACCGGCCGTACCGCTGCTGACGCAGCGAGCCGTTCGTTTGATACGCATGCGGACCTTGCGTTTACGAATTATGAGGAATTCGCGGTTCTGGCGGACGGTCAGAGAATACCGGTGCTCGAACTCGGGCGCCGAGTCTTGATTCGGCTCCGGCCTTGGCTCGGACTGGCATGAGGCAACACACACGCCACGTAACCTACGTGCCGGCCGATTCCGTCTATCCGATCGAAAGCGAGTGCGGCTGCTGACTCTTGGACGTTGATCCACTCCAAGACGCCAAAGGCATGGTGAAAACCATTGAGTCTGTCCGGCAGGCATTTTCGCAACAATCTGTAGGTGGCCTCGACTTGTTGGAATTCGAGGATGGTCTTGTCGAGCATCTTGTTGGCCGCTTGGATTGGCTGGGAGACCTGGCGACAGCCGTCTGCATCCACAGTCGGACGCGCGCTTGAGAATTGTCCACGTGACTTATGGACGAGAACAAGATTAGAAACATCGGCAGGATTATTACGGGCCCAAGGCCAACCCTGTACCTTCCCGCGCCGCCACCGGCGCGAATATCGAGAACGATAGGACCCCGATTTATCATCGTTGTCGGCCGCCGGGATCTAACCGATCTCCCTGGGCCGGAACAGTTCTGGGATCATCTCAGCAGATTGCCAATGCCGGAAGGGCTGGCCGCTCTCTGTTCGTTGAGCCTCGGTACCTCCAGACTGGATTACTTGTCGTCACAACACGACTCCTTGATGCGGGAGTTTCTTTCTGGCGAGCGCTACGTCCAGGTACGCCAATTCATCGCATCCTCGAAGCGCGGTGACTCTCCGGTGAGGCTCTTCAACCGAGTCAATTTATTAATCCTACAGCGGCTGGCGATTGCTATCTCGTCGCCCGCCCCTGAAAAGGAGAACACTCCCAAAACGATCCTCGGCGAGCTCGCACTTCTCGCAAATGACTACGTCACCGGCAGTCGCCTGCGCCAGGAGGTTCCAAAGATCGATTACGTCGCCATGATGATGGAGGCCATGCCGACATGGGATGTTACGAACCCTCCGGATCTTGCCTACGGTTTGACGCGAGCCTATCGGATGATGCAAGTGCACCTACAGAGTGATGATCCATATGTTGTCGAGTTGAGGTCCAAACTACCGATCGAATTCGCAGCAGCGACGTTTGACGGACTCTCGATGGAGGATTACATCGCCTGTATCTTTGGCATGTACTCATGGCTCAACACTCTGGACCTTTCGAAGCTAATCGAAGGCTCGACAGGAAGCGTCATCGATACCGAAGGGTTTTTGTCAGCGACGAACTTCCCGAAGTCGGCCTTTGACAATTTCATCGCAGCGAGAAGTCGTACCATCGATCAGTTCAGGAATGAGTTTCCGACACTTCGAATAGGTTCGTCAGCGGCTCTCGCTGACGCACTATCCTCTGACCGATTCATTGCTGATACCTTGCCTATTCGGAAATACCCGCTGTGTTCGATCGACTCAACGAAGGTCGCTTGCCTGGACGCGACATTCCTTTCCGAACTGTTGATCTCGGGGGTGTACTGGCAATTGGTTGAGAGCGTAACGAGAAAAGAAGCCGACACCTTTATGACACTGTGGGGACGACTGCTTGAACTGCATGTTTCGGAAGTAATGAGGTGGTACTATCCATCATCGTTCTCGCCGCTGCAGACCGATGTAGTTTACTCAGGCGGGCAAATAGATCTTCTCTTTGATTTTGGTGATGACGTAGTTGTTTTTGAATTAAAAGGCTCTCTACTTCGTGCCTCGTCAAAGTACGATCGCGATCTCGAAGCATTCGAGAAAGATTTTGCCACGAAGTTTGTCGAGAATGAGTCTGGGGCACCCAAAGCACTGCGCCAGCTTGCAAACACCTGCACGGAAGCGATCAACGGCCGGCTTAAACTCGCAACGAAGCCCAAAAGGGTGTTTCCGGTTTTGGTTGGCGCGGAGGCTTCACTAGACAGTTTCTGGGTAAACCGGTATGCCGACAACCTTTTCGCGAAAGTTGTGGCGCCGGAATTGCGGCCAGCGATTAGGCCAATCACGTTGATGTCGGCCGAGGCATTGGAAAATGCCGTTCCATATGCGGCGGCAGGCGACATCACTTGGCCGGCCATGCTCGAGCTGCGCTTTCTGGAGAACAACACCAAGGTGGTTGATTACTCCGTTGATCAAGCGATATACGACTGCAGAACCGCAAGAGGATTAGCGGTGCGGCGGAATGAGTTCATGATCTCCACTTATTCACAAGTGTTCCAGGGGGTTCTTTCTCGATACAAGGGGAACGATTAGTCGCATCCATTCCGAGACGACTTGGTGGTTGGCCGGCCCGCTACTTGAGCAGGGCCGGCACCAGTGCCGCGACCTTGTCGCCGTCGAGCACTCCGACGAGCGCGAGAACGACCACGATTACAGTCACGCAAATCCCGACTATTGCTTGGTCGCCGATCGAACCGCGGAACCTGCGATCGCCGTTGTCTTTCCTGTGCGAGCAGAAGAAGGCCATGTCTACGCTGCCTCCTTCTCGCATTCGCGAGTGCGCTTGAGTTCAAGAACCTCGCATAGCGCGAACACAAGGATCTTTGTGCCGCGACGGCGGTCGGGCAGCCGATCAGTCTTGACATACCAGCGGACGGTCCTCGGGCTCACGCCCAGAATCTTCGCAACCTGCTTAACTTCGAGTGGCACGCTGCAATTGCAGCGCGCATCAAATGGGCTCAACATCACAGCCTCCCAAAATGCCGGAGGCCGCGAGCTACTTACGCGAGTGGGACCGCCGGCGAGTTAAAGATGGAGAAGCCGTGGATGCGCGGCGGATGCGCGCCGTGATTCAGATGAAATGCCCGATGAGTGGAAATGAATTCGCGGAGTCGATGCAGGGCATTGCAGCAGCAAAACATCGAGGCCAATGCGCGTTCCAACGCCGCGACCAGCACCCACCGACGAATTCTATCGTTGGTCCTCTGCAGCTCGCGATGAAGAATCTCTACGAAAATCGTCGCCGCTTCGCCAAGTTTCGGCTGCGGCCCATTTACGTCGTGCTGTATTTCGTCGACAACACGGCGAACCTCGCGCTCTTCTGCTTCCCACAGACATTCCGCCAGCGCGCGGGCCGACACGGTGTCAAGCCTTTGACTCGAAACTTCCTGCTGCTTCGCGAACGAGCGGAACCTTGCGATCGACTGGAGAAGGGACTTGCGGTAAGAGAAGTCACCCTGCGGACCAACCTCAAAGTGCCCAGGCAGGGCCAAAACCGCTTCGGCCTGCTCGACGAGCAAGTCCGCGCGAAGTAACTCAAGACGCGCGCGCACTAAGGTGTTTACAGCATCCATGCGCAGCATCCGGACAAGATCGATATCTGCCAGTGCCGCGACTTTCGTCTTACGCCAATAGCTGCCACCCGCGGTCGGGGCGTCACTTGGAAGTTCTCTCATTCCTATATCAAGGTAGCACTGCCGGAGGGCAGGTCAAGTCTCATTGCCGCAAATGTTCGAAGCGCTCGATCAGCCGCCCATGGCATAGAAGAACGAACTGTTCCTCCAACAATCATTAGCCCGAAATCACGCCTGTTCTGGACCGAACGATCAGAATGGATCGTCTTTGCGATCCCAACGACACAAAAATGGCACAAGTCGAACAGGAGCTGTCGCGGCCTACTGACTAGACCGGATTTGAAGGGACAGCCAGAGAGAAAGGGAATTCTTACTACCGATTCCGAAACTCTCATTCAGTCAACGACTTCGCGACCACTGACCCGCCCCAAGATCCGCTAGGCAGGTAATGTAAGTCGTCCGCACGTGGGCAACTTTAACAGTTTCGCAATAGACTCTTGGCTCAGTAGAAGCAATCCGTCCTGTAAGGTCCGCAGATTGGCAGGCGTTCTAGTTTTGATAGGGTTAGGTCGCCTTCAGTGGCGACCGATCGTCACTCCGCTTCACTTGACTCAAAGTCGTGAAGCTCCATCTCGGCATCGCCTCAGTGGCGATGGCCGAATCCAAGCCGTCAGAGAGCGGTATTCAGGAAGTGGTTAGTCACCGGCTCGACGACGCTCGCGATCAGAGGGACGTGGTCTGGAAGGACCACCATTGCTAGCGTCGTTTGCGACGGATGCCGCCAACGATCGCCGCGGAACGACGAGCCTTTCGCGCGCTTCACTGCGACGACCGGCTCGTTCGACTCCAGCGGTTCGATCGGAGGAGAAACATGAAACGGAATACGTTCGCGGGATCCGAGAGCGTTGAAAACGATTTCAATTCCGCTACGCGTCAGATGCCGCAGCCAGGAGCTTTGCCTAATCGCATGATGACGGCCTTCGAAGTAGCTGAGTTTGTTGGCTGCCACGAGGAGACAGTCCGCCGCGCGTACTTGCGGGGCCTGCTTGTCTCGCAGCGATTCGGCGTTAGAGGAAGGAGGTTCCACCCGAGCGACGTGCTCGATTGGATCAAGAGAGGAGCACCGACGAGAGTGTCATAACGAAAGGAGAAACAGAGATGGCTGTTCGCAAGATCTGCAAGCCGAAAGGATGTCGCGCCAGCCCGCGATGCGACCATCCGTGGTGGTTCGACGTGATGCACGAGGGAAAGCGGTGGCGGATGCGCGTCGATGAATTCGCGATTGCTCGCGGCGCGGCGGAGCCCGTCACTTCGAAGCAAACCGCCGAGCGAGTTTGGGAACCGAAGTTCATTGCCGAACTCATGGTTGGCAAGGATCCGCGCGTGTCCCCATTGTCGTCGAAGAAGGACGACGCGGTTTTCACCGTCGCGGCGTTCCTCGATCAGTACCGCACGAACTACGTCGAAGCGGAAGGGCTCAAGAGCGCCGATACGGTGGCCGGCCACATCAAGGCATTGAAAGCAGCACTTGGAGAGCGACCCGTTGTTGCGTTGGAGAAGCCCGCCGAAATCGCACGCTTCAAGGCGGCCTATCGACACGGGCACGCGGTTGCCACAGTCAATCGCGCGCTCGGAGTATTGAGGGCGGCGATCAACTGGGGACGCTTCCAGGATCCTCCGCTACTAGCAACAAGCCCGTTCCATCGGTTCGGCGTCAACATCAAAGTCCGCGACGAAACGAAGCGCGATCGGCGGATACACCGCGACGAGGAGCAGTCGCTGCTCGCGGCGTGTCTGATGAACACCGACGACCAGCGATCTACCGGCGCGGCGATGCACGATCGCATCATTGGCGCGCTGGAAACGTGCTGCCGGCAGGGCGAGATGCTTCGCATCCAGAATCGAGATGTCGATTGGACGCAGCACTCAATCCTGATCCGAGCCGAGAACGCGAAGGACAATGAGAACCGGCGTATCCCGTTCGACCCGAAGGGACGCCTTGAGCCGATCCTCAGGCGACGCGGCGAACTCGGTCCCTACGCGTTTGTGTTCGGCACGCACGAAGGTGAGTTCCAGGAGAGTTTCAAGTCAGCCTGGGAATTATTGCTGTTGGTCGCTCATGGCCACCCAGCTAACCGCGTCACGCCGAATGGTCGCGTCGATCGAGAGAAGCTTAAACAGATCGACCTGCACTGGCACGACCTGCGTCACGAGGGAGCGTGCCGGCTGTTGGCCGACGGAGTCGATATCCGCGTCATCCAGCTGATGCTCGGACATTCCGACATCAAGACGACGCAGCGGTATCTAAACATCACGGACGAAGAGATGAGGAGGGCCTTGAACGGAGTGTGGGAACGTCGCCGCCAACTGCGGCTCGAGATCAGTTCGACCGAAGACCAACGCGCCGAGAATCGCGCCGTTGGCGAGTAGTGGCCACAGGAAACAACCGTGAGCCGCTACAAATTGTCAGTCATTTGTCAGTCAAGCTCGCCGGAGGGTTTGGCGAGAATTGATAATTTGCGGATTTCCTCAGAAAAACTTGGTGCGCCCAGCATGATTCGAACATGCGACCTCCTGGTTCGTAGCCAGACGCTCTATCCAGCTGAGCTATGGGCGCGACAGAAAATCGATCTTAGCATAGCCACGCGGGCAAATCCCACTCGCCCCGCATCGCAAAAAAATACGGACCGCAGACCCGAGTACTGTCTGCGGCCCCGTGCGGACACGCGATGTCGCGCGCCGCAATGACTACCGCCGCTGGACGCCAATCGTCACGTTGAAGGCGCCGCGGTTGTCCGGCAGATGATCGTCGTTGACGCCGAGATACAGCCGTCCGCTGACCGGGGCCGTGATCTGGCGCTGATCGCCGATCGCCACCGGCGGGTATTCGCCGAACTTCGCGATCAAGGCGCCGGCAATCACGCCGCTGACCGGCGCGTCGGGCGCGGTGCGGCGGCTGAACGCGCCCGCCGGGCCAGCGGTGTCGTTGGCGTTGTCGCTCATTTGAATCTGGCCGCTCGACTGGAACGTCAGCACGTCGCCGGCACGCACGGTGATGCCGGTGTCGGTCCACCGCTGCTGCGCGTTGACCGTGACGCTCTGGTTCGCCTGTCCAAGCGCGCCGACCTCACCCGGGGCGCCGCCCGAGTTCTCGAACTCCTGCCGCGAGATGATGCCGTCGCGGTTGGTGTCGCGTTGCACGAAGCTCTGGTTCGACCAATGCCACTCGGCGCGCGACAACGTGCCGCTGCGATCGTAGTCGAGCCCGTTGAACTCGTCGTAGGTGCTGAAGCTCGGTTGCGAGCCGACCACCTCGAAACGGCTCAAGCGGCCGTCGCGGTTGCGATCGAGCCAGTTGAACTCCTGGGCGCCGCCGTGCCACTCGGCGCGCGACACCCAGCCGTCGTTGTTGTAGTCGAGGTCGTCAAAGTCGTCGCCGCGATCGTCGTTCTGATTTTCGCCGAGATACTCCGAGAGGTTGATCGCGTTGTCGCGATTGCGATCGACGCGGCGGAACGTCTCGAGATCGTAGTGCCATTCATTCGGCGTCAGGCGGCCGTCGCGATTGTGATCGAGGCTCTGAAACGCGCTGCGCGTCCAGCTCAGGTTGCGCTCGTTCCAACTCGGATTGTGATCGGCGTCCTCCCAATTCGAGTTGCGTTGCGCGCCCATGCGAATTTCGTCGCCGGACAACCGCCCGTCGCGGTTCCAGTCGTGCACGTTGAATGACTGAGCGGAGCCGTTCCACTCGTCACGCGTGATAACGCCGTCGTTGTTGCGGTCCATTTCCTCGAAGCGATAGCGCCCGACCGGGCGCTGCGCCTCAGCTGTGGCAACGAGCGGCGATAAGCCCAGCGTCATAAGAGCGAGCGTTCCAAACGCCATTGCCTTCCCACGAGAACACATAGCAATCCTCCAACCTGAGGGACTGCATAAGACGTACCGGCTACGTTCCAGGTCGCAGCCGTTCGTCGGCGTCCTCATTACTACGCTCGGGCTGTTCCGGCTCAACACCATCGTGGCTCTGCCGCGGCATTTCTTCCCCAGTTGGTCCGACAATGTCGGGTGCGCCGGTGTCGCCCGGCTCTTCCACATTCCGGTCCTGCCGATCCTGTTTTGGGTCCTCGTTTGCCATCAGCTCAATCCTTCGATCGAGACGGAGCAACGCCGGTGCCCATTGCCTTCGTCGGGCTTTGATCATCGGCATCCGTGCCGGCCGTATCGATGTCCTGATCGCCCGCGGCAGGATTTTCGGTTTCGTCCGGATCCGGGTCGTTCAGCGGACCGGGCGCGCCTTCCATCTGGTCGCGGCTGGGGCTTTCCGTCTGCTCTGGCTGTCGTTGCTTGCTATTGTCCATGCCCGGCTATGAGCAAAGCCGGTGCCGAGGCCGCTATCGTTGCCTGACCGGAAGTCCCTGTTGCGCATCGAACGGCCGCATGCTCGTCGCCGGGTGCTCGCGGTTTGCGTTTTCCTCCCAACCTACGACCACGACCCGATCGGCGGCGCCGCTACTGCGCTCCGTCGCGACAGAACCCGTGATGCGCAGCGGCTCGCTCGCCGTCACGCGTACCGGTTGCTGAAACGCGACCGGCGCGATGTCGCTGGTCTTCCACCCGACGATGACGACCTGTCCCGGTCCCGTGGGGTCGCCGGGTCGCAGCGCCGTTTGCGCCGACACCGTCGTGAACGGCGTCAGGACGATGCACAGATAACAGAGCGCGACGGCGATAACGGTGAGAACGACCTTGGTATAGCGGTCCGACATGATTCCCCCTCTGTCCGGCGGACGCCGGACCATGACAACTATTGCGGCAAGCGGAATGCGACCAGTGCCGTGTCCTCGCCGCGGCCGGTCGCGATGACGACCACCTGCTTGCCGTTGGCATCGAGATAGGTAGCCGGCGTGCCGCTCGTTTCGCGCGGCAACTCGAAGCGCCACAACTCCTTGCCGTCCTTCGCGTCAAAGGCGTTGAGGGCGGCGTCGCCCCCACCGCCGAGGATGACACCTGACTTCGTGACGATGACGCCTGGCGCGCCCGCAGCGCCGAGCCGCGGTGGTAGTGCTGCCCCTTTCAGCGCGGGATTCGAGCGCAACTGCGGCGTATCGCCAAACGGCACTCGCCACGCGATCTCGCCGCGATTCAAATCGATCGCCACCAGGTTGCCGAACGGCGGCTTCAGGATCGGCACGCCGTCGATCGAGGTCGGCTGGCTCCGATTCACGTACTCAGCATCGACTTCATCAAGACGATCCTTCGGCTGCGTCGCGGGATCGAATTTCTCCATCTTGAAGATCGCGGGCTGACGGCTCGTCTTGACATACAAGCGGCCGGTCGCCGCATCAAACGCTCCGCCCCCCCAATTCGCGCCGCCGATTACTCCGGGCAGCACCGCGGTGCCTTGCATCGACGGCGGCGTATAGAGCGGACCGAGGCGATACTTCTTCAACTCCGCAATCGCACGCGCCTTGATCTCAGGCGTCGCATCAAACGCATCGTCAAGCGACACGCCCTGTGACTCAAAGGCCGGTGGCCGCGACGGGAAGGGCTGCGTCGGCCAGGACGCTTCGCCGGGAACGTCGCTGCGCGGCACCGGTCGCTCCTCGATGGGCCAGACAGGTTTGCCGCTGACTCTGTCGAATACGAACGCAAACCCCTGCTTCGTCAGCTGGACGACGGCATCGATGCGCTTACCGTCGACGGTGATGGTGACCAGGTTCGGCGGCGACGCCGGATCGTAGTCCCACAAGCCGTGATGCACGATCTGGTAGTGCCACTTGCGTTGCCCGGTGTTGGCGTCGAGACAGACCAGCGATTCGCCAAACAGGTTCTGGCCCGGCCGACGCCCGCCGTAGTAGTCGTTGCTCGGCGTGCTCACCGGCAGATAGATCAGGCCGCGCGTCTCATCCAGGCTCATCGGCGCCCAGACGTTGGTGTGGCCGGTAAACTGCCACGAGCCGTTGTCCCACGTGTTGTTGCCGAATTCGCCGCGCTGCGGAATGGTGTGAAAGGTCCACATCAGCTTGCCGGTGCGCGCGCTGAACGCGCGCACATCGCCCGGCGGATCGTTCTTGTAGGTGAGACGATCGCCAACGCCGTTGCCGACGATGATCAGGTCCTTGTAGACGACCGGCGGCGACGTATTGGTGTAGTGCTTCTTGTTGATGGCCCAGACCAGGCCGTCGCTGAGATCGACGATGCCGTTCTGGCCGAAGGTGGGGACCGGAACGCCGGTTGCGGCGTCGAGTTGAATGAGACGGTAGCGCGCGTTCAAGAAGATGCGCAACTTGCCGCCGTCCTTCCACGCCACGACGCCGCGATGGACGTAGCCGGTGCCGTTGGCCGGCTGCCCGTCCTCATACGCCTTCGAGTCGTAGCGCCAGAGTTGCGTGCCCGTCGTCGCATCGAGCGCCGCGACGCCGTAGTACATCGTGCTGACATACATGACGTTGTCGATCACGATTGGCGACGCCTGGAACGCGCCAGGGCGAGTGCCAAATTGCGGCAGGTTCTTTTCATTGGGCTGCCACTGCCACGCGATGCGCAGCTGGCTGACATTGGCCGGCGTGACCTGGTCGAGCGGCGAGTAATGCGCCGCCGCCTGATCGCCGGCCGGCTGTAGCCATTGCTGGCCGAGCAGAGGTAAAGTGACCGCCGCTACCAATCCGATCGAGGCAACCAGGCTTTTTCGCATACGGCCATTCTAGAACCGGAGGTCCCCATGTTTGTCGTCAGAGAAACGTTCACGGCAAAGCCGGGCAAGGCGTCGGCGCTCGCGGCGATGTTCAAGGAAGTGCTCCCGCAAATCACCGGGGTCAACGTGCGCGTCCTGACCGATTTCATCGGTCCGTTCAACACGGTGGTGCTCGAGACCGAGGCGTCAGACCTGCAGCAGTTCGAAAAGACGATGCAGGAGTACATGTCGCGCCAGGACATCCGCGACAAGATGAAGGGATATACGGACCTCTACCAGGGCGGCCGCCGCGAGGTCTATCGAGTGGTCTGAGGTGACTCATGCCCGGCACGTGATGCTCCCCGGGCACCCATCACCTGATTCTTGCCGGGTCGTGATGCTTGTCGGGTTGTGATGCTTGTCGGGACTGACTCTTGTCGGGAAATTACTCTTGCCGGGAAGTGACTCTTGTCGGGACGACACCTGCCGGGAAATGCTCTTCCCGGCAAAAATCACTCCCGGGTAGTGACGCCTGCCGGGTTGTGACGCTTGTCGGGGAGTGAATCTTCCCGGGAATTGCTCTTCCCGGGAATTGCTCTTCCCGTCAAGAATCACTGCCCGGCAGGTATCACTCCCCGTCAAGTGTCACCGCCCGGGAAGTGTCAGAAGCGCGACGCCTTGATCCACGTGTCAGATCGCGCCCAGCTGCTTTGCAGGTCGGCGTCGACTGACGGATCCGTCTTGCCCTGCGCCTTCAGCGCCTGTTGCAGGCCGAGCAGCGACCAGCCGTTGTGCGGATGCTGCTGCAGGTCGTCGCGATAGACCTTCTCGGCATCGGGGAAGCGCTTCGCCTCGATCAGCGCGGCGCCGAGCCAGTGGCGGGCGGGGAAGGGCAGCGGTTCGGGTTCGTCGTATTCGAGCTCGTCGTCCAGCTTCACGGCCTGCTCAAATTTCGCGATCGCGCCGGTGAGGTCGCCGCCCATGCGGGTGATCTCGCCGTCGAGAATGCCCACCAGGATGCCGACCAGCCGCGCCGCCGGGTGGCTGCGGAACTCGACCTTCGACGTGTCCGCCGTCTTCTTCACCTTGGCGAGATAGGCCTTGGCGAAGTCGGCGTCGCCGAGCTTCAACTTCGCGTAGCCCTGCGCGAAGTCGAATGCGGCGGCCGGGATCTCGCGCTCTGGACGCTTGGAGATGTCGATCACTTCATCGAAGCGGCCGAAGCGGATCAACGTCAGCGCCTGGTACATGGTGTCGCCCGTGCGCTTGGTGTAGTCCTTGCCGGCCTGGGTGGCGATGCCGCTCTGGCCGTCCATCGACGCGGCGTAGAGCAGCATGTGCAGGTTGTGATCGGGATAGATCGCAAAGCCCTCGCCGTCATCCGCCTTCAGATCCGAATGCCACGCCTCGAGATTGGCACGCACCGAGTCTCCCCAGCGCCCAACTTCATTCCACGTGTGCGACGGCATGTGGTTGATGTGGCTGGCGCCGGGAATCGTCTTGCCCAGGTACTGCGCGCAGTCTTCCGCGAGCTGGGGCTTCACCGTCGACTCGGTGGCGTGGACGTACAGATGACACGCGCCCGGATGGTGGGGATCCTTGGCGAGCGCGGATTCGAGGACGGCGTGCAGCTTCTTGATGTTCGGCGCGTTGACGTCGCGCGTGCCGCGCCGCGGCTCGAGCAGGAACAGCGCGTCGCCGTAGAGCGTGATCGCGTCGAGGTCATCCGGATACTGCGCGGCGACCTTGGCCATCGCGTCGGCGTAGGCCTGATCCTGTTCGCGGCGCTTGGCCGCCTCGAAGTTCTTCACGTAGCGCACGGTCAGCGCGTCGATGAAGGCGCGCTCCTTCGGCGTCGCCTTGTCGCGAAGGCTGACCGCCTTCTGCATGGCCGCATAGGCAAACGGCGACTGGTCGGCCGGCATCGGACCGTTCAGGTATGAGCCCCATGCCCAGCCCTCGCCCCAGTAGCAGATGGCGCAGTCGGGATCGCGCTTCCACGCTTCGCGGAACGAGCGGATCGCGTCGAGGCGCGCGAAGGCGTACATCATCTGGAAGCCCTGGTCGAAAAAGGCTTGCGCTTCCTTGCTCTTCGAAGAAATCTCGCGGTGAAATGGACCGAGGCCCTTGGTGTAAAGCGGGATGGGGTCGCGAACGAACTTGGGGACTTCGCCGGGGTTGTCGAGGTGACTCTCTTGAGCCCAACTCGGAATCGAGCTGGCCAGCCAACAACACAGACAACACCACGCAACGCGACGCAACATACAGGCCTCCCGGACGAGCGCCATCATACAATCCACGCAGTGAATCGCGAAGACTTCATGCAGGCGGCGCTGGACCAGGCGGCCAGGGCGCGGGATGCCGGTGAGGTTCCCGTGGGCGCCGTCCTTGTCATCGACGGCGTGATCGTCGGGACCGGATTCAACCAGCCGATCGCGTCGCGCGATCCCACGGCGCACGCCGAGATCGTGGCGCTGCGCGCGGCGGCGCAGGCCATCGGCAACTACCGCCTGACGGGTTCGACGCTCTACGTGACCGTCGAACCGTGCCTGATGTGCGTCGGCGCCATGGTCCACGCGCGCGTCGCGCTGGTGGTCTACGGCGCGGAGGAGCCCAAGGCCGGCGCCGTCAGCTCAATGACCCGTGCGCACGAGCTCACCGGCCTCAACCACCGGCTCCAAGTCGAAGGCGGTGTATTGGAGGAACCGTGCCGACAGTTGCTGCAGCAGTTCTTCCAGGGGCGGCGCGCTAGCGCTCGAAGCGTCGATCCGGAATGAACCAGATCAGGGCAACCGCGAAGTAGAGCCCCAGCGAGATGGCGGAGTTCACCGAGGCCACGGCCACCGCCAGGATGTAGAGGACCAGCGAGATCATGCCCTTCATGTCGCCGCCGATGCGCTCGGCGAATTCCGAATCGCGGCCGTGGCTCCGGATGAGCGCGCGCACCAGGAGTGAGTACGCGATTGCGTTCATCAGCAAACCGACGCCGTAGACGGCGACGGGCACCGGCGCGAAATGGTTTTCGCCCATCCACGCGGTGGTGAAGGGCGTCAGCGACAGCCAGAACAGTAAGTGCGAGTTGCACCAGAGCACGGTGCCGTTCACGTGCTTCACCGCGTGCAACATGTGGTGGTGGTTGTTCCAGTAAATGCCGACGTAGGCGAAGCTCAGGACGTAGCTCAGAAACACCGGCCACAGCGGCGCGAGATCCTCGAGCGAGGTGCCATGCGGCACCTTGAGCTCGAGGACCATGATCGTGATGATGATGGCGATGACGCCATCGCTGAACGCTTCGAGACGTCCCTTCGGCATCCGCTACTTACCGGGCCCGGACACCTTCTTCGGATTCACGGCGTTGGCCAGCGCCAGGCGGTTGTCGTGCGTCACGTAACTAATCTGCAGGTTGTATCCGTTGGGCGTGGCGGTGTGATAGCTCTTGAACTGCGCGGTGTGGATTTCATCCGGCACCCACTCGCCCTTCTCGTCCTTGTGCCGGCTCGACGTGTCGATCTGCGCGCGCAGGCCGCGCTTTTCGAGTTCCGCCTTGACGCCGTCGGTATCCCACGGCGCGATGCCCACCGAGATGTGATCGATGCGGGCGCGTTCGCCGCGTGACGGGCCCTTGCCGAACTCCGGCGACAGCGAATTGCCGCCGCGGATAATGATGTCGCCGACATCGCCAATCATCAGTTCATGCTGGCTGCCTTCGTCATAGGTCGGCGTCCAGCCAAGCAGGTTCATGTAGAACGACGCGCTCTTCTTGTAGTCTGCGGAGTTGAACGAGAAGTGATCCAGCCACACCGTCTTCCAGCCGGTCGGCGCAAACGGCGCAGCTTCCGAAAGTTTTGCCGTCGCCGGTGTCTTGCGCCGCTTCGCGTGTCCGTTGGCATTGGCGATCTGGAGATCGAAGCCGTCGGGATCCTTCACATGGAAGCTCTCGAATCCCTTGCCGTCGTTATCGGCAACCGGACTGAGTCCGCGCTTCTTCAATTCTGCTTCCACCGTCTTGGCGTCCCATTTGTCGATCACGTAGCCAAATGATTCGATGACCGCGGTCACCGGCTGGCGGTTGGCCTGTCCACCCGCGGCCGGCGCGTCAAAGGACGACGCGGGGGCCTGCCTGAAGATCACCGTGCCCCATTGCCCGACGTCCATCACCGCCTGCTTGCCATCGTCTTCCCGCAGCGTGAAACCCATCAGCGCGGCATAGAACGCCGCTTCCTTCTTGTAGTCGGCGACACGGAAGGTGATCTGCTCGATCGCCGTGGTCTTCCATCCGGTCGGCGCAAAGACCGGCGGGATCTCGGTGGTCACACAGGTCGCCGCGCCGAATGTGGTCATACAGCGGCCTTGCGCCATTCCCGGCCGGTTGGCGGCCACCACCGCCATCGTCATCAGAGCCAGCCCAACTGCTACTCGCTTCGTCATGCGTCCCTCGCGACCGAGAGAATACCCCGGCTTGGCGTCAGCCTTGCAATGAGTTGTGTAGCCTCAATTCAGAGGCCGTAGAGGAGATCGAAATGTCGTACTTGGGTCGTTTGACGGGAACGTTTGTTCTCGGGTTACTCATCCTCGGGTGGTCGCAGCCCGCTATGGCTCAGGTCAACGCAGTCAAAGACGGTTGGCTGGTGATGAAAGTCCATTCCGAGATGGTGGACGAGGACGTGCTGAGCGGCAGCAACATCGACGTTGACGTGAAACACGGCGTGGTGACGCTGCAGGGCACCGTACCGAGTGAAGCCGCGCGCGCCCGCGCGATCGAATGCGCCAAGCGCAATGACGGCGTGAAGAATGTCGTAGACCAGCTGAAGATCGCGCCGGCCCACGGCACCAACACCGCCGCGAAGGTGGACAAGGCCCAGGACAAGATGGGCAAGGCCGCCGACAAGACGGAAGACAAGATGGCCAAGGCCGCCGACAAGACCGAAAACAAGATGGACAAAGCCGGCGACAAGTCGGCCGGCGCCGCGAAGAAGACCGGACGCGCCATTGACGACGGCTGGATCAAGTCGAAGATCTACGCGCAGTACATGGCCGATTGGAACACCGTGCTGAACGACAGCGACATCGACGTTGACGTCAGCAACAACATGGTCACGCTGAACGGTGTGGTCAAGTCCGCCGAGGCGAAATCCAAGGCGGTGTCGATCGCCAAGGCGACCGACGGCGTCAAGGGCGTGAAGGACAACCTGCGGGTTGGCGCCACGACGAAGTAGCGTTGCATCAAGCCGGCCGTTGCGCGCCCGTCAGCGCGCGCGGCCGGCCCGGATTTTCACCGTGTATTGGTTCTCGCGGTTCAAGTTGATCAGCGCCACGAACACACGGTCGTTGTAGCGGCCAATCGTCGCCGATTGCGACACCTCCGACACTTCCCACCCGGCCGGCAGCAACACGGTATTCCGCAATCCCTTCAGCGTTCGCGAGAACGTCAACGCATTCCCGTCCACGCTATACGCCGGATCCACGATGGTTCCCGTGAGGCGCAAGTGGGCGCTCTGTTGCTCGGCGGTAATCGGCACCTCCAGCGCCGCGATGGTCTTGCCGCCATCGCGCGACGTCGTCAGCGCGTGCGCCGTATCCAGGTCTATCACCTTCAGATCCTGCAGCGGCATGTAGCTCAAGGTGTCGAGCATCGCCTTGGCGCCCTTGCGATAGTCGCTGTAGCTCTGGTCGATGGCGATGCGGTGCGTCGATGGATCGCCGAGGTCGTAAATGGTCTTGATGTCGTCGAAGAACATGTCCTCCGCGTTGGTCGTCGGCGCAAAGCTCGCGGTCGTCCGCCGGGCGTGTATCGTGACGGGGTTGCTCTGTCCGCTCGGGTTCGCGAAGGCGAGCTTGAGCCGGCCGTCGGCGGTGGTCGACAACTGCGCGGCGACGTTGGACGACAGGAACGTAAAGCCTTTCGGCAACAGCACGCCGAGGCGGTAGCCGCTGAGGCTGCGCACCCAGACGATGTCATCGTTGTGCATGATGTAGGTGCGCGGATCTTTATAGGTCTTGTAGATCAGCGCGCGGCCGATGCCGCCTTCGGGGACAGGGATCGGCAGCTTGGCGTGGATGGCGTGCGTCTCGGGATCTTTCGGATCCTGCGAGTAGGTGAACGGCATCGGCTTACCGGTGCGCGGATCGAAGACCTCGATGTCCGAGCCCTCGCTGCCGCCACGCGTGGCGTTCACCAGCTCCGTTGATCCAGCGCGCGTCTCTTCGGTCAGGAAACGGATGCGGAAGGATTCGCTACCGGGTTCGAGAATCGCGTACTCGGTGTAGGCGTCCTGCGTGAAGAGCCGCGTCAGCGGCGCCGTCGGACGAAGAGAGCCATCGGGATTGGTGCCGCCTGGAAACGGATTGTCGCCGCCTCGCTGCGCCGTGACTGAAACGACGACGGCCAGGCATCCGATCGCCGACAAGGAACAGAGGATGATGCGATTGCGCATGGGGCAGTCTACCGCGGCCGCGGCGGTTTACCGCGCCAGGTCGCGCCAGCGGAACGGGCGCGGCCGGCACGCGTTCTGGAAACCGCCCGGCTGACGCGCGCTGTCGATGCGCCGCCAGATCTCGTAACCATCGGTCGAGAACTCGATGGCGTAGCGCGAGCGAATGTACTGGTCGACCGGCGCCGCATAGTCGCGGAAGCGCTTTTCGTCGACATCCCAGGTGTAGCCGTAGATCACATACAGTGGCGGCCGCTCGTCCAGCCGCGCGAGCAGGCACGGATAGGCCTCGGGATCCTCGAACAGCAGGAAGTCGGTACGCGCCGGGTTCATCCGATCGGCGAGAAAGTTGAAGCCCGATGCCCACGGCACCACGAACACCGGATCATCCGGCGTCGTGTGCTCGACGATGTATTTCGTGACGGTGTCGATGCGCTGCGCTTCGAGCAACTGCGTATAGATGCCGCGGCCGCGATCGACGTGCAAACCGGCGACGTAGTTCTGGTACTCCCACTGCGTACGTTGATAACCGTTCCACAGCATCAGAATCAACGGCATCAGGCCGACAACCGTGCCAACCCCCCAAATGGTGTCAGACACCGACCGTGCCTTGGAGAGCAAGTACGCAAGAACTGCGAAGGTGCCCTGCAGACCAAAAAGGATGTGCGTGGCGTCGGCGCGTGGCCAGGCTTGCAGCAACGTCAGCAGGCCAAAGAGCGACACGGCAAGCACGGCGCGACCTTCGCGAGCCGCCGCCGCATCGCCACGCGAACGCGCGCGATAGACGAGTACCGCCAGCGCGACGAGCGCCAGCGGATAGACGACGACCGGCAGGTGCAGGACGCATCGCGTCCAGAATTCGTAGACCGCGGGGGCCGGCACCCGTCCGGCGAGGACCGCGGGCAGCGCCTCTCGCAGCGTGCTGATCCCGGCTTCGGGCAACACCGGATAGAAGTTAGGGAAGGGCAGAGAAAAGCGCTCGGGATACTTCGCGAGCGGATAGTAGACCCAGCTCTCGTACAGGTATGGCCCCGCGCCCGATGCGACGAGCCACACCAAGACCGGCACCACCACGACGGCGACGCCGCCGATGAACCTGCCGCTCTCACGCAGCCGTCGTTTCACATCGACGGCCGGGTCGAAGATCGCCCCGCCCCAGATCGTCGACAGCAACGCCGCCACCGTATACGCGCCGACGTTCTGCTTCGTCATCGCGGCCATGCCGGCGGCCATGCCGGCCGTGATGATCCAGCCCGGCCCGCGAAGAAACAGCGCGAGAGCGAGCAGCGCGAAGGCCGCGGCTTCGAGGGAATAGAAATTCGGCGTGCTCAGGAACCAGCCCCACACCGTGGTCATCAGCGCCGCGGCAGCGGCAAACGGCCACGGCGCGAGGCGCCGGGTCACGGCGAGCGTCGTGACGAGCACGCCAAGGCCGGTGACGAGCGCCGCCCAGCGCATCACCATCAGCGATTGCCCGAAGATCTGGAACAGCCAGGCGATGGTGTAGTAGGAACCTGGCGTGACGACGGTGAAGAAGTCTCGGTAGATGAGCTGCCCGTGGACGATGCGAAGCGCCTGGGAAGCGGTTGACCCTTCGTCGAGCAGGTTGGTGCTGCGGTTGAAGTACCGTAGCCAATACCAGGTTGCGATCAGCACCAGCAGGCATGTGCCGAGCCGCTCGGCCCGTCGGCCGCGGAGCCAGGCGGGGAGGCTAATCACAATCGTGGCGGATTATAATCAGAACCCACAAGCATGAATACGAAACGTCGCTCCACATCCTATCCCGCCCTGACGCGCCGCCGCTTCCTCGAGCAGCTGGGCGCCGTCGGCGGCTCGTCGCTCGTCTTCAGCACGCTTACCTCCTGGGACCTGATGGCGGGGTCAGCGGGGCAGAAGCCGGACCTGACCGGTAAGCCCGCCAAATCGAAAGTGGTCGTGCTCGGCGGCGGCCTGTCGGGGATGGTCGTCGGTTACGAGCTGGGCAAGCTGGGTTACGACTACCAGGTGCTCGAGGCGCGCGAGCGGGTCGGCGGCCTGCAGTGGAGCGTGCGAAAGGGCACCGAGCACACCGAGATCGGCGGCGAGAAGCAGGTGTGCACGTTCGACGAGGGCCAGTACGTCAACGTCGGCCCCTGGCGCATCCCGTACTCGCATACCGCGGTGTTGAACTACTGCCGCGAGCTCGGCGTGCCGGTGCAGGTGTTCCTCAACGACTCCGACTCGAACTACTTCTACTTCGAGGGCAACTCCGCCGGCGCGCTGTCGAACAAGAAGATCCGCGTGCGGGAAGTAAAAGCGGACATCACCGGCGCCGTCAACGAGCTGCTCGTGAAGGCGATCGATCAGAAGAAGCTCGATCTGCCGCTTACGGCCGAAGACCAGAACAGGCTGACCCGCTACTTGGTCAGCCAGGGCTATCTCGACAGCAACACGCGCTCGTACAAGGCGTTCGAGAACCGCGGTGAAGGCGATCCTTACAAGCTGGCCGATCTGCTGCAAGGACCGTTCAGCCAGCGGATGCGCTCGGTGCCGGCGATCGAAGGCACCACCGCCGCGCCGATGTTCCAGCCGATTGGCGGCATGGATCAGATCTCGAAAGGCTTCCAGCGCGCGATGGATCCGAAGCGGATCACGTTCGGCGCCGAAATCCAATCCGTGCACCAGGGTGACAGCGGCGTCAAGATCACCTACCTCGATACGAAGAGCAAGCAGAAGAAGGAAGTGGCGGCGGACTTCGTCGTCCTCTGCCTGCCGCTCAACATCGTCTCGAAGCTCGATATCAACCTGTCGCCGGAGATCATGGCGGCGGCCAAGGAAGTGCCCTACAGCAACAGCGCGAAGATGGGCCTGCAGATGAAGCGCCGTTTCTGGGAAGAGGACGATCACATCTTCGGCGGCCATCTCTATTCGAACCTGCCGATTGGCGAGTTCTCGTACCCGTCCTACGACTACTTCACCAAGAAGGGCGTGCTGCTCGGCCTCTACTCGAATGGACCGGTCGGCAATCTGCTCGATCAGCCGGTCGCCGCGCGCGTCGAGCACGTGCTGGCGAACGCGAGCAAGGTGCATCCGCAGATTCGCCAGGAGTTCGAGAGCGCCTACGCGGTGTGGTGGAAGAAGGTGCCGTACAACGAAGGCGGTTACGCCAGCATGCGCAATCAGGAGCGCCGCAAGCTGCTGTCGCAGGTCGACAACCGCATCGTCATTGGCTCGGCCGCGGTGACGCCGCACTCGGAACCGGACTGGCAGGAAGGTGCCATCTCGGCAGGCTGGCAGGCGCTGAAATCGATTCACGAGCGCGCGATGCGCGCATAACAGGACCGAAATATCGGATGTGGACCGCGGCGCGCCCGGACGGGCCGCCGCGGACCTTCGAATCAGGCGGTG